>JABAHS010096672.1_pt2 | contig 103811 bp, 79 predicted proteins | sample 7062111 | NCBI WGS metagenome assembly JABAHS01 (sample SAMN14534600, study PRJNA622989) | marine sediment metagenome | biome: marine biome [ENVO:00000428]; feature: marine pelagic biome [ENVO:01000023]; material: deep marine sediment [ENVO:00002113]; isolation source: pool of 4 deep marine... | reverse complement strand
GGGGAAAGCGTATCTGGCCGTGCTGCGCTACCAGCTCGGTGATCCGGCGCCGTACTTATATAGGACAGCGGACTACGGTGAGAGCTGGACCCGGCTGACGACGGGGGAGAACGGTATTCCTGCCGACCATCCCACCCGGGTGATCCGGGAGGACCCGGAACGCGAGGGGCTGCTCTACGCGGGGACCGAGTACGGCGTCTACGTTTCCTTCGATGATGGCGCGCACTGGCAGAGCCTGCAGGCCGACCTGCCGGTCACGCCGGTGACCGACATCAAAGTGCATCGGGGCGACCTGGCCCTGTCGACGATGGGTCGCGGCTTTTGGATCATGGACGACCTGTCGCCGTTGCGTCAGCTGAGCCCGGAGGTCGCGAGGGCAGCGATCCATCTTTTCGAGCCTGCGGATGCGTACCGGATGCGGTACTTCGCCTTCCGCCGATCGCCGGCCGACCCCGAGTACCGACCGGTGGGCGCGTTCATCGACTACCATCTGGCGGAAGATGTGGAAGGCGTGATGACGCTGGAGATCGTTGACGACCGCGGTGAAGTGATTCGCCGTTACTCGAGCGCCGACGGCGAGACGGAGGAAGAGAGCGGTGGGTCGCCCTGGCGTGGCGGCGGCCGTCGCGAGAGCTTGCCGACGTCCGCTGGAATGCATCGCTTCCTTTGGGATCTGAGACATCCCGGACCCTGGCAGCCGGGTGATCGGGGCGGTTGGGGCGGGCCGCTCGTCTCTCCCGGCAGATACGAAGCGCGACTCCAGGTGGCCGGCCAGACGCTGACCCGGACCGTCCGCGTCCTCATCGACCCGCGGGTCGCCGCCGACGGTGTCGACCCGGCCGATCTGCTGGCGCAGGAGCGACTGAACCTGCGCATCCGCGATGTGCTGAGCGAGGCACGCCGCACGGCGCAACGCGTCGAGGAGCTGCAGGCGACGCTGCGCGAGCGGGCGAAAGAGGCGGGGCAGGGAGAAGGGGAGGAGGCGCCCACCGGCGGCGACTTTGACGCCGCCGCCAGGGAACTCGAGACACTTCACCGAGCGCTGGTCAGCGACCGCGACGTGCGTTACCCGGAGACCATGCTCATCGACCAGTTGGAGTACCTGTACGGCATGACCTCGTCGGCCGATCAGCGTCCCGGCGAGGATGCGTATCGCCGAATCGAGACCCTCGAGGCCGAGCTGGATACGCTGACCGATCGACTGGAACGACTGACCCGGGAACGGCTGCCGGCGTTGGGCATCGCGGCGGAGTCCGAGGGCAACCGATGACTCGATCTGCCGGAGGTGCGGGTAAACGAAGCGGCCCCGGCGTGGCGCCGGGGCCGCTCTAAGCCGCTGCGTCTGGATCGCTTATCACGAAGTCTCGGGCACCTTGATGTCGGCGCAGGCCGCCGGTGTGCCGTCTGGCAGATGGGCCTGGATGTAGAACCCCATGTGCTGGGCGCTCATGCCTTCTTTCATACCCTGTTCCATCCCTTCTTCCATCATGCCTTCGCCCTGGCCTTCTTCCATCATGCCTTCGCCCTGGCCTTCTTCCATCATACCTTCGCCGTGGCCTTCTTCCATCATGCCTTCACCATGGCCTTCCATGGCTCCGAGCTCGCTCATCGACACCGACGCCTCGATGGTGCCCGTACCGTCCTCCGCTGCGGTGACCGAGCCCAGACTTGCCGCCACGGGACCCTGCGTCTCACAGCTGCCGCGATGGATGTGCGCGGCGTAGGTCTCGCCCGGCGTCAGTCCGGAGAGCTCCAGGTTGACCGTCATCGTCTCCTCCGTGTGAGACAGATCGGCGGTCCCCGTCACACCCGATTCGTTCAGGGCCATGAGCGAGAGGCTGGAGGTTTCCATCATCGAAGACTCCGCCTCCATTTGCTCGCCCCCCTCCTCCGCGCGCTGGCAGCCGAGGGCCAGCACCAGCGGGATCGACAGCAGCGCCATGCAAGTCCGCGATTTCATCCTGACCGCTCCCTTCTCGAGTCTGCGTTTTTGATGGAGATGAGCCCACGCAACATGAACCCGTGGAAAGAGGCCCGTCAAGGCTCCCGGATCAGGCTGGAATCGGCGACTTCGGGCGGGTCGGTCGCCGGGTTGGGGCACCGCGATGGGTCCTGGACGATGACCGACCCCGGGTGTGGCGGGAGTGTAATGTAGCACGGAATACACTTCACCCCGGGTGGCCGCCGCATCCCGGCGGCCCCGGCGCCGTTATTCCTCCCGTAACGCTTCCACCGGGTCGATCGTCGCGGCGCGTCGCGCCGGCAGGTAGGCGGCGGTCAGGGCGACCAGTCCGAGGACCACCGATACGGTGCCCAGCGTGAGCGGGTCGGTGGGTCTCACCTGATAAAGCTGGGTTGTCAGGAAGCGGGTCAGAATCAGCGCGGTGACGAGGCCGCCGGCCAACCCTGCCAGGGTGAAGCGCATCCCCTGGCGCACGACCAGCCGCACGACATCCGGCGCCGTGGCGCCGAGCGCCATACGCATACCGAACTCGCGGGTGCGGCCCGCCACGTTGAAAGCCATCACGCCGAACACGCCGACGGCGGCCAGCAGGGTGGCCAGACCGGCGGCGAGGGCGAGGAGGGTGGTGCTGAAGCGGGTGGGCGCGATGGCGCCGGCGACCCGCTCCCGCATCGTCTGCACGTCCCAGATGGGAAGGTTGGGGTCGAGATCGCGCACGACCTGACGCACCGCGTCGACGTAAGCCAGCGGGTCGCCGGCGGTAGAGACCACCAGGTAATTGGAGCGATAGAACCATTGGGCGTACGGCAGGTAGACACCCGGCCGGCTCTCCGCGGCCACGGACGAGATCCGCGTGTCGCCGACCACGCCTACGACCTCGGCCCAATCGTCCCAGCCCACCGACAGCTGGATGCGAGCGCCGATCGGGTTCTCGTCAGGCCAGTAGGCTCGCGCCGCCGCCTCGTTGATGATCGCCACCCGGGGCGCCTCGATCCGGTCGGTCGGCTGGAAGGTGCGGCCCGCCTGCAAGGGGATCCCCAGGGTCCGGAAATACTCCCCGTCGATCATGTTGGTCCAGACCTCGTGGCCCGGCTCGTCCGGACCCCGGGCCTCGCCCTGTATCTCCATGCGTACCCGATCGCAGTGGCCCGCCAACGGAAGGCAGTTGCCCACCGTGGCGCGCTCCACGCCGGGCAAGTCGCTCAGCCGCCGCGCCGCCTGGTCCAGGAAGCGGATCGCTTCGTCCTCTGGATACGCCTGTCGCGCCAGCTCGACGTTCACCGTCAGGAGCCCCTCCGTCTCGAACCCGAGTGGGGTCGAACGGAGCCGTGCGAGGCTCTCGAGCATCAGACCGGCGCCGGCCAGCAGGACCAGCGCCAGGCCGACCTGAACCGAAACGAGAACCCCGCGCGCGCCCACCCGGCTGGCAAGGCTGCGGCTGCTTTCCTTCAGCACGGCGTCCAGCTCCCGTTCCGGTGTCCTGAGCGCCGGGAGCACCCCGATCACCACGCCCACCAGCGCCGCCACGGCGAAGTTGAACACGAGTACCGGCGCGTTGAGCGACAGCTCGGAGAACTCGACGGCTTGCCAGGCCGCCGTCGGTGCGAGGGAGCGAAGCAGGTCGAGACCCCAGAGGGCGACGAGCACGGCGGCGGCGCCGCCGAGAAGGGCGAGTGTCGTGCTCTCGATGAACAGCTGACGGATGATCTGGACGCGACGCGCCCCGATGGCCAGCTTCACGCCCAGCTCGCGTCTGCGCTTCGCGGTCTGTGTCAGCAGCAGGTTCGCCACGTTGACGCAGACTATTAGGAGAACGAACGCCACCGCTCCCATGAGGACGGTGAGTGCCGCGCGCACGGACGGATCGATGCGGGCCTCGGCCAGCGACCGGGAGGCGAAGGCCAGCCGCACGTCGCCGAACGCGTCCTGCAGTGGGAGCTGCTCGTCGACCGCGCGGGCCGCCGCTTGCAGGCGTGACTCCTGGGCCGCCTCGGTCCTACCGACGCTCGTCCGGCCCACCACGAAATGCCAGAACGATGTCGCACCCCGCAGCCGGTTCGCGAAGGTGAGCGGCGGCGCCATCATCATCGGGACCCACACCTGCGCCTGCTCGGACAGCCCCGCGAAGCCCGGCGGCAGAACTCCAACCACCGTGAACGGGATCGAGTTGAGCGAGATCGTTCGATCGACCAGGGACGAGTCGGCGCCGTACTGGCGTTGCCACAGTTCGTGGGAGACCAGCGCCACCGGCGCCTGGCCGGGGGTCACGTTCTCCTCGGGCAGGAACGTCCGACCCACGGCCGCCTCGACCCCAAGCAGCGGGAAGTAGCTGGCCGAGACCATCTCGACCCGCACTCGCGTCGGCGCGTCGACTCCCGACAGGTTGTACGCCCTGGGGCGCGGCGTGTATGCCGCCAGCTCCGAGAACCCGTGATCGGTTTCCTGGAACAGCTCGTACATCGGATACGACCACCAGCCTAGCGTGTCCGGCGGCGCGTCGGTCGGCTGCAGCACCGGCTGCACCAGCCGCAGCTGTTCCGGCCGATCGTAAGGCAGGGGCCGGAGCAGAACGGTGTGGACGGCGCTGAAGATCACCGTGTTGGCGGCGATGCCGAGGGCGAGCGTGATCACCGCGACCACGGCGAAGCCCGGGTTCTTCCTCAAGCTGCGGAGCGCGTAGCGCAGGTCGTTCATTCCGATCCACCTCCATGATGCGCGACCCACGCCGGGAGCTCCGGGCCGCGGGGTCGCAGATGTACGAGCATCGATCCGCCCCAATGCAAGCCCGATGCCGGAAATCCGATGACCGTAACCTGTTGCGCTTAATCAATTTGCACGATCGGCCCCCCGTCGCCGCCGCGCCCGGGTGTACGCTTTCGGGACCGCGGGCGGCGAATCCGGACGGCCGCCGCGGGTCTCAGATCCGGTCAGGATCCGGGTCGTGAAACCGACAGGGTGACCTTCGCGTAGTTACCGGGTAATCCCCCTCACGACCTGCACGCGATTCAATCACGGGAGGTACGGATGTTCGACAAGTTCCTCTGGCGTGCGGCGCTCGGCGTCTTCCTCTCTCTCCTTCACGTATCCAGTGGCGCGGCCCAGACGACCGCCATCGATTCCGTACGGGCCCTGGTCGGGGCCGAAGAGATCGACGCCGCGCTCGCTTTCGCTGGGGCCGCCGTGGCGGCTCGGCCGAAGAGCGCGGACGCGCACTGTGCGCAGGCCGTCGCCCTGCAGCGGGCCGCGACCGATCTGGAAGCGGCCGTCGATGCGGCGAAGCGCTGCGTCGACATCGACGACGATGTCGCCGAGTATCATTTCATCTTGGGCGAGGCGTTGATGGAATTGGCTGGTGCGAAGGGCGGCCTCGGCGCGCTGGGCCCGGCGCGGGCGGGCAAAGCCGCGGTGGAACGGGCCATCGCTCTCGATCCCGGTCATCTGGCAGCCCGCCTGCAGCTGTTCTACTTCCTGGTGCAGGCGCCCGGGATCGCTGGCGGCAGCGAGCGTGAAGCGAAACGCCAGGCGGAAGAGCTGAGCCGGCTCGATCCCATCCTCGGCCTGAACGCGCGCTATCTGCTGGCGGCCGACGACCTGGACGACGAGGAGCGGGTCGAGTTCTTCGACCAGGCTTTGCCGCTGGCGGCCACCGCGGCGGATTCGCAGGGCTTCGCGATGTGGGTGGCGACGTCGACGGCGGCCAGCGCCGAGGCCGACGTGCTGGCGGAGCGACTCGTGACACGCCTCTACGAGGCCAACCCTGAGGACCCTCGCGCCAAGTACTATCGGGCACGACTGTGGGCGTTGCAGGGGCGCAACCTCGAGGAGGCGGAGCGTCTGCTTATCGATTACCTGGCGGCGGAGTGGCGGCCCCGGTCGCCGAGCCCGGCGGGCGCTCACTGGCGCCTGGGTCTTGTCTACGAGAAACAGGGTCGGGTGGCCGAAGCGCTGGAGCAATACCGGACGGCAGCGGAGCTGTTGCCGGACTGGGAGGCGCCGAGGCAGGACGTGGCGCGCCTGGAGCGACAGGCGGGTGGCTGATCGCCGGGAGCCGGAGGATCATGCTCGGAGCCGGGGAGCGGCGAAGTTTGCCCCGGACGACGGATGCGACATCTTATAGGTGCGAGTGCGGTCGGTACGGAGAGGATCTTCGAGAAGGGGAGTGGACGTGGTGGGAAGAGAGGGCGCGCGAAGAATCTTCATAGCGCTGATCTGCTGCGTGGTGCCGGCTGCCGTTCTTCCCGGGACGACATCCGGGCAGCGCGCCGTGGATCTGCAGGTCGGCACCTGGGCCGTCTCCGGGCCCAACCTCACCCTCTTTTCGGCGACATATCGGCGACACGTGACCGGGCCCCTCGACTTCAGCCTGACCGGCGTTGGTCTGATCGGTTCCGGACCCTCGCACAACTCACTGGTCGGCGTCGGTCCCGGGATCGGCGTTCGCGGCTCGGGGAAGATCACGCCGTACGCCGGCGCCGGCGTGGCGCTGGCCGTACGCGCCGAGGGCTCTCCCGACGTGGCCGCGGTGTGGGACGTCGGTGCCGGAGTCGAGTTCAACCCGTTCTCGTGGTTCGGTATCGCCGTCGAGGTGAGTCGCTACGTCGAGGACGACGGCTTCCGCGGGTTCTGGAACCTGCGCGAGGATGATCGCCGCGGTTGGGCGTTGAGCGGCCGCCTCACCTTCCGCTGGGGCGGCGGTGCCGGCGCGCCGGCGCGCACGGGTGCACCGCGCCGGACGCGGCCGGTGGAGATGGCGGACCCGCTCCCGATCTCGGAGGGGCCCGCCGAGCCGCTGGACGCGACGAGCGCCGCGCTGGCTTACGACATCGTCGACACCGCGATCGAGGTCATGGGCGAGCCGTACCGCTGGGGCGGAACGAGCACCGACGAAGGGTTCGACTGCTCGGGGCTCATCTGGTACGCCTACCGCGCCCACGGTGTGGACGTGCCGCGGGTGAGTCGCGACCAGGCCCGGGCCGGGCGGCCGGTGCCCCGTAGCATCGACGCCCTCGTGCCGGGTGACGTACTGCTCTTTGCTGACGGCGGCACGGCCGTCACTCACGTCGGCCTCTACATCGGCAACTCCCGTTTCATTCATGCGACGGCTTCCGGCGGCGTTCGGGTCAGCTCGCTGAGCGCCGATGACACGGTATACGACCGCTGGTGGTTCCAACGTTGGGTGGGAGCGCGCCGTCTATTGAGGTAAGGCTGGCGGAGCCGTTCTCCGGGGGCGCCTGAAACCCGCGGATGGGAGTCGATCGGATCGTGTCTTGGCGTTTCTTACCCTATCGGATGGCCGCCGTCGTAGCCGCCATCGCCTGCGCCGCCTGCGGTTCGGAATCCGGCGGAGCGGGAGCCGGCGATGCATGGCGGGCGGACGTCGATACCGTGGGCGACACGGCCATCGTCAGAACCCTGGCGGGCAGCGTCTGGGGCGATACGGCGACGCTGGTCGCCGAGGTCTCCATCGGGACGCTGGACGGAGCCGACGAGTACGTGATCGGCCATCCCCGGTCGATCGCGGTGGGACCCGAGGGCGTGATCTACGTCCTCGACGTCCAGGTGCCGGTCGTGCGGGCCTACGGGCCCGACGGCACTTACCTTCGCGACCTGGGGCGCGGCGGCGGCGGCCCGGGCGAGTACGAGAGCCCCGACGGACTGGCGGTGCTCCCCGACGGCCGGGTCTTGGTACGCGACCCGCCCACCGGCCGCATCACCGTCTATGGGCCCGATGGCGTCTACCTGACCGAGTGGCCCCTCTCGCGCGGCTTCAACACCGACCGTCGCTTCTACGTGGACACGACGGGCCAAAGTTATGTCACCGCGCTGCTGGAACGCGGGCTGATGCCGTGGGAGTGGACGTTCGGGCTCGTTCGCTACTCGCCCGACGGTGCCATCGAGGACACGTTGCCCGCGCCGACCTGGGACCATGAGCCCGCCGTGGTCACAGCGAGCAAAGAAAACAGTGCCAGCCGGCGCGACGTGCCCTTCACGGCCGAGACGGTCTGGACCTTCAGCCCGTTCGGCTACATGGTCGGTGGCCTGAGTACCGACTACCGGATCGATCTCTATCGTCACGACGCGGCCGTGCTGCGGATCGAGCGCGAGGCCACACCGGTGCCGGTGAAGCCCGAGGAGGCGGAGGAGCGTGTGCGTCGTATCACCCAGGGGTTACAGCGCCAGTACGGCGGCTGGCGTTGGAACGGCCCCGAGGTTCCGGACACGAAGCCACCGTTCCGTGATCTGTTCGCGAGCTGGGAAGGGAACGTCTGGGTGCTGGTCTCGCAGGAAGGCGTGCCGACGATGACCGAGGCCGAGGCCAGAGAAGAGGAGGAGCGGACGCGCCGCGTGCCCATCCGTTACTGGGAGCCGCCGGCCTTCGATGTGTTCGCTCCCGACGGCAGGTTTCTCGGCCACGTCAGCGTGCCCGAATCGTTCCGGGTCGAGCCGGAACCGATCATTCGTGGCGATCACGTGTGGGCGGTGACCCGGGACGAGCTCGACGTCGCGTCGGTGGTGCGCTTTCGCATCGTGCATCCCGCGGCCGACTCGTAGCCGAGGAGCGGCGCGGTCATGGGAACAGGAAAGGCCCCGGGGGACATCCACCGGGGCCTTCTGTCGTGCGGATCGTTCGTTCCGCTTACATCTTCATGCCGGCGGGCCCGCGGATCTCACCGCAGGCGGCCGGTGTGCCATCGGGCAGATGCACCTGGACGTAGAAGCCCTTGGGGGCCATCTCGCCTTCCGCCGGCGCGCTCAGGTCGCTCATCGGGACCGATGCCTCGATGGTGCCCGTTCCGTCTTCCGCGGCGGTCACCTCACCGAGGGGTGCGGCCACCGGGCCCTGGTCTTCGCAGTTCCCGCGATGGATGTGTGCCGGGTACGTGGCGCCGGGCTCGAGTCCCTCGAGCTCCAGGGTTACGCTGAGCGACTGATCCGTGTGAGACAGGTTGGCGCTCGCCATGACGCCCGAGTTGTTCATGGTAGAGAGCGACATCGTGGGGGTCTCGGCCATCGAACCGGCCGCGGCCTCCATGCCCTCGCCTTCGCCCTCCTCGGCCTGCTCGGCCTGCTCGCCGCAGGCCAACGCCAGGAACAGCGGCAGGGCCAGCACGGCTACAGTGGAAACGCGCGATCTCATGAGATCACTCCTTTTTCGAGGTTCCTCGAAGTGCTGTTTTGTCGGGATTGGGACGCTATTAACATGAAGCAGGCCGCGGTTCGATTCAATCCCTGGCTCGCTCGTCCCTGCAAACCGCCGCCCGCACGGGATCTTACGCCGCTGTCCGGTTCGGCTGCCGATCTCTATCTTCCGGCTTTCCGTTCCAGCACCCTGGAGTGCCCCGGGCGGATCCGCTCCTCGACATGAAGGTCCTACAAAGGACAGGACAATTATGAGGGCCACCCAACTCGCTCTGACCTATCTCGCCTCGTTGATGGTCTTCCTGGTTTTGGATTTCGCGTGGCTGGGATTCATCGCTCGCGGCTTTTATCGAGAGCAACTCGGTCATCTACTCAGGCCCGACGTGCGTTGGGGCGCGGCGATCATGTTCTACCTGCTGTTCGTCGCCGCGGTCGTAGTCTTGGCGGTGCTGCCGGCGGTTGAGCGCGGGTCGTTGCTCAGGGCTACGCTGTTGGGCGGCTTCTTCGGCCTCGTGGCGTACGCGACGTACGACCTCACGAACCTGGCGACGCTGCGGGGCTTTCCTACCCTGGTCGCCGCAGTCGACATGGTCTGGGGGTTCGTCCTGACGGCCATCGTGGCGACCGCCGGCTATCTGGTGGCGTCGCGGTTCTAGCCGGAAGAGCCGGTCGGCGGCCATCCGGTCTCCATGACTGTCCGCGTGCGAACGCGGCGTCCCGGATGCGGACGACGCCGCAGCGCGGCAGCCTGCCAGCCCCCCGTCGTAACCGGGCTTCGAGCCATCCGAAGTTGGCACGCGCTCTGCACCTTCTGAGCGCATCCCCGTCGGTGGCGGCCGGGAACCGAACGGTCCCTGGCCCTCGGATGCGCCAACCGGATAAACGAACGAGGTGAGCATGCTCGGGACCCTGACACAGGACGTGCGCTTCGCGATCCGACAGCTGATCAACCGCCCCGGCTTCACCGCCGGCGCGGTGCTGACGCTGGCGCTGGGGATCGGGGCCAACAGCGCCATCTTCAGCGTGGTCAACGGCGTCCTGTTGAGGCCGCTCCCCTATGAGGCGTCGGACCGGCTGATGGCGCTCTGGCATCGGGACATCGAAGATGGCGATCTGGGGTCGACGTCGCTGGAGAACTTCCGGGACTGGAAAGAGCAGGCGGCGGCGTTCGGGGACATGGCCGCGTTCGGGCGGGCTACCGGGACGCTCATGACCGATGAGGTGGCGCAGCGCCTGTCCGGAGCGCGAGTGACGACGAACACGTTCCGGCTCCTGGGCGTGTCGCCGCGGCTCGGCCGTGACTTCGTCGAGGACGACGCGGTGGAGGGCGCCGGCCGGGTGGTGATTCTGAGCCACGGGTTGTTCGCGCGTACGTTCGGCGGCGATCCGAATCTTATCGGCCGCACGGTGCGGCTGAGCGGCGTCGAACACGAGGTGATCGGCGTGATGCCCCGCGGCTTTCACACGCCACATTATCGCGAAGCCGAGTTCTGGCGGCCGCTGGGCGAAGCCGCAGGGTGTGGACGCGGCTGCTGGTTCGCGCGCGTGGTCGGGCGCCTGGCGCCCGGGGCAACTCGCGACGAGGTGCGGGCTCAGCTCGATGTGGTCGGCGAGCGGCTCGCGGCGGAGTATCCGGACGACAACAAGAACGTGCGGATCGCCGCCGTTCCCATTCGGGAGGAGCTCGTCGGAGACGTGCGGCCGGCTCTCCTGGTGATGTTGGTCGGCGTAGGGCTCGTGCTGCTGATCGCTTGCGTGAACGTGGCCAACCTGTTGCTGGCCCGGGCCATATCGCGCGAACGCGAGCTGGCGCTGCGTGCCGCGATCGGCGCATCCAGAGCGCGGATCGTGCGCCAGCTCCTCACCGAGAGCGTGACGCTGGCGGCGATCGGTGGCGCTGTCGGCGTGTACGTCGCGTTTCTCGTCGTCGACGCGCTGATCGCCCTGTCGCCGCCCGGGCTGCCGCGGCTCGATGCCGTCGGGCTGGACGGTCCGGTCATCGCGGCCATGGCCGCGCTGGCGATGCTGACGGGGATCGTCTTCGGTCTGGTTCCCGCCCTTCACGCCGGCCGGACCGATGCGGGTGGCGCGCTGACCAGAGACCGGTCGGCCACCTGGCGGCACGGCAGGGGGCGGCTGCGGGACGCGCTGGTCGTGGCGGAGATCTCGCTGGCGCTGACACTGCTGGTCGGTGCGGGACTGCTGCTCAAGAGCTTCATAACTCTGCTGCGCGTGGATCCCGGATTCGACGCTGACGGCCTGTTGACGGCGGAGACCCAATTCATCGGCGAGCGCTATGCACAGGGGCCTCCGCGCATCGCATTCTACGACGAGCTGTTCGCCCGGCTCGAGTCACGCTCCGATGTCACCTCGGCGGCGGGCGTCTGGCTCTTGCCCATCACCGAGGGCGATGTGGTTTCCGGCATCGAGGTCGAGGGGCGCCCCGATGTGCTGCCCAGCGACCAGCCGGCCGCGTCGATGCGCGCGGTCACCGACGGCTACTTCGAGGCGATGGGAATCCCCCTCATCTCGGGACGCCGGATACTCGCGTCCGATGATGCGAACGGGCGCCGCGTGATCGTCATCAGTGAATCGATGGCGCGCGAGATCTGGCCGGATCAGGATCCCATCGGCCGACGCATTCGGTTTGGACTCCGCTTCGAGGATCCCGAACCGTGGCGCGAAGTGGTCGGCGTGGTCGGCGACGTCAAGCTGCAGGGTCTCGATGACCGCGACCGCGCCATCGCTTACATGCCCTATCGACAGTTCGCCGTCGGATCGCTCAGCGTGGTCCTCAGGACGACCGGCGATCCCGCACGGCTCGCCGCCCCCTTCCGCGCCGCCGTACGCTCGGTCGACCCCCAGGTCGTCGTCTACGACATCGCCAGCATGGATCGCATCGTCTCCGCCTCGCTCGCCGAGCGACGCTTCTTCATGCTGCTGCTCAGCGCCTTCGCCGCGCTCGCGGTCACGCTCGCTTCGGTCGGCATCTACGCCGTCACCAACTACTCCGTCCGTAGCCGAACCAAAGAGTTGGGTATCCGCATGGCCATAGGCGCCAGGGCGACCGACGTCCAGCGCGCGGTGCTGGTGCGGGCCGCCGTGGTGGCGGCGCTCGGCGTCGGCCTGGGCGGCGGTGCGGCGCTCGGGCTCACCCGACTGATGCAGGGCCTCCTGTTCCGCACTTCACCGCTGGACCCGATGGTCTTCGTCGGAGTCGCCCTGCTCCTCGCCGTTGTGACGCTCTTCGCCGCGTGGCTGCCCGCGCGGCGCGCCGCGCTCGTCGACCCGTTGCGGGCGCTGCGGCAGGAGTAGTACCGGGTCGCGGGATGGGGCGGGCCGGTGATGCGACTTGACAGTCGCGGCGGTTCCAACCATCGTCTTCCCCATAGTGTCTAAGTGAAAGAAGCTGAGGGGACGTATCGGTGGGTCAGTGGGTCAGTTGGTCGGTGGGTCAGTCGGTTGGAAGCCCCCGGGTCAAACATCTTCGATTGAGCGACGCACTGAACCACCGACGCGCCGACCCACTGATCTGCTGGCCCACTGACATGCTGTTCGACTGACCGACTGCTTTCGATCGAGGAGCGGATCGCATGGGAAGACTACCAGAGGGTGTTCGTCGCGCCTTTCGAATGCGACGCCGCCTGCGGTCACAGGTGGCGGACGAGGTGGACGCGGAGCTGCGCTTCCACCTGGAGTCCCGGATCGAGGAGCTGGTCGGGGAGGGCCTGGAGCGGCGCGAGGCGGAGCGTCGGGCGTTGGCGGAGTTCGGCGACGTGGAGCGGGCCCGCCGGGCGCTGGTCCACGAGTCGGCCCGAACCGAACGGCGTGCGCGGCTGGTCGATTGGTTGACCGACCTGGTGCAGGACGTCCGCTTCGGCTGGCGCAAGCTTTGGTCGCGGCCGGGCTTCGCGGCCGTGGCGATCCTGACGTTGGCGCTGGGGATCGGTGCGAACACGGCGATCTTCAGCGTGGTCAACGCCGTGTTGCTGAGGCCGCTGCCCTACGCCGAGGCCGACCGCTTGGTCCAGGTGTGGGAGACGGCGCCCGACGGGGACGACCACAACGTGGTATCGAGCGGCAACTACTTGGACTGGCGCGAGCGGGCGAATTCGTTCGAGGCGCTGGGCGCGTACGGCTGGACGTTCGGCGTGGGTTTGATGGGGGATGATGGCGAGCCGGTGCAGACGGTGGGCACGACGATGACGCCCAGCGTGTTCCGCATGCTCGGGGTCGCACCGCTACTGGGTCGCACGTTCACACCGGAGGAGGGCGAGCGTGGGCAAGTGGTGATACTGAGCCACGGGCTGTGGGAACGGCATTTCGGCGCCGACCCCGGTGTGATCGACCGCCGGCTGTCTTTGGACGACACGCCGTACACGGTGGTCGGCGTCATGTCGCCCGAATTCGATTTCCCGAGGCCGAACATCGACTTCTGGCTACCCCGGCAATTCGATGAGAGCGACCGGGAGGTGCGACGCTCCCACCAGTGGCGGGTGATCGGCCGGTTGGCCGAGGGTGTGTCGATAGAACGGGCGCAGGCGGAAATGGATGGCATCGCGGCGCAGCTGGCGGAGGAACATCCCCAGTTCATGCAGGGATGGGGCGTCAACGTGCTCCCCTTCCGGTCGGATCTGGTGGGGAACGTGCGGCCGCTGCTGGTGCTGCTCTTTTCCGTCGTGGTGGTGGTGTTGCTCATCGCCTGCGTGAATCTGGCGAACTTGCTGCTGGCCCGGGCGATGGCCAGGGAGCGCGAAGTGGCGGTCCGCGGTGCGCTGGGCGCCGGTCGCGGGCGGTTGATCCGACAGTTCCTGGCGGAGAGCCTGCTGGTCGCGACCCTGGGCGGTGGTCTGGGCGTCGTGATCATCGCCGTCGGGCTCGACTCGCTGGTGGCGCTGGCCCCTGCCGATATCCCGCTGCTCAACGACACGCGGATCGATCCAGCGGTTCTGGGATTTGCGGCCGGCGCGACGCTGCTGGCGGTACTGTTCTTCGGTCTGATTCCGGCGCTGCGGATCACCGCGACGAACCTGGGCGCCTCGCTGCGCTCGTCTCACGAGCGCGCGGGCGACGTTCGCCATGCCAGGCTCCGCTCGGGGCTGCTCGTCGCCGAGGTGGCGCTGACGACGGTGCTGCTGGTGGGTGCCGGCCTGCTGCTGCGGAGCTTCGTGCGGTTGCAGAACACCGACCTGGGGTTCAACAGCGAGAACGTGCTGACGGTGATGCTCGACGTGCCACGCTCGCGTTACGGCGAAACCGCCGAGCAGGTGGAATTCTACCGTCGCCTGATCGAGCGGGCCGAGGCGCTGCCCGGCGTGATCTCGGCGGCGGGGACCGCCGAGCCGCCGGTGATCGGCTACAACAACACGTTCAGCTTCGCCATCGAAGGGCGGCCGAGCGGGGACCCCGACGGGCGCGAGGACCCGGTGCCGCTTCGAGCGGTCACACCCGGCTTTTTCCGAACGATGGGGATCCCGCTGGTGCGCGGTCGGGCCATCGACGAGCGGGATCGGCCCGGTTCGCCTCCCGTGATCGTGATCAACGCATCGCTGGCGCGTCGACACTGGTCGGACCAGGATCCCATCGGCCGGCGCGTGAGCTTCCAGGGTCCCGAGGGTCCAACCTGGTGGGAGATCGTCGGCGTCGTCGGCGACACCCGGCACTTCGGGGCCGATCGGCCGCCGGTGTCCGCGCTCTACATCGCCCAGGCGCAGAAGCCATGGGACTGGATGTCGTGGCTGACCGTGGTGGCCCGAACCGAAGACGATCCGCTGGCGCTGGCCCCGGCGTTCCGGGCCGCGCTGTGGGAGATCGACGACCGGATACCGGTCGAGCGGCTGACCACGATGGAGGAAGTGTACGCCGAGAGCAACGCGCAGCGCCGGTTCGCCGCCACCCTGGCCGGCGGTTTCGCCGCCCTCGCTCTGGTTCTCGGCGTCATCGGGATCTACGGCGTGCTCTCTTATACGGTGGCCCGACGGACCCGGGAGATCGGCGTGCGGATCGCCCTCGGCGCACAGCGGTCGGCGGTGGCCGGTTCCGTCGTGCGTCAGGGTCTCGTCCTCGCCGTCGCCGGCCTGACGATCGGGCTCGCCATCGCCTTCCTGCTGTCACGGTTCCTCGAGAGCCTGGTGTATGGCATCACGACCACCGATACCGCGACCTTCGTCGGGGTGCCCACGCTCCTGGTGACCGTCGCCGTTCTGGCGGCGTACCTGCCGGCGCGCAGGGCGACGCGGATCGATCCGATGCAGGCGTTGCGGACGGAATGAGATGGTGAGGAGTGAGGGGTAGGGAGCGAGGAGCGAGAAGGAGACGTGAATTCATGATGCGCAGGTAGGACTGGAATCTCTGATATGGGTCGACTACCGGATGGAGTGAGACGGGCTTTTCGGATGCGGCGGAATCTGGATGACCAGGTCGCCGACGAGGTGGATGCCGAGGTCCGTTTCCACATCGAGGCGCGGATCGACGAGCTGATGGCAGAGGGGCTCGACCGGGACGAGGCGGAGCGCAGGGCGGTGGCGGAGTTCGGCGATGTAGAGGGCGCGAGGCGTGCGCTGGCCCGCGAGGCGCGAAGGACGGAGCGGCGGGCGCGTGTGGCCGACTGGTTCTTGGAGTTTCTCCAGGACGTTCGCTACGGGTGGCGAAAGCTGGCATCGCGACCCGGGTTCGCCGCGGTCGCGGTTCTCACCCTGGCCCTGGGGATCGGCGCCAACACGGCGATCTTCAGCGTGGTCAACGCCGTCCTGCTGCGGCCGCTCCCCTATCCCGAGGCCGATCGACTGGTCCGGGTCTGGGAGGTGAGTCCCCGGGGAGACGACCATAACGTGGTCTCGCGCGGCAACTTCATGGATTGGCGCGACGGGGCCCGCTCGTTCGACGCTCTGGGCGCCTACAGCGCACCGGTATCCGTTGGCCTGGCGGGCCCGGAGGGCGAGCCGGTCAGGGTCTCGGCTTCCGTCGTCACGCCGGACGTGTTCCGGGTACTGGGAGTCTCGGCCCTGGTCGGGCGAACGTTCACGACGGGTGAGGGCGTACCGGGCAGCGACGACGTCGTGGTGTTGAGTCATCGAATCTGGCGGCGGCGGTTCGGGGGTGACCCGGGCGCGGTCGGTTCGACCCTGACCGTGAACGACGCAGCCCGCACCATCGTCGGGGTCATGCCGCCGGGGTTCGAGTTTCCGAGCGCCACGGTCGACGTGTGGGTGCCCTGGGCGCTCGACGAGGCGGCGCGGGGTAACCGACGCTCGCACAACCTGAACGTCATCGGGCGCCTGGCCCCCGGTGTCGATATCGAAGAGGCGCGGTCGGAGATGACCGCATTCGCGGCGCGCCTGGCGCAGGACTATCCGCAGTACATGGAAGGCTGGGATGTAAACGTTCAGCCTTTCCGAGCGGACCTCGTCAGGGGTGTGCGGCCGCTGCTGTACCTGCTGCTCGGGGTCGTCGTGATCGTACTGCTCATCGCCTGCGCCAATCTGGCGAACCTGTTGCTGGCCCGCGCGATGGCCCGGGAGCGCGAGGTCGCGATCCGCGGCGCATTGGGCGCCGGCCGAGCGCGGCTGATTCGCCAATTCCTGACCGAGGCCGGCCTGGTGGCGCTGTTGGGCGGCGCCCTGGGCTTCGCCCTGACGGTCGGGGGTCTCGACCTGTTCGTGGCGTTGGCTCCCAGCGACATCCCGCTGCTCGACGACACCCGGGTCGATCTCGTCGTGTTCGGCTTCGCCCTGGGTGTCACGTCGCTGGCGACACTTCTGTTCGGGTTGGTCCCGGCTCTGCGCGTGACGAGCACGAATCCGCAGACGACGCTGCGGGGTGCCGGAGAACGCGGGGGCGGCGGCCGTCATGCGCGACTGCGCTCCGGCCTGCTGGTCGCCGAGGTCGCCCTGTCAGCCGTGCTGCTCATCGGAGCCGGCCTGCTGCTGCGCAGCTTCCAGCAGCTTCAGCGGGTCGACTACGGCTTCGATCCGGCACGTCTTCTGTTGACCACCGTCAATCTCCCGTCGGCCCGCTACGGGTCGACGCCGCAGCATATCGCCTTCTTCGAGACCCTCACCGAACGGGCGAACGGGCTGCCCGGTGCCGTGAGCGCGGCGGGCACCTCGGACCCGCCGGGCGGCGGATTGCCGATGACGTTCAGCTTCGCGATCGAGGGCCGACCGGCGCCGGGCCCCAGCGGACGCGAGGATCCGGTTCCTCTTCGTGTCGTCACCCCGGGCTATTTCCAGACCCTGCGGGTCCCGTTGCTCAGCGGGCGCGTCCTGGACGAGCGGGACGACGCCGACGCGCCGCCGGTCCTGGTGATCAACGAGTCGCTGGCCCGACGCCACTGGCCGAACTCGGACCCGGTCGGTCAGCGGATCAGCTTCCAGCGCGAGAACCTGCCGGAATGGTGGACGATCGTCGGCGTGGTCGGTGATGTGCGGGTCTATTCGGCCGACGAACCCGGCACGCCGGCCCTCTACATGTCGTACGCCCAGAAGCGCTGGGATTGGCTCGATTGGATGAGCGTGGTGGTGAGGACGCGGGGCGAGCCGCGGGGGCTGGCTGACGAGCTGCGGGGCGCGATCCGTTCGCTCGATCCGGCTTTGGCCGTCGGCCGAATCGAGACGGTGCGCGAGCGCTACGCCGCCGGCGAGTCGCGGCGTCGATTCGCGGCTGTTCTACTTGGCGCCTTCGCCGCCCTGGCCCTCATCCTCGGCACGGTCGGGGTCTACGGCGTGCTCTCCTATTCCGTTGCCCAGCGCACGCGCGAGATCGGAGTGCGGATCGCCCTCGGCGCGCGACGCGCGACGGTCGCCTCTTCCGTCGTGCGGCAGGGCCTCAACCTTGCCCTGGCCGGCGTGGCGATCGGCCTGGGCTTCGCCTTCATCCTGTCGCGATTCCTGGAGACGCTCGTCTACGGCATAACGACTCGGGACACCGTGACCTTCGCCGCCGTGCCACTGCTCCTGGTCGCCGTCGCCGCGCTGGCGGCCTACCTGCCGGCCCGCCGTGCGACACGGATCGATCCGATGCGGGCACTGCGGACAGAGTGATCCACATCGACATTCAATCGAGAGGCGCCCCGAGGTCCGACGTCGGGGAACACCTTCACTCGTAGCGCAGCGCCTTTACCGGGTCGACGCGTGTGGCCCGATGCGCCGGAACCACCGTCGCCAGGAGGGCGACGGCGGTCAGGAAGACGGCTACACCGCCGAAGATGAGCGGATCCACCGGGTCGGTGCCGAAGAGAAACCCCGACAGGATGCGGGTCGTCGCCAGGGCCCCGATCAGGCCCGCACCGATTCCGATGGCGATCACCACGGCTGCCTGGCTCAGTACGAGGCGAACGACGCCCGTCCGCTCGGCCCCCAGCGCGATGCGGATACCCAGCTCGCGGGTTCGCTGGCGGATGTCGTACGCGATGACGCTGTAGATGCCGATGGCGGCGAGGATCAACGCCAGCGCGGCCAGCGCGGCGAGCAGGGCCATGCGGAAGCGAGGTTCAGCCACCGAACTTGAGACCAGGCTCTCGAGGGTGGTGAGCTGGTAGATCGGCAGCTCGCGATCGACGGCGCGGATCTCCTCGCGGACGGCGGGCGCGAGTGCTTCCGGGTCGGTCGAGGTGCGGGCGAGCACGTTGGCGAACGTGACCGGTCGTTGGGCGAAAGGCATGTAGGTGGTGGGCTTCACGTCGCGCTGGGGACCGAACTGGCGAACGTCGCCGGCGATCCCGACGACCTCCCAAGCTTCGCCGAACATGATCAGCCGCTGGCCCAGCGGATCGCCGTCGGGCCAGAAGCGCCGCGCCATCGTTCGATTGATGATCGTCACCTGCGGCGCACCTCTGCCATCGCGGTCTCCAAACCCGCGACCGGCGTGGATGGGTATCCCCATCGCCCGGAAATAGTTGGGGCTCACGGCGCGGAACTCGGCGCAATCACTCTCGGTATCGGATCGTCCCTCCAGAGTGAAATCGTTGCACCAGTTGTGGCCGGTGAGCGGCATCATGCTGGCGATCGCGGCCTCGGCAATGCCCGGAAGCTCCTCGACGTTGCGGACCAGGCGGTCAAAGAGCCGCACGACGTCGTCCTGCTCGGGATAGCGAGACGACGGCACCACCACGTTCGCGGTGACAACCGACTCCGAGCTGAAGCCGCGGTCGACACTGTTCAGGCGCCAGAAGCTCTCGATCAGGAGTCCGGCGCCGATCAGCAGTATGGCCGATAGAGCGATCTGCGCCGCCGCCAGCGCGCCTCGCAACCTGCGACTCTTGCGGCTCGCGCCAGCCCGATCGTCGCCCTCTTTCAAAGTGCCGGCCAGGTTCGGCGTCGACGCCTGCAGGGCGGGTATCATGCCCGCCGCGATGCCGGTCAGGGTCGAGAGCAACAGCGCGAACCCCAGGATCCGACCGTCGAGCTCGATCTCGGTCTGTCGCGGGATCGCTTCCGGGCTCAGGCTCACGAACGCATCCACGAGCCAGAGGGCCAGCGTCACCCCGGCGATGCCGCCCAACAGCGCCAGGATCACGCTCTCGCCCAGCAGCTGTCCGATGACGCGCCGGCGCTCGGCACCCAGCGCGACCCGGATGGCCACCTCCCGGGTCCGGTCCGTCGCCTGAACCAGCAGCAGGTTCGCCACGTTGGCGCAAGCGATCAGCAGCACCGTACCCACGGCCGCCAGCAGGACGAGAAACAGGGTTCGCACGCCGGCCACCATGTGCTCGCGGAGCGGCTCCAGCGTGATGGTACGCTCCGAGTTCACGTCGGGATACTCCACCGCCAGCCGTTCCGCGATGACCCGGGCCTCCGAAGCGGCCTCGTCGAGGGTGACCCCGGCCTTCATCCGGGCGATGGCGTTGAGCCAGCGGGAGCCGCGGTACAGCGAGTTCTCGCTCGTCGTCGCCGGCACCCAGATCTCGATCTCCGGGTCCGGGTAGCGGGTGGCACCCGGCGGCACGACCCCGATCACCGTGAATGCCTCTTCCCGCAGTTCGAGGGACCGGCCAACCACATCCGGGTCCCCGCCGAAGCGATTCTGCCACGCTTCGTGGCTCAGCACCATGACGTGATTGCGCCCCGCCTCGAAGTCCTCGGGGCTGAACAGACGGCCGAGCTGGGGCCGAACGCCCAGGACCGCGAAGAGACCTTCGGTCACCCGGGCGACCGGCAGGACCGCCGGGTTGTCTACCCCGCTCAAAAACCAGCGGGCGGGCGAGAAACCGGCAATCTCGCCGAACGCCGAACTCTCGGCTCGCACGTCCCGAAGATCGGGATACGAGAAGGCAGTGTACGCGGCCGTCGGGTGCGTACGGAGAACCCGCACCAGGCGGTCGGGCTCCGGATAGGGCAGGGGACGCAACAGCACCGTGTCGACCAGCGTGAATATCGCGGTGTTCGCGCCGATGCCCAGCGCCAGCGTCAGGATCACCGCCAGTGTGAAGGCCGGGCGTCTTCGCAGCACGCGCAAGGTACGGCTGAGGTATCTCGACATCGATCGCCCATCCTCAATTCGTTTCGCTCATACCGACTCTAGGCTTGGCTGGCAAGGCACGTACCAGCGTCGGGTCACTCACGGGTGCTGACGCTTGAGCCCGAAATCACGGCAGGCAGGGCTAGCTGGCCGGAACCATGTCCGCTTCCGGGATCATGCATCCCGCAGGCGTACAGGCATCCGAGCCCGCCGCGGCCTCGACCGGCGGCTGGCTGGGGGCAGGCTGGTATTCGGGACGGGGCGCGGCTTGACAGTCAGGGCGAGTGCAACCATAGTGCACCCCAAAGTGTCTAAGTGAAAGAACCTAAGGGGTAATAACCTATGGACCTGATGAAGGGGACGCTCGACGCCATGGTGCTCAAGACCCTCTCCTGGGGACCGATGCACGGGTACGGCGTGACGCGTTGGATCCGGGGTCGCACCGACGGCGAGCTGGACGTTGAGGATGCCGCCCTCTACCAGGCGCTGCATCGTTTGGAGCGCCGCGGCTGGGTCGAGTCGGAGTGGGGGCTGTCGGAGAACAATCGGAAGGCCAAATACTACCGGCTGACGAAGGAAGGGAGGCGGCGGCTGCGGGAAGAAGTCCGCACGATCCGCCGCTATACCGATGCGATGTGGAAAGTGCTGGGCGCCGAGGCGTCGTAGGGAGAGGTCGTCGGTCCGTCAGTTGGCAGTTGGCTGGAGTCCCCCTCGAGACCTCAAGACTTCGCGCCACCAGTGGATTCGAGTTGGTGGTGGAAGCGCTCGGCCTCGACAAGGCGGTCCAACCGCTCGACCAGGATTCGCTGGTTCTCCTCCAGCTCGGTGAGCCGCGCGTTGGTCTCCCGGGTCGCCGCGCCTTTCAGCGCGAGGATCGACTCGGTGACTTCGCGCACCATCGGGCGGAGCACGAAGTGGGCGGCGAGGGCGCAGATCGGAACACCGATCAAGAAGATTATCCCGGTTATGGGAATCAGCATGCTCAGCGCTCTTGGGTCCATCTTTCTCTCCTGATTCGAAGACACCTGCCCGGCGAACTACTGGCGCGCGACGGCATCCGGTGTCGCGCTCCCACGGCTATCCCGACGCAGCGATGCCCGAACGAGTTTCAAATCGCCGGTTGATCAGTGATCGCCATAACACCATCTTTGTCGCCTGTGACTGGCGATTGGCGCCAGTCGGCTGACGCCGGCGGCGGGTGAACGATGATGGGGCGCTCGAAGCTCACGCTTGTACTGCTCGGTTTATCGGTCGGCTTTGCCGCGGGTTTTCTGCTGGGCCGTGAGACCGCGCCTCCGGGCGCCGACCTGAGCCGAACGTTCGGGCTGGGGTTGGAGGGCCGCCCGCTGCGTGGCCCCGAGGACGCGCCGGTGACGATCATCGAGTTCACCGACTACGAGTGTCCATTCTGCCAGCGCTACTCCCAGACGATCTATCCGAAGCTGTTCGCACAGTACGGCGGACGCATCAACTACGCGGTTCGCCATTTTCCGGCCACCTATCAGCATCGTCGGGCGCACAAGGCGGCGCAGGCGGCCGAATGCGCCGGCGATCAGGGCGAGTTCTTCGCGTACCACGAGCTGTTGTTCAAGCGAACGCCGAGGCTGGACGAGGAGAGCCTGATACGCTACGCGGCGATGCTCGGCCTCGAACCCGACCGTTTCGGAGGCTGCCTCCGGTCGGGCGCCAAGTCGGACATCGTCGATGACGACCTGCAGGCCGGAATCGCCCGCGGCGTCGCGGGGACCCCGTCGTTTCTCATAAACGGGCGGATGCTCGTCGGCTTTCAGCCGCTTTCGGAGTTCCAGCGCTACATCGAACGCGATCTGCAGGATTAGTGGCTTGGGTCGAACCGCCGGCTACCCGGTGCTGGCCTTGCGCCGGGCCTCCTTTACGTCTCGGAGCGACGGGTCGGCGTTCTGCCAGATCTCGACCAGCGTCGCGTACGTCCGCTCGGCGGTCTTCGCGTCACCCAACCGCTCGGCGGCACGGGCGAGTCCGATCAGCGAGTCCACGCGTCGCGGCCCGCGCGCCAGCGCCGCCTCGAAGGCGGCTCGCGCCTCCTCCACGCGGCCTTGCTCCAGCAGCACCTCGCCCAGCAGCTCGTGCGACGGCTTGACCACTGGCGGTGGTCCGTATTCGTAGGGCATCGCCGACTCCTTCTCCGACGCCCGTTGCAGAGTTTCGATCGCCCGATCGACTTCGCCGTCGTCGAGCTGGATGAGCGCCTCCAGCTCGAGCGCGAGCACGTGGGCCGCCTGCACGCCGGGCCGGTACGTCGCCGGGTCACCGTCGTCGGTCGCTTCGAGTCGCTGATGGAGTTGGCTCAGCACTCGTTCCGCCTCTTGGCGGTCGCCGTGGCCGAGCAAGGCCCAGCCGCTGGCCAGAGCGCTGGCGGCCGCCACGTCCACGTTCAGGTCGCCGAGCCTCACGTCGATCTCCACCGCGCCGCCGTCCCAGCGGCGGCTGTTCACCAGGTAATCGGCTCGCATACTGGCCAGGTAATGAACCGCCCGTCCTGAACGGCTTTCCGCCGCGTCCTTCTCCATGTCGAAGAGGAGGTCGCGTGCCTCGTCGTAGCGACCCTGCTGCAGGTACCCGTACGCCAGCCAGTGGAGCGCGTGATAGTTGCGGGCATCGACCGGGAGACCCTTTTTCTGCCGACGCTCATCCGCCACCCGGGCCGCGATCTGGTTCGCCTCGACCACCTCCTCCCACATGCCCAGCGCCACGAAGATGTGCGAGATCATGTGCTGGGCGTGGCTGGCGGCGGGTGCGATCTTCGCGTACGCCCGGGCAGGCCGCAGGCCCAGCGGCGCGTGCACCGGGTCGTCGTAGGAATGGATCAGGTAGTGAACCGCTCCGGGGTGCCGCGGGTTGTCGGCAAAGACTTCCTCGGCGACGGCGGCCGCCCGCATGTAGGTCACGTGGTCACGCCCGTCGTGTGCCGTGCCGAGGATCGACAGGGCGTAGAACGCCTTGGCCTCGTTGTCCTCCGGGTAGCTTGCGCGCAGTCGACGCATCGCCTCCGAGTACGCAAGGTCGCGTTCCAGCTTCGAGCCCTCGCCGTACAGGATATCCACCGCCGCCAGATAGCCCCCCTCGCGCTCGGTGGGCGCTTTCGCCCGCCGCGCCGCCGGGGTTGGAGCCAGACGGTTCAGCGCCCCCAGCGCCGCCTCGCGATCCTGCTGCGCCCACAACGAGTGGTTGTAGGTCATCGCTTCTCCCCAGTAGGCCATCGCGAAGTCCGGGTCGAGCCGCTGGGCCTCACGGAAAGCTTCAGCCGCGTCGGCGTATTCGAAGCTGTGGAGAAGCAGCACGCCGCGTATGAAGTGCGGCTGAGCCGCATCAGCGCCGGACGTGGGAAAGCTGATCGTACCCAGGTCGGCCGTCTGGGCGTCGGCTCCTCGAGCGGCCAGCGTTATGGAAAAGATGCACAGCAGTGCGACGACGATGCGGTGCCTCATCGTATCCATCGGGCGCCTCTCTTTGGTCAGCGAGAAATACATCCGCCGTCCGCGCGGGGGCTTGTGCGCGAGACGGCACCCGGTCAGGGCTTCGGCAAGACGCACGAGGCCCGACAGCCCGGACAACATGGTGCATCGACCGCGAAAGCGCGAGAGCCCGGCCCCGTCCTTTTCCCCCTGCCGCATCGCCCCTAACTTGCCGCCTTTCGCGACCCAACCTCGAGGTGAGCTCATGCTGTTCGAACGCTTCGAAGACCGTGGCCTCGCCCACTACTCCTACGCCGTCGGGTGCAAGGCGGCGGGCCAGCTGGCGATCGTCGACCCGCGGCGCGACGTGGACGAGTACGTCCGATACGCGGAATCGCAGAGCTCGACGATCACCCACGTGCTGGAGACCCACATCCACGCCGATTTCGCGTCGGGCGCCCGGGAGCTGGCGGAGCGCACCGGTGCCAAACTGCTCGTTTCGGGCCACGACGACGGCGAGACGTACGAGGTGACGTTCCCCCACGAGGACGTTCGCGATGGGGATGTGATCGAGCTGGGCACGGTTCGGATCGAGGCGCTGCACACGCCGGGCCACACGCCGGAGCATCTCTCCTTTCTGGTCTACGACGGCGCTCGCTCCCGCGAGGTGCCGGAGCTGCTGCTGAGCGGCGACTTTCTGTTCGTGGGATCGCTGGGCCGACCGGACCTGTTGGGCGAGGAGGCGAAGCGGGGTCTGGCGGAATCGATGTACAGGAGCGTCCGCGAGAAGATCAATTCGTTGCCCGACGGTCTCGAGGTGCACCCCGCTCACGGCGCCGGGTCGATGTGCGGGTCGGGCATGAGCGGTCGGGCGAGCTCGACGCTGGGCTACGAGCGGGCGACGAACCCGTACCTGCAAGACCTGGACGAGGCGGAGTTCGTGGAGCGCCTGCTGGGCGATGTGCCGCCGTTCCCGCCGTACTACCGGCGGATGAAGCGGGTGAACTCCGAGAGACCTGCCATCCTGGGATCGCTGCCGGGACAGCGTCCGATCGGGCCGGTCGCATTTCGCTCGCAGGTGGAGAAGGGGCATGTGGTCATCGATCTGCGCGACCAGCTGGCGTTCGGTGGCGGCCATATCGCGGGAAGCTTCGGAATCGGATTCGACCCCGACCTCTCGCAGTGGGCGGCGTGGGTGGTTCCGTATGACACGCCTATCCTGCTGGTCGTCGCCGACGCGGCACACGTGGCCGAGTCGGTTCGTCGGCTGGTCCGCGTGGGTCTCGACGACGTCCGCGGATATTTGGCCGGTGGGATGGACGCCTGGCTGAAGGCAGGCTATCCGCTCGCCGAGATTGGGGAGATCACGCCGGGCGAGCTGCACGAGCGGCTGGCCGCCGGCGAGCCCATCGAGGTGCTGGATGTCCGGACCGAGGAGGAGTACCGGGGCGGCCACATCGAGGGGGCCCGGCACATCATGGGCGGTTGGCTGCCGGAGCGAACCGAGGAGTTGCCGACCGATCGCTCACTCGCCACCATCTGCGCCACGGGCTACCGTTCCACCGTGGCGGCCAGCGTCCTGCAACGGGCCGGCTTCCAGGATGTGATCAACGTCGCCGGGGGGATGACGGCCTGGCGGCAAGCGAACCTGGCGGTTCAGTGAGCGGTGTGCGGTGCGTTCGTGAGCGGTGGCGTGGGACGGTCATCCGCCGCCCCGCCGACACATCCACCGAACACCGCCGCACCGCATACCGCTAACGGCCCTCCTCTTCCGGAAATAGCCGATCGAGCAGCGCCTGCAGCTGGGCGTAGATCGCGTCGACGCTGGCCTGCGACAGACCCCAGGTGGCCACCCAGAGCCAGACGCCCAGAGTGGCGGCCGAATCGCCGTGGCCCGGCTCGACGGCGATCCGCAACAGCGCGTCGCTCAGGTTCGCCACCGTGCCGGAGAATTCGTACGGCGGGTTCAGCGTGGTCACCGCCCCGCGGAAGACGTCGCCGGCGACGGCCAACGAGTACTCGCTCCCCGGCTTCAGCGCCGAAAGGTCCAGCTGCGATGTGAAGCCGTTCCCATCCAGCAGTCGCGCCCACGCTTCTTCCGCCGTCAGCTCGATCGCCTTCCGCACCCAGGCCACCTTGCGCTCCACGCCCGGGTGCCTCTCCAGGTAGTGGCGCAGGCTTCGCAGCTCGAAATGCCAGCCGCGCCGGACACCGTCGTACTCCATGTCCCAGGACGCGTCGGCGCCAAAGCCCGAGTGCACGACTCGCAACACCGTGATGCCTCCCCGACCTTCGAGGTGGAAATCGATGGCGAGGTGGACGGCCTGCGGTTGGCTCTGCGGATCGATATCCGCCTGCGGCGTGGCTCCTGGGCCCACCTGTGCGTAAGTCGTCCGGAGATGTCGGTTCGGCTCCCAGATCTCGATTCGCTGTTCCCACTCGAACATGCTCTGCCAGTGCCACCAGATCTTGCCGCCGGCGCCCGGCGTCACCCGGGCTTCCGGCGCGAACCAGCGCTCGATCTCCTCCGCTTCGGTCAGGGCGCGCCACACCGCCTCGACCGGCGCGCCGATCTCGATCTTCTCCTCAGCGATGCGCCGGGGTGTTTCGGTTCCACTGTTCTTCGCACGGGTCATCTTAATCCCTCTCCTCTGGTTGGGGCTCACTCCCGTCGTCCTCTTCTTTCAGGCCCGGGTAGACGCCCAGGAACAGCTTGAAACGTCGAGCCTCCGGCTCCGAGTCGTCATGGTGCTTCGCCACCAGTCGGGCCAGCTCGTTCGCCAGCTCCTCGGCGAAGGCGTTACGCGCCGCCGGGGAAGAGAAGGCGATCTCGCTCTGCAACGTCAGCGTGGCCAGCCGCTGGTCCGCTTCCTCGGCACCGGCGCGCAGCCGACCCAGATCGCGAATCGCGCCAGCGGCCACCGCCACCAGGTAGGCGGACGAAAAACGGTCGCTCAGCTTCTCTGGATCCGCCGCCAGCGGCCCCAAGACCTCCGGGTCGATCAGGTAATGACTCGCCGCGGCACGCAGGATCCGTTCGGTGCAGTTCCCCTTACGGCGTTCCTCCACCAGCTCGAGCAGCCTGTCGGCTTCGAGCTCCCGCAGGTGGTAGTTCACCTTCTGCCGGGGCAGGTCGAGCTGGCGGGCGACGCTGGACGCCGAGCCCGGCTGGCTCAAGGCATGGAGGATCCGGCGCCGCAGGGGGTGGAGCAGAGCCGCGGCACGTTGGGGCTCACGGATCAGGTCGAGCGCTGGTACGGTACTCAAAGGGCCTCCGACAGTAATTATTGTATTGACAATTTATCTTGTCGGTACCTCCTCGTCAACCTTTCCCTCCCCCGTCCACTTCGACGGAGCGCTCCCCAGAAGCCTATTATGAGGCGGTCACCTTTCCCGTGAACCGTAGGCAGAGAGGACCGGCTGGCATGTCAGGCGAAGCGCACTACCGAAAACTGGAACGGCTTTACCTTTCGGCGCCCACCAACGAGTACTACCGACCGAGCATCCGGGTCGAGCGTGGGCGGGCGGAGATCGAGATCGCCGTGAAACAGGACTTCTTTCACGCGGCTCATGCCGTTCACGGCTCGGTCTACTTCAAAGCTCTGGACGACGCGGCGTTCTTCGCGGTGAACTCGCTGGTGGAGAGGGTCTTCGTCCTGACCGCTTCTTTCACCGTGCATCTGCTGCGACCGGTCTCCGAGGGGGTGCTGCGGGCGACCGGCCATGTGGTGCATCGGTCGCGCCGCGTCTATGTAGCAGAGTCAGAGTTGACCGATGATGAGGGAGAGCAGGTCGCCCGGGGTAGCGGCATCTTCATGCGAAGCCGCATCGCCCTGGGCCCCGAGGTGGGCTACCGGTAGAGCGCGGCCCGGCCCTCTCCAGATCGCGACGGTCCGCACGGGGTCCACGGTCGCCTCGATCCGGGCTGCCGGGAACGCGGCCTTATTCGATGCGCAGCGCCTCCATCGGATCCACCGAGGCCGCTCGGCGGGCCGGCAGGTAGCTGGCGAGCCCCACGACCATCAGCAGCACCAGAGGCACGACGATGAACGTGACGGGGTCCCGCGGTTCGATCCCGAACACGAAGCCCGCCACCAGCCGCGCTCCCAGCCAGGCGCCGGCCAGGCCGATGGCGATGCCGATCGACGCGAGCTTCAACCCCCGGCTCAGTACCATGCCCACAACCTGCCCTTGCTGCGCGCCCAGCGCGACGCGAATGCCCAGCTCCCGGGTGCGACGCACGACCACGTAGGACAGCACCGCGAACAGTCCGGCGGCGGCGAGGACCAGCGCCACGGCGCCGAAGAGGCTGACCAGGATCGCGAGGACCCGATAGCTGGCGACTTCCTCGCCGTAGACGTCATCCAGGGTGCGAATCCGGGAGACGACCAGGTTGGGATCCAGCGACCTCAGCTCTCGTTCCACGGGCCCGGCGAAACGGGAGGGCTCGCCTAGTGTGTGAACGAGGAAGTTGATGCGTGGCTGGTAGTCCTGCAGAACGGACAGGTACATCTGTGGCTGAGTTTCCTCGCCCGGCTCGTAGTATGTGGCATCGCGGGCCAGGCCGATGACGGTGGCGCGTAGCTCGGCGCCCTGGCCCACTACCTTGCCCACCGGGTCCTCTCCCGGCCACACCCGCCGGGCTAGAACTTCGTTCACCACTGCCACCAGCGGCGCGCCGGCTGCGTCGCGCTCCTCGAAACCGCGTCCGGCGAGGAGCGGGATCCCCATCGTCGTGAAATAGTCGGGGCCCACCGCGTTGAATCCGGTGTCGAAATAGTTCTCGCCGGCCGGCGGCTCGACACCCTCCGCCTCGAAACTGCCCGTCCAAACCCCGCGGAACGGAACCATTCGGCTCGTCGTCGCCGAGCGCACGCCCGGCAGCCCCGACAGTCGCTCGAGGCCGCGTCGCAAGAACGCGATGCCTTCCTCCTCGCTGTACCCCTGGTTGCGCAGGTTGACCGACGCCACCAATCGATTCTCGGTCCGGAACCCGAGATCGAGCGAGTGCGCCGCGACGAAGCTGCGGAGGAACAGACCCGCGCCGCTCACCAGGATGATCGCCAGGGCCAGTTGCGCCACCACCAGCCCGTTCCGCATCAACGAACGATCGCTGGTACGGCGGGAGCCGCTCAGCGCGTCGCGGATCTGCCAGCGCGTCACCAGCCAGGCCGGTGCCAGGCCGAACAGCCCTGTCGTCAACAAGCTGATGCCGAGGGTGAAGCCGAGAACGGCGAGATCGGGGCTCGGTGAGACGCTCAGCTCGACCGGCAAGAGCGCCGCTGCCAGGCCCGACAGCCACGCCGACAGCGTCAGCCCCAGCACGCCGCCCGCCACGGCCAGAAGCAGCCCTTCGCTCAACAGCTGCCCGATCACCCGGCCGCGGCCGGCGCCCAGCGCCAGCCGCACCCCCAGCTCCTCGCGTCGTGCCGAGGCCCGGGCCAGCAGCAGGATGGCGACGTTCGCGCAAGCGATGAGCAGCACGAGACCGACGGCGACCATGAGGAGTCGGCTGAGCCCGACGATCTGATCCCGGACCCTTGGCCGATACCCGTAGTGCCCGGTGAGCCCGACGCCGGCACCCTCGGTCCACTCTGGAAACTCTCGCTGGAGCTGGGTGGCCAGCGTATTCATCTCGGCCCGGGCCCCCTCCAGCTCGACCCCGGGTCGCAGGCGACCCAGACCCTGCAGCCAGACGTTGATCGAGCCCTCCACCCGATGGAGCATGTCCCCGCTCGCGGGCATCACGACCGGTTGCATCATGATCGGCACCCACAGGTCGGGCGGCGATTCGATCGGGCTCACACCTCGGAATCCCGCCGGCGCCACCCCGACCACCGTGAACGGGTGGTCGTTGAGCTCGATTTCCCGACCCACGACGCTCGGGTCGCCGCCCAGCTGGCGTTGCCAGAAGCCGTGGCTGAGAACCGTTACCGGATGGGTCGTCGGTGTCCGATCCTCGTCGGGACGGAAGGTGCGGCCCCGTTCCGGAACCACGCCCAGCACGTCGAAGTAGTTGCCCGAGACCAGCCACGCCTCTGCCTGCGATTTGCCGGATGATGTCTCCGCCATGAGCAGCACGCCCCCATCGTAGGCTGCCAGCCCGCTCAACGTGCTGCTGTTGTCCCGGTAGTAGGTGTAATCCGGGTACGAGAACGAGCCCGATCGCGAGTACTCGGTCGTCCGGTTCAACCGGACCAGCCGATCCGGCTCCGCCACCGCCGGAGGCGGCTGCAGGAACAGCGAATTGACCAGCGTGAAGATCGTCGTGTTGGCCCCGATCCCTATCCCCAGGATCAGCACCGCCAGCGCGGTGAAGCCGGGTGTGCGGAGGAGCGTTCTGACTCCGAAACGGAAATCTCTGAACAGGCTTTTCATGCCACCTCGCCGGGGTCTGGCTGGCATCGACGTACGGATCAGCGCCAGAGAGTGCAAGCCGGGTGCCAGTCGTTTCGATTCCTGTANNGCCGGTTGTCCACTTCCGGCACCGCCGTGTCCGGGTCCGGACAACGCCGTGTCGATCGACGGCGGATGGGGAAGCTGAGGGGGCCGGGGGCCGGGGGCGGGGGCGATCGGTAGCGATCGCTATCGACAGACTCAGCCCGAGAAGACGGACTCCGCGGGGCGCAAGCCGAAGCTCGGCGCGCCCCGCAGGCGAACCTCGAGAATGGAGGGAACGGCCTTCGAGCTCTCGACGGAGGAGAGCTCGTTTACTTCTTGATGGCCCGGTATCCGGCCAGAACGATCAGGGCGCCGCCGACGGCGAGTACGAAGCTGCGGATCTCGAAGCCGGCGATGCCGCCGAAGCCGATGAGCGTGCCGAGGTAGCCCCCGAGCACGGCACCGACGATTCCGATGATGATGGTGACGATGATGCCGCCCGGGTCTCGACCCGGCATGATGACCTTGGCGATGGCGCCGGCGATGAGACCGAACAGGATCCACGATAAAATGCCCATGTGTCCCTCCTCGGGGGAGTGAGGATGATGATCCGTTGGCCGCTCCGGGCGGCCGCGGTTCTGTCGTGGGCTTCTGGGATTGTGGGGGAAAGCTAGGCGGTGGCCGGCTGACCGGCAATCGGAGGGTAGAACGGCCCTCGACGTCCGGATCACGGCCGGGACCGGTTGAAGCCGCCGCGGGATCGTTCGACTACTCGGTTCGAAGCGTCTCCATCGGGTCGACGGTCGCGGCGCGGCGTACCGGCAGGCAGGTGCCGGCAAGGGCCGCTGCCAGCAGGACCGCCACGGCCACGGCGAAGCTGACGGGGTCCAGGGGACTCAGCTCGAATAGGAGGGAGCGAAGGAGACGCGTCAGCCCGAAGGACGCGAGGATGCCCACGGCCAGGCCGCTCGAGACTACGATGGCGCTCTGCCACAGGACCAGGCGCTGCACGTCGGCGGCCCGCGCGCCCAACGCCAGTCGCACGCCGATCTCCTGGCGGCGCCGTCTGACCGCGTACGCCACCACTCCGTAGATTCCCACCGCTCCCAGGGCCAGGGCCAGCGTGGCGGCGACCAGCAGCATCGTCATCGAGAAGGCCATCCGCGTGCCGGCCTCCACGACGATCCGCTCCAGAGTCTTTAATCCAGCGATGGGCAGGTCGGGATCGAGGCCGGCGATCTTTGCACGAATGGCCCCGGCCAGGCTCGTCGGCGGCACCGTGCTCCGCAGCGCATAACTGAGCGTGTAGGGTAACGGTCCTTCGGCACCGTGGCGGTGGAGGAGCGGAAGGTAGAGGGTTGGCGCGGCCGGTTCGCCCAGCTCGCGGATCGGAAGGTCGTTCACCACGCCCACCACCGTGTACCAGGCCGGGTTCGCTTCGTCGCCATGGTATATCCGTTGCCCGATCGGGTCGCGGTCGGGCCAGTAGAGCGTCGCCAGACGGGCGCTGACCACGGCGGCACCGCTCCGTCGCTCCAGGTCCTCGCGACGCAGCGTGCGGCCTTCTTTGAGCTCGATTTTCAGCGTCTCGAAATAGCCGGCACTCACCCGGCGGATCGCCACCACCGGCGCGATCACGCCCGGCGGCAGGGTCCGCCCCTCCACCGCCAGTTCGCTGCCCGACCAGCTACCGCAGAGTGGTAGACAGGTCGTGAGGCCGACGGATTCGACGCCCGGCAGATTCGCCAGGCGATCGGTGACGTGTCGATGGAACGCGACCGCCCCCGCCCGCGTCGGGTGCTGGCTCTCGTTGAGCCCGATTTGAAAGGTGAGCACGCGATCGGGTTCGAACCCCGGGTCCACGTTGCGCAGGTTCCAGTAGCTGCGGGCCATGAGCAGCGCCCCGATCAGGAGGGTCAGGGCCATGGCGACCTGGCCGACGACCAGGAGGGTCCGCGCCCTTCGGCCGCGCCGCCCGCTCGAGGCACCCCGACCGCCGGCCCTGAGAGCGTCGGCCAACCGCCCGGCCCTCGTTACGGAGAGGGGGATCAAAGCGAAGAAGACGGCGGCGGCCAGTGCCACGAGCGCGGTGAAGGCGAAGGTGGACAGATCGAGCCCCACCTCGTGCAGGCGCGGCAACATCTCGGGCCCGAAACTCGACAGTAACCGCAGGCCCGCGGCGGCGAGCGCCAGCGCCACCACACCGCCCAGAACGGCGAGCACGATCGCCTCGACGAAGAAATGCCGGACCAGACGGCCATAGCCTGCACCGAGGGCGGTGCGGACCGCCACCTCGCGTCTCCCCTCTTCCGCTCGAACCAGGAACAGGTTGGCAACGTTGACGCAGGCGATGAGCAGCAACACGGCGACGCTGCCCAGCAGAATCCAGAGCACCTGGCCCATGTCACCCACGACCCGGTCCTTCAGGGCAACGACCCGGGCCCTCAGCGCGACATCGTTCACCAGCCGGCGGGCGAGCTCGTCGGGAAATCGCTCGTCCAGTCGGCCGATCAGCGTCTGAAGCTCCGACCGCGCCAGCTCCGGCGTGGCGTTCGGTGCCAGCCGGCCGATGGCCCGCTTGCTGAAGCTGCCGAGCTCCGATGAGATCGGCTCGACGATCAGCGGTCTCCAGAGTTCGATGTCCGGGCCGGGGAAATGGAATCCCCGCGGCATGACGCCGATCACTTCGTGCGGCGCACCATCGATCCGGACCGTTTTGCCGATCGTCGACGTATCAGCTCCGAAACGGCGCGTCCACAGGCTATGGTCGAGAATGACAACGTGCCGGCCGCCTGGCCGATCTTCCGTAGCGTCGAATGCCCGGCCCAGCGCCGGCGTTACCCTCAATGCCGTGAACAGGGTGTGCGTCGCGCGGGCCGCCCTCACCCGCTCCGGTTCTCCTTCGCCCGCGAGGCTGACGTTCTCCTCATCGTAGATCGCCAATCGTTGCAGCGTGCGGCTTTCTTCGCTGTAGTGGACGTAGAGGCCTTTCGTCAGGGTCAGCCCACGCTCCACGTCCAGACCCACCGCTCCGTGGTCGACCCAGACCAGCCGCCGGGAATCCGGATAGGGCAGGGGACTCAGCACGATGTCGTGCACCACGCTGTAGATCGAGGTCACCGCGCCGATACCCAGCCCCAGCGTCAGCACGACGGGTATCGCGAAGGCCCGGGCCTTGAGCAGACGGCGGATGGCCTGGCGGGTTTCCCCGATAATAGAGATCGCTCCCTCGTAAACGTGAGGTCCAGCCGGGTGCACCGGCGTTTTCCCTTCGCCGGTTAGACACGAGTCTGCGCCGGATGGTTGACTGTGGTAGGGTCAGGGGACGGTCAGGGGCCGCCGGTCGTTGGCCCTTGCGCCTCGAAGAGGAGCACGTCGATGCCGTCCTCGGCTCGGTAGGTCAGTGCGAGCTTGCCGGCCCGGAAGCTGTAGCGGAGCGTTCCTTCCAGCGCCGACAGGTATCGACTCTCCAGCCGCGCCTCGCCGTCGGGGCAGGAGACTCCGCTAGCCTCGATGGCGCCGATCGCGATCTCTTGCGGGGCCGTTTCCTCTACGGTTGCCGAGTAGCGTCCGCAGCCACCGTGGCCGCCCACCTGCCGGCCGTCGAAGGTCAGGGTGATGACGGGCTCCGCCGGCGCCGGATCGCCACGCCCGAGGTGGGTGAGGCGCCACTCCCGACCTTCCAGATCTGCGATCGATACCGTTCCATCGACGTCGGCGGTCAGCTCGACCAGCTGGCCGTCGCGCAGCGTCCAGCTCCGCGTCGCTTTCCGGGTCGGACAACAGGCGGCGTCGTCGGAATCGTGTTGCACCACGTCCAGAACGATGCGCCCGTCGCGGTACCGCAAGTCGCGCAGCTGGACCCGGTCGCCCACCAGGCTCGTCCCCAGGTTGACGACCGCGCCGTTCCGGCGCGCTACCGCCGCCAGGTACACGTAGCCGCCGGAGCCTCCCGAGGACTCCATTAATAGGACGACGGCGTCTTCCACACCGTCGCCGTTCAGGTCGCCCGTGATCCGCAGGTCCTCCACCAGGCTCACCACTGGCCGAGCCGCACCGCCGGCCACGAACGGCTCGCCCTCCCACCGGCCGTCGCTGAGGGTGACGGGCTCCTCGTAGATGCCGGCGTAGGTCGCGTTCCCCAGCTCGTCCACCGTCGGTGCCGTCTCCACCGGCGCGCCGCCGCCGCTGTCGCCGGTGCGGCAGGCGACGGTCATGCAGATCATCGCACCTGCGATGGAAACGCTCAGCCCCCGGCCCTTCCGGATCCCGCACCTCCTGGTCCTGGTTGTCGAACAGGTGTCGCGAGCTGAGGCTAAGCTGGATCCGTCTCTGTCGTCAACCGGGCCGCTCGGCTGGGCGCTTCGTTGACGGGGAAGCGGCGGGAAAATGTAGCGCAGTAGACACGTCAGCCCCCGCTCCTTATCTTGGATCGAGAGCGGCGTCAGGCCAGTCGGCCGCCGCGATCCTCCCGCCGCCCGGTGTCAGCCGGGGTCCGCATATTTTCTTCGACGACCTCCTGGGTCGAGCGCGAATCAGACCCACATCCGTAGCCGCATGACGGAGCGATCTTGACACTCCACCTCGTACGCGCGTCGACGAGCCCTCGACTGTGGGATGAACTGGTTCGGCGCTTCCTCGATGAACTGAACGGCGCGGCCGGTCCGGAGGGCTACCCGTCGTATCTGTGGCTGACCCATCGGGTTCAGCGGGAGGCACTGTACCGGGCGGCGGCCGAGGTCGGCTCGCGGGGCTGGCTGGCGCCGCCCGTCGCCTTCCTTTCCGATCTCCCCGAGCTGTTCGGCCTCGAGAGCCGTCCCATCGGGCTCATGCGTCGGCGGTCGCTGATCGGTGGCCTGGGCGCGGCGCGTGCGGCCGAGTACGGCCTCGACGGGGCCGACGATCCCGATCGAGGGGGGATCGTGCAGGCGCTGGACTCGCTGTTCGGGGAGCTCTTGCCCGAGGACGTCGCGCCCGACGAGCTGCGAGCGACGGCGGAAGAAGTGGTGAGCGATGACTGGTCGGGGCGCCGTAACGGGTGGGTCGTCGCGACGTATCGCGATTATCTCCGCCAGCTGGACGAGCTGGGCTATTACGATCCGCGCCAGGTGCACGCGCTGGTGGCGGACCGTGTGATGGCCGGCGGCCTCGGCGTCGCGCTGCGCGGCGCCAGCCGCCTTCACGTCTACGGGCTGGTTTCGCGCCGCACGCGTGGCCAGCTGCTGGAGGCGCTGGCGGCTCAAACGGATGTCGAGGTCGTTCTCTACCTGCTTCCGGAGCTGGACACGCAACAGCCCGAGTTCGAAGGAGACGAGGAGCACATCGGAGGCGATTCGCTCGCGGTGCCGGTGGTGCAGCCGGCACCCGACGGGCAACGCGAGCTGGAGTGGGTGGCCGGGCGAATCAAGACGCTTCTGGTCGAGGACGCCGTGGATCCCCGGCGGATCGCCATCGTCGTTCGTACCGGGCGCGAGGACTCAGGGCACGCCCTGCGGGTGTTGCGGGCGGCGGGTATTCCGACCACGGCGCGACTGCGGAGCCGCCTCAGCGAGGTGCCCGCCCTCAAGGCGGTCCTGAGCTATTTCCGGGGCGCCGCCCGGAACTGGAGCTATCCGGCGCTGCGCGCCGTGCTGGAGAGCGCCTACTTCAAGCTCGGCATCGATCGGGTCCCCATCGACCATCTCGCCTGCGTGCAGGCGACCGAAGGGCTGGACGACTGGTTGTTCTCTCTCTGTGATCTGCAGGCGGAGGTCGAACGGCAGGAGGAGCGGGCGGAGAAGGAGGACAGCGGCTGGGTGCCGCTGCACGCGGACGGCATCTTCGCCGATCGAATGCGCGATGTTTGCGAGCGGTTCGAAGCGTTTCGAAACGTGGCCCGCCCGCTCGATCTGCGGCGGCCGACCGCCGCCTGGATCGAGGAGACCCGCAGGCTGCTATCCGGCGACCTGTTCGATTATCGCGAGGAGCTGTGCGCTGCCGATGGGCTCGACCATGAGATCGTTCGCCTCGATCAGCAGGGCGTCGAGGCGCTGACCCGGATGCTGGGCGACTGGCCGGACGCGGACGCGGCCGATGAGTTGGGACCGAAGGATTGGTACGCGCGGTTGCGTCGCTTCCTCGAGAGCAACGAGATCGGGGTCTCGACGCCGCTCCGAAGCGGTGTGCAGGTTCTCGAAGCCCACGAGGCCGCGACTTTCCCCTTCGAGCACACGTTCCTGATCCATGCCAACGATGGCGCGTTCCCCAGACGATGGGCGCCGGGGAGCATCTTCTCCGACGAGGAACGGACCCGTCTGGTCGAGCTGGGCCTGCCGCTCTCGGATCCCGACCGGGCCCTGGCCCGGGAGCGCCGGCTCTGGCAGGCGGTCACCGCCGGTCCCCACACGGTGATCACGTACCGAACCGCGGATTCCCGCGGCACGCCGCTCCTCCCCTCGTTGCTCGTTCCCCGACACGATGAGACCGAGGAGATCCCGCGCACCCGCTTCGTTCCGGATCCACCACTGGCCCCGGGCCAGGTTCGCCAGCGGGCGGCGAAAGCGCTGGCGAAGGCGAAGCGGGAAGGGAAGCAACCGGCGATCGAGGTGGTCGATCCGCTCACGCTCAAGCAGGGCATCCTCAACGCCGCCGTCGAGACTCGACGTCGCCCCGGCCCGGGCGTGGAGGCCGAAACCCTCCACCCATGGACCGGCGCCATCCGCGACCCCGAGGTGCTGGCCCGTCTCGAGCGCTGGTTCGACTCCGACTACGCTTGGTCGGCCAGCGCGCTGGAGCGCTACGCCTCGTCGCCCTTCCTCTTTCTGGTCGGCCGGGTCCTTCGCCTCAGCGTGCGGCAGGAGGCGGAGGAGGAGACCACGCGGCTGACCTATGGCGGCGTGGCTCACGACGTGCTCCAGGCGTTCTACGAGACCGTCCTGGACGACCTGCCCCCGTCCCTGGACGACCGGGCGAAGCAGGTCTTCGAGGAGACGTTCGAGCGAGTCTGCAAGAAACGGCTCGAGCGCCAGGGAGCTCAACGTGAGTGGGTCGGGCTGGCAGCCCTCTGGGCGATTACCCGGGAGACGCTTCGCGAAGAGCTGCTGGACTATCTCCGCATCGAGCTCGAGCAGATGGCGGAGACCGGTGAACGTCCGTTCCGCTGCGAACTCTCCTTCGGTTCCGATGAGGTGTTGGCGATCCGTGGCCGCGACGTCGCCGGTATGGAGCGGACCATCTCGGTGCGGGGCCGCATCGATCGGGTCGACCTGGAACTGGACGATGACACGGCGGTCTGCTCGATACTCGACTACAAGAGCGGGAACGTGCCGGGCACCAAAGGCTACGCCGACGGCGTGGCGGTGCAGACCCCGCTCTATATGAAAGCGCTGTCCGAGATGGCGGTAATGCAGGAGGCACGGGAGCGGGTGGGGGCCGCCGGGGCGGACGTCCGCCGCGGTCGCTACCGCACCTTGAAGAAGAATGGCCGGGCCAGGGACAAGAGCGTAGTCGAGTGGGGAAGCGAGGATTTCGAGCGCGCCCTGGCCATCGCCCTCACCATCCCCGAACGGGTTCGTGCCGGCCGGTTCGAGCTGAAGCGTGCCAAATCCGCCGGCGACTGGGCGTGGTGGGAGCCGGGGCTCGAGGTCCGACGCTCGAACGCGGGCTACGAGAAGGGAGGGCGGTTCGATGTCGGCGCCTGAGCTCGCCTGGACCCTCGAGCAGGCGCGCGCCATCAGCGCCCCGGAGCACGCCCTGCTGGAGGCGAACGCCGGCACCGGCAAGACCACCACGGTGATTGGGAAGGTCTTGTGGCGCCTGGGGCTGCCCGTCGGCCGCGACGAAGATGGCCAGGAGATCCCGAAGCATCCGGACCCGTGTGAAATCGATGAGATCGCCGCGATCACCTTCACCGAGAAGGCGGCCTACGATCTGAAGCGGAAGCTGCGTCAGCGGATCGAAGCGCTGGAAGACGACGACCGCCGCGATTCGCTGCGCTGGCGCATCGATCGCGCTTCCATCGGCACGATCCACTCCTTCTGCGCCGACCTGCTCCGGGAGCACGCCCTGCGGCTCGGCCTCGATCCTTCGTTCCGGGTGATGGACGAGATCGAGGCCCAGCTCGAGCTGGACGAGCTGGTGAGCCAGCTGATCATCGAGCGTCTCGACATGGACGATCAGGGCACGGCTCGCCTGGTCAAAGATCGCCACTTCAGGGGCTATACCCACACCAGCGGCGCCACCGACTTCGTGCGGGCCGCGCTTCGCGATCTGCGCTGGCACCGCCGGCGCTACGAGAGCTGGAGCCGCGATGGCGCCCTCGACCCCGAGGCGCTGGCCCGGGCCTCAGGCGGCTGGAACGAGCTGGACGATGAAGCCTTCGATCAGACCGACGCCGCATGTCGGCTCGCCCGCATGGCGCTGGATCGTTGGGAGCGGCGGCTGGCCGACGAAAACGCCCTCGATTTCGACAGCCTTATATTGCTGACCCGAGATCGGCTGCTGGGCCCCCAGCGGGCTGGACCCGCCCTGGCCAGTCTGAGGCAACGCTATCGGCTGATCGTCATCGACGAGTTTCAGGACACCGATTTCGCGCAGCGCGACATCGCGTTCGCCATCGCGGGCCTGGACGCGACTGCCGCGCCGCGCGACGGGCCCGAGCCGCCACAGCTCTTCCTGGTCGGCGATCCGAAGCAGAGCATCTATCGTTTCCGCGGCGCCGACGTGTCGGTATGGAACGATGCGCGGGCGAAGATCTGCGACGCTGAAGAGCCGCTTCGACTCACCCGGAATTTCCGCAGCACCCGTCCGGTGGTCGATTTCGTCAACCGGGTGAGCCGGCCGGCGATGAACGACCCGAAGCTGGAAGCTCAACCCGAGGCGGCACGCGTCGAGTACGCGGACCTCGTGCCGCAGCGAGAGGGGGATCCGGGCGCGGTGGAATGGCTGAAGGTGTCGTCATCGAGCCCGACACGGAAGAAGAAAGACGGCGAACCGATGGCGGTGAAGGCTCCGGAACGCCGGGAGGCTGAGGCACGTCGCATCGCCGCGCGCCTCCGCGAGATGGTCGACCCGGCCGGCGATGGCAGTCGGGCCGGCGTGGAGATCTTCGGCGATGACGGCGGCCCGCGCCCCTGTCGGTACAGCGACGTGGCGGTCCTGTCCTACTCGCGAAAAGTCTTGGGCCCCTACGAGGAAGCGCTGTGGGCTTACGGCGTACCCTACTACCTGACCGGCGAGGCCGGCATGAACGACCGTCTGGAGATCATGGACGTCGTCAACGCGCTTCGGGCCCTGGACAACCTGAACGACGATCTAAAGGTCTTCGCCTTCCTCCGCTCGCCTTTCGTCGGGCTGCGCGACGAGGTGCTGACGCGAATCAAGCTGGAAGGGCCACGCGGTTGGCGGCCGTTCTGGAAGCTGGCCCGGGACTATCTGCAGCGTGACGACTGGTTCGAGGCCCCCGAGCATCCGGAGATCGTGGCGATCGAGCGCGATGCGCTGGATCGCGGACTGCGCGCCCTCCGGGAGCTCGCGCCGCTTCGCTCGCGCTGGCCCCTCGATCGCCTGCTGGAAGAGCTCCTCGAGCGGACCGGCTATCGGGCGCACCTGGAGCTGATGGAGCAGCCCGCGTCGAAGCTGGCCAACGTACAGCGGTTCGCCCACATCCTCGCCGGCTATCGGGAGCACACGCTGAGCTCGTTTCTCGAGCTCTGGAACCGTTGGGAAGCCCAGGATCTGGGGATCCCGCAAGCTCCGCTCTACAGCAAGAAGGACGACGTGGTCACGCTGAGCACGATCCACGCCGCCAAGGGGCTCGAGTGGCCGGTGGTCTTCCTGATCGACACGCAGGAGAGCAACGAGGCGCACAGGCTGTGGAACACGTTCTGGAGCGACCGTGAATTGGGACCGATCATCTGTCCCTCGAGCGGCAACCAGGGGCCCCGGGCGGACGAGATGCTGGCCCGCGCAGCGGCCGAGCAGGCGGCGGAAAAGGCGCGACTGCTGTACGTGGCAACGACGCGCGCCCGCGACCGGCTGGTGATCGCCGGACAAACGGAAGGGAGTCTCAACTGGCACGCCCGCTGGCTGGCGGCGGGCCTCGACGATGATGTCCACGTGTCCGCGGCGGTGCCTCCGGTCGAGCCGGCGGCGCCCCGGTGTGTCCCGGAGCTGACCTGGATCGAAGCGGTTCGGGAAGCCGGGTCGCTGCCGCCGCTGGCCGCCCCGCTGCGCCAGCGCCGCCTGCGGACCATGCGGTCGGCCACCGAGTTGATGACCCGGGCCCGGAGCCGCCGCGAGTGGAGGGAGCGCTATGTGCTGGGCCTGGTGCCGTACCGTTACTTCACGCAGCGGGCGCGTAAAGGCGGTCTGCCCGCCTGGCTACGGGGCAGCATCGTTCACGACGTGCTGCAGTTCATCCAGGAGCTGGAAGAGCTGGACGAGCTGCTGGATGTGACGATCGGGGCGCTGGAGTCTCCGGAGCTCGAGGAACGGCTGCGGCGCGGCAGCGAACTGCGTGCCGACATCGAGAGGGAGATCGAGGGGGTGGTGAACAGCGACGAGTGGCGCTGGTACACGCAGGGGCGCCACTATCGCGAGCTGCCGTTCGTCCATCTGATCGACGTCGAGAAATGGCACGTGGGGGCGTTCGATCTCTTCCGGCCCGACCCGGAGTGCAATTGGATCATCGATTTCAAGACGCACGATATCGGTGCGGACGAGGCCGATGCCACCGCCTCGAGTTATTCGCTGCAGGCCCTTCTGTACTTGCGGGCGGCGCGAGCGCTGGCGGGCGATACGCGACTCGAGTTCCACTTCACCCGGCCTGGCGTGACCCGGGCGGTGGGTTGAGTTCGCCGGTCGATGGCGCCTGTCTTTCGGCTCGATCGACGCTCGGGGCGCCGACGAGGGCCGCCCCGGGCCGAATCGGGCACGCGTCGTTATCTTAACCTGCACGAGACGGCGGCCTGCCGCCGGGTCGCGGGCCGCGCAGCCGCCGCCGAGGCCGCTGTAACCATGACCGACCCGACCACCCGACAGAGATGAAAGAGCGTCCTGGCTCCCGGATTTTCGTCGATCTGCTCTTCGTCAGCGCCCTACTGGTGGCTGCTCTGCTGCTCGTCTACCAGGGCGCGGCCATGGTCACCTCGCGGTTCGGCACGGCCGAAGCGTCCGATGGCACCCCTTTCACCGAAGTGCAGGCCGACACGTTGGAGGGGTTGCGCTTCCGCCTGAGCGAGGGCGAGCCCGGCGACGAGGTGTCGGTGATCCCCAGACCGGAGACCGAGGCGCTCTCCGACGCTCGGGTCGCCGACCTCCTGACGACGCTGCCCCCCTTGCCCCCCGAGGACGAAGCGGGCAGACCGGTGGCGCTCACCGACGAGATCCCACCGCCGCCGCGAACCGGCAGGACGGTGCGGGGACAGTTTCCGCCGGAGGAAGAGCTGTCGCGGCCTGGCCCGACCGAGATCGGACCCGTCGAGGTCGTCCGCTACGCGCCCGAAGGCGCGGTCGAGCGGGCGCGGGAACTGGCGATCACTTTCAACCACCCGATGGTGCCGGTGACCTCGCACGAGATTCTGAGCGCCCGGCAGGTCCCGGTCCGATTGCGACCGAGACCGGAGGGCCGCTGGCGCTGGGTCGGCACCCGAACGCTCGTGTTCGAGGTCGACGAAGGATTCCCCATGGCCACCCTCTACCGGGCCGAGCTGCGCGCCGGGGTGGAATCGGCGTCGGGGGCCGAGCTGTCGGAGCCGCTGCGCTGGAGCTTCCGCACGCCGCCGCCGGGCCTCGTCCATAGCCATCCCCGTCGGGGGCCGGTGGGTCTCGAGCCCATCATCTTCCTCGCCTTCGATCAGCGGATCGACGCCGATGCCGTCCTCTCGCGCCTCGTCGTCAGCGCCGGCTCGGGCCCGCTGCCGACGCGCCGGGCCACCGCCGCCGAGATCGAGGCCGATGACGCGGTAAAGAGACTGACCGAGGCAACGCCGGAGGGTCGCTGGCTGGCCGCGCGTATCGTCGACCCGCTCCCGGTCAACTCGGCCGTCCAGGTCAGAATCCCGCCCGGCACCCCGTCGGCCGAAGGGCCGCTGACCACCGATACGGCCCAGGCCTTCGATTTCCGAACCTACGGACCGCTACGCGTGGTCAGGGCGCAGTGCCACGGCAACTGCGAGCCGGGAACGGCCTGGCGGATCGAGTTCTCCAACCCGCTCGATGCTGAGTCGATCGATTCGTCGATGGTGAGCGTCGAGCCGCGGTTGCCGAACCTTCGCGTGGCGGCCTCATACAGAGTCCTCTCGATCAGCGGTCGGTCGCGGCCACGCACACGGTACCGGGTCACGCTGAAGCCCGGGATACGCGACTGGTTCGGGCAGAGTCTCGATCACGAGTCCACCCTGACCATCAACGTCGGACCGTATCCCAAAGTCCTGAACGCTGCCGGCGGCAATCTGGTGGTTCTCGATCCAGCCGCGCCCCGCGAGTTGACCGTGCAGAGCGTCAATCATCCGACGCTCCGCGTCCGGCTCTATCGAGTCGAGCCCCGGCACTGGTCCGATTTCCTGAACTCCGCGCGCTACCGATGGAGGGCCGATCCGCCCGGGCCCCCCGGCCGACTCGTTCACGACCAGGAGGTCGTCATCGACGCCGGGCCCGACGAGATCGCCGCGACCCGGATCGATCTCGGCCCCGCCCTCGACGATGGTCTGGGCCATGTGATCGTCGATGTCGAGCCCGGCGAGCCGCCGCTCGACGGCCGGCGGCCGCAGCGGATCCTCAAGTGGGTGCAGGCGACGCGCCTCGGGCTCAGCGTCGTACGCGACCACCGTTCCGTGATCGCCTGGGTCACGTCGCTGGAGGGTGCGGCGCCGATCTCCGGTGCCGAGGTGCGGTTCGTCGACGGCGCTGTCAGGCGCCGGACCGACGAGATGGGGCTGGCGGCGCTGCCCCAGCCCGGAAGGAACCGGATCGCTGCGACGCTGGTGCTCGTGGCGCGCCGCGGGGACGACGTGGCCTTCCTTCCCGCCGGCCGCTGGGTCATGGCGGCGCCCGACGACCGACACGTCATTCACGCCTTCACCGATCGGCCCCTATACCGACCCGGGGAGACCGTGCACTTCAAAGGTTGGGTGCGAAAGATCGGCGGAGGTCCCCGCGGCGACCTGAGCCTGCCCTCCTCGCGGTGGGATGAGATCGAGTACCAGGCCGTGGACCCGCGTGGAAACGACGTCGCCCGCGGCTCGGTGAATCTCAACGACCTGTTCGGTTTCGATGGTGCCTTTCCTCTGCCCGGCGATGTGGCCCTGGGTCCGGTTCGCATCGAGCTTCGCCGCGCCGGGATACCGGCCGAGCGGGCGGCCATACATCGCGTCCACTTCCAGGTTCAGGAGTTCCGGAGGCCCGAATACGAGGTCAGCGTGACCCACGACGGCGGTCCACATTTCGTGGGCGGCGCCGCTCTGGTCACGGCTCGAGCCACCTACTTCGCCGGGGGCGGTCTGCCGGGAAGCGACGTGAATTGGCGCGTCACATCGCGTCCGGCGTCCTATTCACCGCCCGGCTGGGACGAGTTCACCTTTGGTCGTACCCGGCTGTGGCCGTTCTTCGAACCGTACCGCTCCGATCGGGACGACGTCCGGGTGGAAGAGTTCGACGGACGCACGAACGTCGACGGCGAGCACCACCTGCGGGTCGAGTTCCTCGAGGCGGTGCCGCCCGTCGCGATGTCGCTGCAGGCCGTCGCCACGGTCCAGGATGTGAACCGTCAGACCTGGACCGAGTCTACCGACTTGCTCGTCCACCCCGGTGGTCTCTACGTCGGGCTCAGGAGCGCTCGACGCTTCGTCCGCGTGGGTCAGGCGCTGGTCCTCGAGGCGGTAGCGGTAACGCCGGAAGGCGAGCCGGTCGCCGGCCGCGAGCTGGAGCTGACGGCGGTGCAAACCCGGTGGAGCTGGCGTCGCGGCACGTGGGTCTCGGAAGAGGGCGAGCCGCAAGCTTGCCAGGTCGTTTCGGAGACCGAGCCCGTACGGTGCGAGTTTCGGGCCCGTCGCGGCGGCGCCTATCGGATCAGCGCCACGGTGAGGGACGACCAGGGCAGACCGAGCTTGACCGAGCTGACCGTTTGGGCCGCGGGGGGTGCGGGACGGACCGGCCCGGACCGGGGGATCCAGCTCATCGCCGACCGAGATGAGTATCAACCCGGCGATACCGCCGAAATTCTCGTCCAGTCGCCGTACGACCCGGCCGAAGGGATCGTCACCCTGCGACGCGAAGGGCTCGTTCGAACCGAGCGCTTCCGGGTCGATGGGACCACGCACGTGCTTCGCGTTCCGATCCTGGAGGAGTACATCCCCAATCTGCACGTGAACGTGGAGCTCATCGCCGCCGCGCCGGCCGAGCCTTCGGGCAAGCTGCCGCCGGACCCCAACCTGGCGGCGTCGCAGCAGCTAGACCTGGAGATTCCACCCCTGGCCCGCGTGCTCCGGTTGACCGCGGTGCCGCGACAGCGCCAGCTGAAGCCCGGCGGCGAGACCGTGATCGATCTTCGGTTGCTCGACGCCGCCGGCACGGCGATCGAGAACGCCGACGTCGCCGTCGCGGTCATCGATGAAGCCGTGCTCGCGCTGTTGCCTCGGGAATTGCAGAACCCGGTGGAGACGTTCTATCCGGCCCGGGGCGATGGGGTGACCGACTATCAGATGCGCGGCTTCGTTCTCCTGGGCCCCCGTGTCGACACGACGGCGACGGGTTCGGCCGCGCTGCGGGGGACCGTGCGCGACGCTCAAACGGGAAGGACGCTCGAAGGTGTTCAGGTCTATCTGGCAGGCACCCGGCGGGGCACGCTGAGCGGCGCCGACGGCGGCTATGTCCTTTCCGACATCCAGCCCGGCGTCTACACGGTCGTGGCGGAGTATCTGGGATTCGGTCAGGCCCTCGAGCGTCTCGCGCTGGAGGCCGGCACGACGATAGAGGTCGACTTCGCCCTGGCGCCCGACGCCCTGGCGCTGGAGGAGATGCGCGTCGCCGAGCCAGCGATGGCGATGGAGGCGGCCGCGGCGCCAGCCGATCGTGCCGCGGCGCCGGAGATCCGGCTCCGCGCCGACTTCGCCGCCCTCGCCGTCTTCGCCGGCTCGGTGCGAACCGATGACCAGGGTCGTGCCTCGGTGCCCGTCCGGCTCCCCGACAACCTGACCCGCTACCGGGTCATCGCGGTCGCGGCCGGGGGGCCGAAGCGTTTCGGAAAAGGCGAGTCGACGATCACCGCGTCCCTACCGCTCATGGCCCGGCCCTCGCCGCCCCGGTTCCTCAACTTCGGCGACAAGCTCGAGCTGCCGGTCCTGATCCAGAACCGTGAGTCGGCGCCGGTCAGCGTCGATGTGGCGGTCCGCGCCGCCAACCTGACCCTGACCGGCGAGTTCGGTCAGCGGGTGGAGGTACCGGGGCAGAGCAGGGTGGAGGTCCGCTTCCCGGCCCGCACGGTGCGACCCGGGACCGCGCATCTCCAGGTGGCGGCGGCGACCGCGGAGCATGGGGACGCGGCCGAGATGTCGCTGCCGGTCTGGACGCCGGCGACGACCGAGGCGTTCGCCACCTACGGCGAGGTCGACCAGGGCGCCGTCGTCATCCCTGTCGAGGCGCCGCGTGACGTGATCGACGAGTACGGCGGTCTCGAGATCACGACCTCGTCCACCGCGCTGCAGGCGCTCACCGACGCGCTCCTCTACCTCACCAGCTACCCGTACGCGTGCGCGGAGCAGATCGCCTCCCGCATCATCGCGATCGCGGCGCTCCGCGATGTGCTCGGCGCGTTCGAGGCGGAGGGGCTGCCGGAGCCCGAGGTGCTGGTCGCCGCAGTCGAGCGCGACATCAAGCGGCTCGCGTCGATGCAGAACGGCGACGGCGGCTTCTCGTTCTGGGGCGTCCCGGGACAGGCGTCCTGGCCTTACGTGAGCATTCACGTGACGCACGCCCTCGTCCGGGCCCGTGAGAAGGGGTTCACGGTGCCGGAGGAGCTGCTCGGCAGGGCGCAGCGCTATCTGAACGACATCGAAGACCGCATCCCGGCCCGGTATTCGATGCGCACGCGCCGGGCGCTGCAGGCGTACGCCCTGTATACCCTCGCCCTCACAGGCGGCGCCGACGTGGCGAAGGCGCGCGCGATCGTGAGCGACGGAGGTCTCCAGACGCTCCCCCTCGAGGCCGCCGGCTGGCTGCTGTCCGTGCTCGCCGACGCGCCGCTCGAATACCGGGACGACGCGGCGGCGCTGCGTCGCTTCCTGGGCAACCGGGCCAGCGAGACCGCGGCGACGGCCCAGTTCACGACGGACTACGGCGGCGAGGATTACCTGCTCCTCTATTCCCGCCGCCGGGTGGACGCCGTGATCCTCGATGCGCTGATCGCCGATCAACCGGAGAGCGACCTGATCCCCAAGCTGGTCCGCGGGCTCCTGGCTCACCGAACCCGCGGCCGCTGGGGCAACACCCAGGAGAACTCCTTCGTGCTGTTGGCCCTCGATCGTTACTTCGCCACCTACGAGCGGACGCCCCCCAATTTCATCGCCCGGCTCTGGCTGGGTGATGACTACGCCGGAGGTCACGAGTTCCGGGGTCGCACGACCGAGCGCCATCAGATCGAGGTGCCGATGGCATGGCTGACCGCGTCCGAGGATACCAACCCGCTGATCCTCGGCAAGGACGGCCCCGGGCGCCTTTATTATCGGGTCGGAATGCGCTACGCACCGTCCGATCTGTTGCTCGATGCCGCCGAGCACGGCTTCGGCGTCGAGCGCGTCTACGAGGCGGTGGACGACCCCGACGATGTGACCCGCGATGACAGGGGCAACTGGGTCATCCGGGCCGGGGCCAGGGTGAGGGTGAAGCTATCCATGGCCGCGCCCGCTCGGCGCTACCACGTGGCGCTGGTCGACCCTCTGCCCGCCGCGTTCGAAGCGCTGAACCCGGATCTGGCGGGGCAACAGACCCAGGACGCGGAGGTGACCCCGGGCGTCTCGTTCGGCGCCGGCTGGTACTACTGGTGGCGCTGGTATGAGCACCAGAACCTGCGGGACGAGCGAGCCGAGGTCTTCACCAGCCTCCTGCCCGCCGGCGTATACACGTACTCCTACCTGGCCCGGGCGACGACGCCGGGGAGCTTCATGGTTCCGCCGCCCCGGGCGGAGGAGATGTATCACCCCGAAACGTTCGGCCGCGGTCCCAGCGAGCGGGTCATCGTGCCGGAATAGCCCACGCCGCCTCGAAACGCCCTCGAAACACCGTTGGCACGTGACTTGCCCTTTCTATTTACCCGGAATAGGTTCTTTTATCCCGTTCGGCCGATTCCCCCCCACTCCGAGCGCGTTAAAAGCGGGCAAATCCCTGCACAACGGGGCTACTTTTTGCGTCTGAATACGGGTCAAAGACCCTGCCTCCAGATCCTTCGATTCTGCCGGAGCCCGGCCTGCCTGGCCGCCGCCTTGCTCTGTCTGTGGGGGTCCGTGGCCGAGGCTCAGGAGTCCAGGAGCGCTTCCCAGCTGGGGGTCTCACCGGCCAGCGTGGCTGCGACCGGCGCGGCCGACATCTCGCCATCGCCGACATTCAGCGAGCCTGCCGTATGGGTCGAGGGGGCGGCATCCCGGGAAACGACGGAGAACGCGGCGGTCGAGTTCGTCTCTGCGCTGTTCCGGATGAGCGACGTGCAGACCCTGCGGGAGAATCCGGCGGCGGGTCTCAAGCTGCGTTACGAGGCCGCCGAATTCGCACTTCCGTTGTCCGTTACGGACGAATCCCCTCTGCAGTTCTACGCCGATTTCGGCGTCGGCATGACGCGCCTTCGCTCCCAGGAGCTCGGGGCCTTCCCGATCTCCGGGTACTACCGCTTCTCCGAGACCTTCTTCTCCGCGGTCGGAGGCGTCACCGCGAAGCTTCGCCTGGCGGACGGCTGGCAGCTCTTCATCGGGGCTCGCCGGTTTCTTTACCTCAACGACGCGGACCGGATTCAGCTCGACGAAGTGCCGGACACCGAGAAGCTACTCGATACCAGTTCCTGGACCTTCCCGTTCACGCTCGGCTTCGAGCTCAGCTTCGACTAAAGCTCCTTAATTAGAATAGTCTCCTCTCTCAACCTCGCGCTCGTCCGCCACGGACTGGCGAGGGCTTTGTCGTCGCGTATATTGCAAGTCTCAACTCCAACAGCTATCCGCAGCCGTTATCCAGCCATGGAGGACTGCCTAATGATTCGAAGATTCCCGCCGTTCTTGCGTTCCCTCCCGCTCCTCGCGTTCGGCCTGCTCATGCTGTCGCCAGCCGCCCCTGCGCAGCAGGTGTCGGAGACGACCGAGGCCGGCTACGTGAAGGTCGCGTCGGTCGAGGGGATCACAGAGTATCGTCTCGACAACGGACTCCGTGTCCTGCTCTTCCCGGATCAGGGGAAGCAGACGATCACGGTCAACGTCACCTACTTCGTCGGCTCGCGGCATGAAGCCTACGGGGAGACGGGGATGGCGCACCTGTTGGAGCACCTGGTCTTCAAGGGAACGCCGGACCACCCGGACATCCCGCAGGAGCTGACCGAGCATGGCGCGAGGCCCAACGGTACGACCTGGTACGATCGGACCAACTACTTCGAGACCTTCCGTGCCACCGACGAGAATCTGACCTGGGCGCTGGACCTCGAATCGGATCGGATGGTCAACAGCTTCATCTCCGCGGAAGATCTCGCGTCTGAGATGACCGTAGTGCGCAACGAGTTCGAGGCGGGAGAGAACTCGCCGTTCGGCGTGCTGATGAAGCGGACCACGCAGACGGCGTTTCTCTGGCACAACTACGGCAACTCGACGATCGGCGCCCGCGCTGACATCGAGGACGTGCCGATCGAACGGCTGAAGAACTTCTATCGCAAGTACTATCAGCCGGACAACGCCATGTTGGTGGTGGCCGGCAAGATCGATGAGGAGAAGACGATCGACCTGATCGTGGAAACGTTCGGCGCGATCCCTCGGCCGGAACGTACCGGTGTGATGAAGATCTATCCCACCTACACGCGGGACCCGGCTCAGGACGGCGAGCGGACCGTCACGCTCAAGCGGGTGGGCGACACCCAGCTGATGATGGCGGTCTATCACGTGCCCCCGGGGTCGCACGAGGACTTTCCCGCCGTCGACGTGCTGGCCTTCGTGTTGGGCGATGACCCGTCCGGCCGGCTCTACAAGGCCCTGGTCGAGACCGGCAAGGCCGCGCGTTCCGGCGCCTTCGCCTGGCAGCTCAAGGAGCCGGGGATGCTGATGACGTTCGCCGAGGTCCGGCTCGAGGACTCGCTCGACGAGGCCCGCGCGACGCTGGAGGCCACCATCGACGCGCTGGCCACCAACCCGCCCACCGAGGAGGAGGTCGAGCGGGCGAAGAACCAGATGCTGAAGAACATGGAGCTGGCGTTCAACGACCCGGAGCGCATCGCGCTCGAGCTCTCCGAGTGGGCCTCGAATGGCGATTGGCGGTTGCGGTTCATCCATCGCGACCGGCTGAAGGAAGTGACCGCCGACGATGTCGCCCGGGTCGCCGAGGCCTATCTGATGCCTTCCAACCGCACGCTCGGCATTTTCATCCCGGTGGAGGAGGTGCCACCGCGCGCCGAGATTCCCGCCGCCCCCGACGTCGCGGCGCTGGCGGCGGGCTATGAGGGCGCCGAGGCCGTGGCCACCGGCGAGGCGTTCGATCCGTCGCCCGCCAACATCGAGGCCCGCACGACGCGCCTGACCGACTACTCCAGTGGTTTCGAGCTGGCGCTGCTCCCGAAGGAGACCCGGGGCGACAACGTCGTGGTCATCGTTCAGATGCGATTCGGTACCGAGGACGCGCTGATGGGCGAAGCGACGGCGGGCGATATGGCGGGTTCGATGCTGATGCGGGGAACCGAGAAGCGGTCGCGCCAGGAACTGATCGACGAATTCGATCGGCTGAAGGCCCAGGTCAACGTGGGCGGCGATGCCACGTTCGCCTCGGCGCGCATCCAGACGACCCGCGAGAATCTGCCCGCGGTGCTGGAGCTGGTGGGCGAGGTGTTGAAGCAGTCCGCTTTCAGCGAGGACGAATGGGAGCTGCTGAGAGAGGAGCGTCTGGCCGCCATCGAGTCGCAAAAGTCGGAGCCGACGGCGATCGCCTCGCGCTCCTTCCGCCGCACGATGAGTCCGTGGCCGAAAGACCACCCCGAGTACACGCCGACGTTCGAGGAACAGATCGCGCGGATCGAGGCCGCCGAGCTCGACGAAGCGAAGAACTTTTGGAAGGAGTTCTACGGCGCCGACGGCGTGACCATGGCGGTGGTCGGTGACTTCGACTCCGAGCAGATACGCGAGATTTCCGAGGAGATCTTCGCCGATTGGTCGGCGGAAAAGCCGTACGTCCGCTTCGGTCGGCCTTATCGCGACGCCGGTCCCGAGCACATGGTGTTCGAAACGCCGGACAAGGCGAACGCCATCATGCTCGCCGGGATCAACATGCAGATGAGCGACAGCCATCCGGACTATCCGGCGCTGGTGCTGGGCAACTACATGCTCGGTGGCGGTTTCCTCAACTCGCGGCTGGCCACGCGCATCCGCCAGAAGGAAGGGTTGTCCTACGGTGTCGGCTCGAACTTCAGCGCCCACCCCATCGACCAGCGGGGCAGCCTGACCGTCTACGCGATCTTCGCGCCGGAGAACGGTGAGAAGGTCGAGGCCGCGTTCCGTGAAGAGATCCAGAAGGTCCTGGAGTCGGGCTTCACCGTCGAGGAGGTGGAGGCCGCCCGGCAGGGGTGGCTCCAGTCTCGTGAGGTGAGCCGCGCTCAGGACATGTCGCTGGCCAACACCCTGGGTGCGACGTTGTTCTTCGACCGCACCATGGAGCATGAGGCCGAGCTGGACGCCAAGGTCGCCGCGCTGACGGCTGATCAGATCAACCAGGCCATGCGTCGGCATATCGACGTCGATGAGTTCGTCGTCGTGCTGGCCGGCGACTTCGCCGGTGCCCAGGAGCGTGTGGGTACAGGCGGAGGAAGATAAAGCCAGTGTGCGGTCTGCGGTGCGTCGGTATGCGGCGGTAGTTTTGGTCCGTGACCGACGCACCGCAGACCGCACACCGAAACCGCTCCGCACACTTTCGACACGTCGCTTTGGATTACGCACTGCTCTCCATCCTCCCCGTCGCCCAGGGGCTGACCGAGTCGCTTACCAGCCGACCGCTGATTGCCCTCGGGATCCTGTTCGGTGCCGGCGTTCTGACCAGTCTCACCCCCTGCATATACCCGATGATTCCTATCACCGTGGGTATCATCGGCGGTACGGCGGGAGAGAGTGCGTCGCGGCGACGAACCGCGCTGCTGACGCTGACCTACGTCTCGGGCCTGGCGCTCTTCTACGCGCTGCTCGGCGTCATCGCCGGGCTCACCGGACAGCTGTTCGGTACCGTGAGCGCCAGCCCGTGGGCCCGAATCGCGATCGGCAACCTGCTGCTGATCTTCGGCCTGGCGATGCTGGACGTCATCCCGGTGTCGGCGCCGCAGCGGCTGGTCGCGTGGACGTCCCGGTTGCGGGGCGGCTCGTATCCCGCCGTGTTCGTGCTGGGCGCGACCTCGGGGATCGTCGCCGCACCGTGCGGTGCTCCGGCTTTCGCCGCCGTCCTGACCTGGGTGGCCGGAACCGGCAGCGCCGTCCTCGGGTTTCTGTATCTCTTCGTGTTCTCTCTCGGCATGACCGCGCTGCTGGTGGTCGTGGGGCTGTTCTCCGGCGCCTTGGCGGCGCTGCCCCGTTCGGGCCGGTGGATGGTCTGGGTCAAGAAGGCGGCGGGCCTGATCATGCTCGGAGTCGCTGAGTATTACTTCATCCTGGCCGGTCAGGTGATGTGACGAATGAATGGGCTACGATGGTATCTCCTTTCGCTCTTGATGATCGTCGCGCCCTTCGTGTCCAGCGTGCCGGCGTCGGCGCAGGAGGTGATCGGCCTCCCCGTCGGAGCCGAGCCCGAGGCGGTGAGGGTGGAAGACCTCGACGGGGACCCGGTCGATCTCGGCCGTTATATCGGCACCGGAAAGCCGGTGCTGCTGGAGTTCTGGGCCACGTGGTGCACGCTTTGCGCGGCGCTCGAGCCGCGTATGCTGGCCGCCAGCGCCAGGTACGGTGACGCGGTCCAGTTCGTGGTGGTGGCGGTGGCGGTCAACCAGAGCCCGCGTCGGGTGCGCCGCCACGTGGAGGAGCACGAGATGCCGGGACCCGTGTTTTACGATGCCGCTGGCGCCGCCGTGCGGGCCTTCAGGGCGCCTACCACGTCCTATGTGGTCGTGCTGGACGGCGAAGGGAAGGTGGTCTACACCGGTCTGGGTGAAGACCAGGACATCGAGGCGGCGATCGAGAAGGCACTGGAACCGGGCAGGTGAGGGTTACGGTGTGCGGTTTGCGGTGCGTCGGTTTGCGGTGAACGTGAGCCGACCGGCGCACTGCAAACCGCACACCGCCTTCTCCTATTCCGTCTCCGACAGGATCTCGTCGATCGCCACGCCCAACTCCGTGTACGCCGCCGGATCGATCTCCCGGAACGGAACCGCCCGATAGGCGATCTTACCGTCCGGTCCGACGACGAACAGATTGCGATTCGTTAGGTCCGGTCGAGCCAAAGCGCCGTAAAGGCGTCCCACCTCCGCGTCGGCGTCGCTCGCCATCAGGAACTGGAACTGGTCGTCGCGAGCCCACGCGTACAGCTCTTCCACCGGGTCGGTGCTGATCGCGATCAGGATCACGTCCTGACCGTCGTTGAATAGCTGTGCGTACTGATCACGGTACGCATGCATCTGGATCGTTCAACCACGGGTCCGGGCCTTGAAGAAGAAGGCGAGCACCACCGTCTTGCCCTTGAAATCGCTGAGGCTCACCGGCTCCGCCAGCACGCCGTAGCGGGTGGCGCCGGGCAAGGTGAAGTCCGGTGCCGTGGCTCCGATCTCGAGCGGCTCGCCGGTCTGAGCCCACGCCGGCGCGGCGCCCGCCAGGAGCAGCGTGGCGAGAGCGGCCAGGGTTCGTCGTCTCATGCTCCCTCTTTCGTCCGGGTTTCCGATCTGGCAGGTGGGATGCCTTCCCATGGCATACTATCATCGAAGGCGGCCCGGCGGCAAACGCGTCGGTGCCGTGGAAGCGGAAGGCGTCGCGAAGCCTCCGTCCGCGAAGCGGGGCCGGGCGCGCTGAAATCCCCTCTACGACCCTCCGAGCACCCGGTCCCCGCAGCGCGGTCGTCAGTAGTCCTTGGTTCCGTCGGGGGCAAGATCGGTGCCGCATCGCAGGCGACCCTGCGACGTTGTGCGACGCGACTCGCTTCGCGAGCCTCGAACCCCGGACGTGTCGGATCGATACTGAGCGTGTGGTCCGTGTCGGCCAGCGGCCGGCTCACGCGCTAGCGGCGGATTCGGCGCTCGCGCCCTCGGCGCCCTGGGCGCCTTCCGCGCCCACGAAGTCTTCGAGGGGCTCGGCGACGACTCGAGCGCCGCGGCCGTAGGTCAAGTACTGCCACGCCCACTGGATCATCACGGTGAGCTTGTTGCGGAAGCCGACCAGGAAGATCAGGTGCACGAACAGCCAGGCCAGCCAGGCCGGGTAGCCGCTGAATCGGAGGGGGCCCGAGACCGCGACGGCGCGACGACGGCCGATCGTGGCCATGGTGCCCCGGTCCCGGTACCGGAACGCAGGCCGCTCCTCGGGCGGTGATGGGTCGCCGGCGATCTCCCGACCGATGACCTTGGCCGCATGCTTGCCCATCTGGATGGCGGCCGGGGCCAGTCCGGGCACGGCGGTGCCGTCCACCTCGAGGTAAGCGGCGTCCCCGATGACGAATACCTCCGGATGTCCGGGAACGCTCAGGTCCGGGAGAACCTTGACGCGGCCGGCCTTGTCGAGCTCCACATCGGGACCGAGCTGCCGCGTCAACGGGTGCGCCGAGATGCCCGCCGCCCACAGCACGTTCCGTGTGAGAATATCCTCCTCGCCAGACTGGCTCGATACCGTGATGCGGTCGGCCTGGACGTTTACCACCCGGGTCCCCAGGCGCACCTTCACACCCAGCTCTTCCAGCTGCTCGCGGGCGCTCTCCGAGAGTGACGAGGGAAAAGTTGGCAGGATACGGTCCAACGCTTCCACCAGGATCACGCTGGCCCGAGTCGGATCGATGTTGCGGAAGTCGCGCCGGAACACGTGGTTGGTCAGCTCGGCCATGGCGCCAGCCAGCTCGACGCCGGTCGGTCCGCCACCGACCACGACGATCGTCATCAGCCGCCGGCGCTCCATCTCGTCGGGCTCGTTCTCCGCCAGCTCGAACGCCGTCAGCAGCTGGCGCCGCAACCGCAGCGCATCGCCCAGGGTCTTGAGGCCCGGCGCATGGCGCTCCCAATCGTCGTTGCCGAAGTAGCTGGTAACCCCGCCCATCGCCATTACCAGGTAGTCCCAGCGAAGCTCGGACTTGCCGGCGCGCAGCGTCTTGTTCTTCAGGTCGATCGAATCCACCTGCGCCATGTGACTGGAGACGTGACGGTAGCGAGAGAAAATCCCGCGCACCGGTGCGGCGACGTCGGATCCCGCCAGGCCAGCCATCGCGACCTGGTATAGAAGCGGCTGAAACGCGTGGTGATTGTGCTTGTCGATGAGGACGATCCGGGCATCGCCGCGGAACGTCTTGCAGAAGTTCAGGCCACCGAACCCCGCGCCGATAACCGCGATGACCGGTCTGTCATCTTGGGGGCGGACGATCCGTATCACGACAGGTCGGCGCTATCGACCGATTTCAACCGGTTGTCGTCGCGCACCCCACGTTCCCGGTGCGCCAGCGAAGACGCCGGCGCAGACGACTCCGCACCGTCCGCAGCGGCCGTCGTCGGTGAGGTGCCATTCGCGCAGCACGTACCAGTCCCTGACGATCAGCGGCGCGCCGCAGGCGTGGCAGAAGGTGGTGCCGCCCTCGGTATCGTGGACGTTGCCGGTGTAGGCGTAGCGCAGCCCGTTGCGCAGCGCGATCTCCCGCGCCCGGGTCAGCGTCGCCGGCGGTGTCGGCGGTACGTCCATCATCTTGTAGTCGGGGTGGAAAGCGGTGAAGTGGACGGGGACGTCGGGACCCAGGTTGTCGACCACCCAACCGGTGAGCTCGTCGATATCGCCCGGCGCGTCGTTCTTGCCCGGTATCAGCAGGGTCGTCAGCTCGAACCACACGTCGGTCTCGTGCTTGAGGTAGAGCAGCGTGTCCAGCACCGGCTGCAGGTGGCTCTTGGTGATCTGCCAGTAGAAGTCATCGGTGAATGCTTTCAGGTCCACGTTCGCGGCGTCCATGTGGGCGTAGAACTCGCGGCGCGGCTCCTCGCACACGTAGCCCGCCGTGACGGCCACCGCCTTGATACCTCGCTCGTGACAGGCGTCGGCCACATCAATGGCGTACTCGTGAAAGATCACCGGGTCGTTGTACGTGAAAGCCACGCTCCGGCAGCCCAGCCGCTCGGCCGCCTCGGCCAGCCCCTCCGGCGTCGCTCTGTCCGCCAGACGGTTGATCTCCCGCGATTTGCTGATGTCCCAGTTCTGGCAGAATTTGCAGGCCAGGTTGCAGCCCGCCGTCCCAAAGGACAGCACCGGTGTCCCGGGGAGGAAGTGGTTGAGCGGCTTCTTTTCGATCGGGTCGATACAGAAACCGCTCGAGCGGCCGTACGTGGTCAGCACGATGGCGCCATCCTGGCACATCCGCACGAAGCACATGCCGCGCTGTCCTTCCCTCAGACGGCAATAGCGCGGGCACATGTCGCACTGAACCCGACCGTTTTCGATACGGTGCCAGTACCTGGTCGGGACGACTGTCGATGCTTCCATAGGTGTCCGTCGGATTCGAGGGTGTCCTTGTAGAATACCCAGAAGGGCGACTCGTGTTCAACCTCTGCGTGGCGCGGCTGGCTTCCGCCTCCCGACCACCCCCGTGAGACTTGAGATGCCGACCCGTCCTTGCCACAATAGTGATTTCTCACATTCATGGTGGGGTAGCGGCGGTTTGGCCCTGGATTGGGCGGATCGGCGAACGACGTGGCACGGAGGAGGAGACGACATGCCGATCAAACGAGCAGGCAGCGTGGCCACCCAGACGGTCGAGGCGGGCACCGACACGGAACGGCAGGTGCTGATCGGTCCCGAGGAGGCGCCCAACTTCGCGCTGCGACGTTTCATCATGCAGCCCGGAGGTGGTATGCCCCGCCACACCAACGCCGTGGAGCACGAGCAGTACGTGCTGCGCGGTCGCGCCCGCGTGGGAATCGGTGACGAGGTATTCGAAGTGCAGGCCAACGACGTTCTCTACATCCCCGCCGGCACGCCGCACTGGTATGAGGCCGAGGGCGAGGAGCCGTTCGAGTTCCTTTGCGTCGTGCCGAATGCCCCCGACAACATCGAAATTCTGGACTGACTCTCTTCTCCGGTCCGGCAGCGTGCGGCACGGCGTCGAAACTCCCGCCGCCCGAAACTCGTAGGCGGTCGTTGAACAGATTCATCTGGCTCCCCAGGGAGGATCCACGTGACGGACGCTCCGGTCATCCGGACCCAGAACCTGACCAAGACCTACAAGAACGTCAGAGCCCTCCGATCGCTCGATCTCGAGGTGCCGCGCAATTCGATCTTCGGCTTTCTGGGGCCGAACGGGGCGGGCAAGACGACTACTATCAAGCTACTGCTCGGTCTCGTGCGGCCGACCGCCGGAACCGCCGAGGTGTTCGGACACGACATCGTCGGTGATACGATCGATGTCCGCCGTCGCATCGGTTACCTGCCACAGGAGCCGCGCTACTACGAGCACCTGACCGCTCGCGAGACGTTGCGCTTCACCGCGCGGTTCTTCTACCAGGGCCCCGCCCCCGCCATCGAGCGGCGCGTCGCCGAGACGCTCGAGCTGGTCGGGCTCTCCGACCGGGCCGATCGCCCGGTCAAAGGGTTCTCCAGCGGCGAGCGGCAGCGTTTGGGCATCGGCCAGGCGCAGGTCAGCAACCCCGATCTCCTCATCCTCGATGAACCCGCCGCTTCCCTCGATCCGATGGGACGGCGCGACGTGCTGGCGATCATGGAGCGGCTGCGCGAGCGGGCTACCGTCTTCTACTCGACCCACATCCTGGACGACGTGCAGCGGGTCAGCGACACGGTGGCGATCCTGAATCGCGGCGAACTGATCGCCAGAGCGCCGATCGAGGAACTGCTCGTCGGAAGCGAAGGCGTCGCCTATTCGGTCGTCCTGCGAGGCGAAGCCGCCGAGGCCCGGAGTCGCGTGGCGAATCAGCCCTGGGTTTCCGAGATCCACGCCTCCACCGAGAACGGCCGGACCGAATGGCTGGTGCGGGTCACCGATACGGAAGCGGCCGAAGCTCAGCTGCTCCGCGTGATCCTGGCCGATGAGCGCGTGAACGTCGCCGCCTTCGGCCGCCGCACCTACGAGCTCGAGGAAGTGTTCATGAATCTGGTCGAGGAGAACGGCAATGGCGACGACTAGCCTGCAGCTCCAGCCCGCATCCGGTCATGGCTGGCTGACCGGCTTCGTCAACATGATCGACAAAGAGTACGGGTCGTGGTGGCGAACGCGTCGCGCGCTCTACCACTTCATCATGTGGCTGCTCATCATCAACGGCTTCCTCCTGCTCGTCGGCTTCGACGCCGGGCGGCAAAACCCGTGGGCCGCGGTCGACGATCTGATCGAGGTCTTCTTCCGCGTCGGTGGGCTGTTCGCCACTATCGGCGTCATCGTGGCGACCCAGAACACCGTTCTGGCTGAAAGGGAGCTCGGCACCGCCGAATGGGTCCTCTCGAAACCCGTCACCCGCGAGGCGTTCCTCCTCTCCAAGCTGCTGGTCAACGGCCTCTCGTTCATCGGTCTGGCCGTCTTGATCCCCAGCGTGGCCTTCTTCCTCCAAACGCTGTTCGCCACCTACCTGCAGCCCGATATCGACGCCTTCCTCCTGGGCGCCGCGTTTCACATCCAGCAACTCCTCTTCTACCTCGCGCTCACCATGGCCCTCGGGACCTTCTTCAACAGTCGGGGCGCCGTTTCCGGCATGGCCATCGGACTCGTCTTCGCGGGCCTCATCCTGCCCAACTTCTTCCCGTGGCTGTGGGACTACACGCCCTGGCAGTTGCCGTCGCTGGCCTATTTCGCGGCCGTCGGCCGGGCGCTGCCCGATGGCACGGCCCCGGTCGTCATCCTGACGGGCCTCTATACACTGCTCCTGGTCCTCCTCGCCTTCTGGCGCTTCAATCGCGAGGAGTTCTGAACCTCCGACGGCCTCCGGGGCCAGGCAACCCTTCGCTTTCCGCGGACATCTAACCCCTGATGCCGCGTCGCGCGACACGGATGTCGGTCCGTCGTCCAGCGGCCACCTGAAACTCGAGAACCCCCTCAACCCGTAAGGCGTTACGACAGCGCCGGGGCGGAGAGCCGGCGGGACCGCGGTTTGTCCGCGATCTCCGGCGACCGGCACTGGCCGAAAGCGGAGTTGTCCATATTTTGTCTTTGACAAAATATGGACATTATTGGGACACGACCTTTTCTTTTACGGACTACAGATCGTCAAAGGGCTTCGACATGAAAAAGAGCACGATTCTCAAGATCGCCTCGGTACCGGCCATTCTCGCCGTCGGCGTATTGGCGATGAGCGCCCTCGGTTCGACCGAGCGGCAGAGCAACCGGCGGACCAGTCAGCCGGAGGCGCGAGCGGTGCAGACCGAGCGGCTGAGCTTCGGTGAACTGACGCTCCACGTCGACGGCGACGGTGTGGTCGAGTCCGAGCGGACGCTGGAGATGATCTCGGAGGCGAGCGGTCGCGTACTGTTCGCCAAGAACGACCTGAAGGACGGGACGTTCGTCCGGGAGGGCGAGCTGGTGCTGAAGATCGACTCGCGGGACGTGGAGAACGATCTCTACGCCCTGCGGTCGGATTTTCTGAACGCGGTGGCCTCGGTGCTGCCGGATCTGCAACTGGATGATGCGCGGATCTACCGGCGCTGGTTCGATTATTTCAAGAGCCTGGACATCAACACTCCCGTGCCCGAGCTGCCGGAGATCACGAATGCGCAGGAGAAGATCAAGGTCAGCACGAAGAACGTCATCGGGCTGTACTACTCCGTGCGCAACCAGGAGATCGCGCTGTCGAAGCACACGATCCGTGCGCCGTTCGATGGTTACATCGGTTCGAACGGCGTGATCGAGGGGAGTTTCGTTTCGACCGGGCAGCACCTGTTCACGCTGGTCGACCCGAAGAACGTCGTGGTCACGGTTCCGCTCCTCATCGAGGAGAGCCAGACGATCGATTTTTCCAGTGCACCGCAGGTGAAGATCCACGCGGATGAAGGCAGCGACCGGACGTTGTCGGGCCGTGTAACGCGAAAGCAGACCAAGCTGGATCGCAACTCGCAGACGCTCGACGTGTTCGTGACGTTCACCAATAACCGCCTCGATCCCCAGTTTCTGCCGGGGAGCTATGTGCACGTGAAGATCGAGGGGCGGACGTTGCGGGACGTGGCTCCAGTGCCCCGGCACCTGATCGATGCGGACAGCCGCATCTACACGATGGAAGACGGCTCGTTGGGTCGTCAGCAGGTGGATGTCGTCGCCTACCAGGGCGACATGGCGATCGTGAAGAACACGATCCCCGAAGGGACCGTTCTGGTCACGACGGTGCTGCAGAAGCCCCTGGTCGGCATGGACATCCGGTCGATCAATATGCCGGAGCTGAATCCGGAAACCGAGTTGACCGAGGGCGGAGAGGCTTCGTCGGAGTTGGCGGACCAGGACGCCGAGGAGAAGTCGGCCGCCGCCAGCACGCGATGAGCGGATTCGGCTGACGCCGGGCTTCAGCAGGATGAAGAGCACCGATTAGAGCGAATAACGAAATGAAGAACGTCATAAACTATTTCATAAAGCACCGCATTGTCACCAACTGGGTGATGCTCGCCGTGATGCTGGCGGGCGTCTTCGCGCTCTTCAATCTCGAGCGGCGCCTGGCACCGAAGCTCGAGATCGAGGAAGTCTCGATCCAGGTCCCCTATCCGGGGGCCTCGGCCGTCGAGGTCGAAGAGGGGATCACGATCAAGATCGAGGAAGCGCTGCGCGGAATTGAGGGGATCCAGAACGTCTCCTCCGTCTCGTCCGACGGCTTCGCCAGCCTGGACGTAGAGCTCATCCCCGACTACGACATGAACAAGGCGCTCCAGAGCATCCGGAACGCCGTCAACTCGATCAACTCGTATCCCACCGGCGCGGAGAACCCCGTCGTCTTCCAGGAGACGCAGTGGAACCGCGCGGTCATGCTGAGCATCTACGGGCCCGAGGACCTGTTCACTCTGAAGCGGATCGTCGAGGACTTCCGCGACGACCTGCTGGCGACGGGCGCCATATCCGAGGTGAGGTGGTGGGGGCTGCCCAACCGTGAAATCTCGATCGAGGTATCGCCGGAGAACCTGCGGCGTTACCGGTTGACGATCGAAGATATCTCTCGGGCGGTCCGGAACTCGAACCTGAACATCTCGTCCGGTTCGGTGCTCACCGATCAGGAGGAGATCCTGATCCGCTCGTACAACCGGAAGTACGAGGCTCCCGAGTTCGAGCGGATCGAGGTCGTCTCCTCGATCGACGGGACTCGGATTCGGCTGGCCGACATCGCCACGGTCAGGGAGCAGTGGCCGGAGAACATGTTCTACGCCGAGTACAACGGCCGCCCGTCCGTCGGCTTCAACGTGATGTACAACAACAACGAGGACGTCATCGAGATCACCCGGATCACCGAGGATCTCGCCGCCGAGTACGAGGCGCGCTACGCCGGACTCGTCAACTTCGATACGTTCATCAAGGATACCGACGAGCTGGAGGAGCGTTTGTCGCTGATGACCACGAACGGCCTCCTCGGCCTGCTCCTGGTCCTCGGTCTGCTCGGCCTCTTCCTCAACGTGCGGCTCTCCTTCTGGGTGGCGCTCGGCATCCCGTTCTCGCTGCTGGGCATGTTCTTCGTCCTCTGGCTCCTGGACATCACGATCAACGAGATGAGCCTGTTCGGGATCATCATGGTGATCGGTATCCTGGTGGACGACGGGATCATCATCGGCGAGAGCATATACTCGCAGTACGAGAAGTACGGGAAGAGACCGATCCAGGCGGCGATCGACGGCACGATGGACGTGATCAAGCCGGTGACGATCTCGGTCGTCACGACGATGATCGCCTTCATCCCGTACTTCTACTTCTACGGGATGCTGGGCAAGTACGTCTGGCAGATCGCCGCCGTGATCATCATCGCGCTCGCCTTCTCGCTGATCGAGGCGTTCATCATCTTGCCGGCCCACCTGTCGCACTCGAAAGCGCTCCAGGATCGCCCGGAAGCCCACAAGTTCCTGTCTAGTGTTCGTGAGAAGGTGAACGGCGCGCTGGAGGGCCTCGTCAATCGTGTATACAGCCCGGTCCTGCGGTTCGCCCTCGACAATCGCTGGGCGGTGACGGCGGGGATGATCGCGATCATCATGGTGATCGCGGGCATGTTCCAGGGCCAGCATGTCAGGGCCCAGTTCTTCCCGTCGATCGAGCCGCCCTATGCCCGGATGCAGGTCGAGGTGCCGGCCGGGACGTCGGCGGAGGTGGCGGACAGGATCCGCACCGACCTGATACAGCAGGCGGTCACCTTCGGCGACGAGTGGGACTACCCTGGCAAGGGCGAGGGGAGCGCGATCAAGAACTACACGTCGTGGATGGGCGGCAACACGATCAACATCTTCTTCGTCCTGCCCTCGGCCGCAGTGCGTGAGTTCACGGTGGGTGAGTTCTCCGACGCCCTGGCCGAGTACATCGGCGAGGTGCCAGCGGCCGAGAATGTCATCGTCGGCGGCTTCTCCTTTGGAGGGACCCCGATCTCGGTCCGCTTCCAGAGCTCGGATTACGAGCAATTACTCAAGGCGAAGGAACTGCTCAAGGACGAGCTCCGCGGGATCGCCGGTGTGAAGGACATCCGGGACGATACGCCGCTCGGCAACAACGAGTTCGTCGTGGACCTCAAGCCGAAGGGGCAGGCGCTGGGCTTCACGGTCCGGGACCTGACCACCCAGCTGCGACAGGGTTTCTACGGCGACGAGGTAATGCGTCTGCAGAAGGGACGCGACGAGGTCAAGGTCTGGGTCCGCTTCCCCAAGGAGGACCGGGTTTCGATCGCTCAGATCGAGAACCTCAAGGTCAGGACGCCGACTGGCGAATACGTGCCGTTCAAGGAAGTGGCGGACTACCATATCGAGCGCGGGCTGCGACGGATTCGCCATGACGACGGTCGACGCTCCGTGACCGTGTACGCGGATCTCGACTATTCCCAGAACGACCTGAACGTGGTGCTGGCCGAGGTCAACGGGGAGGTCGTGCCCAGCGTGCTGTCTCGCGTCGATGGCGTGTCCCGTGCGGTAGGCAGCGGACAGCAGGAAGAGGTCAGCAAGATGGTCGACTCGATGACCTACACCATGACGCTGGCTTTCGTGGCGATGTTCACGATCCTGCTCTTCCTGCTCAAGTCACCGATCCAGACGCTGATCATCCTGGGCCTCATCCCGCTGGGCGTCATCGGGGCGGTCATCGGGCACTTCATCGTTGGGATCCCGGTATCGATCCTGTCATTCCTGGGCATCGTGGCGCTGGCGGGGATCATCATCAACGACTCGGTGGTCCTCGTGGACCGCTACAACAAGATGATCGCGAAGGGCAAAGACGTCGGTGAGTCGCTGTACGAAGCCGCCATGTCGAGGTTCCGACCCATCGTGCTCACCACGGTGACGACCTGCGGCGGCCTCGCGCCGATCATCCTCATGCGCAGCGAGCAGGGGCAGTTTCTCGTCCCGATGGCTGTATCGGTCGCGTTCGGCCTGCTCTTCGGAACGTTCTTGACGTTGCTGCTCCTGCCGTCGACGCTGTATCTGATCAGCGATTTGCGGGTGCTGCTACGTCGGAAGAAATCGCGCACGGAGCTCGAACCGGCCTACTCAGGCGATTAGTTCGGTGCGCAGTCTGTGGTGCGCCCGCATACTGATTACCGAATCTGATCCAGTGCCCGCTCGCCGCCCCAGCGCTCCACGATCCTGTCGTCGTAGTCGTCCGCGGTCCGCGCCACGTGCACGACTGACGCCTCCAGTTCGCGCTGATCGCACGTCGAACCGACGATCGAATGCTCGAACAGAATGTCTCCCTCTTCGTCGATTCCGAAGGCGCCGAACTGCATCCCGGAGTTCTCGAGCAGCAGGTACCCCAGGAGCTCCGCGGTCAGATCGACGCCCGTTACCACGTACGATCGCGTCGTGATGACGGCGTCGTCCTCGCCCCAGGGAAAGACGCCGATTTGCGCGAAGGCCGAACCGTACATGACACCGATCACCGGCGCGTCAGGTTTCCGCAGTACCGAGCCGCCGAACAGGTCGGTGACCCAGGGGAGCACTCTATCGTAGATCTTTTGCTGGGCCTCGGTCTCGAATTGCATTCTGCACGTCCCTCCGACAGGGGGAGCCGTGGTCAAGGGTCCGGAACGCTGTCCGCGAGCCCGGCATGCCGCGGCGCTCTCGTTTTGGATAGGCCTCCGTACGATGGGCCGCATCCGGGCGTTAGGCAACCGGGTGCTGTCGTCTGGCGCCCGACGGGACCGGGGCCTAATTTGTCGCCCACCCAACCATCAATCGGATGCAAAGCTTCAGGAAGGGAGTTGTCTCATGCGACGTGGTGTGTACGCACTTCTCGTTCTGCTCGCCGGGGTCGCCGCCAGCGCTTGTGCCGGGGGTCAGGCGCAGACCCGACCCACGCCGCAGGCAGGAAGGAACCAGCAGGAAGAGGGAATCAAGTCCTACTCTCAGGTCATCACGTCGGACGCGGTAACCGACGAGGGGCTGTTCGCGGTCCACAAGATCAAGGAGAAGTACTACTACGAGATCCCGATGGATCTGCTGGACCGCGAGATGCTGATCGTATCGCGCCGGGCGCGAACGGCTGACAACATCGGTTACGGCGGCGAAAAGAACAACACCGAGACCGTCAGGTGGCAGCGGCAGGGCGACAGGATCCTCCTGCGGATCGTTTCGTACTCCGACGTGGCCGCTGACTCGCTACCGATCTACGAGGCGGTGAGGAATTCCAATTTCGAGCCGATCGTGATGGGCTTTGACATCGAAGCGTTCAAGGTCGATACCGCTGGCCCTGACACCGCGGCTGCGGTGATCGAGGTGACGAACCTCTACACGTCGGACGTGCGAGTTCTGGGGCTGAGCAATTTCCTTCGCGAGCGCTTCAGGGTCCGTAACCTGGACAAGGACCGCACGTACATCAGTTCGGCGAAGAGCTTCCCGGAGAACATCGAAGTCCGGGTCGTGCTCACGTACAACGCCGCGCAGCCGCCATCGAACTCGGCCACGGGCTCGATCTCGCTCGAGATGAACCATTCGATGATCTTGCTGCCGGAAGACCCGATGATGCCGCGCCTCTGGGATGAGCGGGTCGGCTACTTCCGCGTCCAGCAGGTCGATTATGGCCGCAGCGATCAGAAGGTGGTGACCCGGCGCTACATCACGCGTTGGCGGCTGGAACCGAGCGATACCGCCGCCTTCAGGCGCGGCGAGCTGGTGGAGCCGGTGGAGCCGATCGTCTACTACGTCGACGCGGCCACGCCGGAAAAGTGGCGGCCGTACATCAAACAGGGCGTCGAGGATTGGAACGTCGCCTTCGCCGAGGCGGGTTTCGAGAACGCGATCATCGCCCGGGACGCGCCGACCCCGGAGGAGGATCCGGAATTCAGCCCCGAGGATGCGCGCTACTCGGTGATTCGCTGGTTCCCGTCCCAGATCCAGAACGCCTACGGCCCGCACGTGCACGATCCCCGTTCGGGAGAGATCCTCGAGAGCGACATCGGGTGGTTCCACAACGTCATCAACCTGCTACGGAACTGGTACTTCGTGCAGACCGCAGCGGCGAATCCCGAGGCGCGGGGGGTCGAATTCGACGATGAACTGATGGGGCAGCTGGTTCGCTTCGTCGCCGCGCACGAGGTAGGCCACACCCTAGGCCTTCCCCACAACATGAAGGCGAGCTCCGCGTATCCGGTCGACTCGCTGCGTTCCGCCAGCTTCACCTGCGAGATGGGCACGGCGCCGTCGATCATGGACTACGCCCGCTTCAACTACGTGGCCCAGCCGGAGGATGAGGGCGTTTGCTTCATGCCCGGCATCGGGCCCTACGACAAGTACTCGATCATGTGGGGCTATCGGCCGATCATCGATGTCGAGACGCCCGATGCCGAGGAGGAGGTTCTGGATGCCTGGGTGGTCGAGCATTACGACGATCCGACTTACTACTTCGGTGACCCGAGCGGCATCGACCCGACCTCGCAGACCGAAGCGCTCGGGGACGACGCCATGCGCGCCAGCCAGTACGGCATCGAGAACTTGAAGCGGATCGTCCCAAACCTTGTCACCTGGACCTACGAGGAGCGAGAAGACTACGGCGATCTGGAGGAGCTTTACGGCCAGGTCCTCAGCCAGTGGAACCGCTACATGGGCCACGTGGCGACCGTCGTCGGAGGCGTGGTGGAGACGCGAAAGACCTTCGACCAGGAGGGCCCGGTGTACGAGTTCGTCGATGAGGCGACCCAGCGCCGCGCCATGCAGTTCTTCGATGAGCAGGCGTTCACGCCGCCGACCTGGATGGTCAACGAGGATATTCTCGGGCGAATCGAGAACGTCGGCACCATCGAGCGCATGCGTTCCGTCCAGGTGCGGGTGGTCAACCTGCTGCTCAATCCCGGCCGCATGCAGCGCCTGATCGAGAACGAGGCGCGCAACGGCCGCAGCGCCTATTCGCTCGGTGAGATGCTGGGCGATCTCCGCGGATCGGTCTGGAGCGAACTGGGCTCGGGCCGGTCGATCGACGTTTACCGCCGCAACCTGCAGCGGGGATACCTCGAGCGGATGGAATATCTGATGACCGAGGAGCCACCGCCGATCACCAACCCGTTCTTCCTGAGGTTCGTGACGCAGGTGAACGTGTCTCAATCGGACATCCGGGCGTACGTTCGTGGCGAGCTCCAGACGCTGAAGCGCGACATCAATCGGGCATTGAGCCGCGGTGGTCTCGATCGGGCCACCCGACTGCATCTGCAGGACGCGGTAGTCCGAATCGATGATGTCCTCGATCTGGAGGAATGAAGCGCCGCCGCGCGGTGGGAGGAGAAGCCCGGGGCTTGTCCCCGGGCTTCTTTTTTGAAGCCCGGACCGCGGCGCTCGATACTGAGCGATGTGGGGCTGATCAACACGAGAGGGGTGCCCGTCGCGGAAAGCGAGCAGTTCGACGCAAGGGCGTGGGATAATCGAATGCCACAGCGTTATCATGTGTGCGATTCGACGAGAACGAAGATCATGGCTCAGGAGGACCTCGTGTGCAGGTCGTCTCTCTCTCTCGTATTCCTCTTTCTCGGGTTGACCGCCTTCCCCCAGCCAGGCTCGGCTCAGAAGACGCCGTCACCGCCGCCTCCGGTGGGCAGCGGCGAGTCGGTGATACCGGCGTGCTCGGCCGACGAGCACCGGCAGTTCGATTTCTGGCTCGGCTACTGGGAAGTGACCGACACGACGGGCCAGGTGGTGGGAACGAACGCCATCACGCGAGTTGCCAGCGGTTGCGGCCTGCTCGAGTACTGGCGAAGCGCCAGCGGCCGCACGGGCACCAGCCTGAACTGGTACGAGCCGGGGACGGGCAAGTGGCACCAGCTGTGGGTCGGTCTCGGGATCTACCTGCGTTTGAGCGGCGGCCTCGAGGATGGCCGGATGGTGCTGAGCGGTAAGCGAGATTCGGGGGGCGGAGCCGTGATCGACCGGATCACGTGGACGCCGTTGGAGGGCGGACGCGTTCGGCAGGTCTGGGAGAGCTCGCTGGACGGCGGCGCGACGTGGAAGTTGCAGTTCGACGGGATGTACGCACGCAAGCGATGACGCGCCGGTGCGAACCGCATTCCATCCCCGACGGACCTTTCTATATTAAGGTCTGTCCAAATGAGAAAAGCGGTTCAACCGGAAATAGCGGACATGCCGGACACCAAGAAAGTCACAGTTACCTGTCAGTTTTGTCTAACGCGTAATCGAGTCCAGGTCGAGAAGATCGATGCCGGCCCCCGTTGTGCCGAGTGCAAGAAGCCGATTCTGCTCGACCGGCCTATCAAAGTGACGGACGACGATTTTCGGCAGGTCATCAGCGGATCGGACGTCCCCGTCATGGTCGACTTCCACGCCGATTGGTGTGGCCCCTGCAAGATCATGGCACCGGTCCTCGACGAGTTCGCGCAGGCGCACGAGGGCGAAGTGCTGGTCGCCAAACTCGACACGGACCGCAACGCGAAGACGGCGCAGGAGTTAGGAATCCGCGGCATTCCCACATTGATCGTGTTCAGGGACGGCGAAGAGTCGGCGCGGCAGACCGGAGCGGTGCCGCGGGAGAAGCTCGAGGCCCTGCTCAACGGCTGATCTCAGGAGCCGAGCTCGGGTCGATCCGCTCGCTCGATCGCGGCGAGCGTCTCCTCGGTCAGCGCGTCCATCAGCCGACGCAGCGCGCGACGACGCCTGCGGACCGTTGCCGCGAAGAGCGAGCGGGCGGCCAGGTAGGAGGCCCCGAGGACGCCGGCGGGGAAGAGGATCGAGAAGGCCACCGACCCGAGGGCGCCCAGCCCGACACCCAGGCCCACCCCGAGACCCACGCCGCCACCGACGCCTCCCAGCAGGCCGCCGAACAGCGCTCCGGCAAGGTTGTTGTAGCGTTCCTCGATTCGGATCCGTGTGCGTCGGCTCTGTGAGCTGACGCTGACGTAAAGCGTCCGCATGTCGTTGGGTGTGGAAGACTGCCAGGTGAAGGTGCGGCCGATCATGCTCGGCTGACCGACCCGGTCGGCGAAGCGCTGGATGGTCGGGACGAGAAGCTCGAAGCCGTCGGCGGGCAGGTCGCCATCGACCGAGCGCTCGATCTCGACCGAGAGCGGGGCCCCGACCAGGGCCGAGGCGTCCTGGCCGTGGCTGGGTGTCGCGTCCAGCTCGGCGGCGGCCCGGCCGATGAAGCGCGGGTCGATCCCGGCTTCCGTGGCGATCTCCTCCAGCTCTCGGAGGCTGAGACCGCCTCCCTCGGCTGCCGCTGCCGGCTCGGTGCGCTGTAGCTCGGCGGCCCGCTTCAGGATGAGGCCGACTTCCTTGTCGCCGTAGCGGCGGCGCCTATCGGGTTGGTCCGGCATGGCCGGAATCTAGTCAGCGGGCGTGTCGCGCCTCAAGCTGTGCGGTAGGCTCGCCATCTACATGCGCTGAGCCCGCTCGAGCACGACATCGCCGGCGTCGGCGTCGGCTTCGCCGAAGACCGGGACCGCGCGTGCCACGACGCGATCACCATCCGCCTCGATCACGAGCACGATCTCGCGTTGCCGCCCGTCGGGCGTGACGACCGTAACCGTGCCCAGCGTGTCGTTCACCAGCCGGCCGGAGAACTCGGCCACCACCGATCCGGGCCGCGCGCCCACCTGGCTCAGCACCGGGCCCGGCGCCTCGGCGTCGGCGTGCACTCGACCGCTCAGCTCGCGCACGTTCTGGTTCACTTCGATCGTCACGTGCCCCATGGCCGCGATCATCGGCTCGAAGCTGGCCGGCCGCGTCGGCAGCTTGAACCGGCCCATCTGGAGCTCACCGTCGACCGTCAGCGTGACCGGCTGGTCGTTCTGCGTCCACTCGATCCGGACGGCCTGCCATCGACCGGACACGTCCAGCGGGCCGCCGTCGCCGCAGGCGGCCGCCGTCGGGCCCAGGGCCGCACACAGAACGATCAAACGCCGCTTCCATATCGTGATGATCATGTCTCGGGCTTCGCCTTGCTGCGGCCACGGTCGGATCGGAATCGAAGCTTCGGCGCGAAGATAGCGAAGCCGGCGGTGCCGCGCATGGGTGAGGTCTACCGCAGGCGCAGGGTCGCCGGCCGGGCCGCGGCCGTGCGGACTGGCGGCTCAGCCCGCCGCCAGCGGCGTCATCAGGTCGACGACCACCCTCCAGCTTTCGTCGGAGACACGGCGCCAGGCCCGGACATAGACACCGGTTTCCTCGCTGCCGTCCGCAGGAGAGATGTAACGGTACTCGCCGTACGTGTAGCCGACGTCGCCGCTCAGCGAAACGCCGCCGTCCTGCGGAGTCCAGGTCAAGCGTCCGTTCCGTTCCACCGCCAGCTCCCGCAGCTCGTCGACGCCGGCCAGCGGCGGCCTGCCGTTGCGGAGCGCACGGATGTCGGCGCTGGCGTAGCTGGTCAACGCGTGAAAGAAGCCTCGTGCGGCGCTGGTGGCGCTGAAAGTCCGATCGATCTCGAGGAGTCTGTCCCGCGCCGCAGCGCCCCCACCGGCCGACGCGGCCCATTCATCGCTGTACGGTGGCGGCGTCGGCGTCTTGACCTCGTCCGGGATTGAGTCCGGTCGTGGGTTGGAGGTGCCGTGATCGAGGGCGACCCTCCAGCTGCCGTCGGTCTGCCGCTTCCATATCGAAAAGAACTGGCCGTACGCGACAGGCTCGGCGCCCGGCTCGCGACGGTACTCCCACGGGCCGGTGGAAAACCCGAGATCATCGCTGTGCGCGACGTCGACCAGGGCGGGTTGCCAGGAGAGGGTTCCCGGCGTCGGCGCCTGGTCACGCAGATAGGCCTGCGCGTTGACGGGGCGTGGTCGAAACAGCACGCCATCGTCGGCCAGGTAGGCGATGAACGCTTCGCGGACGCCCGCCCGTTCGGCGGTGCGGGCGAACGATCGCTCCGCCGCGATTAGCGATTCCAGGGCGCTCTCACGGTCGATCGGGCTCGCGCACGAGGTCCCCGTCAGCAGCCAGCCGACGAGGATCATCGTGGTTGAACGGGGCATGGATGCACTTCGATAACGCACGAAAACAAGCTAGTCGATGGCAGGCCTGGCGCCATTGTCGCGCGATGAACCGCGTCGTCCTGGCGCTGATCCGCCGCTCGAGATGGTTGAGACGGCAACCGAGGACCTTCTTGCGGATCGACCCGGCCCTGCCGATTGTCGATAGGCCTGCGGATGTGACCGGGGACGCTGAATTACGGCGCGGTGTGATCCGGAAGCCGGAGACCATCGCGGTGCGCCAGCTTGCAGGAGGCCTGGATGAGTGTAGTCGGGGAACTGCCGATCGTTTGGGATGAAGCCTACGAAGCCGACATCGGAGTCCACGTCTTTCCCACTCGCAAGTATCGGGCGATCCGTGATCGGCTCCTGAACGAGGGGACGATAAGCGAAGATTCGATCCGACGACCCCAACCCGCGGCGGACGAGCAAATCGCCCTGGTCCACACAGCGGGTTACCTGTCGAAGATGACGGAAGGCCGCTTTTCTCGACAGGACGAGCTATTGCTCGAGCTCCCTTATTCCAACCAGCTGAAGCAGGCGATGTGGCTCTGCGCCGGAGGCTCGATCCTGACGGGTCGGCTGGCGCTGGAGCGTGGTCTGGCGGCCCACCTCGGCGGCGGTTTTCACCACGCGTTTCCTGACCACGGCGAGGGCTTCTGCCTGATCAACGATGTCGCGGTCGCCCTCCGCGTCCTCCGGGCCGACGGGTCGATCGAACGGGCCGCGGTGTTCGACTGCGATTTGCATCAGGGCAACGGAACGGCGGCGATCTTCTCCGAGGAGCCCGAGGTCTACACCTTTTCGATTCACCAGCAGAACAACTACCCGATGTGGAAGCCGCCCAGCGATCGGGACCTTGGATTGGCCGACGGGATCGGCGACACCGAGTACCTGCGATTGCTGCGGGAATACCTGCCGTCGATCCTCGAAGATCACCGACCGGATCTCGTCTTCTACCTGGCCGGCGCGGACCCCTACCGTGAAGATCAGCTGGGCAGGCTCGAGCTCAGCCTGGACGGCCTGCGCGAGCGAGACGAATCGGTGCTCGAGATGTGCGCGGCCAGGCAGGTCCCCGTGGCGATCGCGCTGGCGGGCGGATACGCGCTCCGCTTCGAGGACACGGTGGAAATCCACTGCAATACCGTTCGGGCTGCGGTGAAGCAGTTCGAGCTCCTCGGTAACTGAGCCGGAAGTCGAGACGGATACGACGACGACCGCGGGAGCACTTGCAGGGCCGCCCGTGGTCGTTATCGTAGTAGCGAACATACGACAGGGGTGCTGGGGAGTCTCCCGGCTGAGATCACACCCTCAGAACCTGATCCGGGTAATGCCGGCGCAGGGAGTCAGCCACCCCCATCCCTGGCGACGACCTTCTCGATTCCAACCGTGGGAGATCCGCCATGGGCTTCAGCACCGAGCAGCTGCAGCGGGTACAGCCGGTCTGGGACCGCATCCTCTCTCACCGATTTCTCCAGCAGACCAGGGATGGAGTGATCCCGCAGGAGACTTTCGCCAACTGGATGCGACAGGACTATCTGTTCGTCGAGGCGGCGATTCCCTTCATCGCCGCGCTGATGCCGCGCGCGCCGCTCGAGCATCGCCAGGCGCTGGGCGGCTCGTTGCCCGTTCTGGAAAAGGAGCTCGAGCTTTTTAAAGAGCGGGCGAAGAAGGTGGGAGTCGATCTGGAAGATGTGGAACCGTCCTTCGTGAACCATGCTTACGTGCAGTTCCTGCTGGCGAGCGCCTACACGAAATCGTACGCCGGTGCATTCACCGTGCTCTACGTTGCCGAGAAGGCCTACTACGATTCCTGGATGGTGGTTCGGGCGGGGATCGATCACGAATCGATCTGGTTCCCCTTCGTGGAAAACTGGACCAGCGACGCGTTCCGCGGGTGGGTCGACTTTCTGCAGACGAGCCTCGACGAGTTGGCAGACGGTGTGGGCGCGGGCGAGCGCCGCGAGATGGCCACCCTGTTCGAGCTGACGGCCCGATACGAGCTGGCGTTTTGGGAGATGGCGGCTACCGGTTCGGGGTGGCCGGGTCTGGATGAGGAGGTGGCGTGATGGCGTTCACAGATGAGCTGCGGGCGGCCGCCGAGCCGATATGGGACGCCCAACTCGAACATCCTTTCGTCCGGGGCATCGGCGACGGTTCGTTGGAAGAAAACAGATTCGCGAACTGGGTGCTGCAGGACTATCGGTACCTGAAGGAATTCGCCCGCGTCTTCGCCTGGGCGGCGGCGAAGGCCGAGCGCCTGGAATCGATGATGTGGTACGCGACGGTTCTCGACCTCACGCTGAACACCGAGATGGATCTGCACCGCCAGTATGCCGCCAGGTTCGGACTGTCGCCCGACGACCTCGAGGCCGCTCCCATGTGGCCGACCACTCGAGCCTATACGGACTTCCTGGTCCGCACCGCGGCGGATGGGGACATGGCCGATCTGGTGGCGGCGCTGCTGCCTTGCGCCTGGGGTTATGTCCATGTGGCAAAGCACCTGGCCGAAGTCGGCGGGCCGGAGGATCAACGGTACGCCGACTGGATCGCTCAATACGCGTCGGAGGAGTTCGCCCAGGCGGCCGATTGGCTCAAAGGCGAGATGAACCGGCTGGCCGAAGGCACGACCGCCGATAAGCGTGACCGCCTGAAGAACACCTTCCTACTCTCGAGCCGCTACGAATGGGCTTTCTGGGAGATGTGCTGGCACGGAGAGGCCTGGCCGGTGTGATCGTGCCGCGGGGCTGGAAGGAGAAGGCGACACCGGGCGGCGCGACGGCTTGTACTGCGGAGAGTCCCTGGCGCCGTCGCTGCAGGGGCTGAGCTTCCGACTCCGCCGGCCTTCAGGCCGCCTGACGGCGGCGGACCCCGGAAACCCGGCGGTGTCGCCAATTGTCTTGCCCTGCCATGCGTCCCACCGCCCCTTTGCGGGGGAATCGATGCCGGGTCTCATTGTCGCCGCGAAGTGTCAAATCGGCGTCAGAAAGGGAAATGGCGGACCGGCTGAGAGCTGTGGGCCGACGCGGCGGATCCGCGGTTTGAGGCAAAGAAAGCGCCCGCCGTCCCGAAGCGATGCCGCCCATCCCGGAACATCGGGCGCAACCACGGGGCCCCCAGTCGATTCCGGGGACCTGTCCCTTGTCACGCCCTGGGCCGCCGAGTTCCCGGGGCTCAGCCGGCCCGGCGCCAGGCGACCTCGGCGACCGCCGCGTCCTGAACGCCCACACCGGTGAGATCGCAGATGATCAGCTCGTCCGACTCGCGACCTTTCGCCTGGCCGATCACGATTTCTCCCAGCTCGGCGTGCACATCGCCCTCGCTCAACTTCCCCTCCGTCACCGCGTGATGCAGCTCACCCAGGGCGGCGCACTGGCTCAACCGGTCCACCACGATCTTGTCGGCGCGGGCCAGGACGGATGTGGCCAGCTCGCGCTTGTCGGGTCCATCGGAGCCGACGGCGATCACGGTCGCGTTCTCACGTAGCGCTGCCGCATCGAACAGCGGTCGACGGCTCGGTGTGACGGTGATCACCAGGTCCGCCGCGCCTACGGCATCCTCGGGCTCGGCGGCGGCGGTGAAGGGGATCCCCAGTTCCGTCTCCATCTCGGTGCAGTATCGGCGCAGGTTCGCCGCTGTGGGGCTCCAGGCGACGGTGCGTCGCCAGCTTCTCACGCCCTGTAGCGCGCACGCCTGGTAACGGGCCTGTACGCCGCTGCCCAGCACGGCCACGGTGTCCAGCCGCTCGTGAGCCAGGTAGCGGGCGGCCAGGGCGCCGGCGGCAGCCGTCCGCAAGTCGGTGAGGTATCCGTTGTCCAGCAGCAGCGCGACGGGGAATCCGGTGTCGGCCGCGAAAACCATCATCAGCCCGCTCCCGGTTGGCAGATCCCGGTCCACGTTTCGATAGAAGCCGCTGGCGATCTTGACGGCGAAGACCGGCGCCCCTGCGATGTGGGCCGATTTGATGTGGACTTCGCCCTCCACTTCTGGAATCTCGAGCCCCATGGGAGCGGGCAGGCTGGCCGCGCCCCTCCCCAGGGCGGCGAAGGCGGATTCAACCGCGTCCAGCGCCTCGGGCGCGCCCACCGCGGCACGTATCGCCTCTTCCTCGATCGTTCTCATCGAATTCATCTCGCTCCCTGTCGCGAAGCCGGCCGATTCCGGATCGCCTCAACATCTCGGCGTGCTCAGGCTGTCTATATTGACCTACACTACGGAATGATGTCGTCCGCGTCGACTCTGTCGGCGAAGGGGACTGGGGGCGGCCATGGCGGTCCGTCGAACGCCCCGACCTCCGGCCCTCAACCGGGGGGACCGCTGGACGACGGCGCTGCCGAGTCCCATCTTCCGGGCGAAATCATCGGCCCAACCCGTCCACGACAACTCGACAGAGTCATGAGCGATAGGAACGCACCCGAGCGCATCACTCCGCAGGATTTCCAACCGTCGCTGCCGATCGATCGGCTTCTGTCAAGAGAGGCGCCGTCGGAGGAGGCGGTGCCGCTGGATGTTCTCTTCATCGGCGGCGGACCCGCGGGCCTGGCGGGTGCGATCGAGCTCGCGAGGCTCGCCAAAGAGGACACGGCGCTTGAGGAACTGGAGATCGGTGTGCTGGAAAAGGCGGGTGCGCTCGGCGAGCACTGTCTTTCCGGCGCCATCGTGAACCCGGGGCCGTTTCGGGAGCTGTTCCCCGACGTCGCCGAGGGTGACCTGCCGTTTGCTCGCTCGGCGCCCCGGGATCGGGTCTACCTGCTGAGCGAGAAACGCGCCCGGAGGTTGCCCACGCCGCCGACCATGCACAATCGGGGCAACTACGTGACGTCGATTTGCGAGATCGTGCGCTGGATGGGCGAAAAGGCCGAAGCGGCGGGCGTCAACATCTTCACCGGCTTCCCGGCGGACACGCTGCTGCTCGAAAAAGACCGTGTTCTGGGAGTGCGTACGACTCCAGCCGGCCTCGATCGTGACGGGAACCCCGGGGGCGGCTACGAGCCGCCGGCCGACGTCACGGCTCGCGTGACCGTGCTCTGCGAGGGCACCCGCGGCTCGCTTACACAGGCCTGGCTGGAATCTCAAGGCGTCGGGTCACCGAACCCGCAGATCTACGCTCTGGGCGTGAAGGAGCTGTGGCGGGTCGAGAAGCCGCTGGGCAATGTGATCCACACGATGGGCTGGCCGCTGCCGAACGACGCGTTCGGCGGCAGCTGGCTCTATCCGATGGCGGATGATCTGATCTCGCTCGGCCTGGTCGTGGGTCTCGACTACCGCCAATCGACGCTCGACGTGCACGTGCTGCTGCAGCGGCTGAAGGAGCACCCGCTGGTGGCGCCGTACCTCGAGGGCGGCGAGCTGCTGGAGTGGGGGGGCAAGACGATACCCGAGGGGGGCTACTACTCGCTTCCGGAACGGTTGCATGGCGACGGGCTGCTCATCGCCGGCGACGCGGCGGGCCTGGTCGACGTGCCATCGCTGAAGGGGATCCACTACGCGGTGGCCTCGGGGATGTTCGCCGCCCGGGCGATCTTCGAGGCCCTGAAGAAAGACGACACTTCCGCCGCCGGTCTGGCGAACTACGATGCGCTGGTGCGCGACAGCTTCATAGGATCCGATCTCTACCGAACCCGCAACATGCGGCTGGCCTTCAAGTCCGGTTTGTACGGCGGAGGCTTGAAGGCGGCGCTGATGTGGCTGTCGGGCGGTGCGTTGTTCGGCAGCCGCATCGGCGTGGAAGCCGACGCAGCCGAGCCCCGCGAAGTCACGCCGCCGGTCGAGTTCTCCGCCGCCGACCAGGCGATCAACAAGCTCGACGCCGTCTTTCAGTCGGGCAACTCGACCCGCGATGACATCCCCTCGCACCTTATCGTCGGTGACGATGTCCCGGGCGCCGTCGCCGACCTGTACGCTCACATGTGTCCCGCCGGGGTCTACGAGCGGAAGGGCGACGGGCTCGTGGTGAACGCGCCCAACTGCATCGACTGCAAGGCGACCGATGTGCTGGGACCGCGCTGGACGCCGCGGGAAGGGGGCAGCGGGCCGAGCTACAAGCGCATGTAGCCCGGTCGGAGTGCAAACGACGGGAGCGCGGTAGAATGGCCGTACGCTTCCCGCCGAACAGCACAACGCGTATTTTCCCAACTCGACATCCGATGGTCTCGTGAATCAACACAGGAGGATACGAATGCGATTGGTCCCCTTCGCCCTGGTTCTCGGCCTGTTCGCCACGCCGGCGCTGGCCCAGGAGTCGCAGCAGGAGCGACCCGCCGACTGGAAGGTCCGCTTCGATAACCCGGCCCCCGACGATGCGATCGACTTCGTGACGATGGCCCCGGGATGGCACGTGACGACCGGACCGAGGGCGATCCTTTACAAGCCCTCGCAGGTGGCCAGTGGCGCCTACCGCCTGGAGTCGACGATCCACCTGTTCCCCAGCTCGCGGCGCGAGGGGTTCGGTGTCTTCGTGGGCGGTGAGAACCTGGACGGTCCGAATCAGTCGTACCTCTACTTCCTGATTCGTGGGGACGGCCACTACCTGATCAAGCACCGGGCGGGAGATGAGACCCAGGTGATCGTCCCGTGGACCGAGCACGAGGCCATCGTCGGGCACGAGGGCCAGGAAGGAACGGCGGAGAACACACTCGCCATCGAGTGTAGCGGCGAGAGCGTCGATTTCTACGTCAATGGGCAGAAAGTCAACAGCTTGCCGAGGTCCGAGATGGACGTGGAGGGCGTCGTCGGCCTGCGGGTCAACCATCGGCTGGACATCCACGTCGCCGGTCTGTCCGTCAGTTCGATCGGCGCTTAGCTCGATCCGGCTGCCGCGCGGGTAGGGTGGCGGACCCATCCCCCGGGGGACGTGCGGTCAGAGTTGGCGCGTGGCCACGGAGGATGACGCCATGAAAACGATCGGGATGCTGGGCGGGATGAGCTGGGAGTCGACGGTCGAGTATTACCGGATCATCAATCACGAGGTCAGACGGCGGCTGGGCGGCCAGCGCTCGGCGAAGATCGTCCTCTACAGCGTGGACTTCGAGGAGATCGAGGCGTTGCAGAACGAAGACCGCTGGGACGTGGCCGCTGAAATTCTGGTGGACGCTGCCCATCGGATCGAGAGTGGCGGCGCCGAATTCCTCGTCATGTGCAGCAACACGATGCACAAGGTCGCCCCGACCATCGAATCGGCGATTGGCATCCCGCTCGTCCACATCGCCGATGCCACCGCCGGACAGGTCCGGGCCGCCGGCATCCGCCGCGTCGGGCTGCTGGGCACTCGATTCACCATGCAAGAGGAGTTCTACCGCGGGCGGCTCGCAGAGCGCCATGGCCTGGACGTCGTGACTCCGTTGGCTGACGACCAGGCGTTGGTCGACCGGGTCATCTTCGCCGAGTTGTGTCAGGGCGAAATACGGGACAGCTCGCGGCGCGAGTACGTGCGAATCATCGCGGAGCTCGGCGTGCATGGCGCCGAGGCCGTGATCCTGGGATGCACCGAGATCGGGCTGCTGGTCAGGCCCGAGGATTCGCCGCTGCCCGCGTTCGATACGACCCGGGTCCATGCCGAGAGGGCGGTGGACCTGGCTCTGGCTGCCTGACGGTTACTGGGCCGGGCTGAGCAGGTGGAGCGGCTGGGGTGGCCGACGAAAGATAAAGCTTCGCCGCCCGAGGAAAGAGAAACGGGTTGCGTGCATATCGTCGAATCCCGGTTTTCGGTGATTCGGCCTTGGGTCAGGGCCCGTTGGCCCGGTCATAGACCCTGACAAACTCGATCCTGCGGCGGGCGATGATCTTGATTTCGACCGTCAGCTGCCGACCCTCGTTTCTCAACGCGTACGTCTCGGTGATCGTCGGACCGCTTTCGAGCTGCTTGCGGACCACGAACTCGTCCCCGTCCCACCAGGCCTGCACACCCAGAATCCCCAGGCCTTCGACGCGCTGCCGGAACGGTCGGCCGTCTTGATAGATGGTGCGCTGTCGGCCCTGCGCATCGATGAACACCAGGGCGGAATCCTGCTCTTCGATCCTGAATGCCACCGACGGCATGAAGCCAGCCGACATGGGAATTCGGGTCCGACTCGCGCTGGGCTCGCGGCCCGGTGGACCCGGCGGCGACCGATCTTCGTCTTCCGGCTGATCGCTTTCGTCCGGATTGAACAGCCAGGTGCCGGTGAGGTCGGGGTGTTCCGGTATCACGCCGACCTCCGGACCGGAGCCGCAGGCGTTCAGCGACAGCAGCAGAGCGACGCCTGCCAGGGCGCCGGCGATAGAGCTTCGTACGATCTGAAAGCGGGTCATCGATCACTCATGTTCGAGGACAGTTCCCGGGCCCGAAGGGGCCCCGCGAATCGGAGATTCAGCGTTCCGGCGCGGGTGGCCCGCGTCTCCCCGGCCGTCCCTGGTGCATCGGACCGCGCGGGCGCATCCGGACCATCAGGCTGTCGAGCCTGGCGGCCTGTTCGACGGTGAGCACGGCGCGGACTTCGTCGCGAACCGAGTCGGTCACGGCCCGCAAGCGCGGCAGCATTTCCTGCAGGATCCTCTCGGTCCGGGGACGGCTCTGCAGGAGGATGGTGGCGATCCGCTCGCGCTGATCCGCCGTCAGATCGAGCTCGCGGAACATCATCGGGAGGTGGCCTTCCGCCCACGGCTGCCCCATCCCGAACGGCCGGGCGCCGGACGGCGCGTTGCGGGCGATACGAACACGCTCGAGGGCCACACCGGCCAGCACGCCGACGACGAACATGACCAGCAGCAGCACGATCCCCTGCGCCCTGATGCGACCCAGCGATTCGACACCGTCCTTCATCGGTCATCCTCCAGCGTCAACAGCAGCTCGGCCGGATCGGGCCCCTCGCTGCTGCGAACCCAGGTTGCGACCTGCTCCGACATCCCGAGTGCCTCGGCGATTCCCGTACCCGATTGGGTCTCACGGCCGTCCGGATCGACGCCGGCCAGCGTGGCGATCGCCACGATCGCGGTTACGGCCGCCGCCGCCAGCAGCGGACGCCACCAGCCGGCCAGCTGGCCCAGCGCATCCTGGCTGTACCGTCGGTCGGCCAGCTCGGGCCCGGCCGCTGCCATGATCGCGGCGACGGTTGCGTCGAACCGCTCTCCATCGCCCGTCGGATCGATGGCTCGGAAATCGATGCGATCCGCGTCGTCATTCATCTCCGTACTCCTCGACGGCCCTCACACCCAGCCGCTCCCGCAACGCTCGTCGGGCCATCATCAGGTGCTGCCGCGACATACCCTCCGATATCCCGAGGGCGTCCCCGATCTCCCGATGCTTCCATCCTTCCATATCGTGCAGCAGCACTACTTCCCGCTGCACCTCGCTCAGCTCGCCCAGCGCCGCCTCCAGCGCCGTTCTCAGCTCGGATCGCTCCGCGTCCCGGCTCGGGTTCTCCACCCCCGCCGCCGACACCTCGTCCAGCGGCTTCGCCTCGCGGATCCGCTGGTAGGCCCGGTAATTGTGCGCCCGGTTGCGCACGATCTGCAGCAGCCAGGCGGCGAACCGGGCCGGGTCCGGATCCTCGATCCGCTCCAGCGCCCGAATAAATGCATCCTGGCACACGTCTTCCGCGTCCATCGCGGTTCCCAGCCGGGCCAGCGCCACCGAGTACGCCGCCCGGTAGTAGCGCCGGACCAGCGCCTCGAAGGCCGCCGCGTCACCGCGGCGGGCCCGCTGGACGAGCGACGCATCAGGCACATCGGGGCTCCTTCCGAGCACCATGGGTCAGAACGCTTCCGAAAGTAAGACAGTCCTCACGCTTCCAATGTTAGCCGAACCGCCCGTCATGCAACGGCACCGCCACCCCGCCCCCACGCTGACACCCACTACCTCTCACCCCTTACTCCTCACCGCTGTTACCGAACTTCCGCCCTCCTATGGTGTATCAGGCCGCAATTGGGTAAATTTACATGCCCGCCCGTGCCAATTCCTTGACACAGCAGGGTGTAGGACCACGCGGACTCGCGGTGGCTTACCACACGGAGTTGGATCCGGTCGCCGGGCGCACTCGCCCCGGAATTCCAGGTTAGAGGTAGTCCGTCAGTTGATTCGAAACATCGCCATCATCGCCCACGTCGATCACGGCAAGACGACGCTGGTCGACAAGATGCTGCGCCAGGCCGGCATCTTCCACTCGAAGCAGCAGGTGGAAGAGCGGGTCATGGATTCGAACCCGCTGGAGCGTGAGCGGGGGATCACCATCCTGTCGAAGAACACGGCGGTCCGCTGGAACGACGTGAAGATCAACATCGTCGACACACCGGGCCACGCCGATTTCGGCGGCGAGGTGGAGCGGATCCTTCGGATGGTGGATGGTGTTCTGTTGCTGGTGGATGCGGCGGAGGGCCCCATGCCCCAGACCCGGTTCGTCACCCGCAAGGCGCTGGCCCTGGGTCTGCAGCCGATCGTGGTGATCAACAAGTTCGATCGGCACGACGCGCGTCCGCTGGAGGTCCACGACGCGGTCCTCGAGCTGTTCATCGACCTGGAGGCCAGCGATCGGCAGCTGGACGCGCCGTTTCTCTACGCCTCCGCCCGCGACGGTTGGGCGAGCCCGACCGAGGACGAAGTGGGCGGCGATCTGGGACCGCTCTTCCGGGCGATCGTCGAGCATGTACCGGCGCCCGAATGCGACAGGCAGGGCAGCTTCCAGATGCTGGTCTCGACCATAGACTATTCGACCTATCTCGGACGCGTGGCCATCGGCCGGGTCGAACGAGGTCAGGTGAGTGTTGGACAGGACATCGCTGTGCTGCCCGCCGGCGAGCTGGGTGCCGTGAGCGATGAGGAGACTGCGGCCGGCCGCGTCCTGAAGCTGTTCGCGTTCGACGGCCTGAAGCGGGTCGAGATCGAGACCGCTCGTGCCGGCGACATCGTGGCGGTCGCGGGACTCGACGGCGTCGAGATCGGCATGACACTCGCCGAGGCTGGCGAGTACGAGCGTCTGCAGGGCATCGTCGTCGAGGAGCCGACCCTATCCGTCGACTTCATGGTGAACAATTCGCCCTTCGCAGGCGATGCGGGTCGCTTCGTGACAAGCCGACAGGTACACGAGCGCCTCTTTCGCGAGCTCGAGCGCAACGTGGCGCTCAAGGTGGAAGAAACGGCCGGGTTCGAAGGACTCACCGTCTCCGGTCGCGGCGAGCTGCACCTGGCCATTCTGATGGAGGAGATGCGCCGAGAGGGCTACGAGTTCCAGGTGAGCCGGCCCCGCGTCATCCTGCGCGAAGGGCCGAACGGCGAGCGCCAGGAGCCCTACGAGGAACTGGTCGTCGATGTCCCGGCCGACATGACCGGTGCGGTGATGAAGAAGCTCGGGCCGCGACGGGCGGAGCTGATGGGGATGGGAAACTCGGGCCACGGCCGCAGCCGGATGCACTTCCGGATACCGGCGCGCGGTCTGTTCGGCTATCGCTCCGAGTTCCTGACCGATACCCGGGGCGAGGGGGTCATGCACCATCGCTTCCTCGAGTACGGCCCCTGGGTCGGCTCGCTGGAGGGACGGAGCCGGGGCGTGCTGGTGGCCGACCGGGAGGGCGTGGCCTCGGCTTACGCGCTCTTCAACCTGCAGGAGCGCGGCACCCTGTTCATCGGGGCCGGTGAGCGTGCCTACCAGGGCATGATCGTGGGCGAGCACTCGCGCCCCGGCGACCTCGAAGTGAACGTCGCCAAGGAGAAGAAGTTGACCAACGTTCGCGCGGCCGGGTCCGACGAGAACATCCTGTTGGAGCCTCCGCGCCGCATCACACTGGAATCGGCGCTCGAATACATCGAGGACGACGAGCTGATCGAGGTTACGCCCGACGCGATCCGGTTGCGGAAGCGCGTTCTCGATGCCAACCAGCGAAAGAAGGTCGCACGCAGCAAGGCCTATTCCTACTGAACCCCTTCATAGTGAAGAGAAGAACGTGAGCAAAAACGAATCACTCGGCATCCTCGACCTCAAAGACAGAAACTCGGGCTTCATCCGCTGCAAAGAGGCTCACTACCTGCCGTCCGACTGCGACGTGCACGTCGGCCGCAAGATGATCCAGCGTTACGATCTGCGAACCGGCGACGAGATCGCCGGATCGGTGGGTAAGGCGCCCGGACGCGGAAAGAGCCCGCCGCTGGTCGAGGTCGCGGCGATCAACGGCCGCGACCCTGCGACGATGGATCGCAGGCCGCAGTTCAATCGCCTCGGCGCCGTCCACCCCGACGAGCAGCTGGTGCTCGATTGCGGGCGCACCATGCTGGGGAAGCCCGACTATACCAACCGTGTCATCGACCTGATGTGTCCATTCGGCAAAGGCCAGCGGGCGATGATCGTCTCGCCGGCCAAGGCCGGTAAGACTACCGTGCTCCAGTCGGTGGCCGAGGGTGTCGTCAAGAACAATCCCGAGTCCACGCTCCTGATTCTGCTGGTCGACGAGCGGCCGGAAGAAGTGACCGAGATGGAGATGTGCGGCTTCGGTGAAGTCGTCTCATCCAGCTTCGATTATCCGGCCGACCGGCATGTGGCGCTGACCGAGCTGACCCTGGAGCGGGCGCGTCGACGTGTCGAGATGGGCGAAGACGTGGTCATCATCCTCGATTCGATCACCCGGCTGGCCCGGGCCTACAACACGACCGAGCCAGGCGTTGGCCGCACCCTGTCGGGTGGGCTCGACGCCTCGTCGCTGGACAAGCCGAAGCGTTTCCTGGGCAGCGCCCGGAAGATCGACCCGGCGAAAGGCGGTGGCTCGCTCACGATCATCGCGACGGCCCTGGTCGACACCGGCTCCCGCATGGACGACGTGATCTTCGAGGAGTTCAAGGGCACGGGCAACAGCGAGCTGGTGCTGAGTCGCGAGCTGGCCGACCGGCGCGTCTTTCCGGCCATCGACCTGACCGCCAGCGGGACGCGACGCGAGGAGCTCCTGCTGCCGGAAGAGACGCTGAAAGTCTCGCAGGCGATCCGCAAGCGGCTGGCCGACATGTCGCCGGTCGATGCGATGAACGAGATGCTGGCGGTCATGAAGAAGACCGAGTCGAACGAGGAGCTCGTCAATCAGGTCATCTCCAGCGGCGTGTAATCGCTGCGTCGTTCGACGCGCAACCCTCACCAGCTCCTGCCGAAACTGGAACTACCCGCAGCGGCGTACGGTCTCGTAACGGCGCGCAGCACGGGCATCGTGGTGGCGAGCCACCTCGTGCGCGCCCTCGATAGAGAGGCCAACGCGTGAAACTGACCGACATCGTCGAGACATCCCGACGCGTCTCGGAGACCGGCGGCCGCCGCGAGAAGATCGAGCAGCTCGCCGACGCTCTGAGGCGCGCCGGGCCGGACGAGGTACCACTCGCCGTCGCGTACCTGGCGGGCGAGTTGCCGCAGGGGCGGATTGGGATCGGGCCGGCGAAGCTCCGTGCCGCCGGCCCGGATCACGCGGCGTCCGAACCTTCGCTCGAGCTTCTCGAGGTCGACGCCGACCTGGACGCGATCGCCGCGGTTTCGGGCCCGGGCTCCGAGGCTGAGCGCGGACGCCTGCTCACCCATCTGCTCGCACGCGCCACGCGACGGGAACAGGAATTCCTCGGCCGCCTGCTGTTGGGCGAGCTGCGGCAGGGCGCGCTGGAGGGGATCATGGTCGAGGCCGTGGCCCGGGCGGTGGACGTGCCGGCCTCGGCCGTGCGCCGGGCGCTGATGTTCAGCGGCGATCTCGGGCAGGTGGCCCCGGCCGCCTTCCGGGAGGGCAGGGAAGGGCTCGCTCGCTTCTCGATCCAGCTTTTCCGTCCCGTCCAGCCGATGCTCGCCGGAACCGCCGACGACGTGGCCGAGGCGTTCGACCGCTTGGAGACCGCAGCGCTGGAGTACAAGCTGGACGGCGCCCGGGTCCAGGTGCACCGTGCCGGCGACGACGTGCGCGTCTACACCCGCAAGCTGAACGATGTCACCACCGCGGTGCCGGAACTGGTCGAGCGGGTTCGCGCCTTGCCGGTCGATGAGATCATCCTGGACGGTGAGGCGCTGGCGTTTCGCGAGGACGGCCGGCCGCAGCCGTTCCAGGTGACGATGCGCCGCTTCGGTCGCAAGCTCGACGTGGAGGAGATGTGCCGCGAGCTGCCCCTGGACGCCTTCTTCTTCGACATCCTCTATCTCGATGGGACGAGCCTCGCCGATCTGCCGGCGCGCGACCGGCTGGACGCCATGTCCGGTCTGATACCGGAAAAGCTGGCCGTACCGCGCATCATCACCTCGGACCCGAATCGGGCGGAGGCCTTCCTGCGCGAGGCCCTCGAGGTCGGCCACGAGGGGCTGGTGGCCAAGTCACTCGATGCGAGCTACGAAGCGGGCCGCCGCGGGGGCTCCTGGCTCAAGCTCAAGCCCGCCCACACCCTCGACCTGGTCGTGCTCGCCGCCGAGTGGGGCTCGGGCCGCCGCCGCGGCTGGCTGAGCAACCTGCACCTCGGCGCCCGCGACCCGGCGAGCGGCGGCTTCGTCATGCTGGGCAAGACGTTCAAAGGTCTCAAAGATCAAACGCTCGAGTGGCAGACCCGACGGCTCCTCGAGCTGGAGGTCAGCCGCGACGCGCATACCGTTTACGTGCGCCCTGAGCTTGTAGTGGAGATCGCCTTCGACGGCGTCCAGGAGAGCCCGACCTACCCGGGCGGGATGGCCCTGCGATTCGCGCGAGTTAAGCGATATCGGCCGGACAAGCGGCCGGAGGACGCCGACACCGTCGAGGCAGTCCGCCGCGTCTACGAACGGCGAGCCTAGTGCTGCGTGTCAGACCCCCTGGACGTCTCCGCGCCCCCACCACGCGAGACCGCCGGTGACAGGGCGTTCGGACGTGCCTAATGCTGGTACTTGTGAGCCCAGAGGCGGTTCTGAGTGGCTTAGTGTCCCGAGTGGAGGATAGTTGACAGGCGCCGGCCGTGATAGTAATTTGTCACATCATATCAACAGCGATTGCCACTCCATCTGCAATCTACCACGCAAGGGGGGGCTTATGTTATATTACAATCTATACTTACGGCTCGGCCTTGGCTTGCTCCTCGTCGCGGCGTCGATGGTAACTGCATGTCGAGAGGATGACCCCACGAGGACCAGTGCAATCACGGTACTGGCGTCCTGTCCGTAATGGCGGGATGGCCGTCTACTAACAACACGTATCCGCTGGGGATGGCTCCGTACGCAAACCACTTCATGTATCGCGCCGACGCCCGCGACGCTTACGGCCGCTGTGTCATCGACGCCACGGCCGCAGCTTCCGCTGTGGATCAGGCTGTGTTCGATGACCAGATCCACGCAATCAACATGAGCTTCTCCGGTCCTGACGGCTCGTCCCTGCTGCACGGCGCACTTCAACTGGCTCACGATGCCGGCATTGTCTTGGTGAGTTCTACGGGTAACACCGGTGAGAATGAGATCCGGTATCCTGCCGGATACAGCTTTGTGCTCGGTGTGGGCGCACTCGAGTGCAATATCGGGCTCCAGTACTTGGCAGACAAGACGCGGTGCAACGGTAGCTTGAGGCGAGCGCCTTTCTCCACCTATGGTTTCCACGTAGGCATCGCGGCCGTGGGGAGCAATGTGCTGATAGACCTTGCAGGAGGAGGGGCACAGTATGCCGACGGGACGTCATACAGTGCACCGGCGGCGACTGCGGCGGCGGCGCTCGTGATGGCGTACTGGCCCGACAGCCGCAACAGACCCGGTGCCATAAAGAACCACCTTGAGCACACGGCGTACACAGGGACGCCCTACTATAACCAACTGTACATGGGAGCAGGTGTTTTGGACGTGGAGGCAGCAATCAACGAAGATCCTTGCGGGTGGCAGAGTTGCCAGATTGGGTTGAAATAGCCTACCTTGCACGCATGAGTATCACACGGAGGTCACGTCATGTGCAGAATAGCGCTGGCCGGGAGGCGTTTAGCGTTGCCGTTCGTCGGGCTGTTGCTCCTAGGCGGTTGCAGTGATGGAAACGTCCCAGCATCGCCGTGCGGCGCGCAACTAAGCACGCTAGCAGGAGCCGCCCCTGAAGAGCTCGTCACTGTTGTCGTGCACTTTGCATCGACGCCCACCGAACACGATAGGGAGTTTTTGGACTCCTCGGGTGCCGAGATCCTGGGGGAGTTCAAGGGAACGGCTGCTCTGGCCATTCGAATACGCGTCGAAGACTTGCCACGCCTTGAAGAGAACGCTGGCGTGACGCTCGGTCTGGCAGCGCGAGCGGGGGGGTCCCTGAACGTCGGAGTGTTCTTCGTGTCCGGTCCCACCGAGGACGACCGCGAGTTCGTGGCTTCGCTGGGCGCTGAAACCATCCATGAGTTCGGTGGGATGCCCGCACTAGCGGTCCGTATACCTGTCGAGGTCTTGCCCGACGTTCTCCGCGGGCTGAACGATAACCCGCGCGTGAGCATGGTGGAATCCGGCAAGCCCATGGAGCTCGATGCCTGCTGACCCGAAATGGGTTGCTAGCTTCGGTCCGCTGCCAATGGCAGAGCGGTTCAGGTAACTCGTCCAACGCACTGGTTTCGGGGACGTTGAGGTTGTGTTGATCCTCCCATGCTCATGATTCGTGGGCATGGGAGGATCAGACAGAGCAGGCCGACGCCTGTTTCCTTGCTCGGGTTGGTTTTCGAAAGACGCCAGTTGGCCTCCACCTGCCACCCTCGTCGTCGCGCTGGCCCCCCCGGCCCGTTCAGCACCTGCCCACCCCCCTGCCCGTAGGCCTGAGCCCCTTCAACAGCAGTCTCTTGATCGGTGTCCCTACAGAGCTGTACTAGGTGTAGCATAGTCAACCCTTCCCTAAGATGGAATTCGGATACCGTGTTGAGTGGACAGCGGTGACAAGGTAGTCGTCCGGTCACCGGGGCGAATTGTCGCTGGAGAGGTAGGCCGAGCTAATCCTAGCGTGAGGAGGGTGAGTAGGAATGAAGACGACGACACCGTGGGAGGAGGAGTACCGGCCGAAGGCGCTCAGCGACATGGCCCTCAGCGACGACGTGCGCCAGCAGCTCTCGGCGGCGATCAGTGCCAACTCGTCCCCCTCGGAGCGGATCGCGTCCCGGCCCAGCGCCTGCCGCAGCGCGTGGACGGACTGGTTCAACAGCTGCCCGCCCGCGCACCCCCCGGCGAAGAGCTCAGAAAGCTCAGAAGGCGAAGAACAGAAGTGAAGCGGCCGGCCCTAGCGCTCGCGTGGCTGGGTACGGTCGGCGCGGTGGTGCTGTCCGTAGGCTTCACGCTCGGCGGGCGCTACGACCCGGTGCTCGCGATCCTGACCCTGACGGTGATCGCCGTGATCTGGTACACCTACTTCACCTACCGGGCCGTCCGCCTGCCGGAGCAGTTGGAGGAGCGCCGGCGCCGCGACCGAGCCAGTAGGGTCGCCCGGACCTTGATGGCCGAGGTCGAGCGGCTGCGGGACGAGCTCGGGACAAGAGAGGAGGTACTTGGCGCGATGGCCAAGGTGCCGACCGTCCACCCCTGGGTGGAGAGGCACATCGCCGACGCGGCGGAGGTCGACGCGGACGTCGTCAGGTACTTCCTGAAGCTCGACGACCACCTGTACAACCTCAGCACCCACCGACGGGAGCTGGCGGAGGCGCGCGCCCGCGCACAGCAGCTTGAGGACGATCTCGAGGACGACCGTCGAGCACTGGCGACCGCCGTCAGCAGAAGTGAGGGCGAGCCCGGGCCTGAGATAGTCAAGCCGGAGCTCGACCGGGCGAAGCGACACGCGCAGCACGTCGAGAGGTCGGTCGCCGGCCTGCACTCAAGCGTGCACGCAGAGCTGGACGCGATCGAGGAGCTGCTCAGGGACTCGCTGTAGTGTCGTCCGGAGGGGCGCGCCCAGCGGGTGATTGCAGCGTCACCACCAGAGGGGCCAGCCAGACAGCACCACCCCGAGCAGCAGCCAGGCGAGGCCGACGGACTCGAGGCGCAGGCCACCGATCGAGATGTCCTTGATCAGGTCTCGGACCTTGTCGTCCTCGCTCGACTCGCGCTGAACGCGCCAGAGACCCCACGGGGGGACACTACCTGGGGCCCTACCCACGGAGGCGGGAACTCACCGAACCACTCGCGCAAGCTCTTCCCGTCGCGCCCAGGCCGGTCGAAGAGCCTGCGGACGTTCCGGAGGCCCCTGGCGACGACGCCGAGGCCGAGCACCTGCAGGACCAGGCCGGCGAGCGCGGAGCGAGTTTCCCACACCGTCGCGGTTGACTGGGCGACTCCGCGGAGCGCCCACTCGGCGACGACCGCCAGGACCAGCGCGCCCACGACGCCCAGTGCCCCGAGTCCGACGTGCGGGAGCACCGTGAGCCGAACGTCCCTCAACCAGCGCCACAGTTCGCGCAACCAGCGCCGGAGTCCTGAAGCGAGCGTCCCGAGCCCGCGCCAGAGTGGCTCGAGCAGGCGCAGCAGTGCCCCCAGTCGCTCCCACTGCCGGCGAAGCCAGCGACCCACGGTACTCCACAGCGCGGTCAACACGTCCGCGAACCTACAACACAGTCGGCCGCATTACCAATACTGAGCTGTCACCGCGCCCGGGGAAGATTCTCTTGGTGATTCGGACGGTCCCCCAACGAGCCCCCAATCTCAGACGCAGTTAGTCCTTCAGCGGATGACCGACACATGCTGGAATGGCAGACGCGGTAGAGGGGGGTGGGACGTCCCCAGTGACCGCCCAGGTGGCATGGCGTTGACGACCTCACTTGGCTTGCGATGCCGCTCTGTCGCCTTCCGTCAGCTCGGGAAGCCAACCCCGCTCGCCCAGGACGCGGGCGAGGAACGACAGCTGGTCGGCCCAGTTGTCCATGGCGCGCTCGAGGTCCGCTCCGTACGCGTGGCCGGCGTCCCAGGAGACGCGGAGAAAGATCGGGTTGTCGCACGCCTGAGCGTGCTGAAGGGCGGCGACGAACTTGTACCCGTGGAGCGGCGGTGTCGTCTCGTCCTTTTCGCCGGGTGCGACCAGGGTGGCGGGGTAGCAGGTGTCGGGTTTGAGGTTGTGGTAGGGCGAGTAGGCGTAGAGCGCCTCGAACTCGTCGGGGTCCTCCACCGAGCCGTACTCGTCGCGCCAGGCCCGGGCCAGCGTGAATTGATCGTAGCGCAGCATGTCGAGCACGGGAAAGTCGATCAGCGCGGCGCCGTACAGGTCGGGGCGCTGCGTGATCGCGGCGCCGGCGATCGGGCCGCCGGCGCTGCTGGCGTTGGCCACGAAGAGCCCGCGGGTCGTGTAGCGGTTCTCGATCAGCCACTCGGTGGCAGCGATGTAGTCGTCGATCGAGTTCTGCTTGTTCTGCCGCGAACCGGCCTGGTGCCAGTCCTCTCCGTACTCGCCGCCGCCCCGCAGGTTGGGCAGCGCCCAGATCCCGCCCATCTGCAGCCACAGAACCAGGTGCGATTGGAACCAGGGGGCCGCCGCCCAGGAGCCGAAGCCGTAGCCGTACATGATGACGGGTGCGTTGCCGTCACGCTGGAGCTCCTTTCGGTGCACGAGGTACATCGGCACCCGGGTGCCGTCGGCACTACGGAAGAAGACCTGCCGGGTGACGAAGTCGTTCGGGTCGTAGGAGAGCTCCGGTCGCGCGAAAAGCGTCGACCGGCCGGTGCGGACATCGAGGCGGTAGATCGAGCCGGGGTCGACCAGGCCGCTGATCGAGTAGAACGCCTCGGGATCGTCCTGGCGGCCGGAGAAGCCGCTCCAGACCGACCCGTAGTACGGGAGCTCGAGGTCGTAGTCGAAGCGGCCGTCGAGCTGGAAGACGCGTGCCATCAGCCGGGCGTCCTCGAGATAGCCAACGATGAACCGTCCGCCGACGGCGGAGACGCCCACCCAACTGTCGATCGTCTCATCGGCCTCGGGGATCAGCTCGACCCAATCGCCGACATCCGGGCTCTCGATGTCGACAGCGATCACCCGACCGCGGGGGGCTTCGAAGTTGGTCTGGAACCAGAGCGTGGTCCCGTCGTTGCCGATGAAACCGAAGCTCGACTCGGCGTTCGAGATCAGCTCGACGACCTTGCCGTCGGGATCGTACAAGTCGCGGTAAAGGACGCGGTTGCCTATGTCTTCCGGATCGCTTTCAGAGATGACCAGGAAACGGCCGTCGTCGCTGACCTGGAAGCCCAGTGACCGATCCGGATGCCCCTCGGGGCGATAGACGAGCTCATCTTCGCCTTGGGGGGTGCCGACGCGATGGTAGAGGATGCGCGCGTTCCGGAGGCGAGCGCGCAGTCGCTCGCCCGCCTCGGGGACCTCGAAGGCCTCGTAGAAGAAACCCGCGCCACGTCCGTCCCAGGCGAGGCTCGAGTTGTTGGAGTTGATGCCGGTCAGCACGTCCAGAAGCTCGCGACCCGAGTCGACCTCGATGATGCGAACTTCGAGCCAGCGTGACCCGCCATCCGCTGTCCCGTAGAGCAGCCGCCGCCCATCGCGGCTGGGCAGCGGACGCGTCAGCCGCAGGCCCTCCGCGGCCAGCGCCTGGCCGTCCAGCAGCAGCCGGGCGTTTCCGTCCGCCGCCTCCTGCACGTAATACGACGTTCCGGGCCCGGAGACGCCGAAGCGCGAGAAGAAGTAGCGTCCGCCGCGCTTCGTGGGGGTTCCGAACCGCCGGACGCTGGCGATCCTCTCCATCCGTTGGCGGATCCGATCGCGCTCGGGGTAGGCGGCGGCGAAACGGCGAGCGCGCTCGTCCTGAGCTTGAACCCACAGCCGGGTTTCCGGAGCTTCCATCTCTTCCATCCATCGGTAGGGATCGGGCACCGCCACGCCGTGATAGACGTCGACGCGATCGCCGCGCCGGGCCTCCGGCGTTGTCTGCGCGGTACCGACGAGAGGGCAGAGGCTGGCGAGACAACAGATCGCGGTCAGCGTGGCGGATATCCTGGCGGAGCTCCCCATCGTTCCTCCTCGAAGCTCGGGGTGATCGATGCTGCGTCACGAACCGGACACGGCGAATATCGAGGGGAACGGCCCCGCTCGCCGCGCTCTTGTGACGAGTGGCCCGAGGGAGGGACGAATCGCGCCGGGAGGCGGGCGGCGGCTCAGAGCTTGCCGCCCAGGCGCTTCTCCAGGTGTGGCCGGTACTTGCGAGTGAGGGACAGCTGACGGCCGTCGCGCAGGATCACCAGGTGGTCTCCCTTGAACCAGGGTTGGATCTCCTCGATCCGGTCCAGGTTCACGATGGTGGAGCGGTGGATGCGGGCGAAGCCCTTCGGACCGAGCTGCCTTTCCAGGTTCCGCATCGTCTCGCGGATCAGATGTCGTTCGGCGCCCGTGTGCAGGATCGCATAGTTGCCGTCGGCCTCGATCCAGTCGATGTCGTTCACGTTGACGAAATAAGAGCGACCGCGGGTCTTTACGAGCAGCCGATCGACGGCTTCGTCCCGTCGTTCCAGATCGCTCAACAAGGAGGAGAGTCGTCGGGCGATGTCGTCGCTCGACTCGGCGCGAAGCCGTTTCCTGGCGCGCTCGATCGCCGCCGCGAAGCGCGCGGGCGACACGGGCTTGAGGAGGTAATCGACGGCATGAACCTCGAAGGCCTTCAGCGCGAACTCGTCGAAGGCGGTGACGAAGATGACGAGGGGGAGCGAGCGGCCCTCGGCCTCGAGCTCGCGCAAGACCTGAAAGCCGTCCAGCCCGGGCATCTGCACGTCGAGGAGGACGAGGTCGACATCATCGTCACGCTCGAGTGCGGCCAACGCCTCGCGGCCGTTCGCGCACTCGCCCACGATGACCAGGTCGTCGACCCGGGCGGCGTGATCGCGCAGCCCACGGCGTGCCAGCTCCTCGTCATCGACGATGAGCGTTCGAATCGTCATCTAGAGATTGCTTCCTTCAGCGGCCGCGCTCTGGAAAACGCGGGCCGGGATCTCGATTCGAACCTCGAGTCCCCCGGCTTCGGGTCGCTCGAAAACCAGGCTATGGTCCGCGCCGTAGAGCTTCTGCAGACGCGCTTCGGTGTTCGAAAGCCCCACGCCGCCTTCGACCGGCCGTTCGGACCCTGGCGCCAGGCCGGGGCCGTCGTCCCGAACCGAGAGGCTCAGCCGACCGTCCTCGCGTCTGGCCGAGATCGCGACGTGGCCAGGCCCGGTGCGCGGCGCGATGCCATGGCGCAGCGCGTTCTCGACCAGCGGCTGCAACAGCAGAAACGGGACGGCGCAGTCGAGCGTTTCGGGGTCGATGTCGTACGACACGTTGAGGCGGTCGCGAAAACGTTTCTCCTCGATCGCCAGATAGCTTTCCAGGTGCTCGAGTTCCTCCGAGAGCGGCACCTCGTGACTGCCTCCATGCCGGAGAGTGCTGTTCAGCAGATCACTCAGCCGATACAGCATGGCCCGCGCGCCTTCGGGGTCGTGGTCCATCAATACGGCGATCGAGTTCAGCGCGTTGAATAGAAAGTGCGGGTTGAGCTGCATGCGCAGCGCCTGCAGCTGCGCCTGCGCCAGCTGTGCCTCGAGCTGGGACGCCCGCAGCTCACGCTCGCGAAACTCCTCGTAGTAACGTAGCGCGTGGGTCACTGCGAAAACGACCCAGTAGATCCCGATGCCCACGTGCAGGTGGACCACCGTCCTCTCCAGGTCGCTGACCAGCTTCCCCGGCGCGCCCAGAAGCGTCGACCAGCCGAGATAGCGATCCGTGGCCTGCAGCGTCAGCAGAACGAGGAACGAGACCCCAACGCTCGTGAACAGGTGCACGGGCAGCCGCCAGGCCGCGTGACCGCCGTGGACCGGCAGTCGACGGCTGAACCAGTAGATGCCGGGTATGACGGCGGCCCAGACCAGAAGCTGCGGGAGCGTCCAGGCGAAAGCTTCTGACCAGGAGACCGTCAGCGGCCACAGGTTCACCCACACGTACAGCTGGCTGGCGAGTATGAGCGCCAGCGCCGCGAACGCGGCCAGGGCAAGGGTCAGGCGAAGTCGTCTTTGCGCGGTCATGGGTCTCCAGCCAGAGGCGACCGGATGGGCCGCCCCGTGGCGTCTATTATGCTCGGCCGGCGGGCGAAACGGTAGGGAAGTGGGGCGAGCCCCCCAGCTTCGGGGCGAACCGGGGTGGGGAAAACTCTGATTGACGGGGCTGGCGGGTCCGTTGTATACTGACCAGTCAATTACAAGCTTGTACTAAAGTTCCTTTAATTACGGCGCTTAAGCGCCTTAACTTGACCAACCGGTCCGTCCGAACATGGCCCGATCCAGCCGCGCCCGGGACCAGCTCATCGATTCCGCCAGGGATCTCTTCTACGCCCACGGATACGCCGCCGTCGGTGTTCAGGAGATCTGCGATCAGGCCGGGGTCAACAAGGGGAGCTTCTATCATTTCTTCCCCTCCAAGCGTGACCTGCTGGCCGCGGTCATCGATTCCCACGCCGCGTGGCTCCGGGGCGTCCTCGAGCGGTCCGCGGTTTCGAAGCTTTCGCCGCTGGAGCGCATCCGCCGTGTCTTCGTCCTGGTCGGCGAGTTCGATCAGGAGGTGCGGCGACGGACCGGCCAGACGATCGGCTGCCCCATCGGCAACCTGGCCGGCGAGCTGGTGGCTCAGGACGAGGGCGTCCGTCGGCGGCTCGAAGCGGTGCTGGGCGACGGCGTCGCGTTCTTCGAGCGGCAGCTGTGTGAAGCCGCGGCGGAGGGTGCGATCGAGGTCGAAGATCATCGAGCCCGGGCGCAGGCGATCATGGGTTACCTGGAGGGGCTGCAGCTGCTGGCGGCCGCTCGCAACGAACCCGGTCTTCTGGAGGCGTTGGCCGACGGCGCGCTGCGCCTCGCAGGGGCGGAAGCTTCGGCGGTGATGAACCCGAGAGGGCAGGAGAGGGAGCGATGATAGATCGAGCCAGACCGAAGCGGAGAGAGTTCGAAGAGGAGGCGCTCGCTCATCTCGATGCGCTCTATCGGTTTGCCCGGGGGTTCACTGGCGATCCGAGCCAGGCGGAGGATTGGGTCCAGGAGACGCTGCTCAAGGCCTACCGATCCTGGTACAGTTACCAGCGTGGCACGAACATCCGGGCATGGCTGTTCACGATTCTTCGCAACACGGCCTACTCGCATCATCGCCACAACCGTCGCCGGCAACCGCTCGATTTCGATGACGTGGAGAGCTACTCGATCTTCGAGGAGCTGACCGAGACCGATCCCGAAGGACGACTCTTCGCTGAGCTCGTAAGCGTCGATGTGATCGATGCCCTCTGCCGGTTGCCCCTCAAGTTTCGGGAGGCCGTTCTGCTCACGGATGTCGAGGACCTGTCGTACGCCGAGGTCGCCGAGGTGACCGGTGTGCCTATCGGAACGGTCAAATCGCGGATCGCCCGGGGGCGTCGCCTGCTGCAGCGGCAGCTGTACCGGTACGCCGTCGAGATGGGTTACGTGTCACGGCGCCTGTCCTCGCGCGTTCCGGCGTCCTGAGGCGCCGTTCAGTCTGTCAGATCTCGTGCCGCAGGGTCTCTGCCGGATCGACCCTGGTCGCCCGGCGCGCCGGGACGTAGCACGCCAGAGCGGCGACGAGAACCATCAGCGATGTGACGGCGCTGTAAGTGAGAGGGTCAACCTTGCCGACGTTGTACAGCATGCTGTTGATGAATCTCGAGCCGACGAACGACATCGCCAGTCCGAGGCCAATCCCGATCCCGGTCAACGTCAGGCCACTGGCCACGACCGTGCGAATCAACGTCTTACCCGGCGCTCCCAACGCCATCCGAATGCCGAACTCGCGCCTGCGCTGCCGAACCGCGTAAGACATGACTCCGTAGAGGCCCAGGGTGGCCAGGAACAGGGCGAGCAGGGCGAACAGACCGATCAGTCCGAGGGCAAACCGCGTCGGCGACGTGGCGGCGGCGATGTAGTCCGTCATGGTGCGTACGTCGTACATTGGCAGATGCGCGGCGAATGCCCGTAGCTCGTCGCGCGCGGGGCCGACCAGTCGCGATGGGTCACCGCTGGTACGCATGACAACGGCAAACTCGCGAGAGGCTTCCTGACGATAGGGGACGTAGATAGTCTCACGTCCGTTCCCGGTCAGGCTCTCGTGCCGCACATGCTCTACGATACCGACGACCCGAGCCCAAACAGGAGCGCCGTCGAGCGGGAATCCGAGTCGTTTTCCCAGGGCGTTTCCGTCTGTTCCCCCGAGACGTGTCGCCATCCGTTCGTCAATGATCGCGACCCTTTCGCGCTCGTACAGATCCTCCGCTTCGGTGAAGTGACGACCCGCCAGGAGCCGGATCCCCATCGCCCGGAAATAACCCGAGGTGACCATCCGGAAATCGGCCTCGTTGGCGCTCCACTCCTCCACGCTCGCGCCGTCGAGGCCGTACGGCTGTGTCCAGAGGTCGCCCGCCAGGGGTAACCGCCCTACGAGACCTACCGCCTCGACTCCGGGCAGGGAAGCCAGACGCCCCTCCAGCTGGTGCACGAAGGCCGCGCGGTCGGCCGGGCCCAGATATCGGTCAGGGTAACGCAGGGATAGCTCGAAAGTCAGGACCCGCCGCGGCTCGAAGCCGGGGCTCACCTCACCCAGGCTCAACAAGGACCTCAGCAGGAGACCGGCGGTGATGAGCAGCGTGAGCGAGAGGCCTACCTGACAGACGACGAGGGTGTTCCTGATCCCTCGGCCGTGCCGGTCGGCCGCTCGAACCCCGCGTCGCCGGACCAGGTGGCCGCCGGCCCCATCCCGCGAAAAGCTGAGAGCGGGCGCCAATCCAAAGAAGAGCGTGGCTAAGAGCAGGCAGCCGAGCGTGAAGGCCAGCGCCGCACCGTCGATCCCCGCATCGGCCAGCCTCGGCAAGTCGGCCGGACCGGCTTTTCTGATCAGCGGTAGGGCCCCGCCAGCGACGAGGAGTCCCAGACCGGCGCCCAGCGCCGCCAGCAGGACGCTCTCCGTCAGCATTTGCCGGGCCAGCCGCCAGCGGTTCGCCCCCAGGGCGGAGCGCAGGGCGATCTCGCCGCTGCGGCCCAGCATGCGGGCGAGCGACAGGTTGCCGACGTTGAGGCAGGCGATCACGAGGACGGCCCCCACGGCCGCCCACAGCGCCAGCAGTATCCGTCGTGTATGCTCCACCGCGGACGCCTTCATCGGAACCACGTCGATCCGCAGGCCGGCATGTCGATACTCGGGCACTTCCTCTCGCAGCCGTGCCGCGATGCCGTCCATCTCCGCCTGCGCCTGCTCCAGCGTGACGCCGGGCCGCAGGCGGCCGATGACGGCTCCGGTGTTGTCAGAGTCCTGATCGGTGAGTCGATCGACCCGCTGAAGTCGACTCAGGTCGACGCGGATGGGCAGCCAGAGATCCGCCCGCCGTCCGACGCCCACGTCCGGCGGCAACAACAGCTCGAAGTCGGCGGGCAAGACCCCGACAACCACCGCCGGTTGCCCGTTGAGCCGGATGTCACGGCCGAGCACATCGACCGTTCCGCCAAAACGAGCCTTCCACATCCCGTGGCTCAGCATCACGGGCGCTGGCGGAATCGTCGCACTGCTGTCGTCCAGGATTTCGGGTGGCAGGACATCCTCGCGCCCTGAAAAGCCGCGGCCGAGAGCCGGCCGCACACCCAGCAGATGGAAGAAGGTGGGATCGACCCGGCCCGCCCGGACGTGCAGGGGACCCTCACGGCCGCTCAGGCTGAGGTCCAAGGTCCCCTCGGTGAACCCGAACCTCTCGAAGCCCTTCGCCCGCTCACGATACACGGCCACGTCCGGCGCGGCGACGGGCATCCGCTGCGCCCCCGCGCTGGACGAGCGGTTCCAGAGCAGCACCAGTCGGTCCGGCTCCGCGTACGGCAGCGGCTGCAGCAGGACGGCGTTGACGACGCTGAACACCGCCGTGTTCGCGCCGATACCCAGAGCCAACGTGAGGACCGCCGCCACGGTGAAGCCCGGATTACGCCGCAGTTTGCGAAGGGCGTATCGGAAATCCCGCCCCGTATCCTCCAGCAGCCGTGTGCCTCGCTCGATCCTGACGCCCTCTTTTACCGCGTCGACACGGCCGAAAGCCCGAAGCGCCGCCTCGCGCGCCTCGCCGGCCGGCATCCCCGCCCGCACGTATTCCTCTGCCTGCCGCTCGACGTGAAACGCGATCTCCTCGTCCAACTCCGCTTCTACCGTGGCCCTGAACAACAGGGGTCTGAGCCGGGATCGTATCCCGTGGAGCCAACCCATCTATCCTCCGGCGTAAGCGATCCCCAGGATCCGGTTCACCGCGGTGGAGGCCCGCACCCATTTGCGTTCCTCCACCGCCAGACGCTTCCGGCCGGCTCCCGTGAGACGGTAATAGCGGGCTCTCCGGTTGTTCTCGGTTACCTGCCAACTCGAGGTGATCCAGCCCTTTCGCTCGAGTCGCTGGAGAGCGGGGTAGAGAGAGCCGTCGTTGAGGTCGAAGACCCCCTGGGAGATGTGGCGGATCCGCTGGCTGATCGCCCACCCATGCTGGGGCTCCAACTCCAACGTCTTGAGCACGATCATGTCCAGGGTTCCCTGCAGGAGGTCGGATCTGACCTTGGCCATGGCGACTGTCCTCTCGGCGGCGTGCTCCTCTAGATAATCGAGGGCAGTATATCATCGCTTTCTCTAGATCGTCAAGAGGAAGCGCCGCCGCCCCTTCGCTGCAAGCCTCCTGCGGGCGCCGCCCCTTGCCCGCCAGCGCCTCTCGACCGTTCTTTGAGGTGATGAGACGATACCCGAAACACGGGCGACCGGCCCTCGCACTGGTCCTGGCCCTGGCCAGCGCCGCCTGCTCCGATGGGGCGGGGATGCGTTCTCAAGCCACCGACCCCCGGGCGACGGTCCTTTCGGATTCGGCGTTCGCGACGCTCAGCCAGCAGCTCTCCGGGCCGGGCGGTTACTTCGACACGGACAACCTGATATCGAACGAGACGTCGTATCTGCACGTGATCGCCACGCTGGAGGAGCTGGGCGTCGAAGGCGGTGCCTATATCGGGGTGGGGCCCGATCAGAATTTCTCCTACATCGCGGCGGTGCGGCCGCTCATCGCGTTCATCATCGACATTCGCCGGGACAATCTGCTGCTGCACCTGATGTTCAAAGCGATGTTCGAGCTGTCCGAGAACCGCATCGAATATCTCTGCCTGCTGTTCGGTCGACCGATCCCCGAGAATCCCGAAAGCTGGGACGGGCACAGAATACACGAGCTGGTGGCGTACATCGATGAGACCGAGGCCACGCCGGAGCTGGCGGAGACGTCGCTGGCGCTGGTCGCGTCCGAGGTCCAGCGTTTGGGCCTGCCGCTGGATGAGGGGGACGTGAAGCGGATCCGCCGCTTCCATTCCACCTTCATCGATGCCGGCCTGGATCTGCGCTTCCAGAGCTACGGCCGGCGCCCGCGTCCACGTTATCCGACGTATCGCCAGCTGCTTCTGGAGACCGACCTGATGGGTCGGCAGTCGAACTATCTGGCGAGCGAGGAGGCGTTCCGCTTCGTGAAGAGTCTGCAGGAGCGCAACCGGGTCATCCCGGTGGTGGGCGATCTGGGGGGACGGCATGCGCTTCGCGCCATCGGCGAGGAGATCGAGGGCCGCGGACTGGTCGTCTCGGCCTTCTACACGTCGAACGTCGAGTTCTATCTGGTTCAGGACCGTACCTTCCATACCTACGCGCTGAATGTTCGGAGTCTGCCGCGCGACGAGGAGAGCGTGATCATCCGGGCCTACTTCGGGCGTAATTTCGGCTTCGTCCACCCGCAGGCCGTGGCCGGGTACTACAGCGTCCAGCTCCTGCAACCGCTGAGCGAGTTCGTGCACGATTTCGAGGCGGGCAACTACGAGAACTACCTGGACATTGTCATGAGCGACGAGATCGAGGTTCACTGACCCATGATGCGATCATCGATTCGACACCGGACACTCGTGTTTATTGTAGGGCTGGCCATCATCGGGATGGCGATGGGCGGTGCGGGCAACGTGCTGGCTGACCGTGGCCGGTCCGGAACCACGACGGAGGAATGGGACCGGGCCATGCCCGGGGTGCCGCAGAACACGAACGTCGCCAGCTCGTTGCAGCTCTCGAGCCCCGCCTTCGAAGACGGCGAATCGATTCCCCGACGCTTCACCTGCCAGGGGGCGGATCTGTCGCCGCCGCTTTCTTGGACGGACGTTCCGGAGGGCGCGATCAGCCTCGCGCTAATCGTCGATGACCCGGATGCGCCCGCCGGCACATGGGTGCACTGGGTGATCTACGACATACCGGCCGCACTCGACGGCCTGCCGGAAGGCCTACCGGGCGACGCGGTCACGCCGCAGGGTGCGCGGCAGGGGATCAACGACTTTCGCCGGGTGGGTTACGGCGGGCCCTGTCCGCCAGCGGGCGAGCCGCATCGCTATTACTTCTACCTGTACGCTCTGGACATCCAGACGGGTTTGCCGGTCAGCGCCACTAAGGAGGATCTGCTGGAGGCGCTGAGCGGGCACGTTCTCGGCGAGAGCCAGCTGATGGGCCGCTACGAACGGAAATAGGTCTCGGCTCGCTTCACTCTCTCAGGATCCCCAGGTACTCACGCCAGGGCCCGACCTCCGGGGCCCAGCTCAAGGCCAGGGTCCGGGCGATCTGTGCTATGTGGTTCAGGTCGTGGACGGCCCAGGTCGCGAGAAGCTGGCTGGCGGTCACCGTGCCGAGCTCCGGGTGGTTGCCTCGCAGGACGAGCTGATCGGCGCCGAGCTCCAACTCGCGCAGCGTTTCCAGATTCCGTCGACGCAAGCCTTCGAATTCGTCGAGGAGTTCTTGCAGCGTCTTGCCGGCGCTCTTCTCGAACTGAGCGTAGCGATCGAAGCTGTCGAAGGTCCGCGCCGGGCCATGCTCCAGGATGATCCGCAGGCGGGGAATCCAATCGGTCTCCTCCCCGTGGATCAGGTGGCCGACGACGTCGAAGGGCGTCCAGCCGCCTCCCTCGGGCGCCGACTCGGTCCACTCGGTCGGCAGCTCGCCCAACATCGCCTGCAAGGTACCCGGCGTGGCGCGGAGGATCTCGATGGCACGATTCGGTGAGAACATCATGGATCACTCCAGGTTCGATGGCGCGACGGACGGGGCGGCCCCCCGGCCCCGTTCCGCTCGGAGACCAGTCCGGCCCGCCGGCGGTACCAGGCGATGGCGACCAGCGCGACCAGAGCGAGGGCGCTCACCCCGAGAGCGAGCCCGGGATCCCTCCGATAGAGGCGCGCTACCCCTTCGCCTGACCATACGAACAAGATAGTGAACGGCAAGATTCCGACGGCGGTAGTCCAGAAGAAGGTCCGTCGGCGGCAGACGGTGAGGCCCAGTCCCCAGTTCAGCGCGGTAAACGCGATGGCGGGTATCAGCCGCACGATGATCAGCCCGGGCCAACCCGCGGCTCGCACCAGACCGTCCACCTTGTCGACGGCGCTCTCCGGAACGACACGGCAGACGAAGGGACGTCCGAAGCGCCGGGCCAACTCGAAGCTGAGCTGAGCTCCAACCATTCCTCCGGTCCACGTGATGAGGACGCCGAAGAGCGGACCGAAGAGCATTCCATTCATCGCAGCGGGGATCTCGGCCGGGATCGGCAGCAGGGCGATGCCAGCCATGAGCGCCACGGCGGCAGGGTAGCCCCAGGGACCCAGGTCGTGCACCCAGTACCCGATGCTCTCGATTAGCTCGATCATTCGATCTGCACGGCGCCACGGCTCATCTTTCAATCTACGTGCTCGCCGCACGTCGTGTGTCATCGAGGGGGGACTGGACGGCCCGTTCGGGCAGGGCAACCTCCGGCCCGGTGTGGCCGTCTAAGGTTATGAGTGGGGGTTGAAACCGGGGTCAGGTCCGCTGCGTACGGAGCTCTGGAGAGGCGACTCCCGGTGCGAAGTTGGAAGCCCGGGCGCCCCGATGTTGGCGACAGAGGGGCGCTCTGAATTCCTCCACGTCCAGCCGACACTGGACGATCCCTCCCACGGAGTCCCACCCTACTCCGCAACTGGCAGGGGCCGGACGCGATTTAGCGCCGGCCCCTTGTTCTCGCTGTTCGGTGGCGGAGGCGTGCTAGTACTCGTCCCGGCGCTTCAGCCGATCGAGTTGGCGGCGCTCTTTCTTGGTGGGCCGGCCCTTTTCGCGGAACGAGAAGGTGGGCGCCGCCTTTCGTTGCAGACGCAGCGCCTCCCGCGCTGCCACGCTCTCCGGGGTCTCCTCGTACAGTTTGGCCGCCTCGGCGGCCGAACGGCGTTGCTCGGAGAGCTCGAGGACCACGAGCTGGTATTCGACGCGTCGCTTCCGAACTCGGACCCGGTCACCGATGCGGAGCAGAGAGGACCGTTTCGCCCGGCGTCCATTGATCTGGACCTTGCCGCCGAGGATCGCTTTGCCGGCGACGGAGCGGGTCTTGAAAAAGCGGGCGGCCCACAGCCACTTGTCGAGCCTCACCGTCGCGTCGGTCACCGGGCCGGCTCCTCGGTGGAACTCGGTGGCTCCACCAGCTCGAACTCCACTCTCCACGGGATGAGCAGAGCATAGACATCCAGAAACTGTCTGGCGCGCTCTCGGAGCGCCCCCTCCAGGATCTCGCGTCCCATCCGGGTGGTCACCACCCGGCGCCCGGTCGTGACGGTCCCGCTGGACGACTCGATCCGATAGGGGACCCGCATCACGTTGGTGATCGGATTGATCTTGACGCGCTCGTCAAAGCGCTCACGCATCGCACCCCAGAGGGCGAGATGCCAGATGAGCACCAGTGCCAGCAGAGCAGCCAGCGCTCCTCCCAGGCGCATGTGGTACCAGGGACGCTTGCGCGAACGCTCGAGTGGGACCCCGGGAACGAAAGGATGTGACCGCGACATGTAATAGAACCCTGAGATCATCCTGGCATGACGGAACGCCGAATGCAACACGGGACCCGGTCATCGGGAGCGGCCGACTCCGGCGCTGGGGCCCCGCTCGCCGGGGCCCCTTCCGCAAAGCGGCGAAGGAAACCATCTTGTGTGGCTTTGTAGCGAGTCAACTCTCAGGCCGTGCCCGACCCCGGGGCGCTCGGGACGGCCGCGATAGCTTGGCCACCATGTCGATTTCGCACGGTGGCCCCCCAACCATGGTGGTGTAGAGTGAAACTTTCGGATACCGCCATCCGGAGGCCGGTGCTCACGACGATGATGAGCGCCGCCCTCATCCTGTTCGGTGCCATTGGATACTTGCGGCTGTCGGTTCGCGAGTTCCCCGACGTCGACCCGCCCATCGTTTCCGTGACCACCGTCCTGCGGGGCGCCAACCCTCGGGTCGTCGAGTCCACCGTCACGGACATCCTGGAGGAAGAGCTCAGCACGATCGCGGGCCTGAGGACACTGACCAGCAGCAGCCAGGAGCAGGTCAGCAACATCACGCTGGAGTTCACTCTCGAGCGGGACATCGAGGCGTCGGCACAGGATGTCCGGGACAAGGTCGCCCGGGTTCGCGGCCGGTTGCCTCAGGAGATCGAGGAGCCGGTCGTCACGAAGCAGGACGCGGACGCACAGCCGTTCTTCTGGCTGGCGCTGACGGCGGAGAACTACGACCTGATGCAGTTGTCGGACATCGGCGACCGGATCGTCAAGTCGCGGCTGCAGACCGTACCCGGCGTGGGCCGGGCACAGGTCTTCGGCGAGCGTCGATATTCGATGCGGATCTGGCTGAAGTCCGCCGAGCTGTCCGCCCGAGGGCTCACGGTGCAGGACGTCGAGGCGGCGATTCGGAGCCGCAACGTCGAGATACCGGCGGGCCGCATCGAGTCGGAGCGCCGTGAGTTCACGGTCCGGTCGATGGGCGAGCTCAAGACGCCGCAGGAATTCGCCGATCTGACCGTCGCCAACCAGAACGGTCGACTGGTCAAGCTGCGCGAGGTGGCGGCTGTCGAGTTGGGACCGGAGAACGAGCGCAGCCTGCTGCGCTTCAAGCAGGTCCCGGCGGTAGCGGTGGGCGTGGTGCGCCAGTCGAAGGCGAATCTGATCGAGGTGTCGGACGCGATCCGGGCGGAGATACCAGCCATCAACAACGCGCTGCCGCCCGGCGTCAACTTGGAGATCGCTTTCGATTCGTCGATCTTCGTTCGGCGCTCGATCGAGGAGGCGCAGGAGACCCTCCTGCTCGCCGCCGCCCTGGTGGTTTTGATCATCTTCGTGTCGCTGAGGAACCTGAAGGCGACCATCATCCCGGGCCTGGCCATACCGACATCGATCATCGCGGCCTTCGGCGCGATGTACTTCCTGGGATTCTCGATCAACAACCTCACGCTGCTGGCGCTGATCCTGGCGATCGGCATCGTGGTCGACGACGCCATCATCGTGATGGAGAACGCCTACCGGCACCAGGAAGAGCTGGGTGAGGAACCGACGACGGCGGCGCTGAAGGGGACCCGCGAGATCGCCTTCGCGGTCATCGCGACGACCGTGGCCCTGGTCGCGGTTTTCTCGCCCCTCGCCTTCCTGCGCGGGACCACCGGCCGGCTGTTCAACGAGTTCGGCATCAGCATGGCGGTCGCCGTGGTGATCTCCAGCTTCGTCGCACTCACCCTGACCGCGGCGGCCTCGGCGAAGATCCTGCGGGTGCCGAAGAGCCACGGCCGGCTGTTCATGGCCTTCGAGCG
>JABAHS010029976.1_pt1 | contig 105152 bp, 98 predicted proteins | sample 7062111 | NCBI WGS metagenome assembly JABAHS01 (sample SAMN14534600, study PRJNA622989) | marine sediment metagenome | biome: marine biome [ENVO:00000428]; feature: marine pelagic biome [ENVO:01000023]; material: deep marine sediment [ENVO:00002113]; isolation source: pool of 4 deep marine... | reverse complement strand
CCCGTGGAGGTTCAAGTCCTCTCCTCGGCACCACGTTCAACGCGAATCCCGCAACGCCGCAACCTGACCTCCGCTTAAGCGGCGAAGCACCGACTCACCTCAAGCGGCCGCCCGCTTCCTCACCACCAGGCTGCCGATAGAGTACCCGGCGCCGAACGAGCAGATCACGCCCAGATCGCCTTCTGCCAGGTCCTCATGATGCAGACAGAACGCGATGATGGAGCCCGCCGACGCGGTGTTGGCATACTCGTCCAGCACGATGGGCGCCTCCTCCGGCGAGGCATCGCGGCCGAGCAGCCGCTTGCTGATCAGCAGGTTCATGCTCAGATTGGCCTGATGCAACCACCAGCGCTTCACGTCGTCGACCTCCAGCCCAACCGCTTCCACCTGGGACTTCAGGTGCTCGGCGGCCATGGGACAGACCTCCTTGAATACCCGGCGACCTTCCTGATGAAAGAGGTTGGCGGCGCAGAACGGGTCCACGTCCTCGGCGTAGGCCAGGTAGCCGAAATTGGAGCGGATGTTGTTCGAGTAGCTGGTCAGCGCCTGGGTGCCGAGTATCTCGTACGCGTGCACGGCGGTGCACGTCTGGGCCGACTCGAGCACCACCGCCGTGCTCACGTCACCGAAGATGAAGTGGCCGTCCCGGTCGCGATAGTTGACCTGCGGTGAGGTGAGCTCCGGGTTCACGACCATCACGCACCGCGCCGACCCGGCGGCGATGGCATCATGAGCCCGCTGCAGCGCAAAAGTCGCCGCCGAGCAGGCGACGAGCATGTCGAACGCGAACCCCTGAATCCCCAGGGCATGCTGAACCTCGATGGCGATGGCCGGGTAGGAGCGTTCGGTGTAGGCGCACGACACGATGACCATGTCAATGTCCGCCGGCGTCTTGCGAGCCGCGGACATGGCGGCCCGGGCGGCGTGCAGAGCGATCTCGGCCTGATGGGACAGCTCGTCCTCGTCTCGGTGGGGAATGCGCGGACGCATGCGGTTCACGTCCAGGATCCCATCCTTCACGTACGCGTAGCGCTGCTTGATGCCCGAGGCCTTCTCGATGAAACCCTCGCTGGAGTGCTCCATGAGCGCCGCGTCGCCCGCCGCGATGGCGGCTTCGTTCTCCGCGTTGAACCGGTCGGCGTAGGCGTTGTAGGCGGCGACGAGCTCTGCGTTGGTGATGACGTGGTCGGGCTTCCACAGGCCGGCCCCGCTGATGACGACGGGCTTCGACATTTACGGAGCGGCCTGGTATCCGTCCTCGATGCCCTTCGTAAAAACCCCGACCGCATCGTGGGCATGAAGGCTCTCGTGGTGCTCCACCCGGACCCAGAAGTCAGCGAGCCGGTCGTCCGCGTCCAGCTGATCCTTGAGCTTGCGGCCGGCATCCTCGATGAACATGAGGTTCTGCCCGTTGAGCCTCGCAAATTCCTGCTCGTCCTCCCGCTTGACGGCGGTCTGCACCGGCGTCTTCAGGGTTGCCTCCACCTCGTCGATGAGATCGGTGATGGGAAAATCGATGAGGCCGTCGCGCAGCTTGACGCGAATCCGCGCATCGCTGCGCTGACTATGGGGCGTCGCCACGATCCCCTGCTCGGTGCCCAGCCAGGCGCGTAAGTCTCCCACGGGCACGCTTCCGGTGGTTCCGAAATCCTCGTCGAACTGATCCTGGATCAGCTGACGCGCCAGGGCGGCGGAGCACGGGCAGGTGGACGAGTACTGCACGTTGACGGAGACCTCCAGGGTGATCTCCCCGTCAATCAGCGTTCCCCTGATGGACACCGGATAGGAGTTCCATCCGGAGTTGTCGCTGACCAGCGCCTGCCGCCGCAGGTAGTAGTCGAAGTCGAATTGCACGTAGGCGCGAGAGCTCAGCTCACGGTGAGACTCGAGCACGCTGCGCAGCAGGAGTTTCAGGCCGGCGGCGCTCAAGGGCCGGGTCTCGGCATGCTCGTCGAGGATCAGGTAGAGCCGCGACATGTGGATGCCTTTCGCCAGCTCGTCCCCGAGGTCCACGTAGATCTGAACGCGGGACTGAACGTGCCTGGTCTGCTTGCCGTCGCGCACGAGCAGCGGCTGATGAATATCGGCCATGCCGACCCAATCCAGGGTGACGTGAGGCTGATGCAGCTCGTGACTGGCTACATCGGGCAGTTCTTTTTCGCTGCGAAGCTCGCCCTTGTTCATGGGTCGACCTGCATGTGTTCATCCTCCAGCTGCCCGCCGTGAGACGGGCGGCCACGAATTGTACCCAATCGGCCTGCGACGGCACAGAAGGCCCCCAGACCGGCGCCGGGCCTGATCGCGAGCCCGAAACTCAGTCCTTGAGGCTGTCCCGCTCTTCGGGGTCAAGCTCGCGCGCCTCCTCTTCCAGCATCACCGGAATGCCGTCGCGGATGGGGTAGGCGAGGCCGCTGGCTCGGCACCAGAGCTCTTCTTTTTCCTTCATATAAGTGAGCGACGCCTTGGTGACGGGGCACACGAGCAGCTCGAGAAGCTTCGGGTCAATCGACATGACGTTGCACCTCCAATGGGCTCATGCCGTGAACGGGTCCTTCAAAACGATGGTTTCGGTCCGGTCCGGGCCGGTGGAGATGATGTCGATGGGCGCGCCCACCGTCTCCGAGATGCGGTCCAGGTAGGCCCGCGCGTTGGTTGGCAGGTCCTCCAGGTGCCGGACGCCCAGGGTGGACTCCGACCAGCCATCCACCTCCTCGTAGACGGGCTTGATGTCCGAGTAGTACTCGCTGGCAAACCGCGGCGTGCCGCTCGTTCCGCCCGGGCCCTCGTAACCCACGCAGATACGGATGCGCTCTATGCCGTCGAGCACGTCCAGCTTAGTCAGGCAGAGCCCGGAGATGCTGTTTATCTGCACGGCCTGCCGCAGGGCCACGGCATCGAACCATCCGCACCGGCGTGGCCTGCCGGTGGTGGACCCGAACTCGTGCCCGCGGGTGGCCAGCCGGTCGCCCACGTCGTCGAACAGCTCCGTGGGAAACGGCCCCGACCCGACGCGAGTAGCGTACGCCTTGGTGATGCCCAGGATGTAATCCAGGTACCGCGGTCCGAAACCGCTCCCCACGGCGGTTCCGCCCGCGGTGGTGTTGGAGGAGGTCACGAATGGATACGTGCCCAGATCGATGTCGAGCAGCGCGCCCTGGGCCCCTTCGAACAGCAGATTGGCGCCGCTCTCCCGAATCTCGTGCAGCAGCGGGACGATGTCCGCCACCATCGGACGGATCTGCTCGGCCACCGCCGCGCACTCGTCCAGGGTCTGCGCGTAGTCCACGGTTTCCGCGCCGTAATACCGATCGAGCACAAAGTTGTGGTACTCCATGACCTCGGCTAGCTTGGCGGCGAATTCCTGCCAGTAGAAGAAATCGCCTAGACGCACACCCCGTCGCGCCGCCTTGTCTTCGTAGGCGGGGCCAATGCCGCGTCCGGTGGTGCCGATCTTCTGATTTCCCCTGGCTACTTCCCGAGCAAGATCGAGCTTGACGTGGTAAGGCAGGATGAGCGGGCAGGCGGGGCTGATTCGAAGCCGCTCGCGGACGGGCACGCCGCTGGCCTCCAGTCCGGCCACCTCGCTGAGCAGCGCGTTGGGCTCCAGGACCACACCGTTGCCGATGAAGCACTGCACGTCGCGGCGTAGAATGCCCGAGGGAATGAGGTGCAGAACCGTCTTCTCGCCTTCGATGACCAGGGTGTGGCCCGCATTGTGCCCACCCTGGAAACGGACCACGGCCGCGGCCTGGTCGGTGAGGAGATCAACGATCTTGCCTTTGCCCTCGTCCCCCCACTGGGTGCCGATGACGACTACGTTGCGGCCCATTTCAGTCCTCGTTGTGCCCTAGCCCTTCCACTTGCCATGCCCCGGCGAGGTAGGAAAGCCGACGATCGCAGCCCGCCGGCGCGACGTCCTCTTCGTCCAGCGCCATGACCACCCTCTCACCTTCAGCCCGCAGGCGCCGAACCTCGGCAGGCAGCGCGGCAGCGGCATCGCCCCCGAGGCTGCCAGCCCAGGGCGCCCAGATGGCATGGCTGACGGCGCCCTCCGCGGCGAGCCCGATGAGCTGGCGAAGGTTCACGTCAAACCCGGTGGCTGGCCGGCTGCGGCCGAAGGGCGCGCCGATCCCGTCATATCGTCCGCCCCTGGCGATGGCGCGCCCCTGGTCCGCCTGATAGGCCGAAAACACGGGCCCGTTGTGATAGCCGTACCCGGCGAGGTCCGCCAGATCGTAGCGCATCTCCACCCCCGGGTTGCGAAGGAGCACCGCGTTCGCCAGCTCCTCCAGGGCCGATATCGCAGCCACCACGCCCGGCGGCCCACCGGCCAACGCGCCGCGAGCCTCTTCGAGAATCTCGCGACCGCCCATCAGGGTCGGCAGCCGCTCGAGCAGCGCGCCATCCGACCGCTCGCCGATCAGCTCGCCGATGTCTGCCTCGGACTTGCTCTGAACGGCCGCGAAAAGCTGCCGCTCCGTGTATGCATCCAGGCCTAGAGGGCCGACCAGGCTGAGGTAGATGCCCATATGCCCAAGCACGAGCACCGGGGCTTCCACACCGGTACGTTCGAGAATCTCCAGCAGCAAACAGATCACCTCCACGTCCGCCGCCAGCCCCGACGCTCCGAACACCTCGGCACCGGCCTTTAGCGGGACCCGCGAGTCCAGCGCGGCAGCCGGGTTGGCGAGAACCACCGGTCCGGCGTAGCACAACCTCTGCACCCCGTCGCTGGGGCGGCTGTGGGCATCGATCCGAACGGCCTGAGCGGTCATGTCCGCGCGCACGCCCATCAGACGTCCGCTGCGCTGGTCGACCACCTTCAGGGTCTGCAGATCGAGATCATCCTGGTGCCCCAGCCCCCCGTCCGGACCGGCGCCCACGAGCAGGGCATCGAGGTACTCGACCACGGGAGGCTCGACGTAGTCGAAGCCCCAGCTGTTGAAGACGTCCAGAACCTCGCGGCGGGCCTGCTCCAGCGCCCAGGCCTCCGGCGGCAGCAGCTCGTCGACCCCGTCGGGCAAGCGCCATTTTCGGTTCACCATGGATCTGCCGTCCAATCAGCGGCCGATTTCAGCCGGACCGTTTACCCCGGCTCAGGACTCGTTGGCGAGGTACTTGAAGAACTCGCTCGTGGGATCCAGCACCAGCACGTCGCTCTTGTCTTTGAACACCTTGGCATAGGCGTTGATGCTGCGATAGAACTGGTAGAACTCCGGATCCTGGCTGTAGGCGTTGGCGTAAATGTTAGCCGCACTGGCATCACCGTCACCGCGGATCTGCTCGGAGCTGCGGTAGGCTTCGGCCTCGATGACCACCGTCTGCCGCTCGGCGTCGGCGCGAATGCCCAACGCGAGCTCGCGCCCCTGAGCGCGGTATTGCCGGGCCTCGATCTGCCGCTCGGAATTCATGCGGTCGTAGACGGAGCTCGAAACGTCCGGTGGCAGGTCAATGCGCTTAACGCGGACGTCGATCACCTCGATACCCACCGCGCTGCTCATCACGGCGTTCAGGTCTGCGAGCAGCTCCTGCATGAGCTGGTCGCGCTCGCCAGAGACGACCTCGTGCATGTCGCGGCGGCTGATCTGGTTCCGCAGCCCTTCGTTGACCCTCTCCTGAAGCACGCGCTGGCCGCGCCGCTCATCGAACGAGGTGGCCGTGTAGTAACCCTGCACGTCGACAATGCGCCACTTAGCGAAGGAGTCGACGATCAGAGGTTTTTTCTCGAGCGTGTAGTAGGTCTCCGGCGCGGAATCCAGGGTCAGAACGCGGCCATCGGCCTTTTTGACCTCCTCGGCGATGGGCATTTTGAAGTGCAGTCCGGGCGAGACATCCGCCTGGCTGACAGCACCGAAGCGGAGCAGGATGGCGCGCTCGGTCTCCTGCACCGTGTAGACGCTGTTCATCAGCAGCAGCACCGCGATGATAGCGATGACGACGAGAATGAGGTTCTTGAGATTCATATCGGATCCTATCGGCTTTCCCGAATCCGCCCACTGGCGATGCGTTCGTTGACTTCGCGGAGAATGGCGTCGGCGATGCTTCTGACCGACTCGTCGTTGGCGAGCCCGGCCACCGGTCCCCCGGTCTGCCCAAGCCGGTCGAGCGGCAGGTACATGAGATTGTTGCCGCCCTCCACGTCGATCATGATCTTGCTAGAACGGCTGAGCACGGACTCCATGGCGTCGATGTAGAGCCGGTCGCGCGTCACTTCCTTGGCAAGGCTGTACTCCGTGAGCAGCTTCTCGAAACGCTCCGCCTCACCCTCGGCGCGGGCGATCACCTGATCGCGGTAGGCGTTCGCCTGCTCAATCTGCTTCTGCGCTTCACCCCTGGCCTCAGGGATGATGCTTTCGGCGTAGGCGTTGGCTTCGTTGATGACGCGCTGCTCATCCTCCTTGGCCTTCTGGACGTCGTTGAACGCATCACGCACCTGATTGGGCGGCGCGCTCTCGTCGATGTTCACCTTGCTGACGAGTATGCCGGTCCCGTAGGTGTCGAGATAGGTCTGCAGCCGGTCCTCGACCTCCGCGGCGATGGCAGCCCGGCCGGCCGTGATGACGTCGTCCATCACCGAGCTTCCCACGACGTGTCGCAGCGCGCTTTCCACGGCGTGATCGAGGCTGTTCTCAGGGTCACGGACCATGACCAGGTACTTCAGCGGGTCGTTGACCACGTACTGAACCGTCAGGCTGACGTCGACGATGTTCTCGTCCTCGGTCAGCATCAGAGCCTGGTGCTTCTTGGAGTTCACCCGGGTGACGTTGACCTTGCGGACCACGTCGATGATGGGGGGGTTCCAGTGCAGGCCCGGGGGCACGATGTCCTCCTTGGCAGCCCCGAAGCGGAACACGACGCCGCGCTCCTGCTCGTCGAGCTGGTACAGGCCGAACAGACCATATGCAACCAAGGCGACGACCAGCACCAGGCCCAGCATCCCTGCGTTCACGCCACTGCCGCCGCCTCCGCCGCCGCGCCCGCCACCAAATATTGAGGCAAGCTGAGCCTGCAGCTTCTTGAAAGCTTCATCCAGATCGGGTGGGCCTTGATCACCGCGGCTTCCCCACGGGTCCTTGTCACCTCCACCCGGCTCGTTCCAGGCCATTTCGTGGCGCTCCGTTAAAGATTAATTGGGCAGAGGCGAGATTCTAGGGACGGCGCCATTGACCTGCAACAGAACCCTTGGCGTGCGGCCAAGTCGCTCGAGCAGGTCGGCGTCCGCGCGCACGCGCAGCGCCACCCGTCCATCCTCCGTGAACTCTTCGCCAAGCACAGCGCCCATTCGATACAGCCAGGCGCGCGTCTTGCCATCATCGGCGGGCAGGAGCACCTTTGCGGGCTCCGGGGCAACGCCGAGCCGCCGCCCAATGGCCTCGGTGAGCTCGTCCAGACCCTCCCCCGACACCGCGCTCACGGCCACCGCCATCGCGTTCGCGTCCCCGGCGGACCAGACGTCAGCGGCCAGAACCGCCCGGCGTTCGGCTGGCGCCAGCTGATCGACCTTGTTGAACACCAGAATCGTCGGTATCTCGGACGCGGAGATCTCGTCGAGCACCTGCCTGACCTGCGCGATCCTCTCGGCGATGTCCTTGGATCCGGCATCCACCACGTGCACCAGCAGGTCGGCGTTGCTCACCTCCTCCAGCGTCGCTTTGAAGGCATCAACCAGGTCGTGAGGGAGCTGGTTGATGAAGCCAACGGTGTCGCTCAGCACGACGTCGCCGGCGCCGGGCACGGTCAGCCGGCGCATGGTGGGGTCCAACGTGGCGAAAAGCTTGTCCTCGACGAGCACCCCGGCTCTGGTCAGCGCGTTGAACAACGTCGACTTGCCGGCGTTCGTGTAGCCCACCAGGGAGACGGTGCGCGTGCGGGCACGGCGGCGACGGCGGCGGTTCTGATCGCGGCGCCGGGCCACCTGCTCCAGTTTGCGCTGCACGCGCTTAATGTGCTCGCCCAGGGCCCGTTGGTCCATCTCGATCTGGGTCTCCCCAGCACCTCGCAGGCCGATGCCGCCCTTCTGGCGATCCAGGTGGGTCCAGCCGCGCACCAGCCGGGTCTGGGCATGTCTGAGCTGCGCCAGCTCCACCTGCAGCTGACCCTCGTAGGTGCGGGCCCGGTCCGCAAATATATGCAGGATCAGCTCAGTGCGGGTGAGCACCCGGCAGCCAAGATCATGCTCGAGGTCGCGCTGCTGACCCGCATTGAGCTCGTTGTTGACGATGAGCAGATCGGCGTGATGGGCGGCCAGCACCTCGGCGAGCTCGGTGACTTTGCCCTGACCCACGAACCACTTCGGATGAGGTTTGTCCCGGCGCGCCGAGACCACCTGGCAGACGTCGACCGCCGCGGAGCGGGCCAGCTCGATGGCTTCGAGCTCCACTTCGGCGAGGACGGCTGATTCCGGCACCGAGGGGCTTCTTAGGTGAACGTGCAGCAGGACCGCTTTGCGGCCTGCTTCGGGTCGTTCAAAAAACAACTGTGCTCCTTTCAGGCACGCCTTTCGCGAGGTGAGGCGTAGGCCTGAATCGGTCTATTCCTCTGCAGCCTCTTCGGAGCCACCGGGCCCAGACAGGCGGACGTTGCGCGATGGCACGACGGTCGAAATCGCGTGCTTGTAGACCATCTGGCTCACGGAGTTGCGCAGCAGCACCACGAACTGATCGAACGACTCGATCTGGCCCTGCAGCTTGATACCGTTGACGAGGTAGATTGATACGGGGACGCGCTCCTTGCGCAGCGTGTTGAGATAAGGGTCTTGTAGCGAGTGCCCTTTTGACATTTGCAGCTCCTTCAAGTTCGCCCCCAATCGACGGCTCCGCAGTATTCTTCGGGGACGGAGCGGATGTCCTTCTGCCGCCATATTCACTATGGCTACAGGCTGACCATATTTCAAGCGCGTCAGGCGGGCCCGCCGGGATGATCGACGCGCTGCAGGACGTCTTCCACGGTCGCCGCCACGTCGCCCCACGCGAGCTTTCGAACCGACGACCATCCCCGCAGCCACGTGAGCTGCCGCTTGGCGAGCTGCCGCGTCGCCGCGCACGCGCGCGCTTCCATCTCGGCGGCGTCGAGTTCGCCCTCCAGGTGCTGCCATACCTGCCGGTACCCCACGGCGCGGATGGAGGGCAGGTCCAGGTGAAGATCGCCGCGCGCGCGCAAACGCCGCACTTCCTCGACCAGCCCCTGCTCCAACATGGCCGCGAAGCGGCGGGCGATCCGATCGTGAAGCTGCTCACGGGCCTCGGGCATCAGGGCAATGGTCTCCATCCGTCCGCCGAGGCGGGCGGCGAAATCGGCGTTGCGCTGCTCCAACCAGAAGTCGGATATGGGGCGTCCGGTGAGGCGGTGAACCTCCAGCGCTCGTTGAAGCCGCTGGGGGTTGTTGGGGTGGATCACGCTCGCGGCCACCGGGTCCACGGCGCGCAGAGTCTCGTGGAGAGCGGCCCATCCCCGGGACGCCGCCTCATCGACGATGGCCTGGCGCAGCTCGGGATCGGCCTCGGGCAGGTCGGCAAGGCCTTCCCGAAACGCGCGCAGGTACATCATGGTTCCACCGACGATCAGGGGAACACGACCGGCTGACCACGCCTCGCGAATGAGGCTGTCCGCATCGCGGACGAAATCCGCGGCCGAGTACGGATCCTTCGGGTCACGGATGTCGATGAGCGCCTGGGGAAACTCTTTCAGGCTCCGGGCTGAAGGTTTGGCGGTGCCGATGTCCATGCCGCGGTAAACCAGCGCCGAATCCATGCTGATGAGGCTCACCGGCACCCGCCTGGCGATCTCGATGGCAAGCTCCGTCTTGCCCACCGCCGTTGGTCCGGTGATCACGAGCACCAGGGGAGCCGATGCCTGTCGTGCCATGGTATCGACGCGGCTACTGCCCGCGCAGGAAGAGCCGGTCCAGCTCCGCCATGGACTGCACCATATAAGTAGGCCTGCCATGATTGCACTGGCCGGCGTTGTCCGTGACTTCCATCTCACGAAGCAGCGCGTTCATTTCTCCGAGGGTCAGCTCGCGGTTCGCGCGCATGGAACCGTGGCAGGCCATGGTCGCGAGCAAGTCATGCTGTCGGTTCCGAACCTGATCGCTCGAACCGAGCTCGGCAAGATCCGCCAGAACGTCGCGAACGAGCTCCTGGGCGTCGGCACCAGCGAGCAGCGCTGGAACCGCACGCACCATGAGGCTTTGCGCGCCGGTTCTGTCCACCGAAAGGCCCGTGCTCGACACTGCGTCCTCGAACTGCTCGAGCAGATCCGCTTCGCGCGCGCTGACGCTCACCGGCACGGGCACGAGGAGGCGCTGCTGCGGAACCTCGTGAGCATCCATCTGCCGCTTGAGCTTCTCGTAGGTCACCCGCTCATGGGCTGCGTGCATGTCCACCACGACCAGCCCTTCGCCATTCTGAGCCAGGATGTAGACACCGTGCAGCTGCGCGATGGCGTAGCCAAGCGGCGGAACCGGCTGATCGGGTTCGGTGACGGTGATGGGGCCGCCATGCTCTGCGAACGCCTCCTGCAGGCTCCGCGGAGCTTCAGAGATCGCCCGATCCCGGACGGCGTGGGGCAGGCCCAGACCGACCTGGCGCCCCTGCGGCCACGAAACCCGTTGGCCCGTGGCGGCGTCGCTCACCGCGGGCCCACCGGCAACCGGAGCGCCGACGGTGTCGGGCCGCACCTCGCGAAGCGCTCTGGCCAGGGTGCCGAAGATGAAATCGTGAACCGACCGCGCGTCGCGAAAGCGCACCTCGTGCTTGGTCGGGTGCACGTTCACGTCGACGGATTCCGACGGCAGCTCGAGATACAGGGCAAAGACCGGCTGCCGACCGCCGAAGAGGACGTCCCGGTATGCCTGACGAACCGCGTGGGCGACCAGCTTGTCCCGAACGACCCGTCCGTTCACGTAGAAATACTGCTGGTCCGCCTGGCTGCGGGAATAGGTGGGCAGCCCGACCCAGCCCCAGAGCCTGAGCTCTCCGCGCGCTTCGTCCAGGGCCACCGACCGCTTCACGAAGGCGTCGTCTATGACTCGGGCGAGTCGCAGCTCGGCGTCTCCGGCCGGCAGGGACAGCGCCGACCGTGAGCCGCCATGGCGCAGCTCGAAAGCGACGTCGAAGCGGCACAGGGCGATGCGCCGCAGCACCTGGTCGACGTGCAACTGCTCGGTACGCTCGGTCTTCAGGAACTTGCGCCGGGCCGGCGTGTTGAAGAAGAGATCGCGCACCTCCACGGTGGTTCCCTTGGGATGCGCAGCGGGGCCGATCCGGACATCCCCGGCGCCATCGACTTCCAGGCGCGTCCCGTGGGAGGCCTCCGCCGTTGCCGAGGTGATCGTCAGCCTGGCGACCGACGCGACGCTGGCCAGCGCTTCGCCCCGGAACCCGAGGCTGGGAATGCCGATCAGGTCGTCCGGCCCGGAAATCTTGCTGGTGGCGTGTCTTGCAACCGCAAGCGGCAGGTCGGTCGCGTCAATGCCCTCCCCGTCGTCGGTGACCACAACGCGCTTGATGCCGCCCAGCTCGGTCTCCAGCCGAAGGGCCCCGGCGCCAGCGTCAAGGCTGTTCTCGACGAGCTCCTTCACCACAGAGGCTGGGCGCTCGACCACCTCGCCCGCCGCGATCTGGTTGGCAACGAAAGGTTCCAGTACGTGAATTCGGCCGGCCATGGCCCGACATTCTCGCAGAAGGTTTACGATGCTGGAATGACGATGACCTGTCCGACCCGAATCCGGTCCCCCGCGATCCCGTTCGCCTCTCTCAAGCGGCGGGTGCTGGTCCCGTAGCGCACCGCGATGTCGGAGAGCGTGTCGCCCCGCTCGATGGTGTAGCGCACGGGGCCGCTTTCACGCTGCCAGGCAAGAAAGGTCCCCGGCGGGGCGGAGCGCGACAGGTAGCTGCGAACACCCTCGAACAGGGCGTCGGCGATCTTGTTCTGGAATCTGGTGCTGGCCAGCCGGTTGGCTTCCGCCGGGTTCGAGATGTAGCCGGTCTCCACCAGCAGCGATGGAACGTCGGGAGACTTAAGCACGGCAAAGCCCGCCTGCTCTACCCGGCTCTTGTGCAGCTTGGTGACCCGGGCCATCTGGCCAAGAACGGATTTGGCAGCCTCGTGGCTGGCCGCCTGCTTTGCGCTGGTGGTCAGATCGAGCAGCACGTGGTTTAGCAGGTCGTCCTCGTGATCCAGGCTGACGCCCCCGACACCGCCGATGAGGTCGGACCGGTTCTCCTTTTCCGCCATCCAGCGCGCGGTCTCGCTGGAGGCGCCCTGAGAGGAGAGGGTGTACACCGAAGCGCCCGAGACTTCGGGGCTGCGGAACGAATCCGCGTGGATCGATACGAACAAGTCCGCGCGGGCCCGGCGCGCCAGGTGGACCCGTTTGCGCAGCGCGATGTAGTAGTCGCCGTCCCGCACCATGAACGCCTTGTAGCCTTTTGTTGCGTTGAGCCTGGCTTCGAGCTTCCGCGCAATCTTGAGGACGACGTCTTTCTCACGCACCCTTCCCGGTCCGAGCGCGCCCGGGTCTTCTCCGCCGTGGCCGGCATCGATGGCAACAACGACGTCACGCTTGTCGTCGGCCTTCGGCGCGGCCACCTCAGCAGGCTTGGCAGCGGCGCCGAACAGGTCCAGGACCAGACGGTGCCCGTACGGAGCCACCGGTTCGAGGGCGAACGCCTTCGGCTTGAGAGGAGAGGAGACGTCCAGCACCACCCGGTAGTCGCGTCCCCTCGGCGCCACGCGAATGTTCTTGACCCGTTTCGATCTCAAGCCGGCCGGCGCAGGATCGAAGCCTGTTCCAGCGGTGGTGTTCTTGAGGTCTATGACCACCCGGTCCGGGTTGCGCAGGGTGAAGTAGGAAAATTTGACGGGTGCGGCCACGTCGAAAACGACCCGGGTGTGATCGGGGGCTTCGTGCAGACGCACGCGGTCGAGCTTGCCGGCCGAGGAGAGCGGCGCGTAACAAAGGAGCAGGAACGCGCTAACGAGCAGCTTCGACTTCAACACGACGACCTTCGTCTTCCACGCGCAGGGATATCTCGAGATCCGCCGGAGGCAGGCGATCGGCCGCTCGCTCCGGCCACTCCACGAGCTTGATGGCATCTGCGTCCATCAGCTCGTCAAACCCGATGAACTCGAGTTCCCGGCTGTCCCCTATTCGATAAAAATCGAAGTGCAGGACCATACACGACGTCAATTCATACGGCTCGAGCAATGTGTACGTGGGGCTCTTGACCGAACCGCGATGACCCAACCCCGCGAGTATGCCCCTGACCAGGGTCGTCTTTCCAGCGCCAAGGTCCCCGTGCAGCAGCACGAGATCACCAGGCTTGAGGCGCGCCGCCAGGTCACGCCCGAACGCCAGGGTCGCCTCCGCGTCCGGCAGAAACGTCGAACCACGCGAAAGCTCCGTCATCGCTCTCCGGCCGCCAGCATGGACATCACCTCGGGCAGGAGGTCGGTGGCGAGCATGCTGCGTTGACCAACTTGTCTGGCCACCAGGTCGGCAGCCGCGCTGTGCAGGCAGACGCCCCGAACGGCGGCATCCAGGGGCGCCTGCTGCTGAGCGAGGAGCCCGCCGACGATTCCGCTCAGCACGTCGCCCATGCCGGCACTGGCCATGCCCGGGTTCCCGTGGCCGCAGATCCCGGTCAGAACGCTCGTGGAGCCGCGCAGCTCGGCGATCAGCGTGCCGGCGCCCTTGAGCACGGCAACCCCGCCCACCTTTGCCGCCAGATCCTTCACGGCCGTGACCCGGTCAGCCTGGATCGCAGCCGAAGTCCGATCGAGCAGGGTCGCGGCTTCGCCCGAGTGGGGCGTGATGATCACCGGTGCGGAAGGCTCGAGCGAGCCGGCCGCGAGCCAGTACAGGCCGTCGGCATCGATCACGGCCGGTTTGCCGAGCCCGACCGCTTCACGGGCCAGGTTCTCGCCCCAGCCGGCTCGGCCGAGCCCGGGGCCCAGCACGACGGTGGTCGCCCGGGCCAACACGTCGTGCCTGCCCTCTGCGTCGTCGGCATCCACAACCATCAGCTCCGGGCGCCGGGCGAGGATGGCGGGCCTGTGGGCAGCCCGGGTGACCACGCTCACCAGCCCCGCGCCGGACCGCAGCGCGGCTTCACCAGCCATCAGCGCAGCACCACCCATGTTCCGGTCCCCGCCAATGACCACCAGGTGGCCGAGAGCCTGCTTGTAGGCGTTCACGTCCCGGGCCGGAAGCGCAGGCAGATCATCGTTGACCAGCAGGGCGGCGCCGGCCACTGAGTCGTACACCTGATCCGGCACGCCCAGGGCGGCGAGCACCAAGGATCCGCACAGGGAAGCACCCGGCCCGGTGACCAGGCCGAGCTTGCGGCCGATGAAGGTCACGGTGACATCGGCTTTGATCGCAGGATCACAGGCCGCACCGGTGTCCGCGTCCACGCCCGTGGGGACGTCCACGGCGAGCACGCCGATTCCGGAGCCGTTGGCGATCTCGACCTGCTCCCGGTAGCTCGGCCTGAGCTCTCCCGAGATGCCGGTCCCCAGCAGAGCGTCGACGAGGACGTCGCCGCGCAGCGCCCTCTGCGGCCCGGGCTCGACGGCGACGCCCCGCCCGATGGCCCAGTCCCTTGCGCGCGCGGCATCCCCCGCCAGCTCCGCCGCATCGCCCAGCTGGACCAGCTGCACGGCCATGCCGATTTCCCGGGCGAGCCCAGCAATGATGTACCCGTCTCCGGCGTTGTTGCCCTTGCCGCAAAGAATCGTCACGGAAGAGGCGTCGGGCCAACGGGCGAGAAGCTCGGAGAAGGCGGCCTGCCCCGCGCGCTTCATGAGGTCGAAGCCGGGAATTCCGAAATCTTCGATGGCGATGCGGTCAAGCTCGCGGCACTCGCGGCCGGTGTAAACACGGTTCAGGGCTCGATCCTCCACGTCACGTTCGACGGTGGCCAGGCATTATACTGGGTGCCCTCCCCACCGATACGTGGTACCCCAGCAGATGGTCGACCTCGCCGCGCTGCGCCAGGACATCGAGACGTGGGCCCGGGAGCTGGGCTTTGCGCAGGTCGGCGTGACCGACGTTGACCTCTCGGCCCACGAGCCGCACGTGAGAGCGTGGCTTCAGAAGGGTTTCCAGGGGTCCATGTCCTACCTCGAGCGGAACCTCGCAAAGCGCCTTCACCCGGAGAGGCTAGAGCCGGAAACCTGTCGGGTCATCGCGGCCAGGATGGACTACCTGGCCGACGGCCACGACCCCAGGGAGGCTCTAGAGGATCCCGACCGAGCCTACGTCTCGCGCTACGCCCTCGGCCGCGACTACCACAAGCTGATACGAGGGCGGCTGGCAAAGCTTGCCGGGCGGATCGACTCCGCGGCAGCCGGGTTCGAAGGGCGATATCGAGCCTTCACCGACTCCGCCCCCGTGCTCGAGAAGGCGCTCGCCGAGAAGGCCGGGCTGGGCTGGATCGGCAAGAACACGCTCCTGCTCAACTCGAAAGCCGGATCGTGGTTCTTTCTCGGGGAGATCTACACGAACCTGCCCTTGCCGGTGGATGAGCCCGAAGACCCCGGCGACGACGGCTGCGGCAACTGCACCGCCTGCATGACCGTCTGCCCGACGGACGCCATCGTCGGGCCCGGCCAGCTGGATGCGCGCCGGTGCATCTCCTACCTCACCATCGAGCTGAAAGAAGCGATTCCGGAACCGCTTCGCGCGTCGATGGGCAATCGGATCTTCGGCTGCGACGACTGCCAGATCTACTGCCCGTGGAACCGCTTCGCCGGCAGCAGCGGCGAGGCCGACTTCGAGCCCCGCCACGGGCTCGACTCCGCCACCCTGCTGGATCTGTTCGCCTGGTCGGCGGAGACCTTCGAGCTGAACACGCGCGGCTCGGCCTTGCGGCGAATCAGCTGGGATCAGTGGCGCCGCAACCTTGCGGTGGCCCTGGGCAACGGCTCGCCCAGCGCGGCCGCCCTGCAGGCCCTGCAGGATGCTCGAGCGGGCGCTTCCGAGATGGTTCGCGAGCACGTCGACTGGGCGATCCGAACGTTGACCCGACGATCGGGCGGGCCCGAGGGCTGAGGCTTTAGGACAACGCGATGAAATGCTTCCGGTAGTACCGGAGCTCCTCGATGGACTCCCGAATGTCCGACAGCGCGGTGTGCCGGTTCGCCTTGTTGATACCCTTGAGCAGCTCCGGCCGCCAGCGCGCCACCAGCTCCTTCAAGCTGCTCACGTCGATGTTGCGGTAATGCAGGTAGCTTTCGAGGGTGGGCATGTAGCGGGTGAGAAACCGCCTGTCCTGCCAGATGGTGTTCCCGCACAGCGGCGCCTGTTTCCGCTCGACGTGAGCTTCGATGAAGGCCAGCGTTTGCGCCTCGGCCTCCCGTTCTGAGACCGCGGAGGCCCGCACACGGTCGATCAGACCCGATGCGCCGTGATGGGTCTGGTTCCACTCGTCCATGGCATCGAGCTTGGCCTGGGGCTGACGAACGGCGAGCACCGGACCTTCTGCGAGAATGTTGAGATCGCTGTCGGTAATCACCGTCGCCATTTCGATGATGACGTCGCTTTCCGGGTCGAGACCTGTCATCTCGAGATCCATCCACACCAGGTTTGCCGGCATTACCACTCCTAAACGATGCGGGTCGGTTACCCGCCGCACGCCATTCTGCCACAAGCCCGGGAGCTGCCATGGCGATTCAGTTCTCGGCTAAGATAAGCGCCCCATTTGCCCCGCACAGGAAACCGCCATCGCGCCACCACGAATCATCGAGCCGGAAGAGCTGGCCGGCGCCGAGCCGGAGGGCCGGCTTCTCGTCCACGTTGGCGATGCCGCCGGCTATCTGCAGGGACACCTTCCCGGCGCCGCGCTCGTCGAGCCCAGGGAGTTGGTGGACGGAACGCCGCCGGCCACCGGTCGGCTGCCGGGCAGGGAGCGTCTGGAGGCGCTGCTCTCGCGAATCGGCTTCAATTCGGAGATGGAGGTGGTCGTCTACGACGACGAAGGTGGCGGCTGGGCCGGCCGGATGGCGTGGACGCTGGACGCGGTTGGCCACCATCGCTGGACCTATCTGAATGGCGGCATTCATAGCTGGCTGGCCGCCGGGCTGCCCGTAGAAACCGGGCCGGGGCTACCGGTGAAGCCGACCCGCGTCTCGATCACCATCGACGCCGAGCCCATTGCCGAGCTGGAGGACGTCATGAGCGCATTAGAGGACGATGATCAGGTGATCTGGGACGTCCGCTCACGCGAGGAGTTCCTGGGGTTGCGAAGCGGCTCGCGAAGGGCCGGCCACATTCCCGGCGCGGTAAACCTGGACTGGATGGATCTGAAGGATCCCGGGCGCGATCTGCGGCTGGTAGAGGACATCCGCTCGCTGCTCGAGTCCAGCGGCGTCGTGCCGGCAAAGCGCATCATCACCCACTGCCAGACGCATCACCGCTCCGGGCTCTCCTACATGGTCGCGCGCCTGCTCGGCTATCCCAGGATCTGCGCCTATCACGGGTCCTGGTCCGAGTGGGGCAACCGCGATGACACCCCGGTGACCCAGCCATGAGCGCCTGGTTCGCAGCGTTGCAGCGACTCTTGCCACAGCATGAGCTGTCCCGGCTCATCGGCTCTCTGGCAAAGTCGGAGGTAACCTGGATCCGCAAGCCGTTCATTCACGGCTTCGCCCGGGCCTACGGCGTGTCGCTCGACGAGGCCGAGTGCCAACAGCTCAACGACTTCCTCTGCTTCAACGACTTCTTCACCCGCGCGCTTCGGCAGGATGCGCGGCCGCTGGCCCAGGATCCGGCAGCCGTGCTCTGCCCGGCGGACGGCACGGTCAGCCAGACCGGACTGATCGAAGATGGTCAGCTGCTCCAGGCCAAGGGGCATCGCTACTCCCTCCACTCCCTGACAGGCGAGACCGATCGGGCATTTGAGGGTGGAACGTTTGCCACCGTTTACCTCGCGCCGAGCGACTACCACCGCGTCCACCTGCCGGCGGACGGGACCCTGCTCGCCACCACGTCGATTCCCGGCGCCCTGTTTTCGGTCAACGCGCAGACGGAGACCACTGTCGAGGGGCTGTTCGCGCGCAACGAAAGGCTCGTCTGTCGCTTCCGAACCGACCACGGCCAGATGCTCGTGGTTCTCGTCGGCGCGCTCATTGTTGCCAGCATCGAGACGGTCTGGGCCGGCCCCGAGTCGCCCTACGAGGCGGTGACGAGCACTGCCTACAATGAGGTTTTGCTTCGCGGCGCGGAGATCGGCCGATTTCTTCTGGGCTCGACCGTGATCGTCTGCTTCGAGCCGGGCCGCATGGAGCTGCTGCCGCACGTTCAGGCCGGCGCGAGGGTTCGCATGGGCGAGGCCATCGGCACGTTCTGCGACTGACTGTTCGGCCCGTCGCGCTCGAGCCGGCCTGCCTGGATCAGGCCCGGTCGGTAGGGAAGGCCATGACCTCTGCCAGGCTGCTGGCACCCAACTTGATCATCAGCAGCCGGTCGATGCCCAGCGCCACGCCCGCGCAATCCGGCAGACCCGCATCCATCGCTGCCAGAAAGGCGCCGTCGGGTCTGGGCAACTCGGATCCTGATCGCCGGCGCTCGGCGAGGTCCTCGGCGAAGCGCCGTTCGATGGCCGCACGTTCGCCAAGCTCCCAGTAGCCGTTCGCAAGCTCCACGCCGTCGACACACAGCTCGAAACGCGCGGCCACGGCCGGCCGCTCCGGGCGGAGCCGGGCGAGGATCGCCTGGTCGGCCGGATAATCAACCACGAAGGCTCGCCGACCGGCGAGCGCTTCGACCCCTTTTGAGAACGCCAGGTCCAGATCCGCGCGATCCGCAGGGGGTTCTTCCTCCTCGCCGAGCGCAACGACCTCGTCGTAACCGAGCATCTCGTAGTCGCCGACGCCCAGCACCCGGTCGACCAGCTCGGCGACCTCGGCCATCAGCTCGGCGTCCGTGTACCCAAGCCGGTACCACTCGAGCATGGTGAACTCCGGATTGTGTAACCGCCCGGCTTCGCCACCGCGAAAGACGGGGCCAAGTTGGTACAGCGATGGCGCGCCGGCGGCGAGCAGGCGCTTGAGCTGATATTCGGGAGACGTCTGCAGGTAGCCCATGCCGGGGACCGCCAGAGAGGCGATCGCGGGGTCCGTCACGGCGCGTGACGCGAGGCAGGCGGTCTGCACCTCGATGACATCACGCTCGAAAAAGAAATCGCGAATGGACCGCAGCATCGCCGCGCGCGCCTGAAGCGCTTCAATCGAGCACGCGGGGCGCCAGTCGGTGGGCGGCGCGTTCAAGCGCGGCTGACGTACTCGCCTTTGCGGGTATCGACGCGCAGCACGTCTCCAACGTTGATGAACAGAGGGACCTTGATCGTCGCGCCGGTGGAGAGCGTTGCCGGCTTCGTGCCGCCCTGAGCGGTGTCGCCCTTCAGCCCCGGGTCGGTTTCGGTGACCTGAAGCTCGACGAAGTTGGGCGGCGTGACGGAGATCGGCTCGTCGTTCCAGAGCGTCACCTGGCAAACCTCCTGCTCCTTGATCCAGTCCTTGGCGTCACCCACCGCGGACGCAGACGCCGCCGACTGCTCGTAGCTGCCGTCGGTGCGCATGAAGTGCCAGAACTCGCCGTCCGCGTACAGGTACTCCATGTCGAGCTCCATCACGTCCGCGGCTTCCAGGCTGTCACCGGATTTGAACGTCCGCTCCCACACCCGTCCGCTGATGAGGTTGCGGAACTTGACCCGGTTGAACGCCTGTCCCTTGCCTGGCTTGACGAATTCGTTCTCGAGGATCGAGCAGGGTTCGCCCTCGAGCATGACCTTGAGCCCCGAGCGGAACTCGTTGGTTGAAAAAGTCGCCATGTGTCGCGGATCTTTGTGAAAACGGCGGCATCATATCCGCTTGGCCCCCGCGGCGGTAGCCGGCCCGCAGAGGGGCAACCGGGCCCGGACTTGCCCTGTTTCACGCTCTCTGGCCAAAGCGCGACCTGGTTCACATTTCCTGTGTTGGATGGTTACTTGGATTGGCCAGGTTTCGGCCGCACCATGGAATCCTCCACGGACGTCCTATGCGCGATGTCCGGGTGGTACGAAAAAGGGAACGGTTGGCTAAAAAGGATATGACGGCTCAGCACAATCCCAGCGCGCCCGTGCGTCTGCTCATCGCAGAAAACTCAGAGAATGCGGCGCAGGAGTTCGACTCGCTCCTGCGAGACGCCGGCATCCCGACCCGGTCGGAGATCATCGATCTCCCCATGGCCGTCGACGCCATGCACGAAGCCGATCTGTTGCTGGCCAACTCGTCGCTGCCCGAGCTCGAGCAGATCATCCCGCGGCTGAGCAGCAGATCCCCGAACGTTCCCATCGTTCTCGTCAATTACGAAGGCGCCACGATCACGACCACGCGCGGCATGCAGCTCGGCGCCGCAGACGTGGTCCCGAAGTCGGAGCCCGAGCACCTCGTCCTGGTGGTCAAGCGGGAGCTCGAGAACGTGCTCCAGTACCACAGCCTCAGCCAGACTCGCCGCGCGCTCGAGGAAACCGAGCAGCGCTGCCAGTTGCTCCTCAGAAGCTCCAAAGCAGCGATCGCCTACGTGCACGACGGGATGCACATCTACGCCAACGAGGGTTACCTGAATCTCTTCGGTTTCGAAGACGTCGAGGATCTCATCGGCCTGCCCCACATGGATCTGCTCGACGCCGACAGCGCCGTTGCGTTGAAGGTGGCGATGAAGCAGTTCCAGCGCGACGGCGAGGAAAAAGAGATCGCGTTCGTCGGGCAGAGCACGTCCGAGGACGCCATCGAAGGCACCATGACGCTTGCCGCTGCCGAGTACGAAGGCGAGCACTGCATGCAGGTCACCGTGCGAACAGGCACGGCGAGCGATGCTCAGATGGCTGCTCCCGGCGTGGCGGTTCCGACCGACGACGCCTCGACCGCGAACGGCGGCGGCGCGGCGGATGCCAGGCTACCCGCTTTCTTCGATGCGGTTGCAGGCAAATCCAAGAGCCCATCGGCGCCTGCGTTTTCTGCCATGTTCGTCGCCGAGGTCGACCACTATGCGGAGTTGCAGCGCTCCCACGGTCTGGCCGGCGCGCTCCAGGTCTGCCGGGACGTCGAGCAGTGTCTCGGCGAGCTGATCCCAGCCGACGTGCTGGTTCGCCTGGCCGATCACCAGTTTGCTTTCGTGGTCAGTGCCGACAACGAGGACGAAGCCCATGCCGAGACGGACCAATTGCGCGGCACCGTCGAAGGCCTGTTGCTAGAAGTCAGGGAAAGGACCGTGCGGCCGACGGTCACCCTGGCGGGCGTGGAGATCGCTCCGGAAGAGGACCAGGACGTCCGCGACGGTCTGGAGGGTTGGCTCAACGAAGCCTACGACGTCCTGAGGGCGTCGATGGATGAGAGCGAGGGCAACCGCATCGAGCTCAAGACCGCCTCAGGAAGCGACGAGCCGGAGTCCGAGTCGGCCAGGCTGCTGCGACTGATCAACGAGGCGATCGACGACCAGCGATTCGTTCTGCTGTTCCAGCCCATGATCAGCCTGCACGGCGATTCCGACGAGCACTACGAAGTCCTGCTGCGCATGCTGGATGATGAAGGCAACCAGATGCTCCCGGGCGATTTCCTGCGCACGGCCATAGACAACAACCTGGCCGGACGCATCGACCGCTGGGTCATTCTTCAGGCGATCAAGTCCCTGTCCGCGCACCGCGCCAAGGGCAACCTGACCCGGCTGACCGTTAACCTGACCAGCAACAGCGTAACCGATCCCGAGTTTCTCGAATGGCTCGGCGTCGCCTTCAAGGCCGTACGCCTACCCACCGATGCGGTGGTGCTGCAGATCACCGAGCACGATGCCAACACCTACGTTCGCCAGACCCGCGAGTTCGTCGATCAGCTCAAGCAGATGCACTGCGTCGCGTCGCTCTCGCGTTTCGGACGGCTCGCGAACGCCTTCGAGCTCCTCGATCACATCGCCGCGGAGTACGTCAAGATCGACGGCTCGCTGATCGAGAAAATCTCCACCAACTCCGAAGCGCGCGAGGCGCTGACGGAGATGATTCAGGGGCTTCAGGGCGCCGGCAAGCTCACCGTGGTTCCCATGGTGGAAAGCGCCAACACGCTGTCGACCCTGTGGCAGGCTGGCGCCAACTACGTAGCCGGGCACTATCTGCAGGAGCCCTCCACAGCCATGGACTACGACTTCAGCGCCGACGACTGACCACCGCTGGCCGGCCGCCGCCAGACCGGCAGCTTCAGCCCATCAGCGCCTCTTCGATATCGCGATCGCTAAACCCCATCAGGTAGAGCACGCTATCCAGACCGAACGTGGAGATGGCGTGACTCGCCGTCTCCTTCACCATGGGCTTCGCGTGGTAAGCCACGCCGAGCCCGGCGGCGTTCAGCATCGGCAGGTCGTTCGCACCGTCCCCGATGGCAATGGTCTGCTGTCCGGAGATCCCCTCGCGGCGGGCAATCTCCTTCAAAAGCTCGGCCTTGCGGTCGGCGTCGATGATTTCCCCTTCGACCTCCCCGGACATCATCCCGTCGCGAATCTCCAGCGAGTTGGCATATACGTAGTCGATGCCGAGCTCGTCGCGCAGACGCTCGCCAACGTACTGAAAGCCACCTGAAATGATGGCCGTCTTGTAGCCGAAGTGCTGCAGCGTACGGATGAGCCGCCGCGCGCCGTCGTTCAGGGCCACGCCGTCAGCCACCCTTCGCAGGGCGTCCTCGGAGAGGCCTTTGAGCAGCATGGCCCGCTCCCTGAAGCTGTCGGCGAACTTCAGGTCACCGCCCATGGCGCGCTCCGTGATCCGGGCGACCTGCTCACCGACCCCGTGCACGGCCGCCAGCTCGTCGATGACCTCCGCATCGATGAGCGTGGAGTCCATGTCGAACGCCACCAGCCGACGGTTGCGCCGGTATACCGTGTCCTGCTGCACACTGAAATCGAATGCCAGGCGCTCGGCGGCTTCGAGAAGGCCCGCCTTAAGCGCCCCGGCGTCATCGAGGACCCCACGAAGACTCATCTCTATGCAGATCCGCTGACCCCCCGCGTCGTTCGTCAACGGCAGCCGGCCAGACAAGCGTCGTATGGCGTCGATGTTGAGACCGTGGTTACGCACGATGGAGGTGAAGGAGGCGAGCTGCTCACCGGTGGCGCCTGCGGTAAGGAGCGTGACTATGTAACGGGGCTTGCCCTGACTCTTTACCCAGTCGTCGTAGTCGCCCGATGAGATGGGCGTGAAGCGCGCCGTCATGCCCTGGTCGAGCACGTTCGCCTCGATGGCGGACAGCACTTCCGCAGCCTGCACCCCTTTGCCGTCACTGATGATCTGCAGCAGCATGCCGAGGTTGAGCTCGTCGTGGATGACCGCCTGGCCAACGTCGAGCACCCGCACTTGATAACGTGCCAGAGTGGATGTCAACATGGCCATCAGGCCAGGCTGGTCCTCTCCGGACACGTTCACCAATACAATCTCGCTGCTCACATCGCCGCGCGGAATAGGAAGTAGTTTGAAGCTAACGTCTTGGCTGAGGCTCGTCAAACCAACGCCGCTTTCCCTGGTCGGCGCGTGCCTGGGCTCTGTGATCTCCATGGTCGTCATGCTCTCCTATTGGGCTCTGTCCGATCCCTACGAGGCTCGTCACGACGCCTACGGCAGGAGCATCACAACCGGTCTGGCACAGCTGGCCATCGAGCCTCTGCTGACCCAGGATCGCATCGCTCTTGGCGTGATCGCCAATCAGGCGGTCGACATTCCAGGCGTCAGCGGGGTCGAGATCGTCACCGTCAACGAGCAGGCACTCGCCGCCAGCGGCTCCCTTACGCGCGGGCAGATCTACCGCAGCGATGTGAGCTTCAACGATCAGATCATGGGCTCCGTGCGCGTGGCGCTGACCGAGCCCGCAAGCCGTCTTGGCGATGCGATCGGGGTGGCCGCCGCGACCCTCCTCGCTGCCCCGTTCCTGGCCCTGGCCCTGCTCAGCATCCGGCTGGAGCGGCCCGTGCCGAGGCAACCCGGACGTGTCGAAGTTACGCTCCACACGCCCCGGGAACGACACTTTCTCATCGCCGTAAACCTCTACGACCAGCTAGGCATGGCGCCCGAGCAACGCGTCGCCGAGTTGAACTACGCACGGATCGCCGCGGGCAAAGTCGCGGGGCTGTACGGAGGCGATGTGGAGAACCTTCCCGGGACCGGGCTGCTCCTGGACTTCAGCGATGGCGGCGACGAGGACCGTCCCTGGCAGGTGCTGAGCGCGACCGCCGTGCTCGCAGCGCTGCTCGACGAGGAGGCCGGCGACTATCGGCTAGCCATTCACGCGGGCGACGCGCCCGCAGGCCACCGCGTGCTGATGGACGAACAGGCAGTCAGCGATGCCGCTCTCCTCTCTGCAGTTGCGAAGCGAGGCACCCTGGCCGCCAGCAGCGTGTTCTCGGCCTGCCTCGATAGCGGTGGAGACCTCCTGGAACGAACCATCATCGAGCATCCCCTGCTCGAGGAGCTCGCGACCGTGGGCCCGGATTCGGTCCTGATTACCGCCCTGTCAGGCCCGCAGCAGGATCTGGTGCAGCACCAGGCCGCCCACCTCGCCAGTCACCGGCCCGCCACTGCCAGCGAGTCCACTTTCTGAAAACCACGGGGCAGCTTGCGCCCCCGCCGCGCCCGCTCCCCCAAGTAGTTGTCGAGATCCCGCTGCTTCATGCGAAGGTGACGCTGCCCTGCCAGCACCAGCAACTCGTCCTCGGGGCCGATGACCTCCACCGCGACCAGCCGCTCTTCGCCGGATTTGAACACGGCAGAGGGGATGTTGAGCAGCTTGTTACCCTTGCCGCGGGCCAGCTCGGGCACCTCTGAAAGCGGGAAGACCAGCATGCGCCCCTGGGTGGTCACGGCCACCACCTGCTGGTCGGGCTGATCGGCGAGCAGGACGGGCGGCAGGGCCAGGCCTCCCTTGGGCACGCTCAAGCAGGCTTTGCCCGACTTGTTCTTGGCAACGAGCTCCGAAATCCGGCCGACGAAGCCGTAGCCTGCGTCGCTGGCGAGCAGCACCTTGGACTCTCCCGGCCCGAGGGCAACTCCCACGAACTTCGATCCGGCCGGCGGCTTGAGCCGGCCCGTGAGCGGCTCGCCCTGGCCGCGGGCAGAGGGAAGGCTGTGAGCGGCAACGGTGTAGCAGCGACCGGTGCTGTCCAGAAAGATCAGGACGTCGTTGGTTCTCCCCCGGGCGGCGTGCCCGTACCCGTCGCCGCTCCGGTAACTCAATTCCTGTGGGCTGGTCTCGTGGCCCTTGGCGGACCTGATCCAGCCCTTCTCCGAGAGCACCACGGTGATCGGCTCGTTGCTCACCAGATCCTCTTCGCTATAGGCCGACGCATCCTCGGCCACACCCAGGGGCGATCGGCGATCGTCTCCGTAACCCTCGGCGATCTCCACGAGTTCCTTTTTTACCAGGGTCTTCATACGAGCTTTGGACTTGAGCGTCTTCTCGATCTCCGCTTTCTCGGCCTCAAGCTCCGCCTTCTCCGCCTTGAGCTTGTCCTCTTCCAGCTTGGCCAGCTGCCTCAAGCGCAGGTCCAGAATGGCATTGGCCTGAACCTCCGTCAGCTTGAACCGCTTTATCAGGGACGCCTTTGGTTCCTCGTCTTCTCGAATGATGCGGATCACCTCGTCGAGGTTCAGGTACGCCTTGAGCAGGCCGTCGAGGATGTGGAGCCGCTCGTTGATCCGGTCGAGGCGATAGGTTAGGCGCCGGCGCACGGTCTCCAGGCGATAGGTCAGCCATTCCTTGAGAACCTCTCGCAGAGATTTCACCTGGGGACGCTGATCGAGGCCGATCAGGTTCAGATTAATCCGGTAGCTCTTCTCGAGGTCCGTGGTGGCAAACAGGTGGCTCATCAGGCGCTCGGCGTCCACCCGGTTCGATCGCGGGACCAGAACCAGCCGAGTCGGGTTCTCGTGGTCCGACTCGTCACGCAGATCCGCGAGCATGGGGAGCTTCTTCGCGTTCATCTGCTGCGCGATCTGCTCGAGCACCTTTGCCGGCGATGCCTGATGGGGAAGCGCCGTGACCACGATGTCACCGGCCTCCTTCTTCCAGACCGCACGCGCCTTCACGGACCCACGCCCGGTCTCGTAAGCCTCGCGGATCTCCGCCGCCGGGGTGATGATGCTGGCCTCGGAGGGGAAGTCCGGAGCCTTGATGTGCGTCATGAGGTCGGCAACCGAGGCCTTCGGCGAGTCGAGCAGGTGAATACAGGCGCTGATGACCTCGTTCATGTTGTGGGGCGGGATGTCGGTCGCCATGCCCACCGCGATGCCGGTGCTGCCGTTGAGCAGCACGAAGGGAACCCGGGCCGGCAGGAGCTGAGGCTCGGTGAGCGTGCCGTCGAAGTTGGCAACGAAATCCACCGTGCCCTGCTTTGATTCGGAGAGCATGAGCTCGGCGTATCGGGACAGGCGCGCCTCGGTGTAGCGCATGGCGGCAAAGGACTTGGGGTCGTCGGGCGAGCCCCAGTTGCCCTGGCCGTCGACCAGCGGATAGCGGTAGGAAAACGGCTGCGCCATCAGCACCATGGCTTCGTAGCAGGCGCTGTCGCCGTGGGGATGGAACTTGCCCAGCACGTCGCCCACCGTCCGTGCCGACTTCGTGAACTTGGCCTGGTTCGACAGGCCCAGCTCGCTCATGGCAAAGATGATCCGGCGCTGGACCGGCTTGAGGCCGTCGGCAATGTGAGGAAGCGCCCGATCGTTGATGACGTACATAGCGTAGTCGAGGTAAGCGCGCTCCGTGTAGGCCCGCAGGGGTATGGTCTCTATGCTGGGGTTTTCCGTTTCCATGCTTTCCATGGCGCCACCAGGCGCCTCCAAATTGCAGTGAGCAGGCGGCTAGGCGAGGCTCGCCTGGTCGCCCTTCTTCTCCAGCCAGGCGCGACGATCGGGCGAGCGCTTTTTGGCCAGCAGCATGTCCATGACCTCATCGGTCTTCTTCGGTGAGTCGAGCTCGAGCTGGACCAGTCTCCGGGTGTCGGGATTCATGGTCGTCTCGCGCAGCTGCATCGGGTTCATCTCGCCCAGCCCCTTGAAACGCTGCACCTGAATCTGCCCGCGCTTCTTCTCCGCAGCGATCCGGTCCAGCACGCCCTCTTTCTCCGCCTCGTCCAGGGCGTAGAAGACTTCCTTGCCCACGTCGATCCGGTACAGCGGCGGCATGGCGACGAACACGTGGCCGGAATCGACCAGAGCACGGAAGTGGCGCAGAAACAGCGCGCACAGCAACGTGGCGATGTGCAGACCATCGGAGTCGGCGTCGGCGAGAATGCAGACCTTCGCGTAGCGCAGCCCGCTTAAGTCCTGGGAGCCCGGATCCACACCGATGGCCAGGGCTATGTCGTGAACTTCCTGAGAGCCGAGGACCTGGCTAGCATCCACTTCCCAGGTATTGAGAATCTTGCCGCGCAGGGGCATGACCGCCTGGAACTCCCGGTCCCGCGCCTGCTTGGCAGAGCCGCCGGCCGAATCTCCCTCGACCAGAAAGAGCTCGGCCCGCTCGGCGTCCTGCCCGGAGCAGTCAGCGAGCTTGCCGGGCAGCGCCGGGCCGGCGGTGACCTTCTTGCGCGCCACCTTCTTCGCCGCCTGCACCCGTTTCTGCGCGTTGGAGATAGCCAGCTCCGCCAGCCGCTCCCCGTCCTGCGGGTGCTCGTTGAGCCAGAGGCTGAACGCGTCCTTGGCCACCCCGCCGATGAACACGGCCGACTGGCGGGAAGAGAGTTTCTCCTTGGTCTGACCGGAGAACTGCGGGTCCTTGAGCTTGGCGGAGAGCACGTAGCTGCACTGCTCCCAGAGGTCGTCTCCCGTAAGCTTGACCCCACGGGGAAGCAGATCACGAAACTCGCAGAACTCCTTGAGCGCTTCGATGAGGCCCGAGCGCAGCCCGTTGACGTGGGTCCCTCCCTGAGCCGTAGGGATCAGGTTGACGTAGGACTCGGTAATCAGCTCGCCGCCATCCACGACCCACTGCACCGCCCAGTCCACTCCTTCCTGGTTGCCCGTGGCGTTGTGCATGAACGGCTTGTCCGGAACGACCTCGGCGCCTTCGAGGGCGTCGAGCAGGTAACCCTCCAGACCGTTCTCGTAGTGCCAGGACTCGGACTCCTTGCCCTCCACGTTGAGGCTGACCCGCAGACCAGGGCAGAGCACGGCCTTGGCCCGCAGAAGGTGCTTGAGCCGGGCAACGGCGATGTTGACGGAGTCGAAGTAGCCGGCATCGGGCTTGAACGTGACGCGGGTTCCCGTGTTCCGCTGGCCCACGGTCCCCTCGGGCTTCAGCTTGCCGGTGGGCTTGCCGCCCTTGTAGCGCTGGCGATATACCTTGCCCTCGCGCTTCACCTCTACCTCGAGCCATTCGGACAGGGCGTTCACCACGGACACCCCCACCCCGTGCAGGCCACCAGAGAAGTTGTAGTTTTCGTTGTCGAATTTGCCGCCGGCGTGGAGCCGGGTCAGGATCAGCTCCACCCCGGAAACTTTGTGCTTGGGGTGGACGTCCACGGGCATGCCGCGACCGTCGTCGACCACCTCCACGGAACCCTCCTTGAGCAACGTGACCTCGATCTCCCGTGCATATCCGGCCAGCGCTTCGTCCACGCTGTTGTCGACCACCTCCTGGACCAGGTGGTTCGGCCGGGCAGTATCGGTATACATCCCCGGCCGGCGACGCACGGGCTCGAGCCCTGAGAGCACCTGCAGTGACTCAGCGGAATATTTGCTGGCTTCAGCCATGGACGGTTTGGACCTCTTCAGCTCGGTTTGGTGGCCCGCCCGGCGCTGCGGCTGCGCTCGGACAGGTCGAGGGTGAGCGGGTAATCGTCGACCCGACCCACCTCGGTCTGCACGCCGCCATGGGCATCCAGGCGCAGCCAGCGATATCCCGGCTTGCGTTCGTCCACGGCAAAGCTCTGCGTGAGCGGCGCGAACTGAAAGCATGTGGACGGCGTGCCCAGCAGAGCCAGATGTTCGTGGGCGGAATCGATGACCTGATGTGCGTGGCCGAACACCATTCCTTTAACACCGGCGTGCTCGGACAGCCATTCTAACAGTTCGGCGCCGTTTTGGATGCGGTCTTTGTCGAGCCACGGACACCCGACGTCCACCGGCGGATGATGCGTGGCGATCAGCACGTGGCGGCCACCTGAAGCTGCAAGCTCGCGCCTGAGCGACACCATGTCCGTCTCGGCAAGACCAGCGCCTACCTGACCGTCCACATGGCTGTCCAGTCCGATGAGCAACCAACCCGGCAGATCGAGCGCGGATGCGTCACCCAGCACCTGCTGCATCGCAGCGGCCCGATCGTGATTTCCCGGCAGGCAGAGCATCGGGCCGGCGTAATAGTCGGCGAGGATCGCCGCAAAGCGCTGGTAGCTGCCGACGTCTCCCTCGTGGCTGATGTCGCCGGTGACCAGCAGCGCGTCCGGGCGCGCCTCTGCCATGGCGCTCGTCATCACCGCTCGCAGGCTGTCCGCGGTGTCCACACCCAGCAGCCGGTCGTTCTCCCCGGGCTGCAGATGCAGGTCTGTTATGTGGAGGACGGTATTCAGGTTGCGATGGCCGACCGGCCGACAGCGGGGCCCCGGCGGTCGCGGCGCGTGGAGCCGCTCAGCTGGCGAGCTCCGGCTCGCGCACGGACACGCCGTGGGTGAGACACATGGCGAGGAACTCGCCGAGGAATCGATTGACCTGAGCTTTTTCGTCGGGCTGGCGCATGTCTCTATTCGGATAATCGTAGACGGCCTGAAAGTGACCGCCACGCTGGTACTCGACCACCTCCGCGCTTCGCGCGTCGTGGTAGATGCGAACGGTGAGCGCCGGCCGAGTGCTCCAGGGCGCTTCGGGGAGCTGGCTGAGCCGAACGAGCGTCGTGTAAGGACCGCGCTCCTCCACCTCAATGCGCACCTCGTAGTGCGTGTCGCCAACGCAAACGGCAAAATCGCTCACGTCTTCCTCGCGCAAGGCCGGAAAAAGCTTCATCAGCCGCAGATAGTTGGCATCACATTCAGCCATGTGTGCGGGCAAATCAATGCTGTAGCGTTTATCGGGCAATGTGTACAAACAGCCGGACATTTCGCTACTCAATATACCGGCGCGGGGCGAAAGCGTCACCGTTGACAGTGGTCCGACCGTTAATTTAAGGCAACGGCCCACAAATCCGGGGGCGGATCGCGCAATGATGGGAACCAGTTCAACCCCCCCAGCGATGCGCCGCCCGGCGCAACAACCGTGATTTGCGGGGCGCTTTTGCTAATATGCGCGCTCTCTCCCCCACTCACACAGACGGACATTGCCTTGAACAAGCGCAGATTGATCATGGCCCTGCTGGGGCTGGCATGGAGCACCGCCGCGGGCGCAACGGACATCCTCGAAGCGTACCGCGACGCGCAGAACAACGACCCGGTGCTGGGTGCTGCGCGCGCCGGCCTGGAAGCAACCCAGGAGCTGATTCCCCAGAGCCGCTCGGCGCTGCTGCCCCGTGTCGCCATCGGCGGGCAGACCTCGTGGATCGAACGGAGCACCAGCGTTGATTTCCTCGATCAGGATTTCAACGAGCACGGCTGGCAGGCCGAGCTGCGTCAGCCCGTCTTCGACTTGGAAGCCTGGTTCAACTTCCGCAGCTCCCAGGCGGGCGTCGAAGGGGCGGAGTGGGGCTTCGCCTCGGTCGAGCAGGATCTGGTGGTGCGCACGGTGTCGGCCTACCTCAACGTGCTGCGCGCCGAAGCCCTGCTGGAATCGGCGGAAAAGGCGGAAGAAGCCGTGAAGCGCCAACTGGAGCAGGTCCAGCAGCGCTTCGACGTGGGCCTGGTCGCCATCACCGACGTCCTGGAGGCACAGGCCGGCTACGACAGCTCAGTGGTCGTGCGCGTGCAGGCGGCCGGCGACCACGACATCTTTTTCGAGACGCTGCGGACCCTCACAGGCCAGCCCTACGACAGCATCGCCAAGATCTCCGATGACCTGCCCATCGTCGATCCGACCCCCGGCAACGAAGAGGAATGGGTCGACACCGCCCTTGCCGCCAACCCGACCATACTCGCGGCGACCTCCCAGCTGGAAGCCGCGGAGCGGACACTTCAAGCCCGGCGCTCCGGGCACCTGCCCACGGTCGATGCCACATTGAGCCACAACCATTTCGTCTCCGGTGGCACGTCGTTCGGTGGGCAGGGCCTCAAGACAGATCAAGACGTCTACGCGCTCTCGATCACGCTGCCCATCTATCAGGGCGGGCTGACCTCGTCGCGGGCCCGGGAAGCCCGGGCTCTCAAAGAGCAGGCCAGGCAGGAGCTCCTTGATCGACAACTGATCGTCGGCCGAGACACCCGCAACCTGTTCAGAGCCGTGGCCACAGACGTGGTGCGCGTCCGGGCCCGCAAGCAAGCCATCGCCTCTAGCGAGTCGGCCCTGGAGGCGACGCAGACCGGCTACGAGGTCGGAACGCGCAACATCGTCGACGTGCTGGACGCGCAGAACCGACTCTACGCCTCCCAGTTCGACTACGCCGATTCGCGCTACAACTACATCATCGACCTGATGCTCCTGCGACAGGCGGCGGGCACGCTTTCCGGCACGGACGTCGAGAACCTCAACGTGTACGCCGACCCGAACGATCCGGTGACCCGGCTCAACTCGCTGAAACCGCGCGTCATCAACTGACGGCGTCTTCTCGCGCGGCCCGTCCGACGTCGTGGCGCAGGAGTTCGAGCAGCCGCTCGGTGGCCCCTGTGTTTGCGGCGACCACCTGACGCGCAGCGGCGGACATCCGCTCCTGCGCGTTTGCGTCCTTCAGACATCGCACGACCTCGCCGGCCAGGCGGTTCGCATCGCCGACCCGCACCAAAGCCCCTGACTCCTCGAAAGCCGCCACCACATCAGGGAAATTGAACGTGTGCGGGCCTGTCAGCAGGGGCTGACCGCACAAAGCCGGCTCGATGGGGTTGTGCCCGCCCACGGGCACCAGGCTGCCACCCACGAACGCCGCCTCGGACAACGCATACAGGTAAAGCAGCTGCCCCATGACGTCGCCGATGACCACATCGGCGGATACCGTCGCTTCCTCATCGCCCGCAAGGCTCTGCCTGACCGCGGAAAATCCCGCCTCTTCAACCATTCTCTGCACTTCGACCGCGCGGCTCGGATGCCGGGGCACCAGCAACAGGCACGCGTCGGGACAAGCCCTGCGCACCTGTTCGTGGGCCGCGAGGACCACTTCCTCCTCACCCGGATGGGTGCTCCCAGCGATCCAGACCGGACGGCCTTCCAGCCGCCATCGACGGGCAAGCTCCGCGCCCCGGGAACGGTGATCGTCCGGCAGGCGCAGATCGAACTTGACGCTGCCCAGCACCGATACCCGCCCGGGCACGGCGCCGAGGGCGACGAACCGCCCGGCGTGGTCCGGATACTGGCAGGCGATGTGCTGAAGCTGCCCGAGCATCCTGCGAGTCAAAGAGCCGATGCGGGCGTAGCCGCGCGCCGAGCGTTCGGAGAGCCTGGCATTGACCAGGTCGACGGGGACGCCGCGCCGCGCGGCCTCCTCCAGAAGGTTCGGCCACAGCTCGGTCTCGAAGATCACCAGCAACCGGGGGGCAACGGCATCGAAGAAACGCGCCACGCTGCCGCGGAAATCGTAGGGCGAGTAGCAGTGTGCGACCCGACTTCCCAGACGGGCGACGACCTGTTCCGACCCGGTTGGCGTCATGGTCGTGACCAGAAACTCGGCGTCGGGAAACTCGCTCACCAGCCGGTCGATGACGGGTGCGGCCGCGATGGTCTCGCCGGCCGAGACGGTGTGAAACCAGATGACGCCCCGGGGCAGCGAAGCCGGGACGCGCCCGAACCGCTCGGTGATGCGTTGCCCGTACCCGGGCTCACGGCGTGCACGCCACAACAGGCGCAACCGTAACAGCGGATAGGCCAGGGGGAGCAGCGCCTTATAGAAGATCCGCCACATGCGGCAAGACTGCGCAGGCGCGCACTCCCCGTCAAGAATGCACGGGATTGCGGCACCGCGGGCGAAACCTTAGGCTCGCGCTCCCATGAGCGGGCAAGATGTGCAGACGGACGCGATCATCGTCGGGGGTGGCATCGCCGGCTTGTGGCTGGCGAACGTCCTGAGGCTGCGCGGCTACCGGGTGGTGGTGCTCGAACAGGACCGTCTGGGTGCCGGCCAGACCCTGGCCAGCCAGGGCATGATTCACGGCGGTCTGAAGTACGCGCTGCGCGGCCAGCTCACGCGGGCCTCCGAGGCCATCGCCACCATGCCTGACCGCTGGCGAAGCTGCCTGGACGGGAAGGGAGACGTGGACCTCTCCGCGCTCGCCCCCCTGGCCGAGCGCTACTACCTGTTTGCCGATGCCTCTGGCCTGGGAAAGCTGACAGGGTTTTTTGCCAGCCGCTCCCTGCGCGGACGCATCGAGCGCATCGAGCCGCCCAGCTACCCGCCCGTCTTCAAGGCCCCAGGGTTCCAAGGGGTCGTCTACGGGCTGAACGATTTCGTTCTCGACACCGCCGCCCTGCTCTCCCAACTGAGCGAGACGCTCAAGGGATGCGTCTTCCAGCACGCCGTCGCCGGGGAGGATCTGCGTGTGGAGGCGAATCGGGTGGTGCTCCGTCTCCCGGACGCCTCGCTGACCGGGAAGAACCTCATCATCTGCGCGGGCGCCGGCTCCCAGCGCCTGCTCGACGGCCTCGGGCTGCCCAAGCCGCGCATGCAGCTCCGGCCACTGCATCAGGTGGTGGTCCGCCATGACCACCCGGATCCCATGTACGCTCACTGCCTGACGGGCATTCGTCGCCCGGAGCCGCGCCTGACCATCACCAGCCATCCCGATGGCGATCGCTGGCTGTGGTATCTCGGCGGGCAGCTGGCCACGGACGGCGTGCAGCTGGACGCCCCGGACCTCATCGACCGCGCCCGCCGTGAGCTCGGAGCCTGCGTCCCCTGGCTGTCGTGGGATGACGCGCAATTCGAGACCCTGCGCGTTGATCGGGCAGAGCCGGAGCAGACCCGCGGCGGCCGGCCCGACGAGGCATTCGCGGCCGCCACCGGAAGCTGCGTGGTGTGCTGGCCAACCAAGCTGAGCCTGGTGCCCAATCTTGGTGACAAGGTGCTCCCGCTTCTGAGCCCGCCAACCAACACCCCCGCCGACGTTCCGAATCTCCGGCTGCCACCGGCCCGGGTCGGCCGATCGCCCTGGGAGGCATAGCATGGAGTACCGACCGCTCGGCAACACGGGGATCGACGTGCCTCTGATCGGTCTCGGCACGGTCAAGCTGGGCAGAGATCAGGGCGTGAGGTACCCGCGCCCGTTCATCATTCCCGACGCGAAAGCCGCGGCCACGCTGCTCCGAAAAGCCAGGGACCTCGGCGTGAACCTCCTCGACACCGCGCCCGCCTATGGCAACAGCGAGGCGCGGCTGGGGGAGCTGTTAGGCACGGAGCGGGACGAGTGGATCATCTGCACGAAGGTGGGCGAGGAGTTTTCCAACGGCATCTCCCGCTTCGATTTCTCCCCCGAGCATACTCAGCGCAGCGTCGAGCGCTCCCTCACGCGTCTGCGCACCGACCGCCTGGACATCGTCCTGATCCACTCGAGCGGGGCGGACGTGGAGATCCTCGAGACCATGGGAACGCTGGACGCGCTTCGGGAGCTCAAGTCCTCGGGCCGCGTGCGAGCCATCGGGATCTCCCACAAAACCACGGCCGGCGGCCGGCGCGCCCTGGCCGAGGGTTGCGACGTGATCATGACGGTCTTGAACCCCGAGGACCGCGAACAGGCACCCGTCGTGGCAGAGGCCGGACACCGGGGCTGCGGCGTGCTGGTCAAGAAAGCCCTGGCGAGCGGCTTCGCGGGGCCCGACTCGCTGAAGTGGGTAGCGGCTCAGCCGGGGGTGTCGTGCATCGTCACCGGCACCATAGATCCCGACCACCTCGCCGCCAACGTGGCCGCCGTCTCCTCGCATTGAGCCGGCCCGTCTCGGGGAAGCCCCAGCGAGGCCGCTAGGCACCCCGGATCTGATCGACGATGGCGGTGGTCGAGCAGTCCTCCACGAGGCCGAGCACGCGCACCTCACCACCGTTGGCGATGACCCGGTCGGCGCCCACCACCTCGCTGGGTCGGTAGTCGCCGCCCTTGACCAGGACGTCCGGCTTCAGCAGCTCCAGCAGGGCTTCTGGCGTGTCCTCCGGGAACCCGACGACCCAGTCGACCGAGGCCAGCCCCATGAGCACCCGCAGGCGCCGCTCCAGTGAATTCACAGGCCGGCCGGCGCCCTTGAGCCGCTCTACGGAGGCGTCGTCGTTCACGGCCACCACCAGCCGATCGCCAAGCGCTCGAGCTTCCTCCAGGTAGGCGACATGGCCGGCGTGCAGTATGTCAAAGCAGCCGTTGGTGAAGACGATCCGCTCCCCGGCCGCTCGCGCCTGACTGACAGCATCCACCAGCTGCTCCCTGCCCAGGGCGCCCCGGTCGACCCTTTGCCGCCGGGCCAGCGCCAGGGCCAGCTCGGGCCCAGTGACCGCGGCCGTTCCCGCCTTGGCGACCACCAGCCCACTTGCGACGTTTGCGACCTGGGCCCCGCGGACCGCATCCCAACCCAGGCTGGTGGTGACGGCAAGCGCGGCGGCGGCGGTATCCCCCGCACCCGTCACATCGTAAACGTCGGCCGGCAGCGCCGGGACATGCTGGTGCTCGCCGTTGGCGGCAACGGCCGTCATCCCGCTGGCGCCCCGGGTAACGACCATGGCGCCCAGGCGATGGGTCCGGCAGGCCACCTGGCACATCGAGACGAGATCCGCGTCGTCCTTCCACGCCCCGAGCGCGGCCTCCAGCTCTTCAGCGTTGGGTTTGAGAACGGCCGCACCCGCATAGCGGGCAAAGGGTTTGCGCTTGGGGTCCACGACCACCGGCACGCCGGCAGCGATGGCGGAACCGATCAACGTTTCCGGATCCCCGATCACGCCCTTGTCATAATCCTGCAGCACCATCGCCGAGGCACCCAGCAGCCGGGCGATCGCCTTTTCGCGCAGCAGCGCGCGGTGGTCGTCGCCCGGGATCAGAGCCTGTTCGAAGTCGGTGCGGATGAGCTGCTGGTTCTGGCTAACCACCCGAACCTTGACCACGGTGGGCCACCCGTCGACGGCCACCAGGTCGCAGGCGACCCCCGCGGCGGTAAGCCTGTCGACGAGAGAATCAGCCGCATCGTCTTTGCCAACGTAACCGATGAGAGTGCAGCGGGCGCCGAGGCTGGCAACGTTGAGCGCCACGTTGGCCGCGCCCCCGGGATGCTCCTCCACGCGGTCCACCTTGACGACAGGTACAGGCGCTTCCTGAGACACCCGCTCAGCAGGGCCAATCCAGTAGCGGTCCAGCATGAGATCGCCGACCACCAAGACGTGAACACCCTGCAGGGACGGCAGATTCATGGGGCGTGGATGGTATCACAGGGCCTCCCCGTTACAATTCGCCCACCCGGCCGGTGGAAACCGATGAGCAGGCGCAGAAAGAGCCGACCCCGAATGTACTCTCCTCGCGTCTGGGGGACGTGGCTCATCGTCGCGGTGGGCTGGCTGCTGGCGCGTCTGCCTATGCCCGCCATCGGCAGGCTCGGTCGAGGACTCGGCCGAGCAGCCTGCCGACTGGCCAGGTCCCGAAGACACATTGCCGACGTGAACCTCCGGCTGTGCTTTCCTGATCTCGATGAGGCCGAGCGGCTCGACATGATCCGCGGCGTCTTTCAGCACGTTGCCGTCGGCGCGCTCGAGACCATGGTCGTCTGGCTGAACCCGGGCCGGGACCTCAGCGGCCGGGTGGCCATCGAAGGCCTCGATCATCTCCGGTCCGCCCAGGCCGAGGGGCGCGGCGTGCTGCTCGTCGGCGGTCACTTCACGTCCCTGGACGTGCTGGCCAACGCGGTTTCCCGCGCCGTGGACCTCGATGTCATGTACCGAGAGAACAAGAATCCCGTCTGGGAGTGGCTTCAGGTGCGGGGGCGACGGCACTACTGTGACGGCGTCATCGAGCGTGCCGACATTCGCCAGACGATCAGGCGGCTCAAAGCGGGGCGAACGATCTGGTACGCGCCGGATCAGGACTACGGGCCGAAGCACTCCGTCTTCGCCCCCTTCTTCGGGGTGGCGGCCGCCTCGATCACCGCTACTTCCCGTCTGGCGCGAATGTCCGGCTCCCCTGTGATCTTTGCCAGTCACTTTCGCGACTGGGACACGATGACCTGGCAAGTGAACTTCAGCGCGCCGCTCGAGGGATACCCCTCCGACGACGAGGTCGGGGATGCTGCGAGGGTCAACCACCTGATCGAGAACGCGATCCGCGCCCATCCGGAGCAGTATCTGTGGATTCATCGCCGATTCAAGACACGTCCACCCGGCGATGCAAAGCTCTACTGATCTTCCCCGTCGACCTTGGTAACGAGATAGTCCTCTAGAACCAGAAACTGGAGGTCGGATCCGCAGAACATGTTCAGCGCGTCCTCGGGCGAGCAGACCATGGGTTCCCCGCGCCGGTTGAGCGACGTGTTGAGCACCACCGCGTTGCCGGTGAGCTTCTCAAGAGCCTCCAGCAAAGCGTAGTACCGAGGGTTGTCCTCCGCGTCGACGATCTGCACGCGAGCGGTGCCGTCCTCGTGCACCACCTCCGGGATCCTCGACTTCCAGGCCTGGGCCACGTCGAAGGTAATGGTCATGAAGGGCGCGGGATGATCCGTCTGGATGATCTCCGGCGCTACCCGATCGAGCATGCTGGGACAGAACGGGCGCCAGCGCTCACGAAACTTGATCTGCTCGTTGATGCGATCGGCGATCCCCGGCGTGCTGGGGCAACCGAGAATGCTTCGAGCGCCAAGGGCTCGGGGGCCGAACTCCATGCGGCCCTGGAACCAGGCGAGCGGGTGGCCTTGGGCCAGCAGCTCGGCCGCCTGCCCGGGCACGTCGTCCAGGCGCTGCCAGCTCAGGGGTTCGCGACGGGCGTCCAGGACCCGAAGACACTCGTCGTTGTCGTAGCTCGGGCCCAGGAACACGTGAGTCATGCGTGACAGACGCTCTCCTTCACGGGCCGCCACGTAGGTGGCAGCACCCAGGGACGTCCCCGAATCTCCCGCCGCCGGCTGGACGAAGAGCTCACGCACGTGATCCAGGGCGACGATTCGCTGGTTCAGCTTGACGTTCAGCGCCCCGCCGCCGGCAAAGGCCAGCCGCCCCGTCTCGCGCAGAGTCTCTCCGAGATAGGTCTCCATGAGCTCCAGGCACCAGTTCTCGAAGAGCTGCTGCATGGCGGCCGCGTAGTGGATGTAGGGCTCGTCGGCCACGTCCCCCTTGCGCCGCGGACCCAGCCAGTCGATGAGCTTGTCACTGAAGTAGAAGCCCACACCGGACTCCTTGTGCCGGCGCAGCCCGACGGTGTTCACGTAGCTCACGTCCACCTCGAACCCGTCGCGCACCCGGTTAATGAGGCGCCCCAGGTCGTACCGATCCGGGTCTCCGTACGGCGCCATGCCCATGACCTTGTATTCACCGTCGAGCATCTCGAATCCGAGGTACTCGGTGATGGCGCCATAGACCCCGCTCAGGGAGTCTGGGTCGTAGAATTCCTTAATCCTGTAAATGCGGCCGTGCTCACCGTAGCCGAAGAACGTGGTGGCGTACTCCCCCTTGCCATCAACGCCCATGATCGCCGTCTTCTCCGTGAACCCGCTCAGGTGATAAGCGCTGGAGGCGTGGGCAAGATGGTGCTCCACCGGTTCGAACCGCGTGCGGCCCCAGTCGATGCCGATCTGGTCACCAAGCTCTTCGACACGCCGCCAGTTCCGGCGATATCGCCGGTTGCCGTTTAGCAGCGCGTCCAGCGCTCGATCAGGCGCGTACCAGTGCCGTCTCGCATAGTGCCAGCGCGCGCTGCTAGCCAGCCCGATCGGCGCGTAGGGAAACGCCACCACATCCACGTCCTTCGGGGAGATGCCAGCCGCGCCGAGGCAGTAGCGGGCCGATTCCAACGGCATGCGGTTCTTCGCGTGCTTGTCTCGCAGGAACCGCTCTTCCTCGACCGCGGCAACGATTTCCCCATCGACGAGCAACGCCGCCGAAGGGTCGTGGTTGAGCGCTCCGGAAAGGCCGAGGATGATCAATGGGAGACCCGGGATCAGACGGAGGGCGTACTATAGCGGCACGCCGGCCTCCTGCAAGGCGCCCCGGAAGGACGCTTGCACCTCCGGCGTTTCATCCCAGTTGGCCAGGAAACGGGCCACGTCGCGGGATCGCCTTCGGCCGCCCTGCTTCATGGCATCCAGGTCGATCAGGTAGACGTCGTCGTTGCCTACGAGGAAGTTGCTGGCCTTGGTATCTCCGTGAATGAGGCCAGCGTCGCCCAGAGCAAGGAACAACCCGGCAACCGCCTGGCCAACGCCTGGGGAGTAACCGTCCGCGTCGATCTCGTCGGCAAGGCCACGCGAGCCGCCCAGATCCTCTGTGACAAGATAGGCCACGGTAGCTAGCCCCCGGGGCACTTCCAGCAGCGCAACGGGTCGAGGCGTGGCGATGCCGAGACGCAGCAGGCGATGCCCGCTCAACCAGGCCACGCGATAGCGGGGTTTCGGACGCAGCGCCCGGCGCAGCCCGTGCAAGAAGCTCTTGACGTTGTAGCGCTTCACCACGTAGGGCACCCCGCCGACGCGCACGCGCATAACCGTTGCGCTGTTGCCGGCTTTGAGCACGGTGCCGGCAACGAGGTGATCTTCCGGTTGGTCGACGAAATCGGCCATGTGGCTGGTCCAGGCGTCGCGGGCGCAAACCACGAACCGACCGTCTTTCCGGTCGCAGTGAAACTCGGTGCACTCCCGCAGGGTCTTGCGCAGGTAGCGACGCATCCTGCGGGCTCGTTGTGCGTTCACACGGCGCTGAAGCGCTGCCAGCTCTTCCGGGCGCGGGTCCGACCCCCAGCGCTCACGCCAGTACGCTCCCGCGACGATCGCGAGGCGGTCAGAATCCGGCGGCGGCAGCTGGGCGAGTAGCAGGGCAAGGTTGGCCAGTTCCCGTTTGCGCCGAGCAAGCGCAGGCCGGCGCACGCCGTCACCGTCGATGGCATAGAGCGTCCCGTCTCCGCCCCTGAGGTAGTTATTCAGATGGGCATCGTGCTGGAGGGCACCGTTTGCATGCAGACGCGCCAGCGCGGCGGCAACCTCAGCCAGGCCGCGCGGGTCTTCCTCAACGAGCGGACGGCTGCGGGTCAGCCAATCCAGGAGGATCCCCTCACCCCCGCCTGGCAGGTGGAGGTGGGCAACGAGCTCGGGGGTGCGCACGCCGCTCGCAGCGAGCAGCTCCAACCCGGCCCGCTCCCGCGCGGAGTATCGCGCCGCCCCGTCACCGACGAAGAGCTTGAGCACGCAGGCGCGGCCCCCCACGCGCACGCGCATGACCAGCCGCCGGCCCGGAAGCAACCGCAGCACCTCCAAACACTCGATTCGTCCGTCGTCCAGAACCGGGTCGAGAGATCCCTCCAGCAGGAACGGCGTGGGGACGTCGCGGCCCTGAGCCTGGAGCTCCGCCACCGACACACGCCGAGGGGTCTGCGTCACGGGTCGGGCTTCCCGGGCGGAGCGGCACCGCGCTCGTCACGAGCCATGGCGCGGGTCGCGGCGTTCCACACCGCGTCAGGCGTGACGCGGCTGTAGCATGCCGGGCGCACCGGTTCCTGGTGGAGGATTTCCTCCGGGCCGACATAGCCGCACTCCCTGCGCAGGCAGGGCGCGCAAGGGAAGTCCGCCTGCAGATTTCTCACGCTCGGGCCGCGGCAACCCGTCAGCGCGCTGTCCGTGCTGCCATAAATCACCACGGTCGGCACGCCGAGCGCGGCGCTGAGGTGGGTGAGCCCCGAGTCCACACCCACGACCAGCCGTGCGGGGGTAAGGCGCGCGATCAGGCCGGCGACGTTCAAGGCGGGCAGAACGTCGGCGCCGGTCGTGGCAATGGCCTGGGCCCGGGCACGCTCCGCATCCGAGCCCCAGGGCAGAGACACCTCGAGCCCCGCCGAGCGCGCGCGACGGGCGACCTCTCGCCACAGATGCTCCGGGTAATGCTTGCTGTTCCAGGTGGTTCCGTGCAGCAGGAGGCATTGGTTCGCGCCGCCGCCAGGTTGATCCGCCGGCGGCGCAATTCCGTAGTCGAGCTCGGCGGGGACGCGATAGCCGAACGCCGCGGCAAAGAGCTCACGTTGGCGGTCGATGGCATGCTGGTCGCGCGCCACGACCACCCTGCGTCGATACGCCAGGGCGGCGGCTCCTTCGCGCGCCGAGCCGTAAGCGTAACCGGCCTTGGTAAGCCCTCGTGCCATGGCGGCCACCACGCCGCTCTTTACCAGCCCCTGGGCATCGAGGACGAGGTCGTAGCGGCGCCGCCGGAGCACCTCCCAGAATCTCGCCAGCTCCCCGCGCGAGGAGAAAAGCGAGGAGCGCCATCGTCGCCAGGCGATGGGAATCACGTCGCTCACCGCGGGGTGCATGGCCGGGATGTCCGCGAAGGCCTCTTCCACGACCCAATCGAACGTCACCCCGTGGCCGGCCGCATCCGTCACCGCGGGCAACGCGTGCACCACGTCCCCCATGGACGACATCTTGATCAGCAGGGCACGCACTAGAGCAGCTCGATGACCCGCTGAGCCGGCAGGTCGGTCAGGCAGCGCAGGTGGCCCAGCGGGCACTCCCGCTCAAAGCAGGGGCTGCACTCAATGCCCAGGCTGACCGTCTCCGCCCGCTCGCCGAGGGGCGGCGTGAACGACGTGGAGGTGGATCCGAAGACTCCAATCACCGGCCGGCCGAGCGCCGCAGCCACGTGCATAAGACCGGAGTCGTTGCTCACCACGCGATCGGCCATCGACAGCAGGTCAACGGCTTCGAGCAGGGTGGTGCGGCCCGCCAGGTTGACCATGCCCGCAGGCGACTGAGCCTCCACCTCCGAGCATACGCCGGCATCTTTCGGCGATCCCACGAGCCACACCTGATGCCCCTGAGCAGCCGCGTAGTTGGCGACCTGGGCAAAATGCACCGACGGCCAGCGCTTGGCCGGACCGAACTCGGCCCCCGGGCATAGCGCTGTCACCCCTGCGTCCACCGAGAGGCGGCGGGCGGCGAGCAGCCGCCGGGTGCCGGCCATGTCAGGCTCGAGAACGGGACTGGGGATCTCATCGGGCAGAGGCGCGCCGGCATCGAGCCCCAGGGCCGCGAACCGGTCCACCATTCTCGGGTAGCGCTCCGGATCCAGGCGGCGCCGGTCGTTGAGCACGCCGACGCGCGCTTCTCCGCTCCAGCCAGTGCGCAAGGGAATCCTCGCCCACACGGGGGCGAGCGCCGACTTGAAGCTGTTGGGCAGCACGATGGCCTGGTCGTACTGATCCTTGAGGGTCAGTCCGGACCGACGTCTGGACCCCAGGGCGAGCTCGCCGTGCTCGACGTCGAGCACGTGAACGTTCCTCACGCCGGGCATGCGCGCGCCTAGCCCGGCGGTCGCACGGGGCGCCAGCAGGTCGATCTGAGGTGCGCCGTGGCGCGCGATGAGAACCTGCACGAGGCTGTGCGCCATCACCATGTCGCCAACCCACGCGGGGGCGACGATCAGGATGCGCGTGCCGCTATCGGGCACCGTCGACGAGCGTGTGCCACTCCGGAAAGGCGCTGCGTTTGCCGCGCACCTGGTCGAAGTAAGCAGACTGGAAGCGTTCCGTAACGGGACCTCGTTTGCCCAAGCCGATCACCCGGCCATCGAGCTCGCGGATGGGCAGCACCTCGGCGGCGGTGCCCGTGAAGAACGCTTCGTCCGCGATGTACACCTCGTCTCTGGTAATGCGCCGCTCCTTGATGCCGATACCCATCTCGGCGGCCAGGTGGAAGATGGTGTTTCGCGTGATGCCATCGAGGCACGAGGTGAGCTCGGGCGTGTGCACCTCGCCATCCTTGACGATGAAAACGTTTTCCCCGCTGCCCTCGGCCACATATCCCTCGTTGTCGAGCAGGAGCGCTTCGTCGCAGCCGCTGTCCAGGGCTTCGTGCAGGGCAAGAATGGAGTTGATGTAGTTGCCGTTGGCTTTCGCCTTGCACATGGTGATGTTGACGTGGTGGCGGGTAAAGGAAGAGGTCCGCACGTTGATGCCCTTCTCGCGGCTGTCCGGATCCATGTAATCCGGCCACGGCCAGGCGGCGACGCACAGGTTCACCGAGAGATCCTTCGCCCGCAGGCCCATGGCTTCGGATCCGAGGTACGCCATGGGCCTCAGGTAACCTTCGTTCAGCCCGTTGGCGCGGAACACGTCGACCTGGGCGGCATTGACCTCGTCGAAGCCGAACGGGATCTTCAACCCGAGGATATGGGCCGAGTTGAACAGCCGGCGGGTGTGCTCGTTGAGCCTGAAAATCGCAGGGCCTGCCGGGGTTTGGTAGGCCCGCACGCCCTCGAATACGCCCACCCCGTAGTGCAGGGTGTGGGTCAGCACATGGACCTTTGCATCGCGCCAAGGCACGAGCTCGCCGTTGTGCCAGATCCAGCCGTCTCGGTCCGAAAATGTCGGTTCTGTCATGGTCCTGCGCTTACTCGTTTTCGGGGTCGATCTCAAACACCTCGCGCCACGCGTCCCTCACGTTGGACCTGTGGCTCGCAAGAATCTGAGCCGCCCGCTCGTTGTCAGGCAGGTCCAGGACGGAGCGATGCCACTCGGAGCGCAGCCCGACATAGGCCTCCCGGAGGTTCCGGGCCATGTTCGCGGGAAGCAGGTCCAGCCGCTCAGCCGTCTCTAGAATGCGTACGTTGTCTGAGAACTCGGCTAGCGCAGGGTGTTCGTGCGCCCAGGCCAGGACGAGGTATTGCACCATAAATTCGATATCGACGATACCGCCGGAGCCGCGCTTGAGGTCCTCGGCATCGCCATGGTGCTCAGCCATGCGGGTTCGCATCTTGAGCACCTCCTCTCGCAGCGGGCCACGATCCCGGCGCTGACAGAGCAGCTCACGGCGCACCGCCTCGAACCGCGTGGCCAGCGCGGGATCGCCTGCCACCGCGCGCGCCCGGACCAGCGCCTGGTGCTCCCACACCCACGCCTGGGAGCGCTGATACTCGGCAAATGCTTCCAGGCTCGACACCATGGTTCCCGAGCTGCCCGATGGGCGCAGGCGCATGTCGATCTCGTAAAGCGTTCCGGAATAGGTGGGGACGGTGAGGATGTGAAGCAGGCGGCGAACCATGCGGTGCAGAAACTGCGATGCGCTCGCCGGCAGGTCATGGATGAAGACCAGATCCAGATCGCTCCCCGGTCCAAGCTCGATCCCGCCGAGCTTGCCGTAACCGACGATCACGAAGGGGCGTGGCTCGGCAAACTCGGGGTAGCGCTCGGCGTTCTCATTCCAGGCCAGGTTCAGCGACTCGCCCAGCACGGCCTCGGCGAGAAAGGTGAGGTAGTCGCTCGCCTTCATGAGGGGCAGCGTCCCGCGAACCTCTGCCAGCGAGACGTTGAAGACATGATGCTCCTTGAACTCCCTGAGCACGTCGAGCCGCCGCTCGAGGTCGTCCGCCGGCACCGCCTCCACCTGCTCGCGCAGCTCGGCTTCCAAGCTCGCTTTGTCCGGGAGCGCCGTGAGCTGCCGTTCGTCGAGCAGCGCGTCGAAGAACGCCGGAAAACGGGCGAGCTGCTCGGCCAACCAGAGGCTCTTTGCCGTGAGGTCCACGAAGTGAGCGAGGGTGTGAGGGTTCTCGCGCAGCAGCGACAGGTAGGCCGACCGCCGCAGCACGGATCTCAGCACGGGCACGACACGCGCCAGTGCAAGATCCGGATCGTCCGTGAGGCCCACCCGATCAAGAAGGCCGGGCATCAGCCGATCGAGCCGGGCGCGGCTCTCCGCACTCTGAGACGGCCGATCGCGCGCTTCTGTCAGGGACGTGAGCAGCTGGCCCGCCTCGTCGGCCCGGGCGAAGCCCACTTCCGCGAGCAGCCCGGCATCATCCGGGCGCAGCCAGAGGCGTTGGCCCGAGGTGTCCTCCTCGGGCAGCTCCCCGACTGCACCTCTGAAGACGGTCTCCACGGCGAGCCGGCGTTCGTTCAGAGCGCGCTCGAACGCGGGATAGTCGGCAAACCCCATGGAAACAGCCAGCCGCTGCCTGCTCTCCCCGGACGCGGGCAGCGACTGGGTCTGCAGGTCTCCCTCGGCCTGGATACTGTGCTCCGTGTCGCGCAGGAACCGATAACCTTCCGCCAGCGCGGCCGCGTCCGCCTCGCTCAGATGGCCCAGGGAGGCAAGCCGAGGCAGCACCTTCAACAGATTGGCTTCCTGCAGCTCCTGCTGACGCCCGCCCCAGACCATCTGCTGCAGCTGAACGGTGAATTCCACGTCTCGGATGCCGCCAGGGCCGAGCTTGACGTCGTTAGGGTCGTTGCGCTCGGAGTAGAGCCTGCGCTTCATGTCGCGCAGCGCGTCCACCGCGCCGAAATCGAGATAGCGCCTGTAGACGAAAGGCCGCAGGGATTCCAGCAGGGCTTCGCCCGCGGGGATGTCCCCGGCGCACGCGCGCGCCTTGATCCACGCGTAGCGCTCCCAGTCCCTGCCGTGAGCGGCGAAGTAATCCTCCAGGCCCTCGAAATGCATGACCAGAGGCCCGCTCGCCCCGAACGGGCGGAGCCTCATGTCGACGCGAAAGGCGAAACCGTCGCCCGTCACCGCGTCGAGGGCCTGAATCAGCTGCTGGCCCAGGCGGACGAAGAACTGCTGGTTGGTCGTCCCGCTCGACGCGACGCCGGGCTCCGGGTAAGCGAACACCAGATCGATGTCAGACGATAGGTTGAGCTCGCCGGCCCCGAGCTTCCCCAACGCCAGCACCACTAGACGCTGGGGCGTCCCGCTCGACTCCCCGACGGGGGCGCCGTCGCCGATGGCCCACCGGTGAAGGCGATCCAGGGCGAGATCCAGCATGGTGTCCGCCAGCATGGACAGCGTGGCGCAGGTCTCCTCCAACGGCGCCAACTGCAGAAGATGACGCCAAACCACCCAGAGCTGGTAGCGGTTCCGCCACAGCCGCAGCTCGCGCTGCAGGGCGTTCATGTCCTCGGCCGCCTCCACAGCAATGGCGAGCGACTCCCGCACCGCGTCCTCCGCCGGGTGCGTGGAGAAAGAGCCCGCCGCGAGCGCCTGCTCGAGCCATTGGGAATCGCGTGCCATGACGTTGCCGGCAAAGTCGCTGAGCGCGAGCACGCGCAGCCCCTCCGCGGGCAGGGAAAACGGCAGTCGGGCGGCCGTCCGCTTCGCCTTGCTCAGCAGCTCTGGGGGTACCGACGATGAGGACAAGTGTTCAGTCTTGGGAGACCGGGGCCACCCGAAGGACCTCCGCTATCGTGGTCAGGCCTGCGCCGACCTTCTGTGCGCCCGACAGGCGGAGCGTCAACATCCCCTCCTTGAATGCCTGTTTGCGCAACATATCCATGTCCGTGTCTGTTTGAACCTGGGTCTGAACCTTCTCGGTCATCGGCATCAGCTCATAGATGCCCACCCGACCCATGTAGCCCGTGTCCCGGCACTCCAGACACCCCTTGGGTGCGAAGACCCGCTCCGGCTGCTTGGCGCGGAAGGGCTTGGTCAGAAGTCGCCAGGCCTCCGCGTCGGCCTCCTCTTCCACCTTGCAGTGAGGGCAGAGCGTTCGCACCAGACGCTGGGCCATGATACCGAGAACGGTGGCCTTGATCATGTATGGCGGCACGCCGAGATCGAGCAGCCGGGTGACGGCGGTGGGCGCGTCGTTGGTGTGCAGGGTCGAGAAGACGAGGTGGCCGGTGAGGGCCGCCTGAATCGCCATCTCTGCGGTTTCGAGATCACGAATCTCGCCGATCATGATGATGTCCGGGTCCTGCCGCAGCAGAGCGCGCACGCCGGCCGCGAAGGTGACGTCGATGTTGGGCTGGACCTGCATCTGATTGAAGGCAGGCTCGACCATCTCGATGGGATCCTCGATGGTGCAGACGTTGACCTCGGACGTCGCCAGCTGCTTTAGCGTCGAGTACAGGGTCGTCGTCTTGCCCGAGCCCGTAGGGCCCGTGACCAGGACGATGCCGTGGGCAGAGTGGGTCATGCCGCGCCAGCGCTCGTAGTCATCGCCGGACAATCCGAGCTCCTTGAAGCTGCGCAGCAGCACGTCCGGATCGAAGATCCGCAGGACCATCTTCTCGCCGAACGCGGTCGGCAGCGTCGACAGGCGCAGCTCGATCTCGTCGCCGTCCGGGCTCAGGGTCTTCACGCGGCCATCCTGAGGACGGCGCTTTTCAGCCACGTCCATTCGGCCGAGAATCTTCAGACGGCTAGTGACCGCTGCGTTTACTTGCTGCGGGAGCTCATAGACGTGGTGCAAAACGCCGTCTATGCGAAAACGGATCAGCCCCTTGTCGCGGCGGGGCTCGATGTGAATGTCGCTGGCTCGCTGGTCGAACGCGTACTGAAGAAGCCAGTCCACGATGTTGACGATGTGCGCATCGTTGGCTTCCGGAGACTTCATCTGGCCGAGCTCGAGCATCTGCTCGAAATTCGCCAGGCCACCCATCTCCATCCCCGAATCCTGGGCCTTCGCCACCGAGCGGGCCATGGTGTAGAACTCGAGCATGTAGCGGCTCAAGTCCGCCGGGCTCGTAACCACCCGCCTGATGCGCCGGCCCCTCAGCGTCTGGGTGAGCATCGTCTCCCACTGGTACATGTAGGGCTGAGCGCTGGCGATCACGACCTCGTCGTCGCTCACGTCCACGGCGAGGATGTTGTGCCGTTGGGCGAAGGCGTAAGACATCACGTCAGTGACGGCGCTGACATTGATGTCCAGAGGATCAATGCGCAGATAGGGCTGACCGCTGCGATGGGCGAGCCAGACGGTCATGGTTTCTAAGTCGAGCTTTTGGCCGGGCTGGTTGCGGTTGTCGAACTCGCGGTCAGCCACGATTTCCATCGGGTGCTGCATGAGCTCTTTCTTGGTGCGCGGCGTGATGAGGATGTCTTCCGCCTGACGCTGGCTGATGTACCCTTCCTCGACCAGCCCATCGAGAAGCACCGGAACGTCGATGAGCTGTTCCTGCGCCAGAGGCAGGCGGCTGGCGAGCGAAGCAACCTTCGGCTCCTGCTCGCGCGCCGGCGGGTCAGCTCCCTCCGACGACGGCTGCAAATCCCTGTCCGCCGGAGAATCGGTGAGGGGGTTGGCCACGTAAGTCCCTGATATTAGCCAAGAAGTTTCAGTTAATGACAAGGATACGGCTTTTGCAACCGGTTAGCGCTCATAGCGGGCGACGGCGTTTGCGGAATTAGACCGGCGTCACGTTTACCATGCCATTCGAGATCGCTGGTGTAGAATGCGCCCCCATTTTTGACCACGCGCCCCTCGCACGGCGCGGCGGCAGGGCAGCGAATCATGAGCGACACAAGCGGCGAGGACGGAGAGGAGAGCGGCTACGCCCGGTGGTTCAGGGCGTCCACCCCGTACATCAGCGCGCACCGCGACAGAACGTTCGTCATCCTGCTTGGCGGGGACGCGCTCGCCGATGGAAACCTGCCGAACATCGTTCACGACCTCGCGCTGCTGCACGTCCTGGGGGCGCGCGTGGTCGTGGTGCACGGCGCGCGGCCGCAGATCGACGCAGCGCTGGGGGACTCGTCCTATCACGAGCATCGCCGCATTACCCAGGCGAGTGCCATGGAGACGATCCTTGGCGTTCTGGGTCAGCAGCGCGGGCGCCTGGAAGCGCTGTTCTCTACCGGGCTGCCCACGAGCCCGTTGCGCAACACGGACATCTCGGTGGTGGGCGGCAACTTCGTCACGGCGCGACCCGTCGGCGTACATGGCGGCGTGGATCATCTGTTGACCGGCCAGACCCGAAGAATCCATGCCGGTCGAATCCGAAAGGCCCTGGACTCCGGCGCGCTCGTTCTGCTGTCCCCGGTGGGCTACTCGCCCTCGGGACAGGCGTTCAACCTGGCCGCGGACGAGCTCGCCGCGGAAGTTGCCATGGCGCTGGAGGCCGACAAGCTCATCGCGTTCGGTCGCGATCGTTACGTCCGCGACGAAAACGGCGAGCCGCAACCCAACCTGACGCCGAGCCGGCTGGACTCCCTGATCGACGTTCCTGGGCTCGACGACGCAACGACGCGCGGTCACCTGCGGGCGCTGTTACGCGCCTGCCGCGGCGGCGTGCCGCGCTGCCACCTGGTGAGCTACGCTCACGACGGCGCCCTGCTGGAGGAGCTGTTCACGGCCGCCGGCGGCGGCACCCAGATCAGCGAGGACCACTCGAACCTGGTGCGGCCGGCGCGCCAGGAGGACGTGGCCGGCATCGTCGAGCTGATCCGGCCCATGGAGGAGGCGGGCGCGCTGGTGCGGCGACCGCGCGACAGGCTGGAGCAGGAAATCGATCGGTTCTTCGTCGCGGAGGTGGACGGTATCGTCATGGGCTGCTGCGCGCTCTATCCCTTCGACGGCTGCGCCGAGCTGGCCTGCGTGGCCGTGCACGAGGCGCACCGCAGGAAGCCGGGCGAGCCAGGCCTCGGGGTCGCGATGCTGCGAGCCGCCGAGGCGGCTGCGAAAGCGCTGGGCCTGAGCCAGATCTTCGTGCTGACCACCCAGACTCGGGACTGGTTCATGGAGAACGGCTTCGAGGACTCAACGCTCGACGCGCTTCCCGCTCCAAAGCAGGCTATGTATAACTACCAGCGCAACGCGAAGGTGATGACCAAGCGACTGAGCTGAACGGCCGGGAGGCGCAAACCTGAGGGAACGCCATGACTGACGAGAAAAGACCTTACTCATCGATCGTCGTGGACGGCGTGCAGCAGGCCCCGAGCCGCGCGATGCTGTATCCCGTCGGCTTCACCGAAGCGGATTTTGCGAAGCCACAGATCGGGATCGCCTCCACTTGGAGCATGGTGACGCCATGCAACATGCACATCAATGCTCTGGCAGACGCAGCTGCCCTCGGTGCCGACGAGGCGGGCGGCAAGAGCGTGCTGTTCAACACCATCACCGTGTCGGACGGCATCAGCATGGGCACGCCGGGCATGCGCTACTCGCTGGTCTCGCGGGAGGTGATCGCCGACTCCATCGAGACGGTCGTCGGCGCCCAGGGGTTCGATGGGTTCGTCGCCATCGGAGGCTGCGACAAGAACATGCCCGCCTGTGCCATGGCCATGGCCCGGCTCGACCGTCCCAGCGTCTTCGTCTACGGAGGGACCATCCAGCCGGGCGAGGAGCGGCGCGACATCGTCTCGGTGTTCGAGGCCGTCGGCGCCCATGCCGCAGGTCGGATCTCCGACATCGAGCTCAAAGAGGTCGAATCCACGGCCATCCCCGGGCCGGGTTCCTGCGGTGGGATGTACACGGCAAACACCATGGCGTCCGCCATCGAAGCGCTTGGCCTTTCTTTAGCAAACAGCTCTGCCCAGGAGGCGGTCTCGAGCGAAAAACGCCAGGACAGCTACCAGGCAGGCGCGGCGGTGTTCAATCTGATCGAGCGTGGGATCAAGCCCAGCGACATTCTCTGCCGAGAGGCGTTCGAGAACGCGATCACCGTCACCATCGCTTTGGAAGGGTCCACCAACGCGGTGCTGCACCTGCTGGCCATCGCCCACGCCGCTGGAGTGCCGCTGGAGCTGGACGACTTCTCACGGATCGGGGCGCGGGTTCCCGTGCTGGCCGACATGCGGCCGGCCGGGCAGTACGCCATGAGCGAGCTCATCGCCATCGGCGGCATCCAGCCGCTGATGAAGACGCTGCTCGAAGAGGGCTTGCTGCACGGTGACTGCCTCACGGTAACCGGCAGAACACTGGCCGAGAACCTGGCCGACGTGCCCCACTACCCCGATGGCCAGAAGGTCATCCGCCCGATGAGCGACCCGATCAAGAAGGATTCGCACCTGGTCGTTCTCTACGGCAACCTCGCGCCCACCGGAGCGGTGGCGAAAATCACCGGGCACGAGGGGCTGTCCTTCACGGGCACGGCCAAGTGCTTTCACGGCGAGGAAGCCGCGATGGCGGCCATCATGGACGGGGTCATCGACCGCGGCGACGTGGTCGTGGTGCGCTACGAGGGACCCCGGGGTGGTCCTGGCATGCGCGAGATGCTCTCGCCCACCAGCGCCATCAACGGCCGCGGCTTGAGCCAGGACGTAGCGCTGATCACCGACGGGCGGTTCTCCGGCGGTTCCCACGGCTTCGTCATCGGTCACATCACGCCGGAGGCCTACGAGGGGGGACCCATCGCGCTGATCGAAGACGGCGATGAGATCACCGTCGATGCCGAGAAACGCGAGATCACTCTGAACGTCGGCGACGCAGAGCTAGCCGCACGCCGCGCCCGCTGGCAGAAGCCCGCCCCGTACGCAACGAAAGGCATTCTGGCCAAGTTCGCGCGGCTGGTCAGCTCGGCAAGCGAAGGCGCGGTAACGGACAAAGACCTGGATTGAGCACACCGGCAGAATGCCGCGAGAAGGGGGAAGCACTCGTGCCGCAGCAACCACAGGAACCCGACATCGCCTCATGGCACCGCTACTTCGCCATCGAGTGCAACAATGCGGCCTGGGACCTGGCCGGCCAGGCGCGCACGGCCGATGAGGACGAGCAGATGCTGCAAGCCGCCCACGCGTCGGCCTTTCACTGGGATCGGGTCGGCGAAGAGCTGAACCGGATGCGCGCGAAGATGCTGCTTGCCGAGGTGCACGCGCTGCTGGGCATGAACCCTTCGGCGCTCCGGTACGCCGAGGAGATGCAGGCCTATTTTCTGGACAGGGACACGCCCGACTGGGAGATCGCCCTTGCACACGCGATCTATGCCCACGCCGCGCACGTGGCGGGGGATCTCACCGCCCACGCCCGTGCCTATCGGGATGCGCTGCAAACGCTCGAGGCCATTGCCGACCCCGAAAATCAGATGCTGGTGCAGATCACCTTCGATCAGGTGCCGCCACCGGAGCCGTAAGCGGGCTACAAACTCGCCATTGCAGGTGGTGGTTCACATGCTATCTTCGGGCATGAGAGGTCACGCAGTCACGGTGGGGCATGAGGACGACTCCCTCAATACCAATCGACATCCTTTCTATACGGGGTGCAACCCGCATGGCGCTGCTCGCGCTGGGCCCGCTGATCGTAGCGGCGCCAGCGGCGCTCGCCGATCTCAAGATAGACCGGCTGGTGATCGAAAAATCTCAGCGAGTGCTGATCCTCGAGCACGACGGGTCACCCGTCCGGTCCTACGCCATCGCCCTGGGCGGCGCCCCGCGCGGGCACAAGCAACGCGAAGGCGACCTGCGCACGCCGGAAGGGCAATACACCATCGATGCGCGCAACGAGGACAGCGCCTTCCATCTCTCTCTTCGGATCTCCTACCCAAATGAGGCAGACCGCGAGCGGGCAGCCCGGGATGGGGTCGACCCCGGTGGGCAGATCATGATCCACGGCATTGGGGAGGCCGACCCGGAAATGCGCAAACTGCATCCTTACATCGATTGGACCGCGGGCTGTGTTGCGGTGACCGACAGCGAGATAGAGGAGATCTGGTCGCTGGTCGAGATCGGCACCCCTATCCTCATCCGGCCCTGACCTCCGAACGCCGCCGGAACTAATCGCTCCAGATGAACCGCGCCTTGAGACCACCCGGCACGCTGAACGCCGCATTCCCTGGACATCTGATCCCAAGCCCGCAGGACCCGCCATCTTGAACCTGGATCTCACGCTGAAAGCTGCGGCCATACTCGTCCTGCTGATCTCCGGCACCGAGTACATGCTCTCCTCGGTCATACACCTCGGGCCCGTGCTCTTTGCCAACGTGATGTTCGTCACCAGCATCTTCAGCCGCACCCAGCCCCAGCGAATCGCCGTGATCGCTCTGGCCTTTGCCGTGGTGATTCCCATTGGGGCTTTCCGGGCCTACATCCGTGACGATTCGGCGCTGTGGGTCGCCCTGCTCAATCTGGGAATTTTCTGTTACGTTGCCTTCGTTGCCGTGCGTACGCTCAAGGCACACTCGGGGGAGACCGTGGAGGACGGCCAGGATCCGTAGAGGTCCGGCCGGCGGAGTCTTTCGCAAAGCTGAGACAGGAGACGGGGCGTGATCGACGCGTTCAACTACTTCGTTTTCGTTCTGGTGCCCATCTTTCTGCTGGGGTTCCAGGCGGTGCTGCTCGCCATCATCTTTTTCTTGAGGGCGAGGAGGTGGCTCTCGATTTACGCGTTCGCCGGCGGCGGCTTTCTCGCGGGGCTGGGCTTCGGCTACCTCTACGCCACGCTGAGCGGATCCACGGAAGCGCTGCTGGCCGTCTGCCTGTCCGTGGGAGTGTTTGGAGTCTTGTCAGGCGCCTTCTGGTGGTTGCTTCTGGTCAAGAAGGCTACCAACGGAGATGAACAGGCGTGACGAAACCCCGCCGCAACCTCCTGATCGGCGTGGCCGCGCTGGGGCTCGGCGCGTGCGCATCGGAACCCCGCGTCGTGGAGCTCAGCGACGCGCGTTTCTCGGTGGATTGCTCGGGCGGTACCCCGTCGTGGGCACGCTGCCACGAGCTGGCCGCACAGGCTTGCGCCGACCGCAGCTTCGACGTGGTTTCCCAGGTGAGCAATGAGGGCAGTGCGAACGTGGGCCGCAACGATTGGTCGACGACGGGTTCTGAGGTGACCCGCCGTATGGTAGTCGAGTGCCGGTGACGAGCCCCCGAGCTCGCTCTCTGACGCCCGCCCATACGAAGCCGTGACGGCCCTTACCGGGCCATCGGCTGAATCACTGACAGGCTGACGTGTTCCGGTGCGACTACCGGCGCCCGCGGTCGCGGGCTTCGTTGACCGTGAGCTTGCGGCCCGATACCTCGGACTCGTTCAGATCTGCAATGGCATTGCGAGCCGAATCGTCACTCATCTCGACGAAGCCGAAGCCGCGCGAGCGGCCGGTGTCGCGATCGGTGATCACCTTCGCAGAGCCGACCGCGCCGAACGGCGCAAACATATCTTCGAGATCCTGGTCCGTTACGCTCCAGGGCAGATTTCCAACAAATAGCTTCATATATACCTTAGTGGGCAAGCGGTACGTTAAATTTCCCCAGACCGGCGGTCGCAATCTGCACTATCAGGCACCCGCACCGCTTGCCGAATTAGACTTATCGAAGGCAGCTCAGAGAGGCGTTAAACTCGAGACCCAACCGGTGCCGAGAAAGTAACGCGTTTTTCCCGCATATACAACAGGGCGCCCGTGGGCCTGGACACCCGCCAGGCGGCCGTTTGCGGGGAATCCGCGGAGCCAGAGATGGTTCAGCAACCCGCCTTGGCAGAGGGAAGGCGCGGGTGGGCAGCGGCACCTTGAACGACCCCGAATGTCCGTCGGGCCGGAGAGCACTATGCGCATACAACTGAAACTTCCGATCGTCTTCCTGGCCGCCATGCTCGCGGGGTGCTCGCCCGAGGAGGGCAGCGATGCGTGGTGCGAAGACATGGCCGAGAAGGACAAGGGCGACTGGACGGCCAACGAAGCCACGGAGTTCGCCCGCAGCTGTATATTCAAATCCTACGACGACGAGTAGAACACGGGCACCCAGCCGTGGACGGCGAAGCCGCACGTGCCTATCTACTTGCAAGGCCCGAAGCATGGGAGGATTTCCCTTTCGGACCCAACGTCTACGTCTACAAGATCGGCCGCAAAATGTTCGCGACCTTGAGCTACGCGACCGGGGTGGCGCAGATGAACCTCAAATGTGAACCCAACGAGGCCATGGTGCTGCGCGACATCTTCGACGCCGTTCGGCCCGGCTATCACATGAACAAGGCGCACTGGAACACCGTGACGCTGGACGGCTCCGTTCCTGGCGGCGAGCTGGAGCGCATGATGGACCGGTCATACGCGCTGGTCGTCGGGGGTCTCACCAAAGCCGAGCGAACGGGCCTGGAAGTGCGCCACGGCCGCGACGCCATCTACCGTTAGGATCCGGTGGCTGCCGGACGCCTGCAAAGGTCTTCGTCACGCTGCTATAGTCCGGCCGCGAGGCATCCTCAAGGAAGGGATGAACGAAACTCAACTTATGCTGGGGCTCCTGCTCAGCGCCGTCGGCATCGGCTATCTGGTATACGGCCGCCGCCAACAGGTACCGATGTTTTTCATTGCCGGTCTGGGACTCCTTTTGCTGCCGTTTTTCGTCGGTTCCCCCTTGACGCTCCTCCTCGCCGGAGCCGCCGTCGGGGCCGTGCCGTTTCTGATCAGACTATGAGCCCGACTTGAGAGCCATCGCCATCATCACCGCCCTTGCGCTTCTCGCGGCGTCGCCCACGGCCACAGGTGACGGCTCGGCAACCGGCGTTCGCATCATGGAGTCTCAGCGTTACTGCCAGTCAGCGCGGCAGTGCACCAGGGTCGAGACCCGTTGTGGCGGCTGCGACTGCGGGACCGCAATCAACGAGGCGTTTGCAACCGAACATCAGGCCAACCTGGCAGCCCAGTGCGGCACCAGCGAGCAGGCAGAGTGCGAGCGGCCGTGCCCGGAAACCCGACCCATCTGCGTGGTCGGGCTGTGCGCCCTCGAGCCTTTGCGAGGCCCTTAAGCTCATGAGCTTTCTTCCGCCGGACTTTCGCGTTCCAGAGCTGTTGAACACGCCCTCCTTTCACGCCAGACCGTTGACCGTGGACGACGTGGTTCGCGACTACGATGCCGTGATGACCAGCCGAGAGCGACTGGTCGGCGTATTCGGGCCCCAGTCGCAGTGGCCGGCCGCCGATCTCTCGCTCCGACAGAACCTCATCGACCTAGGCTGGCACCAGAAGGAGTTTCAGAAACGCAGCTCCTTCGCATACACGATCGTGGACCCGAACGACTCAATGACCATCGGCTGCTTCTACGTCTATCCCGAGGCGCCCGACGGTTTCGACGCCTCTCTGTACCTGTGGGTCCGCACCAGCCACGCGCACATGGACGAGTCGGTCTTCTTGACGGTGAAGCAATGGCTGGAAGAGACCTGGCCATTGGATCGGCTAGCCTGTCCAGGCCGTAGGTGATCGCCCGGGACGCTTACCCCGGCCGCGGCCCTACCCGCCAGTAGCGCAGGGACGCGCCCGAGCCCAGGTTTGCCACGTCGTACTTTCCGGCGTACGCGTTCCGCACGGCTTCGATTTCCGCCGCGTCCGCAAGCTGCACGAGCGTCGCGGCGTAGACGGTATCTGCAATCTTCAGCCTGACGTCCGGATCATCGGCTACCCAATCCGGCCAGTTCTTCTCCTCCGGGGCGGCCGCGGCAACGTACAGCGTGCCTTCTACCTGGGCACACCAGATCGTCACCGAGTGCGGAATCAGATAAGGGGTCGCCACTTCCAGCGAAACTTCCCCGTACTCGTCCGAGAACGACCAGTCGCTGGGGAGCACTTCTGCCTCCTCGCCGGTAAGCCACAGCCCCGGCCGACGGTCCCGCGGGTCACAGGCACCGAGAATCAACACGGCGGTCAGCAGCACCCAAGCACGTCCAAGGGTCATCATCTTCGCTCCCCCGCAGCAGGTTACGCGCCGATACTAAGAGTGCAGGGGCCGCTTGTCACCAGAACGCGAACGGCAAGACGGGCGAAGCGCGTTTGCATTGCAGGGCGATCTCTTGGCAGATTCACCCTCGGGATTAAGGCGGGCCGACCAGCCCGCCTCCCCCAGGCCCCAGAAGCGGGGTCTGCAGCCGTGTGGGCAACCGCACGCCGAACGCGAAGCGAGGAGAGAGCACATGAGCGACAAGGACATCCGCCGAGCGCTACANNTCTGCTCAAGGAAGTGGACTCGGACATCCATAGAGCACTGCAGGCGTCGACGCCCACCCTCGACGGGGTGGGCGACCGGCTGGAGTGGCTGGCCGCAAAGCTGGCCGTCTCCCACCCGCGGGTAGAAGGTTTCCTGCGGGAGCTGGTGGATGCTCTGGGCAAGCTTGGAATATAGGAGGCCGAGATGATCGAAGGCGGATGTTTCTGCGGCGAGGTTCGCTACCGCATCGAGGCAGGCGAGTACCCGGCGGCTCACTGCCACTGCACCATGTGCCGTCGGACCAGCGGCGCGCCTTTCGTCACCTGGCTCGTGGTGCCCAAGGAGAAGTTCGCGTTCACCGCGGGCAGGCCGAAGAGGCTGCAATCCTCCGATCGCGGTCAGCGGTTCTTCTGCTCAAGCTGTGGCACGCCCGTGACCTGCATCGTCGATGACCATCCCGACAACGTTGACGTAACGCTCGGCAGCCTGGACGAGCCGAACGACATCGTGCCAAAGTTCGAGATCCATACCGACACCCGGCTCGACTGGGTTCAGACCAACCTCCAGCAGGGCTGAGCGCCGAGTTGTCCACGCTGTACGCAGTGTTGGCTGACTTGTTAGTCGTTCTGCACCTGCTGTTCATCGTGTTCGTCGTTGTCGGTGGCTTCCTGACCATTCGCTGGCATCGAGTCGCCTGGGCGCACCTGCCCGCCGTGGCATGGGCCGTGGTGGTCGAGTGGGCTGGCTGGATGTGTCCGCTCACCCCCTGGGAGCTGCGGCTGCGCTACCTGGCAGGCGAAGCCGGCTACCATGGCGACTTCGTCGCCCACTATCTGCTGCCGCTGCTCTACCCCGAAGCCCTGACCCGCAGCACCCAGATTCTGCTGGGCGTCCTGGCGCTGGCCGTGAACGTCGCCATCTACGGGGGCTGGTGGTACCTCCGCCGGCGGCAATAACGGATAATCCGCGGGCAGGGGTGAGGAACATGGATCTGCAGAGCTGGCGTGAGGACATCGACGGCGAGCTCAACGCCGACAACCTGCGGGCAAAGCTCGCTGTGGGAGGCTACGCGGTGGCCATGTATACCTATCCACCCGGAACGCACTTCGGCAATCACATACACGCCGGTGACAAGAAAGACGGAGTGCTTTCCGGGGAGTTTCTCATGGAGATCCAGGGGGAGAAGGTGCTCCTCCGGGCCGGCGACATCCTCCACGTGCCCGCGGGCGTGGTGCACTCGGCACGCGTCGTCGGAGAGGAGCCCGTGGTCAGTCTGGACGCCACCAAGCTTTGAGCCCGACGTCGGACAGCCCCTGCGCTGCCCTGCTCGGGGGCAAGGTGGCGTCGATTCGCGCGGTCGCGGATCCTGCCGGCCCATCCTCTCTGGGGGCTTTGGAGATCGAGCTAAAGAACGGGCGTATCATCCACGCCCGCCCTGCGGGGTCCGGCGGCTGCGCGATCCTGCCAGGGCCCGCCCGCTACGAACCCCGCCGCTGGCGTGATCTGACCCCCGATCTCCCCTTCGCCTTTGCTCGTGATGCAGTGGTGACGCTGGCCGAGGCGGTGGAACTGGACCACAAGGTTGTGGGTCTGAGGTTAAAATTCGCCAACGGCGCGCAGTTCGTGTACGACACGAGCGGCGGCGGCCCGCGGCTGACGACATCAATTGACGAAGTTTCCGGAGCAAGATCGTGATGCGACTGGTGTGCATCTTCCTCATCGCCGTGACCGCGGCGATGAGTCCCCAAGGCGGCCAAGCAGAGCCCGCCCCTGCGGCCGACGAGTTTCCCCTGCCCGTCGTCGAGGCAGCCCCGGATTTCAATGGCGTGCTGGCCCGCTCGGCCTGGATTTACATCGGCGGCCAGCCGGAGCGATCGGCCCTGGCTCGCATGAAAGCGCTCGGCGTCGAGACGGTCATCAACCTGAGAACGGGCGCGGAGATGAGTGATCGGCGCCAGGTTCCCTACGACGAGCAGGCGGAAGCGGAATCACTGGGCATGCGCTACGTGCACGTCCCGGCAGGCGGCACGAAATACCCTTACTCGCCCGCCGCCGTGGACCAGCTGGCCGGCGCCATCGCCGCAACCCAGGGCAAGGTTCTGCTGCATTGCGCGTCGGCGCGACGGGCAAGCCACCTTTGGGTCGCCTACCTGGTGAAGCACCAGGGCTTCACTCTGGACGAGGCCATTGGCCACGGACGGGCCGTGAACTTCGGCGAGCTGCCCTTAGAAGGGTTCCTCGGCCAGCCCGTCTCGTTCGAGCTGTCCGAATGATCAGACCCACCACAATCCCGGCGCGAGCGAAGACCACTCCCAGGGGCGCTTTCGCCACCCATTTGCCGCCGTGCACGTTGCTCGCGAGGTGTCCCAATGCTGCGCAAAGGTGACCAGGCTCCGGACTTCGAGCTTTCCGACCAGACCGGCCAGCCGGTCAAGCTCAGCGGGCTTCTGCGGAACGGTCCCGTGGTGCTCTACTTCTATCCCGCCGACTTCACTCCCGTATGCACGCGGGAAGCTTGCGCCTTTCGTGACCGCCACGAGGACCTGAGCAATCTGGACGTCGCCATCGTGGGGATCAGCCCTCAGAACCAGGCGAGTCACCGTCGCTTCGCGGAGACCTACGGGGTGCCCTTCCCTCTGCTCTGCGACACCGACAAGACGGTCATCCGCGCCTACGGGGTCGATGGGCCCCTGGGACTCGGGGTGCGCCGCGTCACGTACCTGATCGACCGGGAACGAACCATCACCAACCGCGCCGTGTCGGACATCTTTCTCGGCAGCCACTTGGCACTCATCGAGGAGGTGCTCAGTCAACCGTAGCCGGCCGCCCCGGCTCCTGCGGCAACCCCAGAGCCCGTTCGGCCGTCAGGGGCTTCCCCTCGACGTGCCCGCGCCCATCACCACGGCCACCAGGCGCCTGGCAAGCTCGCGAAAGAAAGCGCCCATCCATCCATGCAGGAGCAGCCCCAGGGCGATGCCCCCCAGGTCCACCAGCACATCGGCCAACTCAGCGGATCGAGCGGTCTCGAAGCTCTGCAGCAACTCGATGAGCAAGCCGTAGCCGAACATCCAGCACCCCGGCACGAGCCAGTGCCGATGGCGGTGCGCAAGGGCAAGAGCCAGCGTGAGGTAGGTAAACGCGAACCCGTGCAGGAGCACGTCGCTAAGGCGAAAAACGGCATCGGGCGGGCTCGGGTGCAAAGCCAGGTAGGTGCAGATCGCCAGCGGCAACCAGAAAGCGATCGTCAGCAGCGCGGCTGCGACTCGCTCAGACGCTGGCCGCCGATCGCTCATGCACGAAATCCACCAGGAACTTCACGTTATCCACAGGCGTCTCGGGAATGATCCCGTGCCCGAGGTTGAAGATGTGACCGGCCCGTCCCGCGGCCTGATCGAGGATTCCCTGAGCCTGCTCGGCAACCGTGGCCCGGTCGGCACAGAGGACGATGGGATCGAGGTTGCCCTGAACCGACCGGCACCCCAGCTCGTTCCAGGTTTCCCCAAGCGGCACCCGCCAGTCCAGAGCGAGCACGTCGGGCCCGGCTCTCACCACGTCCGCAAGCAGATGCGAGTTGCCGGTTCCGAAGTAAATGACCGGCACCCCGCCGCCCGGTGCCTCCTTGATTGCCTGAATCAGCCGCCGCGTGTGGGGCAGAACGTAGCGGCGAAAGTCGGCCACGGACAGACACCCAATCCAGGTGTCGAAGAGCTGCACCGCGTCCACGCCGGCGCGGATCTGCAGATGCAGGTAGCTCGCCACCTGCTCCGCCAATTTGTCCAGCAGGCGGTGCCACACCGCCTCGTGCTCGTACATGAGCTTCTTCACGAACACGTAGTTACGCGAACCACGGCCCTCGATGGCGTAAGAGGCGAGAGTGAACGGCGCTCCCGCAAAGCCGATGAGCGCGATTTCGGGCGGCAGCTCCTCGAGGACGTTCTTCACGGTTTCCGCGATGTACGGCGTGGCTTCCTGCGCCGGCAGGCTCCGCAGCCCGTCGACGTCCGCGGTGGAGCGAATCGGATTTTCGAACACCGGACCGACGCCCGGCTGGTAGTCTAGCCTCAAGCCCATGGGCTCCAGGATCGGCAGAAGATCGGCAAACAGGATGGCGGCATCGACGCCGAGTATCCGCTGAGCATCCAGCGTCGCCCGGGCGGCGCGTTCGGGGTTCTTGAAGAAATCCAGGCTCGGCATGTCGCCTTTGACCTGATGGTACTCGGGCATGTAGCGACCCGCCTGGCGGTTCAACCAGATGGGCGTATGGGGCGTCGCTTCTCCCCGACAGGCCTGAAGAAAGGTCTTGGTCATTGTGCTCACACGTCCGGCCGCGGCACCTTAGCAGACAGCAGCGGCGGGTCAACCAGCCGCCTGGTCGAGCGCCCTCGCCTTCACCGCACCTATGCCCTTGAGAACGAGCGCCCGCTCCGCGCCTAGGCGAAGATCCTGGCCGACGAGCGCGGCGGTGGACTCGCAGACCAGAACCCCACCATGGCCGGCATGGGCCTGGAGCCGGCTCGCGAGGTTGACGGGCGCGCCGATGACAGTGAAGTCCAACCGCTCCTCGCCCCAGTCTCCCACCGTGCAGTAACCGCTGGCCACGCCGCAGCGGGTCGTCAGCGTAGTGACGTAACCCTGTCGCTGCCAGCACTCGCTGAGCTCCAGCAGGAGCCGCGACACCTGCACGCAGGACTCCAAGCAATCCACGGCTGCGTGACCCCGGGCAGATGCGTTGGGGTTACCGAAGTAGGCGATCAGGCCATCTCCCTGCAGCCCGGCCAGGGTGCCCCCGGATGAGGCGAACAGCCGGCCGCTGGCCGCGAAGTAGTCGTTGACGACGACGGCCAGCTCTTCCGGCGCCAGCCGTCCGGCGAGCTCGGTGAAGCCGACGACGTCCACGTAGGCGATGGTGAGCCAGCGACGTTCGAGCCCGCAGCGCTCGTCCGGCCGGCGGCGCACTCTGGCACGCACCGGCGGCGGCAGGTAACGGCCAAGCCTGCTGTTGAGACGTTCGGTCACCAGCGCGCGCCGGGCCAGATCCTGCTGGGCGGCGTGCAGTCGCTGCGCCTTGGCGAAGCTGGTGAGACCCAACCCGACGGTGTAGCCCACCAGCAGAACGGACGCGGTCAGGTCGGCGGCGGGTGTGCTGGCTGGGACGGGGGCGATCGCCACGATGCGACCGATGCCGATGCCCGCGGCCAAGGCCACGCCCGCGCGCCAGGCGAGCCACCAGCCGGCCTGGGCAGCATTGCTCGCGAGCAGCACGGTGATCGTCACCACCAGTGGAAACCAGGGCAGCCAGAGCCAGCCTAACAGCACGCCCGCCAACAGCGCTTCTGCGAGGTGCAGGCCCAGGGCGAAGCGAACGGTGGAAGCGCCCCGGGATTCGATCAGCCGGCCGGCCACGTGGGCGAAGACGGCCCATATCAGGCAGCCAGCCGCAGAGGCCGCGAGGGCCCAGGGCGGCCTGGGCGTGCCCTGCAGAGCCACGATGGTCAGCGCGAGACCCGAATAGCCCGCGTAGCGGAAAGGAATGGCGCGCAGGTGCAGGTTTCGCAGAGCCATGGGCGAGACTCTGGCGCGCTCGCCCGCCCCGCGCCAACGACATCGGCTAGCGACGCTGTCAGCTTCCTAGCAGACCGAGGGATGCCGCCGGCAGGTCAGGTGGCGCGTCCTAAGGTGGGGTCGAGGTCGGCGTCGTAGTCGACACCGTCGATGCCGAACCCAAAAATCTTCAGAAACTCCTCACGAAACCCGTCCAGATCGCCCAGCTCGGCTAGGTTCTGCGTGGTGACCCGCTCCCAACGATTCCGCACGTCCTCCTGCACCGATTCGGCCATCTCGAGGTCGTCCATGCGGATGCGCCCGGACTTATCGAGGCGCATGGCCCCGTCGGTGCAGAGCTGCGTTGCGAACATGCGATGGATGTGCTGGATCGGATCTTCGTGGACGCCGCGCTCCTTCATCACCTTGAAGAGCAGGGATGCATACAGCGGCACCACGGGAATCGCGCTCATGGCCTGAGTCACCACGGCCTTGAGCACTGCGACCCTGGCGCTCCCGTCGAGATCCTCCAGGCGCTCGGAAATCGCGGCGGCCGCCCGGTCCAGATCCTCCTTGGCCTTGCCCAGGGTGCCTTCCCAGTAGATTGGCCAGGTCAGCTCCGTGCCAATGTAGGTGAAGGCCAGGGTGCGGAAGCCCGGAGCCAGGAGACCGGCGTCCCGCAGCGCGTCGATCCAGAACTCCCAGTCCTCGCCGCCCATCACGGCCACGGTTGCCGCCGTTTCCTCCGGATCCGCCGGCTCCAGGTCCACCTCGACCACCTCGCCGCGGTCCACGTGAACGGATTTCATGTGCAACGCCTGGCCCAACGGCTTGATCACCGACCGGTGCAGCTCGCCGGTGCGCGGATGCTGGCGGACCGGGGACGCCAGGCTGTAAATCAGGAGGTCGACGGGGCCCATGTCGGCCTCGAGGATCTCGATGACGCGGCTTTTCATCTCGTCGGAATAGGCATCGCCGTCCAGAGTCTTCGCGTAAAGCCCCGCAGCGGCCGCAGCCTCCTCGAAGGCAAAGTTGTTGTACCAGCCGGCGCTGGCGGTGCGCTTCTCCGAGGGCGCCTTTTCCAAGGACACGCCAAGGGTCGCCGCGCCGCATCCGAAGGCGGCCACAATGCGGGACGCCAGGCCGTATCCGCCGGAGGCCCCGATGACGAGGGCGTTGCGAACCGGCGCCCCACCGACTAAAGACCCCTGGCCGGTGACGTAGTCAATCTGCTCGTTGACGTGCGCGGCACAGCCACTCGGGTGCGCAGTGGTGCAGATGAAGCCACGGATGCGGGGTTTGATGATCATGGTTCTAACCGCTGGGAGCGGGCGCCATGATACCGCGGGCCGCAGCGCGTCGCATTGCCGCAGGAATGTCCACCACCTTGGGACCATCCCTACGGATGCAGGCCGTCAGAGCCGTGCGCGCAGCAATCTTGTAGTCCCGGTCGCCGTCGAGGGCAACCACTCCGGGCCCCGCCAGCGGGACCGGCGTGTCCAGGGGTAGACGCGAGGCCGAGCGAACCGACACCGACTGAAAGGCGCCGGGCGAAAGCGGCGCCAAGAACTCCACGCCCGGACCCATCTCTACGAGCAGCCCTTCCTCGTCCTCGGCCTCGACCAAATCGAGGATCCCCCCGATCGGCGACATGCCCACGGCATCCGGCTCCGCCCGGGTCAACACGATTCGCGCAAGCTTCTGAGCCGCGAAAGGCAGGAGATTACCCACATGGTCGTCCCGGAGAAGCACGGCGTCCACCAGCGCAAGATCCCGCACGGCCCGTCCGTGGGCATCGGTACCTGACAGATGAATCACCTTGGCAGATCGGCGCAGATCACCATCCGGCAGGTGCCCGGCGGCGATGAGCCCGGCCGCCATGCCAGCCGCCGTCGGCTCCGCCAGCACCGGAAAGACGTTGTTGGTGCCGGTGGATAGCGGGATAAGGTCCACGGCCGCGCCCGCCGCGCCGGCGTCCCCGAGCGCGCGGGCGATGGCACGGTTGGTCCCATCGCCCCCCAGCGAGACGATCACCCGGCAGCCGGCGGCNNCGTTGGTCAGCGGCGTCTCAAGCACGTGAACGCCGGCCGTCAGGCCCATATGCTCGAGCGCCAGGGACGCGATGCGAAACGGCTCCCGCGTCACGTAGATGTCGCTGGCTCCCATGGCCTGAGCCCCCGCGGCGACCCGAGCCACCATGTCGCGCTTGGCCTCGTGAGTCATGTTGCTCGCCCGCGCGGCGAGACGCCTGACGTCGCGGCCGGACATCGGGTTGACACAGATGGCCACCGCGGCGTTCGGCTCCGGCCTGTCAGCCATCGATCAGGTAGCGCTGGAGAAAGAGCGCCGTCACCGCTGCCGCGTAATCGCTATTGGCCTTCTTGCGAAACCCGTGCCCTTCGTCCATCGCGAGGACATACCATACCGGCGCGCCCACGGCGCTCAAGGCGTCGGCGATCTGCTCACTTTCTGATGCCGGGACCCGGGGGTCGTTGAAGCCGTGTATCAGAAGCAGAGGTCGCTCGATCTCGTCGGCCCGGCCCAGCGGCGAGATGCCTTCCAGGAACGTGCGCATCCGCGGATCCCGCTCGTCCCCGTACTCCTCACGCCTGAGGTCGCGACGGTACGCTCGCGTGTTCTCCAAGAACGTAACGAAGTTGCTGATGCCCACCCGGGAGACGCCGGCCACCAGCCGATCGCCGTATCGGATCAGCGAGGCCATGGCCATGTAGCCCCCGTAGGAGCCCCCGCTGACGGCCACACGGCCCGCATCCAGACGTGGCTGCGCGGCGATCCAGTCCAGCAGAGCCCCGACGTCGCGCACGGCGTCCTCGCGAAGGTAGCCGTCATCCAGCTTGAGGTAGTTCTTCCCGTAACCGGACGAGCCTCGGAAGTTGGGGGCAACGACCGCCAGGCCCAGCTCCTTGACGTAGTACTGGGCGGATGCGGAGAACTTGGGCCGGTACTGGCTGTGCGGCCCGCCATGAAGATGAACGACCACAGGGTGGGGTCCGGGGCCGTCCGGCATGTACACGAAGGCGGGAATCTCCCGGGGCGCGCCTCCCTCGTCGTCGAAGGTGGGATAGTGCACCAGGCGCGGCGCGGCGAACGCCGACGCATCCAGGCCACCCACCTCACTGCGGGTCCATCGCGTCAGCGTTCGCCCCACCAGGTCGAGGCTGTAGACGTCGCCTGGGGCGGTGGGGGCATTGACCGTGAACCCGAGCTGTCGGCCATCGGGGGAAGGTCGCAACCCGTAGATCGTTCCAACTGGCACCTCGGGCAGCGCCAGCGGTGCGTGGTCGGGTAATCGCAACACCCCCAGCCGCGATATCCCGCCCTCATTGGTCACCATGGCCAGGTGGGCCCCATTCGAGGTTACGGCGATTTCCGTAACGTCCCAGGGCACCTCGGCCGTGAGCACGTCGATGTGGCCCGTCTCCAGCTCCAGGAGATGCAGGCGCATGAACTCGGCACCAAGGTCGGCCGTGAAGTAGACGCCTTCGCCGTCCCCCGCGTACCTGGCCCCGCCAATGGCGACGGCGAGGCCTTCGTCCAGCAATGGCCTCAAGGCTCCCGTGGCGAGCTCGAGCTCGTAAAGGTATGCCTCGGTCGCCGAGACGTACTTGATCAGCAGCAGGCGGTCGTCGGCCGGCGAGAAGTCCACCGCGCGCCAGCCTCCGTCCGTGGTTTCCAGCGCCACCTCGATCCTTCCGGCTAGATCCTGCAGGTGGATGTCCCAGCGGCGACCGTCCCGCTCGGTGGTGGTATACGCGAATCTATCGCCCCTGTTGGACCAGAGCACGTTGGTGTAGCGCGCGCGGCCGTTGCTCACCATGCGTGACTGGCCCGTGGACCAGTCGAACACGAACAGCTGATAAAACTCCGAGCCGCCGGCATCGCGACTCAAGACAAATCCCGGCGCGCCTACGGCACCAGCACCGGTGGGGAGGAAGGCGGCCCTGACCGGTTCGGCGAAGAACGTGATCTGCTCGCGCGCGCCGAGCGGCGACTTCAGCCGATGCAGCTGAGTCGTTTCGCCGAATCGGGTACCGATGACCACACCGTCCTCGGCCCAGCCCATGAGGTATGCAGAGCGGACGTTACGGTAGCGCATCAGCTCGTGTGCTGCGCCCGCAGGCAGTGCCGGCACCCCCGAGACCACGATGTTGCCGGGACGCGCGGCCTCGCGCTCCGGCACCGGGCCGGGAGCCCGCGCACACCCCCAGACGACGAGCACGAGCAGCATCCATCCGAAAGGTTTCCGGAAGCCCTCTACGCGACGCGACGTGAACCACCCCTTCAACGTTCTAAGACCGCTCGTAGACGACGATGGAAAACGGCAGCCGGTTGGCGTCGTCTGCGGGGAACGCCTCCCGGCTCACCTCCCGCCAGGCGTTGAGGTCGAGCTCCGGAAAAAACGTGTCGCCCTCGACGTCGACATCGATCAGCGTGACGTACAGCCGGGTGGCCCACGGCAATGCCGCCCGGTAGATCTCCGCCCCACCGATGACCATGGCCTCGTCGCCTTCATCCGCCCGACACTGCGCTTCCGCGAGTTCCAGCGCGGCTTCGAGGCTGGCGGCCACCAGCACGCCCTCGCGCCGATAGTCGGGGTCCCGGGTGACGACGATATTGGTGCGCCCGGCCAACGGCGCCTTCATGGACTCGAACGTCCGCCGACCCATGATCACTGGCTTGCCCATAGTCGTCGACACGAAGTACTGCATGTCCCTGGGCAGGCGCCACGGAAGCTGGTTGTCACGGCCGATCACGCGGTTGCGCGCCATGGCCCAGATCAGTGCGACGTGCACTTGGCGTCACACCGCAATCGGCGCTCTTATGGTGCCGTGGCAGCGGTAGTTGGAGAGGGTGAAGTCCTCGTAGCTAAAAGAGAAGATGTCGCGCACTGCAGGGTTCAATGTGACGGTAGGCAGTGGCAGCGGCACCCGCGACAGCTGCTCGTCTGCCTGCTCGAGGTGATTGGCATAGAGATGCGCGTCACCGAAGGTGTGGATGAACTCGCCCGGCTGCAGATCGCAGACCTGGGCGATCATCATGGTGAGCAGGGCGTAGGAGGCGATGTTGAAGGGAACCCCCAGAAAGATGTCGGCGCTGCGCTGGTAGAGCTGACAGGACAGCCGGCCCTCGGCCACGTAGAACTGGAACAGGGTGTGGCAGGGCGGCAGCGCCATGCTGTCGACTTCGGCGACGTTCCAGGCGCTGACGATGTGGCGCCGCGAATTGGGGTTGGTTCGGATGGATTGCACGACGGCGGCGATCTGATCGATGGTGCCTCCGTCGGGCGTCGGCCAGGAGCGCCACTGAGACCCGTAGACGGGGCCCAGATTGCCGTCCTCGTCCGCCCACTCGTCCCAGATGTGCACGTTGTGGTCGGTCAGGTATCTGATGTTGGTACTGCCCTGCAGAAACCAGAGCAACTCGTGGATGATGAGCCTGAGCACCACCTTCTTGGTCGTTACCAGCGGGAAGCTCTCGGCCAGATCGAAGCGCATCTGATGACCGAAGATGCTGTACGTTCCCGTCCCGGTGCGGTCGTCCTTGAAGACGCCGGTGTCGCGCACGTGGCGCATCAAATCGAGGTACTGTTTCACTGGCTTCCGTTGGCTGTTGGTCCCGAGTTCGGCCGCGCTGACGGCCACCTGCGTTCCGGTCCTGCGGTCACGTCTGGGTCCGCTGCCGGCTGTTGGCGTTCGCTTGTCAGCCCGGCCCTGCGCCCCTTGCACGCAATCGGGGCCAGAACAGAAGCAGAATACCAACGATGACCATAGGTATCGAGAGCCGCTGGCCCATGGTCAGCCACTCCAGCGCCTCGAACTGGATGTGGGCATCCGGCTGGCGGAAGAATTCCGTGACGAACCTCAGAATCCCGTAGCCAATCAGAAAGGTGCCGGATGCCACTCCCGTCCGGCTCGACCGCGCCGAGACGAGCCACACCAACGCGAACAGAACCACGCCCTCGGCAAAGGCCTGATAGAGCGGTGACGGGTGGCGGGCAAACGCCTCCCACTGACCGGTGCACAGGGGGTTGATGCTGCGGATGGACTCCGCCGAGCAGGGGTAGATCACGCCGAGGACGGAATCCGTGGCCCGCCCCGGAAGCTCGGTGTTGGCGAAATTGCCCAGACGTCCGAATCCGAGCCCGATGGGGACCAGCGGCGCGACGAAATCGCTGACCTGCAGAAAGCTGCGGCTCGTTCGGCTTCCGAACCACCACAGCGCGATCAGGGTGCCCAGCAGCCCGCCGTGGAACGACATGCCTCCGTCCCAGATGCGAACCAGAAACAGCGGGTCGCGGATCAGGTCCTCGAAAGCGTAGAACAGCACGTAGCCGATGCGCCCACCCAGCACGGCGCCCACGGCACCGTAGAAGACGATGTCGGCCACCTCCTCACGGGTCCAGCCCTTTGACGGCGCCCGCCTGACGCCAAGCCACCAGCACATGGCAAAGGCGCCGAGGTAAGCCAGCCCGTACCAGCGGATGGCCAGCGGCCCGATAGCGAAGATCACAGGGTCGATGTCAGGATAGTGCAGGAAAACCTCCACGAGCCGGGTCTGTTACACTGATGGCTGCTTCCACGCCGTCCTATCCCGACCAGCAGCAGCGCGAAAGAGCATGTGTCTCGTCTTGATCGCCTACCAGCCCACCTCGCCCTTTCCCCTGGTCGTAGCGGCAAACCGTGACGAACTATACGCGCGACCCGCGCGCAGCGCACACTATTGGGCCGACGCCCCCCACCTGCTGGCCGGGCGGGATGACAGCGCCGGAGGCACCTGGCTGGGCGTTACCCGAAACGGCCGATTCGCCACCGTCACCAACTTCGCCGAGGAGGGCGGCGAGGATACGCTCCGATCCCGCGGTGAGCTGCCGACCGCCTTTCTGAACAGTGACGTCTCAGCACACGACTACGCCCACCACATCGACGGCCCCGGCTACCGCGGCTTCAACCTGCTGGTCTGGGACGGGAGCGCCCTCGTCTACACCTCGAATCGGGGCACCACCCAGGACCTGGAGCCCGGCGTCTACGGTCTGGCAAACGCCGAGCTCGGGGCGACCTGGCCGAAAGTGACGGGCGGGATCGCCGCGCTGCAGCGCTCGCTCACCTCCGGCCCGACGGTGGACGCTCTGCTCGGCCTGCTGCAGGACGATACCCAGCCACCGGACTCGACACTGCCCAGCCGGGGACGCCCCATCGAGCTCGAGCGGCAGGTAGCCCCCCGCTTCATACGGGGCGACGACTATGGCACCCGAGCGAGCACGGCCGTCATCATTGGAGCCGAAGGGATACGCTTCACCGAGCAGGAGTTTGGCCCCAAGGGGGTCCCGGGTCGGCGCTCCGACTTCGAGCTCGCACCTCCGGGTAGCGCAGTTCAGTGATGGTAGCTGGGAACGACCCGGTCAAGCCCCGATTCGATCAGTCGACGCTGCATGAACTGGGCAATCTCTTCGGCCGTCTCCATGTTCAGCGCTTTGACCAGCATACGGCGCGCTTCTGAGCGTTTGACGTTGCGCAGGGTCCACTTCACTTTCGGCAGGTTGGTCGCGTTCATGGACAACGCGTCGTAGCCCATCGCCATCAGCAGCACGGCGCCGGCCGGAGTGCCGGCCAGCTCTCCGCAGATGCCGACCCCTTTCTCCTCGTCGTGGGCCGCCCGGGCTACCTCGCGCAGCGCGTTGAGCACCGCTGGATGCATCTCTTTGTATAGCTGGGCAACCCGCGGGTTGTTGCGGTCGACGGCAAGCATGTACTGGGTGAGGTCGTTTGAGCCCACCGCGAGAAAGTCCACCGTTCGGGCCAGCTGACGCGCCTGGTAGACGGCCGCGGGCACTTCGATCATGACCCCCACGAGCGGTTGCTTCACCACGATCCCCTCTTCGATCACCTCCACGTAGGCCCGCTCCACCAGCATCTTGGCCTCCTCGACCTCAGACAGGGAAGAGACCATGGGCAGCATGATCCGCAACAGGCCTTCGAGGCCCGCGTTCGCCTTGATCATGGCGCGGACCTGCACCAGAAAGATCTCCGGATGATCCAGGGTGACGCGGATGCCGCGCCAGCCGAGGAAGGGGTTTTCCTCGCTGATGGGGAAGTAGGGCAGTGACTTGTCACCGCCTACGTCCAGGGTGCGCATGGTCACGGGACGCGGGTCGAAGGCCTCCATATGCTCCCGATAGATTGCGCGCTGCTCCTCCTCGCTGGGGAAGCGCTCCTTCTCCATGAACGGCACCTCGGTGCGGAATAGGCCGATCCCCTCCGCGCCCCGGTCCAGGGAGCGCGTGATGTCCCCGGTCAGCCCGATGTTGACCCATAGCCCGACCGGCCAGCCGTCCTTCGTCACGCACGGCAGCTCGCGAAGGTCCTCGAGCTCCTCGGCAAATTCGCGCTCCTCCGCGATGAGGTCGAGATACTGATCGGCGAGACCCAGCGACGGGTTCGTGAACACCTCGCCGTAAAACCCGTCCACGACGATGGAGATGTTCTCCATGTTGAAAATCGGCAGGTCCACCGCACCCATCACTGCCGGAATGCCCATGGCCCTGGCGAGGATGGCCACGTGGGAGTTGCTCGAGCCCCGCACGGAGACGATGCCCTTGAGCTTCTCCTGGGGGATGTTGGCCAGCATGCTGGGGGTAATCTCGTAACCGACCAGAATGGTGTCATCCGGGAAGTACGTCTTGCGGGCGCGGATGTCCTGGAGGTAGGCGAGCACCCGCATGCCCAGGTCCCTGACATCCGCCCCACGCTCGCGCAGGTAGGAATCCTCCATGGCCTCGAAGCGCCTGACGTGCTCGCGAATCACCTGCTTGAGCGCCCCCTGTGCCCACTGACCGCGATTTATGCGGTCGCGGATGTCACCGGCCAACGCGTTGTCGTCGAGCATGTGCAGATAGGCATCGAATAGGGCGAGCTCCTCCGGGGGCAGGCTCTGCGCAAACTGCTCGCTGATTCTTCGAATGTCGTCGCGCACGGCGTTGATGGCGCGGTCGATGACCATGAGCTCGGTGTGAACGTCCTCGGCGATGCGTTCGGGAACCGCCTCCAGGCTCGCCGTCGGATGGATGACCACCGCGGTCCCGAGGGTGATCCCGGGCGCACCCGGCACGCCCTTGTACAAAGCGTCCTCTCGGGCAATGGGCTCGACCGAGCTGTCCTCGAGGAGCTGCTGGATCTCGCCCGTGGCCTCGTGGTGCGCGATCACCGTCGCGAGCTGCGCGGCCAGCGTGACCAGGAATGCTTCCTCGCTCTCGTCGAATCGGCGCGCGTCCCGCTCCTGAGCGACCAGCACCCCAAGCACCCGACGGTTTGCGATGACGGGTACGCCGAGGAAGGAGTTGAACGCTTCCTCACCGATCTCCGGGACCAGGTGGAAACGCGGATGGCGGGTGGCGTCGCTGAGGTTTATGGGTTCCGCCCTTTCCGCCACTAGCGTCACCAAACCCTGATTAAGGCCGAGCGAGAGCTTACCCACGGCGTCGGTGTTGAGGCCCTCGTTGGCTACGAGCACGTAGCTGTCGCCTGCCGGGTTGAGCAGGTAAGCGGAGCAGACCTCGGTGCCGAGGGACTCGCGAACCTCACTCACGAGCAGGCTCAGCGCCTCCCTGAACGAGCTGGATTCCTCGACACCTTGGACGATCCGCCGCAGGATGGTCAGCATGAGCCACCCGTGCCCGCGACGGGCAGATGCGGCGCGAGCTCCTTGAGTGCTGCGCGGTAGACGTCACGCTTGAAGCTGACGACCTGGTCCAACGGATACCAGTAGCTCACCCAGCGCCAGGAATCGAACTCGGGTTTAGCACTCCCGTCCATCTGCACGCGCGCATCGTCGCCCAGCATTCGAAGCAGAAACCACTTCTGCTTCTGCCCCTGGAATCCGGGGCTGGAGTTGTAGCGACGCAGTCGGCGCGGCAGCCGGTAGCGGAGCCAGCCGCGGGTGCGGGCGAGCACCTCGACATCATCCGCTACGAGCCCCACTTCCTCGAAAAGCTCGCGAAAGAGCGCTTCTTCGACGGACTCGTTCTCACGGATGCCGCCTTGCGGAAACTGCCAGGCGTCCTGGCCGCCAACCCGGCGGGCCCACAGCACCTGGCCAATGCTGTTCGACAGAACGATTCCGACGTTTGGGCGGAAACCGTCCGCATCAACCATCGGCATTCCTCTGAATTTCTCCCGATTGAACCTCAATATGGGCAGAATTACCAACCACCAGCCAAAGGGGGGCGACCGAGTTGACGCGGTCGCGTTCCGTGTCAGGATGCTGGCCCTGCACAGCCGAAATCGAGCCGTAAACCTTGAGCAACCGCCTCGCTGACGAGACCAGCCCCTACCTTCGGCAACACGCCGACAACCCGGTGCATTGGCAGCCCTGGGACGAAGCCGCGCTGGCAATGGCCAGGGAGCAGCAGAAGCCCATCCTCCTCTCCATCGGCTACTCGGCCTGCCACTGGTGCCACGTCATGGCCCACGAGTCGTTCGAGGACGCGGCCACCGCCGAGGTGATGAACGAGCACTTCGTCAACATCAAGGTGGACCGGGAAGAAAGGCCCGATCTGGACAAGGTGTATCAGCTCTCACATCAGCTACTCACCCAGCAGGGCGGTGGTTGGCCGCTGACCATGTTTCTGGACCCCGACTCGCTGCTGCCATTTTTCGGCGGCACTTACTTCCCGAAAACGCCCCGCTATCAGCTACCGGGCTTCATCGATCTCCTGTTGCGCATCGCGGAAACGTTTACGAAGCAGCGCGACGAGCTGAACGAGCACGGCACGCGGGTGGCCGACGTGCTGGGCCGGCTATCCGGGACCGACCGACAGGCGGGCGAGCTCGACGACGCTGAGCTGCTGGCTGCCGCCCGCGAGCAGCTCGGCGCCCAGGCGGACGAAGCCGAGGGCGGGTTCGGCGGAGCGCCGAAATTTCCGATGCCCGAAACCGTGGCCCACCTGCTGCGCCACTGGGCCTACGCCCGGAGGTCGGGCGATCAGGACCGCCAGGGGCTCGACCTCGTCATGACGACCTTGACCCGCATGGCGCGGGGCGGCATCTACGACCACCTAGGCGGCGGCTTTTGCCGCTACGCCACCGATCATCGCTGGATGATCCCTCACTTCGAGAAAATGCTTTACGACAACGGCCAGCTCCTCTCCCTTTACTGCGACGCGCTGGCCATCGGCCCCGACGAGCTTTTCTCCCAGGCGGTGAGCGATACGGTCGGATGGCTTCTGCGCGAGATGCGCCACCCGGAGGGAGGTTTCTACGCTGCGCTGGATGCGGACTCCGAGGGCGAAGAGGGAAAGTTCTATCTCTGGCGACGCGACCAGGTGAAGCGGCTGCTGAACGAGGACGAGTATCTGGTCGTCGAGACGCTATACGGCCTCGATAAACCGGCCAACTTCGAGAGCAAGTGGAACCTGCACCGATACGATGCCTGGCGGTCGGTGGTCGAGCGGCTGTCCCTGGATCGTGCGACCGCAGACGCGCTGCTGGCCAGCGCCCGCAGCAAGATGCTTCAGGCCCGGCAGCAGAGGGTTCGGCCCGGCATCGACGACAAGGTGCTCACGGCCTGGAACGGGCTGGCCATCAAGGGCCTGGCCAAGGCCGGGTCGTGCCTGGGGCAGCCGAGATGGGTGGATGCCGCCGCCGAAGCAGCCGACTTTGCGCGCGAGCGGCTCTGGCAGAACGACGTGCTCTACGCCACCTGGCAGGGCGCTCCCCGCTACCCCGCCTATCTGGACGACTACGCCAACCTTCTCGACGGCCTGATCGCCCTGCTGGGCGCCCAGTGGCGCGAGGATGACGCCGCGTTCGCGCGCGAGCTGGCTGATGGCGCCCTCGAAGGCTTTTACGACGCCGACAACGGGGGCTTCTTCTTCACGTCCCATCAGCACGAGACCCTCATTCACAGGCCCAAGCCCACCATGGACGACGCGCTGCCGCCGGGCAACGGCGTGATGGTGCGCGCGCTCACGGCGCTAGGCCATCTCTTTGGCGAAACGCGCTACCTCGAGGCGGCGAGCGCAACGCTTGCGTGGGCGCGTCCGGCCATGGAGCAGTATCCGGCCGGCCACTGCTGTCTGCTCTCGGGCCTGCAGGACGAGGTCGAGCCCCCCGAGCTCGTGGTGGTCCGCGGGCCTGCCGGTACGTTTGCCGACTGGCGCGGCGCGGCGGAGTCGGGATACGCGCCATGGCGGGCCGTCTACTGCATCCCCTACGAGGGTGTCCGAACGCTGCCCGCCTATCTTCCCTCCCTCGTCAGCTCGGAGGTGCAGGAAAAAACGGTCGCTTACGTCTGCAGCGGGCTGACGTGCTCGCTGCCCATCAGCACGCCGGAGGAACTCGGCAACGCCTTGAGGCCCCGCGCCGGCGTCTAGCCGCGCCAGGCCAGGTCCAGCTCGCGCGCGGCCTTGACGTCGTCCAGACGTCTTACCGGGAGTTCGTACGGCGCGCCCTTCAGCCATTCCGGGTCAGCTTCCGCTTCACCCTGAATCGCCACCAGGGCATCCACGAAGGCGTCCAGCTCCGCCTTGGTCTCCGTTTCCGTGGGCTCGATCAGAAAGCATTCCGGGACGAGCAGCGGAAAATAGGTGGTGGGAGAGTGCACGCCATAGTCCAGCAGCCGCTTGGCGAAATCCATGGCCGTCACGTCCCTGCTGCGGGCGGACTCAGCAAACGTCACGATAAACTCGTGGGTCGCCCGCCGCTGCGGATACGCCAGCTCGAAACCGGCGTCTTCTAAGCGTCGCGCCAGGTAGTTGGCATTCAGCGTGGAGTACTCACCCACCCGATGCATGCCGTCCCGCCCGAGCATCAGCGCGTAGGCGAGGGCGCGCAGCAGAATTCCGGCATTGCCGGCGTAAGCCGAGAGACGGCCAATGCTGGTGGGCAGCTCGGCGTCGGTGATCCATCGGTACGCACCGTTCGCGTCCTGCTCGACGAAGGGCACCGGCAGGAAAGGCAGCAGGCGTTCGCCAACGCCCACCGGGCCCGCGCCCGGCCCGCCGCCGCCATGGGGTGTCGCGAAGGTCTTGTGCAGGTTCATGTGGAGCACGTCGAAGCCCATGTCGCCGGGCTTGACCGTGCCGAGAATGGCGTTGAGGTTGGCGCCGTCGTAGTAGAGCAGGCCGCCCGCCTCGTGCACCACAGCTGCGATGCTTTCTATGCCCCGCTCGAAGACCCCGCAGGTGGACGGGTTGGTCATCATCAGCCCCGCCGTCTGGGGACCGACCGCGCGCTTCAGCGCCTCGACGTCCACGTCGCCGGAATCATTGACGGGAACTTCCGAAACCCGGTATCCGCACATCGCCGCGGTCGCCGGGTTCGTGCCGTGGGCGGCGCTGGGCACGAGGATCTCGTTTCTTTCATGATCGCCGCGGGCTTCATGGTACGCGCGGATCATGGCGACACCGGCAAACTCGCCCTGAGCCCCCGCCATGGGTGTGAGGGACACCCCCTGCATGCCGGTGACGTCCTTGAGGATTTCCTGCAGCTCGTGCAGGCAGCCCATGAACCCCTGGCTGGCCGATTCCGGGGCAAGGGGGTGACGGTTGAGAAAACCAGGCAGGCTCGCCGCGCGATGCGCACCCCGCGGGTTGTACTTCATGGTGCACGAGCCGAGCGGGTAGAAGTTCGTGTCGATGGAGAAGTTCTTGCGTGACAGATTGGTGTAGTGACGCACAACCTGAAGCTCCGACACCTGGGGCAGGCCGGGCGGGTGATTGCGCAGTAGGCTGTCAGGCACGTCGTCCATGGCGCCGGGCCGCGCGCTGAGGTGCTGAGCGGTCGCGCCGCGACTCGGGGCGCCGAGCTCGAATATCGTCTGCACATCGCTCATCGGGCCAATACCTCCCCCAAGGCGGCCGCATACCTTCCGATGTCAGCGTCGGTTCGCTTCTCGGTTGCGCAGACGAGCAGGTCGTGGCTCATGCCCTCGTGATAGTTGTCCAGGGCCACGCCGCCGAGTATCCCGTGCCGGAGCAGGTCGGATACCACCTCTTCCGCCGGTCTGGGCAGCCGCAGCACCCGCTCGTGGAAATACGGCCCCTGATGCAGCGCCTCTACCCCGTCGATGGCGGTCAGGGCCTCCACCAGGGCGCGGGTGTTGGCATGACAATGCTCGGCGACCCTGGCAAGGCCGACCGGGCCCATGAGGCTCATGTGGATGGTGGCCGCTGTGACCAGAAGGCCCTGGTTCGTGCAGATGTTCGACGTGGCCTTGCCACGGCGGATGTGCTGCTCACGGGCCTGCAGCGTCAGGGTGAAGCCCGGTTTGCCAGACAGGTCCTCCGTCCGGCCGATCACCCTCCCCGGCAGCTGGCGCACCAGGGCCGAGCGGCAGCAGATGAAGCCGAAGGCAGGACCCCCAGAGGACATAGGCACGCCGAGTGGCTGGCCCTCACCGCACGCGATGTCGGCTCCCGTTTCCCCCCACTTACCCGGGGGCTTCAGCACGGCCAGCGCGAGCGGGTTGACCACGGCGATCACCAGAGCCCCCCTTTCCGCGGCCCAGCCCGTCAGGGCGTCAACGTCCTCGAGCATGCCGAAGAAGTTCGGCTGCTGAACCACCACCGCGCAAACCTCGTCCGAGCCACCGGCCGCGAGCGCCTCGATGTCCACGCGACCGTCGTCGTCGAGTGACATGGCCGCAAACTCGACGTTCTGGTGCCGGCAGATGTTGTGGGCTGCAGCGGCGTAGTGCGGATGCAGGGAGTCCGGCAGCAGAACGGTTCGCGACCTGGCTTTCTTGTTGCTTCGCACCGCCATGAGCACGGCCTCAGCCAGACCGGACGCGCCGTCGTAGACCGAGGCATTGGACACGTCCAGGCCGGTGAGCTCGGTCATCATCGACTGATACTCGTAGATCAGCTGGAGCGTGCCCTGGCTCGCCTCCGCCTGGTAAGGCGTGTAGGCGGTCATGAACTCGCCCCGGCTCGCCAGGTCCCAGACCGCAGCGGGAACGTGATGGTCGTAGCAGCCGGCCCCGGCGAAGCAGACCCCCGTCTCGTCCAGCACCGCCCGAGCGCCGAGCTTGCCCAGCATCTCCAGCTCGCTCACGCCAACGGGGACCGACGAAAGGGCGCCGGCTCTCAGACTCTGCGGAATCTCGTCGAACAGGTCTTCCGTGCTGGCCACGCCGATTTGTGACAGCATGACCTGCACTTCTTCCGCGGTGTGCGGTATGAAGGGCATGGGGGCTCCGTTCAGATCATTGACAAGGACTTAGTGCTCTTCGTTCTCGCATAGTTCGGCGTAGGCTTCCGAATCGAGCAGCTCGTCCAGTTCGGTGGCGTCGTCGGGCTCGATTTTGAAGAACCATCCATCACCGTAAGGGTCCTGGTTGACCGTCTCGGGCGCGTCGTCCAGCGCCTCGTTGACCGCCAAGATGCTTCCGCTCACCGGAGCGTAGATGTCCGAAGCCGCCTTGACCGACTCCACCACGCCCGTCTCGTCCCCGGCGGCAACCTGCTGCCCGGACTCGGGATGCTCCACGTAGACCACGTCACCGAGCGCGTCCTGGGCATGGTCGGAAATCCCAACGGTCACGGTGCCGTCTTCCTCCAGCCGCGCCCACTCGTGGGTCCGGGCATATCTAAGCTCTTGTGGAACGTCGCTCATTCGAACACCTGCAAACCATGGCGCACAAAGGGAGGCCGGACGATTCGCGCCTTTTTCAACCTTCCCCGCATCTCTACCTCGCACGCCCCCTTCGCGCCTCTCGGCACACGTGCGAGCCCAATACTGTATCCCAACGTCGGGGAGAATATACCACTGGTGACCTGGCCATCACCGGCCGCAGTCACCACGCGACAGCCCCGCCGAATCACCCCCTTGTCCTCGAGCACGATTCCCGTGAGCTTCTCGGCAATGCCACGCGCGCGTTCACCTTCCAGCGCCTGGCGGCCGATGAAGTTACGGCCGGGCGGCTCCCAGGCAATGGTCCAGGCCAGGTTCGAAACCAGCGGCGAGGTCTCTTCGTCCATGTCCTGGCCGTAGAGGTTCAGCCCGGCTTCCAGGCGCAGGGTGTCGCGCGCGCCTAGACCGGCCGGCTGGGCCCCGGACCCGACGAGGTCACGCCACAGCTGCCGGGCGCGATCTCCGGGCGCCATGATCTCCAGACCGTCCTCCCCGGTGTACCCGGTTCGGGCAGCCATCTCCTCCCCGTGCACGGCCGCGGTGAAGGGCTTCAGCCGCGCGACGTCAGCGCCGCCCGGTAGCGCCTGATACGCCTTGACGGCGGCGGGACCTTGGATGGCCAGCATGGCCAGGTCCCTCTCCTCAAGGCTCACGGCTTCTGTATTGTTACGGGCAAGCCAGGCCAGCACTTTCTCCCGAGTGGCGGCATTGACGACCAGCCGGAAGTCGTCGTCGCGGCGGTAGACGATGAGGTCGTCGATCACCCCTCCCGCTTCGTTGAGCAGCACGCCGTACAACGCCTGCCCAGGCGCGTCGAGCCGACCCGCGTCGTTGGCAATCACCCGCTGCAGGAAGTCGAGGCAACCCGCGCCGCTGACATCCACGATGGTCATGTGCGAGACGTCGAAAATTCCCCGGTGGCGGCGAACGGCGTGATGCTCATCCAGCTGGGAGCCGTAGTGAAGCGGCATTTCCCAGCCGGCAAAGTCGACCATCTTCGCGCCCAGCTCGACGTGCAACTCGTACAGCGGGGTTCGCCGCGCCATGTTCAGACCACACTCTTGAGGAGATGCGGCTTATTGTATGCGATCCCGCGGAGTGCAGGGCGCCGGGCAAAGCCCGTCTCACCATCGTTTGGCCAGCGGCCCGATCCCCAAAGCCTCCCGCATGATCTGTGTCTTCAGCGGCTCGGCGCGGTCGAGCCAGGCCACGCCCGTGTTCCGCACCCAGTTGGCCAACGGACCGCCGGCCGCGTATGCGCGCCGAAACCCGGACATCAATGCGAGAACCATCTGGGATCGCAGGCGGCGCTGCCGCGCGAAGCGCCGCCAGATTCCCGGCACTCCCGGATCCTGATCGGCGCCGACGCCGGCGAGCTCGGCCAGGAGATCGCGGACGTCCTCGAACCCGATGTTCGCGCCCATGCCTGCCAGCGGGTGCACCACGCGGGCCGCATCGCCAATCAGCAGCACCCTCTGATGAGGATTGAAAGTCGACACGAGCGTCTGCACCAGGGGAAAGACGATGCGGGCGTCCACCGCTTGCACCTTTCCGAACCGCGATCCGAGGCAACGCTCCAGCTCCCTACAGAAGGCGTCGTCACCCTGGTTCGCACGACGTTCGGCCTCGCCGGGCGGCTGGGACCAGACCACCGACGACAGGCGGGCGTCTGCCGTCGGCAGAAGCGCCAGCGGCCCTTCGAGCAGAAATCGCTGCAGGCAGGTACCCGCATGTTCCTGCTCGGTGCGCACCACCGTCGCGAGCGCATGATGACCGGTCGGGGTCTGCTGAGCAGAGACCCTGAGCAACTCCCGAACGCGGGAACGTCCCCCGTCCGCGGCCACGACCAGCTGCGCGGCCACGTCCCCGCGATCGGTTTCCAGCACCGCGCCCGACTCGGCCACGCGGATGCCACCGAGCTCAGCGCCCACTTCGAGCCGAACGTTGTGGTGCCGCCGCAACAGGTCCCAGAGCCCGCAGACAACCTGGCTGGATTCCAGGATCCAGCCGAGCTCCGAACGTCCCACCTCCGCGGCGTCGAAGTGCATGCCACGGGTGCCCCGCTCCTCCCAGACCTCCATGCGCTGGTAAGCGGCGGGCTCGAGGGATGCCCACACCCCGACGTTCTCCAGCAGCTCGCGCGAGGCGGGCGACACAGCTACGTTGCGGATGTCGATGCCCAGCCGGCCCCGCTCGCGTTCGGGCTCGCGCCGATCCAGCACCGTGACCGAGCGTCCAGCCTGGGCGATGCCCAGGGCGGCCAGCGCCCCGACCAGCCCCCCACCCACCACGACCACGTCAGCCATCGTTGCCGCCGCGCATGACTGCCTCGATCTCGTCCACCGATTTGGGCGCCTCCGCGGAGAGCACTTCGTGGCCTTCTCTGGTAATGGCTACGTCATCTTCCACACGAATGCCGACGCCCCGCCAGCGCGGCGCCAGATGCCCCGTGCTCTCGTCAGCCGGAATGTAGATTCCCGGCTCCACCGTGAGCACCATGCCCGGCTCCAATGGCCGCCAGGCACCGTCCACCCGGTAGTCGCCCACGTCGTGGACGTCGCTGCCCAGCCAGTGGGACGAGTTGTGGGGACAGAACTCCCGATAGCGCTCGCTTTCCACAATCTCTTCCACGCCACCTTCCATGAGCTTCAGGTCGACGAGTCCCTCGACCATGACCTTGAGCGCCGAGCGGTGCGGCTCGATGAACGTCGCGCCCGGACGGCAGGCCTCGATGCCCCTGCGATTGGCTTCCAGCACGACCTCGTAGAGCGCTCGCTGAGCGGCAGAGAACTTCCCAGCAACGGGAAACGTACGGGTTACGTCGGAGGCGTAGTGCTGATACTCGCAGCCGGCGTCGATGAGCACGAGATCGCCCCTCCTCAGCACGTCGAGGTTGTCCACGTAGTGCAGAACACAGGCGTTGGCACCACCTCCCACGATGCTCGGATAGGCAGGGCTGCGCGCACCGTTGACCATGAACTCGTGCAGCAACTCCGCTTCCAGCTGCGTTTCGCTCATGCCGGGCAGACAGGCCGCCATGGCACGGCGATGGGCCGAGCAGGTGATACGGGCTGCTTCCCGCATGACCCTGAGCTCTGCTGCCGACTTGTAGAGGCGCTGTTCGTGGAGAAGGTGCTTGAGCGCGACGAACTCCCCCGGGGGGATGGCGCCGCCAGCTTCCCGCGCCCGGATGCCGGCGACCCAGTGCATCAGGCGATTGTCGAACTCCGGATACTCGCCCAGGGTGATGTAGATCCGTTCCCGCCCCTCGAGCATGCCGGGGAGGATCTCCTCGAGATCATCGATGGGGAAGGCGTCATCGACGCCAATGCGCTCCACGGCGCGCTCGGGGCCAACCCGCTCGCCATCGTACCGTTCGGCGCGTGCCTCGCGCTCCCTGCAGAACAGGACGACCTGGCCATGGGCACGACCGGGTGCGAGCACCAGAACCGCGTCCGGCTCCGCAAAGCCGGTGAGGTAGTAGAAGTCGCTGTCCTGGCGAAAGGGATACTCCGTGTTGCGGTTGCGAAACCGCTGGCCGGCCGCGGGTAGAACGGCGATGGAGCCTTCGTCCATCAGGCTCATGAGGCGCCGCCGGCGGCGGCGGTAGTCGGCGGCGGCAATCACGACGACATCTGCTCGTCCGGCGCATTGCCACCCATGAGGCTGCGCAGAAGCAGCGCGCCGACCTTCACGTACTCGTGCACCTCGACGTAGTCTCGCTCCGCGGATTCCGCATCCTCCCCGCCGCTCGCTTCCGAGCCATCCACGTTCGCGATGTACGTGAAGTCGGCAATGATCTCCCGGGCCTCCTCCGGGATCTTGTCCTCTCCGATCTCCTGTAGCCGGGAGCCGGACGCGAACCCGGCCAGGAACGCACCGCACCATTCGCCCAGCGCCTGAAGGCGCAGCTCCAGGTCCGCCTCGTCGTCCGGCAGGAGCGGTGCGAAGCTGAGATCCTCGGCCTGCAGCGCGTCGATGGCAGCGTTAACAAACTCACCAACGGACTGCTCATCGCGAAGCGATTCGATGCCGACGAGCTCGACGAGAGCGTCGAGATCGAACCCGCCGTCCGAAGCAGCCGCCATCCCGCACACCGCGCCGTGAATCTCGGCAACCGAGAGAGATTCCACCGCACCGAGTGCGAGCGCCGTGAGGTCCGCCATGTCGCTTGTCGAGATTAGTGCCCCGGGGAGAGGCGCTTATGCTAGCAGAAGTTACGCGCTTCACATGCCAGCCCTTTCAGGCGACACTACCCATGGATAACCAGAATACGCGTGAAGCTTGGCATGGCCGACACAGAATGGACGGCGCTGGAGAGCAAAGTGGATGAGCTCATCGAGCTATGCAGCGTCCTGACCAAGGAGAATCGGGCGCTGCGAGCACAACAGCAGAACTGGACAACGGAACGGGCGAAGCTCATCGAAAAGAACGAGCTGGCCAAAACCCGGGTCGAATCGATGATCACCCGCTTGAAGGCGCTGGAGCAGGATTAGCAAAGCAGGGCACATGAGCGAAGAAGCCACTACCGTAAGCGTGAAGATCCTCGACAAGGAGTACCAGGTCAGCTGCCCCGCCGAGGAGGTGGACGCGCTGTCCAGGTCTGCCCGCTACCTCGACGAGCAGATGCGCTCGATACGCGAGTCCGGCAAGATTTTCGGACTGGACCGGATCGCCGTCATGGCGGCTCTGAACATCGCCAACGAGTTCATCAACAGCTCCCAGTCTTTAGAATCTACCCACGGCGTCGTCAACCAGAAGGTGACCGAGCTGACCGAGCGGGTAGGTCGCGCGCTTTCCGAGCAGAAGCAACTCAACCTGTAACCGTTTCACAGTTCTCGATTGTGGCCGGTTGTCAACCCGTGGCAATCGCATCAATTGGGCTATACTCCAACCAGTCTCCTGGAATGTTCGCCAGTTGGTGTCGTCCTTGAGCCGTTAGAAAAACCTTAGGAGACTTCGGCGTTGACGCCGGTGTGCCTGTCCGATACCGCCCGCGGTTGTGCAAACGGCGGTGCGGATCGGGAAGCCTTAGACGTCGCCCGGGTCCCCGCCTTGAACCACAACGGTTCAGGGCAAACCAAACAGCGGCATTACCGGGAGACTCTTTCCAACCCGATAGCCCGCCATGACCACCACCTTGGAACGTCAGGAACTCCGCCGATTCTTCCGTGAGCGCAGACGCGCGCTCGACGCGGGGCAACAGCGCGACCACGCGCTGCGGGTCGCCCGGCACCTGCTCAACAGCCCGCTGTCCTGGCGCAGCAGGCGCATCGGCGCCTATTGGGCGAACGACGGCGAGGTGAGCCTTGGGCCACTGCTTGGAGAGCTCGAGTACCGCAAACGCCAGCTTGCGCTGCCCGTGGTCAGCACGGGGGAGAGAATGGCCTTCTACCGCTACACGAGCGCCGCCTCCATGCTGGTGAACCGCTATGGGATTGCAGAGCCAGGACCCGGCTCGGCGTTCGTGAACGGGAGAAGCCTGGACCTGATCCTCGTTCCCCTGGTCGCCTTCGACGAGTACGGCGTTCGCCTAGGGATGGGTGCCGGCTACTACGACCGCTTCCTGGGCGCACTGCCCGCAGGGCTTCGGCCCAGGGTCGTGGGCATCGCCCACGAGGTACAGCGTAGCGGCGACCCGCTGCCGTTCCAGGATTGGGACATCCCCCTGGACAGCATCGTCACCGAGCGCGGCTGGCAAGCCTTCGCCTGACGCCGTATCGTCTCCACCCATGGCCGTACGCAAAATCATACGCATGGGGCATCCCACCCTCCGGCAGGTGGCGCGGCCGCTGGCCGCCGACGAGATCCACAGCGAAGCGGTGGGCCGCCTCATCGACGACATGATCGATACCCTGCACGACTATGGCGGCATTGGCCTGGCGGCACCGCAGATCAACGAGTCGGTACGCCTGGCCATCATCGAGATCCCCGGCGGCCCCACCCGCTACGGCGAGATTCCGGCTCTACCCCTGACGGTGTTCGTCAACCCGACCGTGGAGGTCGTGGATCCCGCCAGCGAGGGATACTGGGAGGGGTGCCTGTCGGTTCCCGGTCTGCGCGGGTTCGTGGAGCGACCCCAGCACGTACGCGTGCAGGCCCTGGATCGGGAAGGCAACCCCTTGGACCTGGAGCTCAAAGGGTTCCTGGCCACGGTGTTTCAGCACGAGTTCGACCATCTGGACGGCCGTCTGTACGTGGATCACCTGAAGGATCCTGCCCTGCTGGCATTCGACGAGGAGTTCGAACGCTATCTGGCCAGTTGACGCCGGCTAGCGCAGAAACAGCTGGTAGGCGGGATTGTCCGTTTCTTCCCAATAGCGGTAGCCGATGCGCTTGAGGTACTCGCCCAGGGAGCGACGGTCGCGCGGCTCAGCCTCGAACCCCACCAGGACGCGTCCCCATGCGGCACCATGATTGCGGTAGTGAAACATGGTGATGTTCCAACGTGATCCCAGCCCGGTCAGAAAGCGAAGGAGCGCGCCGGGCCTTTCGGGGAACTCGAAGCGATAGAGCAGCTCGGGTTTGCTGCCGAACGTGCGCCCGCCCACCATGTGTCGTACGTGAAGCTTCGCGGCCTCGTTGTCCGTCATGTCATGCACGACGTATCCCGCCGACAGGCTCGCCATGAGCTCCGCCCTGTCGTCGGCCGCCGTGACCTGCAAGCCGACGTAGACCTGCGCTTCACGGTCCGTGGCGAACCGGTAGTTGAACTCGCTGACCGGGCGGTTGCCGAGCGTCTTGCAGAACTTCAGAAAGCTCCCCGGCGTCTCCGGGATCGTGACGCCCAGGACGACCTCTCGGTGCTCCCCCACCTCCGCGCGCTCCGAGATGTGCCGCAGGCGGTCGAAATTCACGTTGGCGCCGCTGACCACAGCAACCAGGTTCAGGTCCCGCGCGCCTTCACGCTCCACGAACTTCTTCAGCCCGGCGACCGCGAGCGCCCCCGCCGGCTCCGCAATGGAGCGGGTGTCGTCAAAGAGGTCCTTTATCGCGGCGCAGATCTCGTCGGTGTTGGCGGTGATGACTTCGTCCACGCAACGCTTCGCCACCTTGAACGTTTCCTTGCCGATCTGGGCCACGGACACGCCGTCAGCGAAGAGATCCAGGCTTTCGAACGGCAACCTCACCCGCCGACCGGCCGCCATGGCCGCCGCCAGGCAAGCCGATCCTTCCGCCTCGACACCGATGACGCGCGTGTCCGGGGCGAGGTACTTGACGTAGGCCGCGATGCCGGCGACCAGCCCGCCACCGCCCACCGGCACAAAAATGGCGTCGGGCACGGCGACGTGCTGATTGAGTATCTCCACGGCCACCGTCCCCTGCCCCGCGATGACGTCGACGTCGTCGTAGGGATGAACGAAAACGTAGCCATCGCGCTCGGCCAGCTTCAGCGCGTGTGCGGCCGCTTCGTCGTAGGCGTCTCCGTGCAGCACGATCTTGGCGCCCAGGGCACGCACCGCATCGACCTTGATGCTCGGCGTGTTTCGCCCCATGACGATGAGGGCCTTGATCCCGAGCTGCTGAGCGGAATAGGCAACCCCCTGCGCGTGATTGCCGGCGGACGCCGCGATAACTCCCCGGGCCCTCGCTTCCTCCGAGAGCCGGACGATCTTGTTGTAGGCGCCGCGAATCTTGAAGGAGAAGACGGGTTGCATGTCCTCCCGCTTGAGCTGGACGTGATTGTCCAGACGCGTGGACAGGTTGCGGGCGGGCTGCAGCGGCGTCTCTACGGCCGCCTCGTACACCCGCGAGGAGAGAATCTTTTTGACGTACTTTTCCACGGCAATCGTATGGGTTAGGGTCGACGCGGTTTGTGGGCGCCGTGCGTCGAGCAGGGCTTAGGGGGCGTAAGTATGGACCAAGATCAGCTCAAGCGCAGTGCCGCGGAAGCCGCACTCGCCTACATAGAGCCCAAGCTAGGCAACGCGAGCGTCGTCGGGGTTGGGACGGGCTCCACGACGAACCACTTCATCGACGCGCTCGGCGCGATCAGGCACAAGTTCGACGCGGCCGTCGCTAGCAGCGAGGCAAGCGCCGTGCGCCTTGAGGCCGCGGGCATTCCAGTCATCGACCTGAATGCCGCCCCGTCCGTGTCGGTTTACGTGGACGGCGCCGATGAGGTGAACGCGGCTAAGCAGCTGATCAAGGGCGGCGGCGGCGCGCTCACCCGGGAGAAGATCGTCGCCGCGTCCGCCGACGAGTTCGTCTGCATCGTCGACGAATCAAAGGTGGTGGCGACGCTCGGCGCGTTTCCCCTGCCGGTTGAGGTAATCCCCATGGCCAGAGGCCTGGCGGCGCGCGCCATCGTCGGCCTCGGCGGCGCGCCGGAGCTGCGCGAGGGTTTCATCACCGACAACGGCAACATCATCCTGGACGTGCACGAGCTGGCAATCACCGACCCGGCCGGATTGGAGTCCGCCCTGAACAACGTCGTCGGCGTAGTTTGCAACGGCGTGTTTGCCGCCCAGGCCGCCAACCTGGTGATCGTCGCCGGCGCGTCCGGAGTAACTTCTTTCTGAGGGCCCCCACCCGCCTGGGCTCAGGCCAGAAGCTTGCCCGGGTTCATGACCTGGTTCGGATCAAGCACGCGCTTGAGCGCGCGCATGATTTCGATCTCCGCCGCGCTGCGGGTGTAGCCGAGAAACTCGCGTTTGAGCAGGCCGACCCCATGCTCGGCGGACACGCTGCCGTCATGCCGGGCGACGAGCTCGAACAGGCGCGGGCTGATGGCGTGGCAGCGCGCGTAGAACTCCGCTGGAGGAAGCTCCGGAGGTTTGAGGATGTTGAGATGGAGATTCCCATCGCCAATGTGTCCGTACCAGCACACCTCGATGCCGGGATAGCTGTCGGCAACCAGGTCGTCGACCTGCCCCAGAAACTCCGGCAGCACGGACACGCGAACGCTTAAGTCGTTCTTGTAGGGAGTGAAAGGCGCGATGCTCTCTGAAATGCCCTCCCTAAGCGCCCACAGTGCCGCCGCCTGACCCTCCGACTGGCTGACCACGCCATCGCCTACCCAGCCCTCGCCGACCGCCGCTTCGTAGGCCGCCATGGCGGGCTCCAAGTCCGCCGTATCGAACTCCACCAGCGCGTAGAAGGGCGCCGCCTCTGCCAGCGGGCGCGTCAGGTCGCGGTAAGCGACGACTTTCTGCAGCGAAAGCTCGGAGAAGAACTCGAAGGCGGAGAGCGCGACGGCGCTGTGCAGCAGTGACAATACGTCGATCAGCCGCGGAAACTCTGTCACGCCGAGCAACATGACACTTTGCGGCGCCGGTGCGGGTGCCAGCCGGACGTCCGCCTCCACGATGAAGCCCAGCGTGCCCTCTGAGCCCACGAACAGGTGTCTGAGATCGTACCCCGTCGCGTTCTTCACTAGACCATGGTTGCAGTCCAAGAGATCCCCGGACCCGGTCACGACCCTGAGCCCGGCAATCCAGTCCCGGGTGAGCCCGTAGCGGATCACCTTGATGCCTCCGGCATTGGTGGCGATGTTCCCCCCGATCTGGCTGGACCCCGAGGAGGCAAAGTCGACCGGGTAACACAGCCCGCGGTCGCAGGCGAAGTCCTGGATGGTTCGGGTGACCACCCCGGCCTGGCATCTGAGCAGGCGATCTGCGGCGCTGAAATCGAGCACGCGGTTCATGCGATCGAAGGAAACCACCACCTCGCCGTCGGCGGCCACCGCACCCCCGGAGAGGCCCGTGCGCCCACCGGAGGGTACCAGCTTGAGGCCTTCCGAGTTGGCCAGGCGGACGATGGCGATCACGTCGTCGCTGGTCTTGGGAAAGACGACGGCAGCAGGGGCCGGCTCGAAAGCCCGGGTCCAGTCACGACCCCACTCGTGCAGGCTGTCAGGGTCCGTGCGGACCTGCGACGGCGAGAGCACGGAGCTCAGCTGCACGCGCGCAGACGTCATCCCGGGCTCATCCTGCGGCATCCAGCTCTGCGTCCACCGCCTGGAAAATGTGCTCGCGGAGCGCCGCCGACTCGTTGACCAGGTGGTGCCGCGCCTCCGGAACATAGACCACTTTCGCGTCGAACAGCTGCTCGATGACCTTCAGGTTGTAGCGATGGTCCACCGTGCGGTCGGCAGTGCCCTGAACCACCAGCAGCCCCAGGTCGCTCGGCGCCCGGCTGACGAAGCGCTTCTTCCAGGCAATCATGGCGGTGACCCACTGCACGGGAAGGACGCGGGCCTGCAGCGGGTCGTGGTGCTTCAGAAACTCGATGAACTCCTGGTTCTCGGCATTGACGGAGAACGTTCGCTCACGCTCGGTGATGAAGCGCCGCACGACCTCGTAGTAGAGCCGGCTGACGGGCCACAGGTAGGGCCGCACGAGGGGGGCCAAGAGCACAACGCCCGCAAACGGGCTCGTCGCCCGCGCCACGCCGTTGGCCAGAAGCCACTCCATCGCCACCGCACCTCCCGTGCTCTGCCCCAGGAGATGCCAGGGCTTGGGGAGATGTGCCCCGAGCGCCGCGATGCAGGCATCGAACGCGGCAACGTAGTGGTCGAAGGTCTCTATGGTCGCCGGCGCGCCGCTGGACAGGCCGTGCCCCGGAAGGTCGAAAGACAACACGGCCAGCCCGCGATTGATGAGATGGCGGATCAGGTGTCCGTAAAGGCCCGTGTGGTCGTAGTAGCCGTGCACGACCACCGCCGTGCCCCGCGCATCGCGCGGCGACCAGAGATGGGCCGCCACGGTGTGCGAATCTGTTTCCAACGCGCCGAAATGATGCGCAAGGTCGGGATACTCCTCCACGAAGTGAATGCCGTAGTGGCGCAGGTAGGCATCTTCCTCGGGGGTCAGCACGGTCGGCGAGCCAGGCACGAGGGGCTTCAGCGTCTGCCTGAGGCTGTCCGGATCGAAGCCCAATGCCATCGCGTGCTAACCGCTAATCGTCGGCGCGGCTCGCCAGCACGGCCACGGCTGGCAGGGTCTTGCCCTCGACGAACTCGAGGAACGCGCCTCCGCCTGTGGAGATGTAGGAAACCCCATCGCGCACGTCGTACTTGTCGATGGCAGCTAGAGTGTCCCCGCCCCCGGCAATGGAGAAAGCTTCACTGGACGCGATGGCCTCGGCTACCACGCGGGTCCCCTCTCCGAACTGGTCGAACTCGAAGACGCCCAGTGGGCCATTCCAGAGAATAGTGCCGGCGGCCGCCAGCTCTGCCGCGAAACCGCGCGCGGTCTCCGGGCCGATGTCGAGGATCATCTCGTCGGGACCGATCTCGTCCAGCCGGCGCAGCACGGCCACGGCCTCGCTGTCCAGGCTCTTCCCGACCATGACATCCACCGGCAGCGGCACCTCTACCTTGCCAGCGATGCTGCGCGCTGCGTCCAGCAGGCCCTCCTCGTAGAGCGAGCGTCCTACGGAGTGCCCGGCAGCGGCGATGAAAGTATTGGCTATGCCGCCGCCAACGATGATCCGGTCGGCAATGGCGGACAGGGTGTCCAGCACTTCGAGCTTGGTAGACACCTTCGCGCCCCCGACGATGGCCGTCATGGGCCTCGAAGGCGCACGCAACGCGCGCTCCAGCGCTTCGAGCTCACCCGCCAGCAACGGTCCGGCGCAGGCCACCGGGGCAAACTTCGCAACGCCGTGGGTGGACGCCTGTGCACGGTGAGCGCTGGCAAACGCATCCATGACGTAGATATCGCACAGCGAAGCCAGCCGTCTGGCGAGCGCATCGTCATCGGCACCCTCGCCCTCGAGAAAGCGAACGTTTTCCAGCAGCGATACGGTGCCGGGCTCGATCACGCCGACATCGTCCAGACCGACCAAGGGGACGTCGACGCCCAGCAACTCGCCAAGACGCCCCGCCACGGGGGCCAAGGACAGCGCCGGGTCGAACTCGCCCTCTACCGGGCGGCCGAGGTGCGACATCACCAGGGTTCTAGCGCCGGCACGCACCGCGGCCTCGATGGTGGGCAGCGCCGCCAGGATGCGTGCATCGCTCGTGATCTTGCCCTCGCGGATCGGCACGTTCAGATCCTCACGGATGAGCACCCGGCGATCCGCAAGATCGAGGTCCGCCATGTTAATCCGCTGCGCCATGGAGCTAACGAGCTTTCTCGAGCACGCCCCGCACGGCCGCTGCGACGTTGTCCGCCGTGATGCCCAAGGTGGCCATCGCCTGCCCCCCAGGGGCGGAAAGACCGAAGCGGTCGATACCCACGACCGCGCCGTCCAGGCCCACGAATCGGTACCAGTAATCCGGATGCGCGGCCTCAACCGCCACCCGCGTTCGAAGCGCGGGAGGCAAGACGGCATCCTGGTAAGCCCTATCCTGAGATGAGAAAACGTCGGTGGAGGGCATGGAGATCACCCGCACCCCGACGCCCTCGGACTCGAGCGTCTCCGCCGCCGCCACGGCGACCTCTACCTCGGACCCGGTGGCGATGATCACGGCATCCAGCGCCCCGGCCTCGGATTTCAGGATGTAACCTCCCCGGCGAATGTCGGCGAACGCCTGAGCAGAACGGGGCTGGGGCGCCGTCTTCTGACGGGTGAATATCAGCGCCGTCGGTCGCTCCCGGGACGCCACCGCCGATTCCCAGGCTACCGCGCTCTCCACGGTGTCGCACGGGCGCCACGTCGAAAGCCCCGGCGTCGTTCGAAGATTGGTGAGCTGCTCGATGGGCTGATGGGTGGGACCGTCCTCGCCGACGGCCACGGAATCGTGGGTATAGACGAAGATGTTGGGGGCCTGCATCAGCGCGGCGAGCCGGACCGCGTTGCGGGCATACTCCATGAACACCAGAAAGGTCCCAGAGAACGGCCGAAAGCCGCCGTGGAGGGCCATGCCGTTGGTGATGGCCGTCATGCCGAACTCGCGCACACCAAAGCTCAGGTACCGGTCGTCGTCCGCGCCATCCCAGCGCGTTCCGTTCGAGCCCGTGAGATCGGCGGAGCCTCCGAACAGCTCCGGCAGCGCGCCGGCAAGGGCGGTGAGGCATCGCTGAGACGATTTCCGGGTCTCCAGCGGCTCCATCGCAGATTGGGACGCTTCCGCCAGGGCCCTGATCGGGCCCTCCCAACCTTGCGGCAGTTCGCCGGAAACGCGCCGTTCCAGCTCCGCCGCATCCTCCGGGTGCGCGGCGCGATACTCGGCCAGCAGGCCCTCCCAGTTCCGCTGCTGCTCGGCGCCTTTCTCCCGACAATCCCAGGAGGCGTAGACGGCCTCGGGAATCTCGAAGGGAGGCTCGGCCCAGCCCAGTTCCCGGCGGGCGTTTGCCACCTCTTCTTCGCCCAGCGCGGAGCCGTGCACGCCGGCAGTGCCCTGCTTGTTCGGCGCCCCGTAGCCGATCACCGTCTTGCAGCAAACGAGGGTAGGCCGATCCTCACGGCTCACCGCGTCGTCAAAGGCGCGCTGAATGGACTCCGGGTCGTGACCATCCACATCGCGAATGACGCGCCATCCATACGCTTCAAAACGCGCCGGGACGTCCTCGGTGAACCAGGCCTTGACGTCCCCATCGATGGAGATGCCGTTGTCGTCGTAAATGCAGATGAGCTTGCCGAGTCCCAGGGTGCCTGCGAGGGAAGCGGCCTCGTGAGAGATACCCTCCATGAGGCAGCCGTCGCCGGCAATCACCCAGGTCCGGTGATCCACCACCGAAAAACCGTCGCGGTTGAACCGCCTGGAGAGTCGCTCTTCGGCCAGCGCCATCCCTACGGCGTTCGCCAGGCCCTGGCCCAGCGGACCCGTAGTGGTTTCGACCCCCGGACACTCGCTGTATTCGGGATGACCGGGCGTGGGCGAGTGAAGCTGCCTGAAGGAGCGGAGGTCGTCCATGCTGACCGCGTAGCCCGACAGATGCAGCACGCTGTACAGCAACATGGATCCGTGACCGTTGGAAAGTACGAACCGGTCCCGGTTTGCCCAGGCCGGATCCCCCGGGTTGTGTCTGAGAAAGTCACGCCACAGAACTTCGGCGACGTCGGCCAGGCCCATGGGCGCCCCGGGATGGCCGGAATTGGCGGCCTGCACCGCGTCCATGGCAAGCGCACGAATGGCGTTCGCCCTGTCAGTCCTCGTTACCATTTGGTTTTCGCTAGCGATGTAAGATAAGGATCGGTGCCAGCCCCCTGCCGACCCGCCATATTGTCCTTTACTCGCACTGACATGCGCAAATGCAACGCACCCCATCGGCCGCCGAGGCCACGAGCACGGAAAGGCGGCGCCATGAGTCGCGCCGGAGAAAAGCTGTACAATGCGCGGCTCGCGGCACCACTACCTGGCAGGGCTTCGCGGGGAACCAGAAGGAAAAAACATGAACGAATACAGCATATTCACATCCGAGTCGGTGGCCGAGGGTCACCCCGACAAGATGGCGGATCAGATCTCCGATGCGGTGCTCGACGCCATGCTCGAGCAGGATCCGGACTCCCGGGTCGCCTGCGAGACGCTGGTCAAGAACAATCTGGTCGTTCTGGCCGGCGAGATCCGAACCGGCGCGTGGGTAGACGTCGACCGGCTGGCTCGTCAGGTCATCTCGGACATCGGGTACAGCAGCCACGACGAAGGATTCGATCCCTGGGACTGCACGGTCATGAACGCGCTGGGGGTTCAATCCTCCGACATCGCCATGGGCGTCGACGAGACCAGCGAGCACGAGCAGGGCGCCGGTGACCAGGGCCTCATGTTCGGCTACGCGACCAACGAAACCGACGTGCTCATGCCCGCCCCCATCACGTTTGCCCACCGGCTCGTTCAGAAGCAGGCTGAGGTCCGCAGGAGCTCGCTGAAGTTTCTGCGGCCGGACGCCAAGAGCCAGCTCACGTTCCGCTATGACGAAGCCGGCAACCCCGCGGCCATCGACGCCATCGTGCTGTCCACCCAGCACTCACCGGAGGTGGATCAGAAGACCATCGCCGAAGCGGTCATGGAGGAAATCATCAAGCCCGTGGTGCCCAGCAACTGGATCTCGAAGGACACCAACATCTTCATCAACCCCACCGGCCAGTTCGTGATCGGCGGTCCGGTGGGCGATTGCGGGCTGACCGGACGCAAGATCATCGTCGACACCTACGGCGGCGTAGCACGGCACGGAGGCGGCGCCTTCTCGGGCAAAGACCCGTCCAAGGTCGACCGTTCCGCCGCTTACGCCGGGCGCTACGTGGCCAAGAACATCGTTGCCGCGGGGCTGGCCGACCGCTGCGAGCTGCAGGTGAGCTACGCCATCGGCGTCGCCGAGCCTACGTCGATCAGCCTCAACACCTTCGGCACGGGCAAGCTCGACGACGAGAGGATCATTCAACTCATACGTGAGCATTTTGATTTGCGCCCGAAAGGCCTCGTGGACATGCTGGACCTCAAGCGCCCGATCTATCGGAACACGGCCGCGTACGGCCACTTCGGCAGATCCGAGCCCGAATTCACCTGGGAGCGCACCGACAAGGCCGAGGCACTGGCGGAGGCGCTGTAACGTCACTCCGGAGTAACGCGTCAGCATGCCCGAACGAGGCCAGCGGCCGAGGCTCAGCTTCGAGTTTTTTCCGCCCCGCAGCGAGCAGGGCGCGGCAAGCCTCGCCAGGGTGACGCAGAAGCTCGACGAGCTGCAGCCCGACTTCTATTCCTGCACCTACGGCGCCGGCGGCTCGACCCGGGATGGCACCAAGGAGACGGTCGCGCAGCTTCGCGCCGGCGGCCACGTCACCGCGCCGCACCTGTCCATCGGCGCGGACAGCGAGGAGACGACGTTTGCCATGCTCGAAGACTACCGCAGCATGGGCGTCGACCGGATCGTGGCCCTCCGGGGCGATGTTCCTTCCGGTATTGGCCGCGCGCGCTTTCGGGCGAACGCCGAAGCCCTTGTGGGTCGGATCCGCAAGCATTCGGGCGATCACTTCCACATCGAGGTGGCCGCCTACCCCGAGGTTCATCCCGACGGCAAGTCGCCCGCATCGGATCTGGAGTTTTTCCAGCGCAAGGTGGACGCCGGAGCCAACAGCGCCATCACGCAGTACTTCTACAACCCCCACGCCTACTACGACTTCGTCGACCGCTGCGAGGCGGCTGGCGTGGACATCCCCGTCTACCCGGGGATCATGCCCATAACCAGTTACGAGGGCCTGATCCGTTTCTCCGACAACTGCGGCGCGGACGTGCCCCGCTGGCTGCGTAAGCACCTGGAGGCCTTCGCCGACGACGACGACGGCCTGCGCCGCTTCGGCATCGAAACTGTCAGCCGCCTGTGCGATGACCTGCTCTCCGCGGGCGCGCCCGGTCTGCACTTCTACACGCTCAACCGATGGGGCGCGAGCCGGACGATCTGCCAGAACCTGGGTTTGGCCAACCGGGGCGAATGAGCCGGCGCGTCTATCTGGCAACCTTGCCGGGTTCCGGCGAGACCGTACGTCTCGATTCTGACACCTCCCACTACCTGACGAGGGTCATGCGCCTGAAGGCGGGCGACCCTCTGCGCTGCTTCAACGGCGACGGGCGCGAGCATGCGGCCCGGCTGGCAGACGCCGACCCCCGTTCCTGCTCCATCGAGATCACCGAGGAGCTGCGCAGCGTCGCCCGGCCGTCCCTGCGCCTGCACCTCGCCCAGGGCTGGCTCAAAGGCCAGGCCATGGACCTGGTGATTCAGAAGGCAACCGAGCTCGGCGTCACCGACATCTGGCCCATCGACGCCGAGCGCAGCAACGTCCGAATCGACGCGGATCGCACGGCCGGGCGCCTGCAGCACTGGCGCGGCATCGCGAAGAGCTCCTCCGAGCAGAGCGAGCGGCTGTTCCTGCCGACCGTGCACCAGCCCCGCCGTCTCGAAGCGCTGCTGGACGCCCGCCTCTGCCGGCAGCACATCCTGCTCGATCCCGGGGCAGCCGTGCTCCCCGGCGGGCTGCCGTTCGACTCCCTGGTCCTGATGGTCGGGCCCGAGGGCGGGTGGACCGAGCGCGAACGCCAGTTGGCAGACGCGGCGGGCGCTCAGCGATACGGTTTGGGGAATCTAATTTTGCGGGCAGAGACGGCGCCCATCGCGGCGCTCGCCGCGATTCGACAATCCTGGGGTTGGCGCTAGGCCTGCTTGGCGCTTTCCTGATCCTGCATCAGTTTGGCCACCTGCACCTCGAGGTATTGCAGGTTGGGGATGATGGCCGGCTCGCTGCCAACCCTGAGCGCCATGGTTTCGGCCACGCGGAGGTTGGTCGGAACGTTGGACATGTCCTCGGCGGTGAGCTGCACGATGCGCGGTAGTCCTTCCGCCGCCAGGGCATAGAACGGCAGCCCCTCGACGGTCCGGGAGCGGTTCATGACAATGAGGCAGCGACCCTCTTCCGCATCGTCCACGGGCGTGTTGTCGAGCCGCTCGAAGCGCACAACCGGGATGACCTCGCCACGCCACTCCAGCATGCCAAGACACCATTTCGGCGCATCTTCGACGCTGCCAACCCGGCGCCAGGGCAGAATCTCGGCCACGCAGATGTTGGGCAGCAGCAGGTTCGTCTCCTGCAGCGGGATCATCACGCAGGTCATTTCGACGAGATCTTTTGCGGGAGCAGGTTCCATGGCCTTCTCTCTAGTTCACCAGCGAGTCGATGGTGCCAAGCAGCTCGTTTTCCTGGAACGGCTTGCCGAGGAAGCGGTTCACGCCGAGCTCCGCAGCGTGCTCCTGGTGCTTCTCACCCGTTCGCGAGCTGATCATCACTATGGGCAGGTCCTGCACGCGCTCGTCGCGCCGCACCTGTCGGGCCACTTCGAACCCATCCATGCGCGGCATCTCGATGTCGAGCAACATGACGTCGGGCCGGCGCTCCTGCAGCATGGCGATGGCTTCGATCCCATCCTTGGCCACGATAACGTCCATACCCTGCCGCTCGAGCAGCCGCGAGGTCACCTTGCGAACCGTGACCGAGTCGTCCACCACCATGACGCACGTCGTCTTCGCTGCGCCCGGCATGACCCGCCGGGTGACGGTCAACCCTTCGCCCTTCTGAGCGCGGATCAGCGCCAGAAGATCGAGGATCACGACGACGCTGCCGTCCCCGAGGATCGTCGCCCCGGACACGCCGCCGACGCCCGCGAATTGCGGACCTAAGCTCTTCACCACGATTTCCCGGCTGCCCTGCACGGCGTCCACGTGCACGGCTACTGACCGATCGCCCGACCGGACGAGCACCACGGGCACCGCAGCCTGAGCCGGGTTGCCACGGTGTTCCCGGCCTAGATAGCTGCCCAGATAGCGCACGTTGTAGCGAACGCCCGCGTACTCGAACGGCTTGGAAAGGGGCGGATGAACTTTGTCGAGCTCTTCTGCGCTGAGCAGGACGATGCCCTCGATCGTATTGAGCGGGATGGCGTAAAGATCGTCTCCCACCGATACCATGAGCGCGCGGTTTACCGATACCGTGAACGGAACTCGAACGACGAAGCGCGAGCCTTTGCGCGGCCGCGAGACGATGTTGATGCTGCCGCCGAGCTGTTTGACCTCGCTGTGCACCACGTCCATGCCCACGCCACGGCCGGATATTTGCGTCACCGATTTGGCGGTGCTGAAACCGGGTGCTAGCACGAACTGGCAGATCTCCTCGTCACCCAATACCGAGTTCTCTGCCATCAGCCCTCGCTCGATGGCTTTGGCGCGAACGGAGTCCACGTTGATGCCGGCGCCGTCGTCGGCGATCTCGATCACCACGTCGCCACCTTCGCGGGTGAGCCGGATGTCGATGCGCCCGGTGCTTGGCTTGCCGGCGCGGCGCCGGTCCTCGGCGCTTTCGATGCCGTGGTCCACGGCGTTGCGCAACATGTGCTCGAGCGGCGGCACCATCCGTTCCAGGAGGTTGCGGTCCAGCTCTCCTTCCATGTTGTGCGCCTGCAGCTCGACGTCCTTGCCAAGCTCACGGGAAACCTGTCGCACGATTCTTCGCAGGCGCGGCAACAAGCGGCCGAACGGAACCATGCGCGTGCGCATGAGCCCTTCCTGCAACTCGGTGTTGATCCGGGCCTGCTGAAGCAGCAGGGTCTCGGACTCACGCGCCTTAAACAGCAGCGTGTCCTTCAGATCGAGCATGTCTGACGCGGACTCCGACAGGCCTCGGGACAGCTGCTGAAGCTGCGAGTACCGATCCATCTCCAGCGGGTCGAACTCGTCGTACCCGGGGCCTTCCAGCGTATCCCGCCGAAACAGGATCTGTGCTTCCGTTTCGATCTCGAGCCGACGCAGCTGCTCGCGAACACGCTCGATGGTGGTCTCCATCTCGTCCAGGGCGCTCGTGAAGTCGCTCATGCCCTGCTCGATCCGGGCCCTGACGATGCTGCTCTCGCCCGCCAGATTCACCAGCTCTTCGAGCAATCCGGCGCCAACGCGAACCATCTCTTTGACCCGGTCCGCCCGGGAAGACTCGGGCGCGCTCGGCGCCTCCTCTGCCGGCTCCGGTGCCACCCGCAGCACGGGCGCAGGAGCAGCAGCCGGTTCAGCCTCCGGGGCTGCTTCTGGCTCGGGCTCGGTTTCCTGAGAAACGTCGGCCGTTCCGCTGGCGGCAGCTTCGTCGGGCTCGGGCTCCTCCGCCTCGGCTTCCTCTTCTGAGGCTTCGGACGCGGCCATTTCGGGTATCTCGCTCGCCGGCTCGGCAGCATCCTCGGCGGGTTGGGCCTGCTCGTCTTCCACGGCGGCCGGGTCCACGGCGGCCGGGTCCACGGCGGCCGAGTCCACGGCGGCCGTATCCACGCTGGCCGTATCCGTCGTCTCTTCTTCGGCCACGGCCTCCGGTTCCGCAACCGGTTCTGTCGGGGTGAAGCTGGCCGAAATCTCGGCCGCGGGCTCGCCCCTCTCGCCAGCCTCGACGGCTTTGCGGATTCTGGTGACCAGGGTTTCCAGCTCGTCGTAGCGGGCGCCGAGATCCGTGAAGAAGCCCTCCGGCAACGGCGCGCTGGACAGCTGAAAATCGATCAGGAAGGTCTCGAACTCATGGGTGTAGTCGCCGAGCACCGACAGGCCGGAAAGGCGTGCCCCGCCCTTGAGCGTGTGGAGGCCACGCAGCAGGTTCTCCAGGAACAGCCTGTTCTCGGGCTCGCCGGTCCATTCGTGGATGCTGTTGTCCAGCGACTCCAGAATCTCTTCGGCTTCCTCGAAGAAGATGCCGATGATGTCCTCGTCCACCTCCTCGGGAAGCAGCGCGGCGATGGGCAAGGCGTGAGCCTGCGGGCCGACCTCGTCTTCGGGTTGCTCCGCCGGCGGCTCGACCGGCGTGCCGGCGTCGCCCGACGCCGTGTCGTGCGCGCCAACCGGGCCAGCGGCTTCCGCGAGTTCGCCACCGGCCACCGAGCCAGCCTCGGCTCCGAGCGCTTCCACCGCGGACGGTTCCGAAACCGCCTCGCGCAGCGAGTTGAGCGCAGAGATGTCGTCGGTCGCGAGCGCCACCGCCTGCTGAGCGGCAATCGCATCGAACTGTTGGAGCAGGGATTCGTGGGCACGGGACAGAACCACATGGCTCTCCCCGCTGATCGTCTCCTGCTCGATCTGCTCGTGAGTGGCTCGCAGCGCCGCTGCCAGCTCGGCCACCGCTGCAAGCTCCGTCGCTCGGGCGACGTCGGCGATCTCCCCCAGAGCCCCGATCAGCTTGCCAGCGAACTCGAGGTCCATGGCGCCGCGGGCCCAGCCACCGAGAAACTCCTCGGCTTCCATCACGACGGCCAGGGCCGGCAGGTTCATGAGCTCGTCCGGCTTGCTCGCGCCGGTCTCCTCCAGCTCCACCAGCAGCCGATCGGCATCGGCAATGAGCTGCAGCTCTTCTTCGGGCTGCGATCCAGCCCTCAACGTCTCGATCATTCGGGCCAGCGCCGTGGTCGCAGAGCGAAGGAAGTCGGCAACGGCGCCTGAGGTCCGAGTGACCTCCTGTTCCGACCGGGCGGCGAGAGCCACCTCGTAGGTCGGGCGCGCCAGCTCGCTGACCACCTGAATGTCCGCCATGCCGGCACTGCCAGCCAGCGTGTGCAGCGCCCTGTAGGCGTCTTCGTCCAGAACGAATTCTTCGCCGTCGTCGCAGACGGCAAGCACGGCCAGATGCTCCTCGGATTCCGCCACGAAAAGCCCGAGCGGCTCCACGACTCCCGCTGCTTCCACCGGTTCCGCCGATTCCGCAGGTTCGACGATAGACGGCTCCTCCGCGACCGGCGCTTCCTCCAGGGTTCCGCCCGACGCCAGAACGTCGGCCTTCTCCATGATTCGGCCCATGCCGTCGAGATCGGGCGCCCGCTGGGCTTCGAACGCGTCGCGCAGATACGGGATCAGCGCGGTGGCCTCCTCGACGACGGCGGCAAACTGGCCCGTGGGCTCGAAGGTGCCGTCGATGAGCCGGTTCAGCATGTTCTCGACCGACCAGGCCAGCTCACCGATGATGTTCGCGCCCACCATGCGGCCGCTGCCCTTGAGGGTATGAAACGCCCGGCGCAGCTCGGTGAGCGACTCTTCGTCGCCCAGGTGCTCGCGCCAGCGCGGCAGGCAACCGTTGATGGTCTCCAGGACCTCGTCGGCTTCCTCCACGAATATCTCGACGATCTCCTCGTCGGATTCGAACGCGTCCGCCAGGCTGCTCGTCTTCTCGGCCATGGCTGGAGACAGCGGCGGCAGCGAGGGCGCCTGCGCGCCTGCGGCAACCGCTGGCTCTTCCGGGGACGCCTGCACGGGCTCTGGTTCGTGTGCCTCGGGCTCCGCGACTTCCGATGCAGCGGGCTCTTCGCGCAGATCGGCGCTTTCCGAGACCAGGCCCTCCCAGTCGAAGCTCTCCTCCGACGCCTCGGCGGCTTCGGTGCCGACCTGTTCCGCCTCTTTTGGCGGGATGGCGAACACTTCCGGTTGAGGGGCCGTGCGCTCGTCGACGATGCCGTCGTATCCCAACTTCGCGAGGCTCGCATCGGCAACGTCGAGGATGTCCTCGATGCCGCCGGTGATGTCCTCGGCCGTGCGCTGAAGATAGTAGTCCACCGCCGTGACGGCATCAGCCAGGATCTCCATCGCCTCCATACCGGGGGCGGCTCCCGCCTCCAGGAGCTGCCGACGCAGGTACGCGCCACAACTACTCAGCAGGCGAGCTGCCCGGCGCAGCGGAATCATGTCCAGAGCGCCGCACAGAACGGCGATCTGCTCCGGCACCCCGTTGAGGGGCTCGCTGTCCCAATCTGCGGCGATGTAATCGAGCACGGCCTGCCGGACCGGCTCTAGGCCGTTGCGCACCTCGTTAGTGACGGTGCGCTGAGCATCGTTGGTGATCTTCTCGACTTCCTGGTCGCCCTCGGTAAAGCTCGCCAGGCTCTCGTCCACATGCACAAGAGCGCTGGCAACGCCGAACAGAGCCTGAGGATCGACGGTATCGGCCGAAGCCAGCTGCTCGAGCAATTCGATCTGCTGCGTGATCGTCTCTTGAGGGCTTTCGAATCCCAGCAACGTAAGCGTGCTGCGGATCTGCTGCAGCGGCGCGACGAGAGAGGCCAGGTCGGCGCTCGCACGATCGCGCGCGCGCGCAAACAGGTCCAACTGGTCTTTGACCATCGCGAGCTCTTCGCTTACGACGAGGCTTGCGCTGACCAGCGCTTTCAGACCGTGCATGGCGAGCCCGCCGCCGTCTCCGCGGCCTGCGAGCGCATTGCTCATGTCGGTAATCGCTTCGCTGCGATATCCCCGCTGGCGACACGCATCGAGAAGCTGCTTGATCAGTTCCAACGAGACGGGGCTAGCGTCAACGCCGAGCCCGTCTCTCGAGAGAGCACGAATCTTGGAGTCGATCCGGCGCAGCAGCTTCGCCGCGTCCGAATCGATGGGGCCGGTGTCGGTGGCCAGGCTGGCGGCAAACTCGCCAAGCGCCCGCCACTGAGTTTCATGGGGAGTGCCAAGGCATACCCTGGACAGCACCTCGGCGATCTTGCGAAGGGTGATGACCGACCGCTCGCGATCGTCGCCGCGAAGCATGCTGAGCAGGACCTGCTGATACGCCGCCCGAATGCGACGCGCCTTCTCAACGCCGTCGATCCCTTCGAATCGCTCGATGGCCGCCTGGCTGGCAACGCCCAGGTCGGTGACCATCGCGCCTTCCAGCGGCCGCTCATCGAGATGACCGCGGATGTCGTTAATCAGCGGGATCATGGGCTCGACGGTGTCGGAGAGCCCGCGCTGCACCTCGTCGAGGTAGCCGGGCAGCTCGAGCAGCCCCTGCATGAGGCACTGACCGGCACCGACGCTGTCGCCGACCGCGCCAATCATCAGGTGCTGCGCGAGACGTTCCAGGTGCTCGGCCAGCAGCGTCGTGCCCTTCAGCTCGAGCATCACCAGCGCGCCGTGCACCTGATGCAGAGCCGTCATGCAGTCGCGCATCTGCGCTTCGCCGTGGCCGGCTTCAGCGAAAGCGTCTAGAGCCGCGATCGCTTCATCCAGAGACTCTTGCAGCGCACCCTTTACCCAGTCGAGGGCAAAATTTTCCCGGCTTGTCGCCATACCGAGGTCTTATTCCTGGCTTTGATACTGGGCCGGCAGCTTGAAGCCTTCGACCGATTCGCGCATCTCGTTGGCCATGGAGGCCAGGTTACCGATGGAAGACGCCGTCTGCTCAGTGCTGTCGACGGTCTGAGCGGTAATCTCCTGAATGACGTTCATTGTATTGGAAACGTGGCCCGCAGAGGCAGCCTGCTGTCGCGCCGCGTTGCTGATGTTCTGGATCAGCTCGGCGAGCGAGGTGGACACGCTTTCGATTTCCTCGAGAGCCACGCCGGCGTCCTGCGCACGCTTGGCGCCGTTGACGACCTCCGCAGTGGTCTGCTCCATGGAGATGACGGCACCGTTGGTGTCCGTCTGAATGGTTTTCACCAGAGCGGCGATCTGCTTGGTCGCTGCGCTGGATCGTTCCGCAAGCCGCTGCACCTCGTCGGCTACCACGGCGAATCCGCGACCGGCGTCACCGGCCATGGACGCCTGAATGGCGGCGTTGAGGGAGAGGATGTTCGTCTGATCCGCGATGTCGTTGATGAGAGAGACGATGTCGCCAATCTCCTGGCTGGACTCGCCCAGACGCTTGATCCGCTTCGAAGTTTCCTGGATCTGGCCCCGAATCACGTCCATGCCGTGGATGGTGTCCTGCACCACGTCGGATCCCTTGTTGGCGATGCCCACTGCTCGCTCGGCCACCGACGCAGATTCCGCGGCGTTGGAGGAGACGTGGTCAATGGAGACGGCCATCTCGTTGATCGCCTGGGACGCCGCAGCAATCTCACGGGCCTGACTCTCTGCTGCGCCGGCAAGGCTGGATGCAGTTTCCTGGCTGTCGCCCGCCGCCATGGCGACCTGACGGGACAGGTTGTTGATGTTGGATACCAGCCCGCGCATCTGGTCGATGGCGAAGTTGATTGAGTCGGCGATCGCACCGGTGAAGTTCTCCGTCACCGAAGCCTGAATCCTCAGGTCGCCCTCACCGAGATCGGCGATCTCGTCGAGCAGCTGAAGAATGGCAGCCTGATTGCGTTCGTTCTGAGACGCCTGCTCAACGAGCTGCCGACGCGTCTGGCTGACCATCATCGCCGCGATGGCGGCGACGAGCACTATGCCGGCAACGGCGAACAGCAGACCCGTATTGTTGATGATGGATGCTTCGTCAGTGACGACAACGTAGGCCATCCCTGCAATCGTGCCGACCAGCAAGCACATCAACGCCACTAGCAACGGAGACAACTTTCCTGTTTTCATTTCCGTACAACCTGATTAGTTAGTCTTGTCCGCAACATCGAAGAACTTCTCGTCCCTCAATATCGACTTGAGGTGCGCTTCGTAGAAAACACACCCTCCCTGATTGAAAGCACCGCGCAAGTAGGGCTCGAGTGTCGCTACTTCCTCCGCCGTGCTTTCTTCGAAACTGTCTTCTAGAAAATGCTGTATGCCGAGCGACTGCTCCACCACGAACCCGGCGATGAGGTCCTCGTCTTCCACCACCAGAACGCGCCACTGAATCATCGGCGTGGTCGTCTGCATGTTGAGGAAATTGTGGAGGTCGATGATCGGGATGAGCCTGCCGCGCACGTTGGCAACCCCAAGCATCCAGGGTTTGACGCCGGGCAGCGTCGCGAACTTCGGCAGCGCGAGAATCTCGCTGATCTCCCCCATGGGAGAAACCAGGCGAACGCCGCCCACCTGATAACCGACGCCCTGCCACTCCAGGTGCTCGTTCTCCCGGGAGGGGAGCGGCGCCGCATTGGCGATTGTGGTGGCCCGTATATCGGTAAGTATGTTTTGCGCTTGACCGTTCATGATCCTGTTTATTCGCTCAAGGCCTCGTTGACCGTGCTGATCAGCGTGCGGTCGTCTACGGGTTTCGTCAGATACCCCTGCGCGCCCTGACGCTTGCCCCACACCCGGTCCGCATCCTGGCTCTTGGAGGACACGATGATGACGGGAATATGGCTCGTGCCCTGACTTCTGGTGAGCTGCCGCGTTGCCTGAAAGCCATTGATTCCAGGCATAACCACGTCCATCAGAATGATGTCCGGCTGCTCTTCGTTCGCCAGGCTGATCCCGTCACTGCCACTTTCCGCCGTCAGCACCTGGTGGCCATGCCGCGAAAGCGCGTTGGCCAGCTGGTGCGTCTCCGAGGGAGAGTCGTCGACTACTAGGATCCTTGCCATCTTCTGCGTGTCCTGTGACTGCTTCCTAATGAACCAGCGTCTGGATCGTGCTAAGCAGCTCGTCCTTGCTGAATGGCTTGGTGATGTACTGATCCGAGCCCACGATCCGGCCCTTGGCCTTGTCGAACAGGCCGTCCTTGCTGGACAGCATCACGACGGGGGTGGTCTTGAATTCGTTGTTGTTCTTGATGAGCGCGCAGGTCTGATAACCGTCAAGACGGGGCATCATGACGTCAACAAAGATAATTTCCGGCCGCGAATCGACGATTTTTGCGAGCGCGTCAAAGCCGTCGGTGGCGGTGATGACGTCGTACCCTTCCTTGGTTAGCAGATTCTCGGCGCTTCGACGAATGGTTTTACTGTCGTCGATTACCAGCACCTTAACGCCTTTGAGTTCCTGTTCCATATCTGGTCCTTCTACTTCCGACTTGACCGTCGTGTCACCGTCCATTGAGTATGGCGTCATCAAGGCTGTCGACAGGATTTTCGGGTACCTGCCGAACGTTCCCGTTGTATCATGATTGTCCCGAAACGATCTATAAGCGTTGGATAAGAAAGGGAATTCGTTCTCATTTTTGGGGCAACTCCGCGACTGCCAGGCTAGTTACCACCCCGGTCAGCACTGCTTCCACCTCAACGCGCTCGGAGCATCGAAGAACCCATGAGTCTCAGAATCGCCTTCGTGATGGACCCGCTGCCGACGCTGTCGCTGAAAAAGGACAGCACGCTGGCAATGATCCGCGCGGCCCAGCTCAGGGGGTGGACGATCGGCTACCTCGAGCAGGGGGACCTACTGCTCCACGAAGGCGAGCCCTGCGGGATGCTGCGATCGTTGGAGCTCGTCGGCCCGTTCACCGATTCCCTAGACCCTGCCGAAGCCGGCGATCGCTGGTATCGGCTGGGCGAGGCGACGTTGACCCCGCTGGCCAGGCTCGACGTGATCATGATGCGCAAGGACCCGCCGTTCGACATGGAGTACATCTACACAACTTACCTGCTCGAGCGGGCCGAGGCGGCAGGAGCGATGGTGGTAAACAAACCCCAGGGGTTGCGCGACTGCAACGAGAAGTTCTTTGCCACCGCTTTCGCCGATTGTTGTCCCCCGCTGGTCGTGACCCGGTCGGAGGCTGTGCTGCGGGACTTCCAACGGGCTCACGGCAACGTGGTGTTCAAGCCCCTTGACGGCATGGGGGGCCAAGGCGTGTTCCGCATCATGGAGGGGGACGAGAATCTGGGGGTCATCATCGAGACGCTGACCAAGGGCGGCACTGCCCAGATCATGGGCCAGAAGTTCATTCCGGAGATCGTCAGCGGCGACAAACGCATTCTGCTAATCGATGGCGAACCGATCCCTTATGCCCTGGCCAGGATCCCCATGGCCGGCGAGGCGAGAGGTAACCTGGCGGCCGGCGGGACGGGAGAGGGTCGGGAGCTCACCGAGCGCGACCGCTGGATCGCCGCTCAGGTCGGCCCGGAGCTCCGCCGACGAGGCCTGCTGTTCGTAGGGATGGACGTCATCGGCGACTATCTCACAGAGGTAAACGTCACCTGCCCGACCTGCATACGGGAACTCGA
>JABAHS010106430.1_pt1 | contig 105183 bp, 126 predicted proteins | sample 7062111 | NCBI WGS metagenome assembly JABAHS01 (sample SAMN14534600, study PRJNA622989) | marine sediment metagenome | biome: marine biome [ENVO:00000428]; feature: marine pelagic biome [ENVO:01000023]; material: deep marine sediment [ENVO:00002113]; isolation source: pool of 4 deep marine... | reverse complement strand
CCGGGGACATGGTGTTCACAGACGCCAACACCGGCCCAACCACCCTCATCCATTTCATCGACGAGGGCCCAGCCGAAGGGTTTGTTTCTGGAGCCACCAAAACCGTGACCGGTGGTTTGTTCCCCACGTTGGTCGAGTGGAAAACCCAGGGCGGGTTGTTGATTGTCGACAAGACGATCACACGGAGCGGGGGCGCTGCGACCACCTTGAAGCCAACACCCATCGTCTGGCGTATGTACGATACCGACGGGACCACGGTACTAGTGACTGTGAGCGATGCCATCACCTACAGCGGGGTTAACGAAGTGTCCCGGGTTCGGACGATAAGCTGATGCCCAACGAGTCTCCAGCAGTCGTATTGGTCAGTGAAGGGGAGGCCCGCACAACCTTCACCGAAGGTGCAGATGCTTCCGCGTCCGGCGCGGTCATGGTGGGTGGTCGAGATGACGGAGACGATGCACGCCACCTAACGATGCGCAAAGACTTCATGGGTGAGTACCGCCTGGCCACAGAAACGACGCTGTGCCGCGGTACCAATATGGACGCCTTCGGGCGTCTGCGTGTCTCGCAAGCCCAAACCGTCTTTGACGCGCGGTTCATCCACGACGCACTGCCCACGCTACTCGATCAAGACCTTACGGGCTCAGCGACAATCACGCGCAATGCGAACGAGTCATCGATGCAGTTGGCAACAACCACTGCATCCGGCGACAAGGCCATCCTCCAGTCGTACCGTACGTTTCCCTATCGACCGGGCAAATCAACGTTGTCCGTGTTCAGCTTCAATTTGGAGGGTAGCGATACCAATGTTCGGAAGCGGCTGGGTTTGTTCGATGCAAACAACGGCTTTTTTCTTGAGCTTGCGGGCACAACGCTCGGCTTTGTGATTCGTAGTAAAACGTCTGGTAGTGCAGTTGATACTAAAATCAATCAAACAAATTGGAACGTCGATAAGCTCGATGGAACAGGGCCCAGCGGCGTTACGTGGGATTTGACCAAAACAAATTTATTTTGGTTGGACTTCCAATGGCTTGGCGTGGGTACGGTGCGTTTTGGTGCGGTAGTTGATGGTGCATTTATCGTATGTCACCAAGAGCATCACGCCAATAGCTCAGCCCTTGTGTACTTGCGTGACCCAAACCTCCCGGTCCGGTGGGAAATCGAAAACACCGGGGCCGCTTCGGGCACACCAACACTCACTGCCATTTGTTGCAACATTTCAATCGAAAACGGTACGGAATCTTCAGGGCTTCAGCGTAGTATTGATCGCGGTACAACGGGACTCACCACAAATGATACACTGCGGCCTTTACTTAGTATGCGTTTGAGGTCCGGTTATCTGTCCGCTGTCATTCGTGTCCTTGCTATAAATGTGATCAGTTCCACTGAAAGTAATTATCGTTGGTGTCTTCTGGTGGATCCAACGGTAACCGGTGGTACAGCGGCATCGTGGACGAGCCTCGCCGATTCAGCAATCGAGTACGATACAGCACGGACTGGTACCATTTCCGCTGGCCGTCAGTTGGTGAGCGGTTATGGCACGAAGAACACTGCACCGAGTTTGAATGTGGAATCAATCGAAGCGCTTGGTGTTGCAATTGATGGCACTCCGCAAGAATTGGTTCTAGCGGTGCAAAACGTTAGCAACCCAAACGAAACGTTTTTTGGCGGACTCCATTTTGTGGAGATTGTATAATGCGGACGTTTAACAACTCATACAGCGTTTGGAAAACTGTCGCCCTCAACAATGGGTTCAGTATCTATTACCAAGCACTGTCCATTGACAGCGGTTTAGCTTGGTGCGGGACGCCCGCGTTCATTTACGTTTGCCGCATCGGTATCGATGACTACGCAGACTTCAACACCACGTTTCCCAGCCGCACTACTGTAGCGAGTGAGGATGACGCAATCGCACTTATCCTCGGCACCACTGGTGTGCCAGCTTACGAATCGATTGCTACGGAAAAACCCTCATCGTCGAAAACGACCTTCTATACCCATGACTGGGCGAACAAGTGCACGTGGTATCAAAAAGCTGTCCGCGTGGTAGACGAAGTGCCGTCCGTCGTTACACCGTTACTCGTGTACGATTTAGCGAATACGCATATCATTGACACGTATCACGGTTTAATCACTGGTGAGGATGCACTTACCGATTCGTCTGGGAATAGCTTTCGGGTCGTTGTTAAGGTCAACAGCGTTGAGCAGACAGAGCAAGATCCGCATTTGGGTTCGGGTGGTGACTACACAATCGATTACGTCGCCGGGCGCATCACCTTTACTTCCGCGCTGGGGGCCGGTGCGACTGTTGAGGTGACCTACCACTATGCGGACACGGCTTCAGGTGGCTCTGAGTTTCGAATTGTACCAGCAGCAAACAAAATTCTAAAAATCGAATTCGTTGAAGTTCAGTTTTCGGCAGACATTGTGGTGACCGATACGATCCGCTTTCAGATGTACGGTTACGTTGATGTGTTTGCTCCCCAATTGTTGACGACCGCAAGCCCGCCAGGTCCGTACCCACCAGGTACCCAAATACCAATCGGCGACCCTGTCGTTTACAAAACGATGCAGGATTACATGAACGACGCGGTGCGCGCGTACCCCGCGTATCCGCAGATGGGCGGTGTCGGGTGGCGTGGTCTCGTCGATGACGTGCACGTGTTCGACTGGGACTATGTGTCTGGGACGGAGATGTTTGCCAATTACGGCATGGAGCTGAGGATCTCCATGGACCATGATCTCGCGTTCACCGGCAGCTACGCCACCGCAACGTTCTATGGCTTCAGCCGAGACGCCACATGACGCGCACGCAGCGACTCACAATGGTCCTTATGATCAGTGTGACGGTCGCGCTGGTGCTGTACAACATCGCTATCCTGGCCGAACCTTCCCCAGACGATGCAATTTCGCATTTGATGCTACGCGGACTCACCAACACACTTACCGTCGGCTGGGCACTGGGTGTGACGGTAGGTCATTGGGCTGTCCCATGGAACTATCCGCACGGCTCATACAAACGCAATGCGGGGGTTGCTTTGCTGGCATTGAGCGCTGTCGTTGTCGCTTTAGACGTGTGGACGGATTTCAGACTGCACCCCACGCTCATGTTTGCAATTGGGTTTCTCAACGGTGTCGTTCTATGGCCCCAACGACCGAGGCGCTAAGTGATGGCTGACCTCACGTTGATAGCGACCACATTGGAAAAGATGCTTGCGGAGGTTCGCACAAATGCAACAGCTCTAGCCGTAATGCAGACCACGATAGAGCAGATAAGGAAAGAGCAAATGGAGGCGCAGCAGCTATGGGCTAGCAAAGATGAGTCTGAACGAGAAACGATGCGCACTGTTATTGAGATGAAGTCCCGTTTGGACAATGGCTTAATTGAAAAACTGAACACGGTAGCGGAAAAGCAGGAGGAAATGACGGTTACACTGACGCAGCACTCCATGATCATCAAGATCATTGTGGGTGTATCGGTGTTTCTTGTGTCGAGTACCGTCAGTGTATTAATCAAGGTATTCTTATGAGTGGCGCTCGCGAAATACGCGTGGGTATCCCCGCGGTTGATCACTTCCCCGCGTTCGAGCCCGATGGGTTCACAAAACGTAGTGGTTTGAGTGCGTTCACCGTGAGCGTGTTTCGCGATGGGGCTGTCGATCCCTTGAGTGTCACCATCGTCGAGATTAGTTCGACTGGGGAGTACAGTGTCAATTTCACGCCCAACGCAATTGGCTATTGGGTTGTGCAGGTCCAAATCGATTTCAACGGGGACATTTGGGAAGGCAGTTACCAAGTCGTCAACCAACTCACCAACCAAACTGTGATCAACACCCAGGCGTCTGCGGACAAGATTGATTCGGTTGCTACGCTGTCACCCGCAACTGCGACGTCAGGCAGCTTGATTGATCGGCTTTGCAACAAAGACCTCAACAAGAACTACAACCCGGGTACGGATAGCCTAGAGGCAATCCGCGACTTGATTTCGCCGGGGTGATGGCATGGCCCATATTCAGCCAGTCACCTTTTCGATCTCGATTGTGCCCTATGCCAACGTGGGACAGGTGGACGTCACCCACAGCTTTAACCGCTACCCAGAGGTACGAGTCTACCAAGAGCTGACTACCGGCGTTTTCGGGTTCGGGAATTTTGGCGTTGGTGATTTTGGTGCGAGCAGTATTGTGCGCGAAATCGATCGCATTCATGTTGAGGTTGTGCACATTGACCAAGCCAACTTCCAGGTGCGCTTCGATAACAACTACGTGGGTGAGATTCACTATTTTTGAGGTGACGAATGGCGAGCAGCATTGTTGAGGTCACAGCCGTCACAGGTACTGGACCCACGTACACACTGACCACCGATAGCAACCAAAGCGCATCCATCGGGGATTACATCACGCTACGTCGGGATGGGATCATTCCCCCAGCCGATAATCAAGAAGGCGTTTATCGAATTTCAGATTTGCCGACGGCTACGTCTATGACCATCGTGGACGATGTGTCCTACGGCAGTTTGTATGGGCTCCCAGCGCCGGGGCGGTCATCGGTTTTTACCCCCACCACCAACCTCAAGCTTTCACAGCCACCCACGAGCGGACCCAATTTTGCTGAGATGTGGCGGCGCGACAAGCGCGCCCTCGATGACAAGGTTGGTTCGCTCGAGCTCATTGGGGATCCAACCCCACCGGATACGTGGGGTGACGCTGGGCTGTTCTTCACGTGGAACAACACCGTTCCCATCCCAGACGCGCTGTACGATCTCAACGAGGGCTTTGCTCAGCTCGCTCCAGAAAAAGCCGGGGTACTCACCGGGCAATCGTTGGTACTTTCTGGAACGACCCAATACAACGCCAAACTCCCGTCGGGTTTGAGTTCAGCTTGGGGTAGCTACACGCCTGGGGATACGATCACCAACTTGGTTGTGGATGGGACCTATACCCTCGCGACGCCAAGCCAGAGCACCGTTTTTCGCGCAGGCCTTTCGGCGGATCCCTCGACGGCAGGGGTCATCAAGCACGTTCTGAACGACGTTGACGGGGATACGCGGGATATTGGGGTCGATGGGGTGGGGACAACTGGGGTGCTCCAGGTGACCGACCTCAGCACGTACAATACGTTCTGGCTCAAGGGGAACGCCCAGCTCAATATCACGCAGAGCGAAGGGGTGGCCAAGCACGAGATCGACCACACAGAGGCGGGTACAAGCGACCCCACGACGCTCTACCACGACGACGTGAACACAACCCCGTCTTTTTCTGTACTGCCCGCTGCCGCCGCCCAGGTGGAGGTGACAAAGTTCTTGAGCGGGGTCGAGTATTACACCACTGGGACGGTCATCCGGGTCACCTACACCGCCGCGCCCGGCATCTTTGAGAAGGCCTACCACCCCACCCAGGTATCCCGCATCGAAATCGTTGGTGCATCCAACAAGACTGTCAATCCGGCATCGGTTCCGGCGTTCAACTCGACCTTGGTTGTTTCTGGAACGGCGGGTGATGTGACGCTTTCGGTGGGCAATCAAGCGACGTCCAACCCGTTGGCGACGGTGCGTCTGTACAAGCCCAACGGGTTGTCGACCTCCCAGACGGCTGGGCTCGCGCGCCCTATCAACACCTACGGGGTCATAAGCAACACGACTACCGATCAATTCTACGATGAGGACAAGCGTCTGGAGCTAGGTACGGCTACGGTGTGGACTCCCGCGGCGACACTGACCAACGGAAACCTCCAGGTGCGTAACGGGGACCTCCGCCACGGCAATGTGGGGGACTACGCAGGGTTCACCGGGGACCAAGCCTATGAGCGGCGCATAACCAAAGTCTCGGCTTCTGGCGGTACGCTCGCCCACACAGGCGTGACGATCGCGCAACTTGGGACGGGAAACGCGAACATCCTGCTCCATCTTGAGGACGAGGATGTGTGGTTTGACATCGGGTTGGATGTCGGACTGAACAATGGGGATGGGTCTGGTAACTCTATCGCCAACAGCAAGGGGGCTCGGGTCTCGGGGGGAGCAGGTTCGACGACCTTTTCGTTTGGGCTGTTTTCGACGGGCAACAATACGAACCGGTACCGCGTGCGGATTGTGTACCGCAACACCACGCCCATCATGACATTCTTGCAGGGGACTTGAGGCAATGGCGGTTAACGATACCGATCGCGCCCTAAAGGGGCTGCTGGGGCTTGAGGCCACCGATTCGAACAAGCGGCTCATCGAGGAGTTCGGTGCCGAAACGATCAACATCTCAGCCGGCGAAGTCTGGGGCTCCACCATCGATTCCGACCCCGCGCAAGCTGTAACGGACGGGACCGTTGCGCTGGAGACGTTACACGTTTTGACTGAGGATGTGACGGTTCCCAATCAGCAAGGATGGCGGTCGTCATTTCAGGATTGGATCCCACCTAACAAGTATGGCTCCAGCTACGTCCTGCAATTGTTTGACGGTTCTGATTCGCTCATCACGGTCGCGACGCAAATCAGCAAAGGGATCTTTTTCGACTACAAGACCGGGTACCTCACCGCCGATGACGTCAGCGGCATCACGCTACCGTTCAAAATCACGCACCACCGGTACACAGGGGTCAAAGGTATCGCAAATGCGGCGGTGACGGCCGAGGCTCTGACGTATGCGGTCGACTACAACGACGGGACAGCGCTCGAAATTCCAGAAGGAACCGTCTTCACCCTCCAGGCGCAGATCGATGCGTTTTTGTCTAATGGGGGTGCAACAGCGTTTAAGTATTTGACGGAGTGTTGGAACGCTACCCCCACGATTGTCGCACACCCCGTGAATGCAAATGTTGCGGGTGGTGTACATCGTCCAAGGTCTACTGAGAGTGCTGCGGCGTGGCCGCTTGTAGGTAAAGTTTTCACGAACAATGCCTATTTCAGCATCAATGGTACAGGCGGCTACACTCCAATCAGTGCGCCACTTACGGGACTTTCTGTTACGGCTGAACAGGCCGCTAGTGGGGATCCCTATGTTGATTTCGCCGGGACCCCATTTTTGGGTCTAGATCTTCGCGGCTTGATGATCGAGGGATCCAACGGTCAAATCAACGTGATTCATGACCACACGGATTCACGTTTGCGTTTAACGGACAACATTTTCCCATCGCTTTCCGGTGGTACGGTGGACGTCGTTCGGCCTGCAACGGTATTGCGCAATAGCCTCAACGATACATCCGCAGCGTACAGCTTTAGAACAATTGAGGTCAGCGGTAACGTTGGCATCAACCAAGTCTATCTCTACGATACTTGGGTACAGCGGCTTGGTGTGGGTGGTAACGCGCCCGGCATCGATGTATTCAATGGCTGCGAGATTTGGTGTTACCGTGTGCTGTTTGACCTCGTTGAGGAACAGGCTCTTTTCGGCGTTGCGCCGGCTGGGCGCGCGTACCGTTTCTTGGCAGGGTCGTACACGTCGCTGCTGAATTGCGGCATGCGTTCGTCGGGATCAAGTGCAACGGGCGCATTTATTCAGAGCGATTTCACTTTCATCGGTCGTTCAGCTTTTCATTCTGGAGCGCGTGGACTTCAGGTGTTCGATAGCGTTTTGAACATTCGCGAAACAGCGTTTACGAATTTCAGTACGGCTGGGATTGAGCTAACCCGTTCGGAGATGTTTTCGCAATCACCAGGTAGCCAGGGTGTCTATATGACACTCAGCGGTTGTGGTGTTGGTTTGGATTTCATCGACCGTGCGACGCTACGAGACGTACCCCAGGCGAACTACTTTTTCGATACGTGCGGCATTGGTGTACGGCTGGGGACGGAGTGTTCTGTCAACATCGCGTCAGGCGCGCTTGAATTTCAGGACAATGGCGGCAACACCGACGTAGGGATCGATCTCAATGGAGTTCGGTCAACGCTTATCCTTGGGGCAGATACGGATGTGACGGGGACAAATGGTGATGTACGTGATGGCGACAATGTGATCGTCAACTATGCCACCATCTCAGCCGCAGCACCCTACCTAGACGGCCTGCAAAACTTGATTCAAAAACCATAATGAGGGAGGCGGATATGTCAGCAGAGGCGGCCCTAGAGGCACTCGAAGAAGCAGAGCAACAGCAGTTTCAAGCAGCGCAGGAAGCAGCGCAGGCGCTCAAGGCGCACCGCGAAGCCATCATAAGCCGCTGCGGTCAAGAGATTGCAGAGGTTTTGCAGCGGCATCAATGTGTACTTCAGGCGGAGATGGTGATTGGTGAACACGGGATACGCACCATCCAAAAGGTTCGTTACGTGGGAGATCAAGGGCAGTGAGTCGCGAGTACCATCGGTGGGCATCCAACCAGGACATTACCCTGTTTCTGGACTTGCGCTCCATATCGGGCGTGGGTGTCCCCGGTGCGTCACCCGAAGTCAGTATCCGCCGGTACAAAGAAACTATCACGGGAACGCTACTCGACAACTACTTCTGGAACGGCACTGGGTTTCAGGCGACGGCATTTTGGCACACAATGACTGAGGTTGATCCGGTGAACAACCAGGGTCAGTACATCTACAACTTCCAGCAAAGCCTCGTGGCCCTACAGCACACGTACCAAATGTACTACCGCCACGAGGTCACCCCAGTCGGTTTCGACAGCGAGCAGCATATCATCACCAACGAGGTGTTCATTCCCGACACTCAGCCAGACCCCATCATTTTTGGCGAAAACACCGTGCTCGGTCAGCTCCAGCTCATCAAAGACAACGCCACCGGTCTGTTCGATGGCGCCACAGATGCGTTGCACTTTCAGCGGACGGACGTGGCTCGGATTTTGGGGCTGCTGCACCAGAACGCAATCATCGACAATCAGGTCTACACAACCGCGGGTCAGCTCGAGAGTGCACGCTTGCGTGTGTTTGACAGCTCAGCGAATGTCCCCAGTACGCCTGGGGGTAGCGAGGTCACGGGGCTGCTGCACCAGTACACGATCACAGCGGTCTACAAGAGCGGCTCGCCTACTGAGGTCGAAAGCTATGTGCTAAAAACGGTCTTATGACCGGCTTAACGCTCGCAACCCGTGGCTACATTCTGCCCCCGCTCGAATACACGTTCGTGGAATCGGGCATCGACGAGAATTTCAGCGGACCGACCATCACCGCCGTCCAAGAACTGCAACCGGCGACGCTTTCTGGAAAATCGGTCAAGCCTGGTACGACGGTCGACAATCTCGATACGCCTCAGATGAGCGCTGACGAAGTGAAGCCGGAGGTTGACGCTACGTCACTCAAGCCCACGATAATCGACCCTACGGAGTGCTGACGTGGCCGTCATCAAGCTGAAAATCGCAGTTGGGAACATCGATGACGTGTTGGCGTCGTTCAACGTCATCAAGGTGTTCCGCAGCACTACCGGTGCCGTGGGTCCCTACACGGAGATTACCGCCCCGGCGACGCGCATTCCCCTCGTCGACGATCAGATCGTGTACGACTACACGGATGAGTCAGGGGATGAGTCGTACTACTACAAATCGAGTTTCTTCAACTCCAACACCGCGTTGGAGTCGCAACTTTCGGATGCGCAACAGGGCGAGGGAGACCCCGCCCTTGAGGTCCTGTCTGTCAGCGAATTGAAAACGAACTATCTGTTTGGTCTGGACCTAACGAACGATCAAGGGGTCGAATATCCTGATAGCCTGTACGAGTTCTACATACGGGCCGCGGTAAGCTGGATTGAGCTCAAACTAGACATCCCACTGCGCACAAAGCGCATTGTCGAGGAGGAGCACGATTATTTCCGCGAGGACTACGACAAGTTCATCTCCCTGGAGACAGATGTTTTCCCCATCCTGGAAGTCGAGGAAATCAAATTGGTCCTCCCCGGCGAGCAGGTGGTTCAGGTTTTTGACCCCAGTTGGTTGCACGTACTCAAGGAGGCGGGTCAGATCAACTTGGTCCCGGGCACGGGAACGGCGGGGAGTATCCTGTTGGGTGCGTCCGGTGCTTGGATACCTCTCATCTACGGAAACAACCGTTGGATCCCTCGCGCCTTCCGCGTGACCTACACAGCCGGATTCAACCCCATCCCAGAAGTGCTCCGCGATGTCGTCGGAAAGACCGCAAGCTTTGGACCGCTGAATATAGCGGGTGACCTCTTGGGTGGGGCGGGTATTGCATCACAGAGTGTATCTATTGATGGATTGAGTCAGAACTTTAATACAACGTCGTCGGCCACAAGCGCCGGTTACGGCGCGCGGTTATTGCAATATAGTCGTGAACTAAAAGAAGTATTACCTACACTTAGAAGACAATTCAAAGGTGTAGCGTTGCGGATTGTATGATGGCATCTATTAAAAGACCAGAAGGTGTCGAGGCTCCCGTGTGCAAATGCGGTTGTGGTAACCATGTGTCTTGGATGCCTGGAAAAGGTTGGGCAACTTGGTTGAAAGGGCATGCGACGCGCGCTCGCCCAGGTACACGCCTGGGCGTGATAACAAGTAACAAAACGAAGCAGAAGCAAAGTGCAGCAGCGATTGCCCGATATGCTGGAAAGAGAAGGCGGGATATCAACCCTACGGGCCCAGGCGTCTATGCAACGAAAGAATACAAGCAGGCCGCTGCGGAGGTACGACGAAGACCATGCGCACGTTGTGGTAGTGAGCATAAACTACACGCGCACCATTTAGTTCCTGGGGATGATAGTACACTAATACCTCTTTGTGCTAGCTGTCATAGCTACATACATCGACGCGATCCAAGCAAACCCTATAAAGGACCATCCCCACCAGTAGGGGAATTAGCGCCTCTTTGTGCTTGTAAGTGTGGGCTACGGGTTAATTGGAAACGTCACCGCGGATGGGCGACTTTTCGTAAGGGCCATTCTGGTAGGGTACGGATTGTATGAGCAGCGGAACTATCAATCTACCTTCGGGGCTGAAGGAATCCGGGCGGCGTGTCGATTTCCGCCCAGACGAATTCATCCTGATGATCGAGACCAAGGGCTACCGTGTAGCGTGGTCTCGTTCCGCGCTGTGCCCCTGCGCCAAAATCAGCGACCAAATCCAAGTCGACCCTGATTGCAGTCTCTGTGAGGGCTCGGGTTGGTTCTACTTTGCGCCGACGGAAGCTACGATCAACGAGGATGTCACGGGCGAGCTCAGCGAGATCCAGAAGACGATTTTGACGACCAACAAGGCCGGCGTCATTCGCGCCATCATGAGCAACTTTGTCCGCAAAGACCAACCTTACGACAAAATTGGTCGCTGGAGCGAAGGCGATACGGTTGCCTCTGTGCGTTGGGAAAATCGCCTGGGGTACTACGATAAATTGGTGAATTTTGACGCTGAGACCATCTACGCGCAGATTCTAGACATCGAAGCGGGCACGACCTCAATCAAGCTGAAGTACCCAGCAATCGAGGTCAACTTGGTACGTGCGTTCGATAAGGAATATGTGCTCGGTGAGGATTTCACTGTGGAGAATGGGGAAATTGTTTGGCTCCCCAATCGATCACCAACCGAGGCAACTCGGCTCAGCGTGCATTACCTCATTCACCCGACGTACCTGGTGATCGAGCACCCGCACGTGATGCGTAGCACATTGCTAGCCTTCAAAACCGCGGTGCGGCAAACGCCCATGGGGGACCCAAAGAGGCTGCCCCTCCAGGCGAAGGTGATGTACGAGCACTTGGTATGATCGAAATTGTTCCCATCGATCAGCTCGTTCCCGACGAGATCCTAGCGATGGTCGACGATGCCGCCCTAATCGGGATCTTGTACGACCTCGGCGCCATGGCGTTTGACCACTGGCAAAAACAGGCACTCACAAAAGTACAAGGGCGGCGGGCGCGCGATTACATCCAGTCCATTCAGAACCCCGAATTGAATTCAATGCAGGTGACCGTTGCGTTGGTTGGTTCCTACGCAAACCAAATCGAAAACGGTCAGCCTGAATTGGACATGCACGACACGCTACTCGGCCCCAACGTACCCGTAGTGGCCAAAGGTCAGGGTCGTGGAAAACAAAAAGGACCCTACGGCTACTACCGGGCGGTGCCCTTTCGACACGCAACGCCTGGGACAGGTGGAGCTGTCGGCCAAGCCATGGGCTCGGCGTACACCAAACAGATGGGTGAAAAGGCTGCGGCGGCATTGGGCAAGAAGGTCTACAACGCCGCCAAGAAGCTGAAAGCCACAACCTCCCAGCCGGGCCAGGGTACAGCGTACGGCGGTCGCTTGGGCGCGGGATTGGCACCCATCCTACAGACGTACGCAAAGAACAAAGAGCACAAAACGGACATTTACGCGGGGATGATCAAATCCCAAAAGACATACGAGAAAGCGACCCAAAGCCAGTACATGACGTTTCGTATGATCTCAGAAAATCCAGCAACGCGCCCTAGTTGGATACGGCCCCCAGTACCAGGTGTGCACCTTGCAAAAGCGGTGACGGCGCATATGACGAAAAAAGCGCCCAAGGTTTTTGAGGCGTACCTGGCATCATTGGGAGACTAGGATGATTCATCGGCTTTTGTACGACGTTCTTACGGCTGGGGTTGCCGAGATCAGTGCGGACCTCGATATCCTCGAACGATTCTTTTTGGATTCGTATTGCTTGGAATCCGTCGAAATTGAAAAGATACGAGACCTCTGGGCAAAGAAACCACCGGCAGTGATCCAAGGCTACGCTCGCACGGACGTGCAACCGCCGCTGTACTCAATCACGCTGCAAAACGAAAGCGAAGATCAGCATTTCCTGGGTGACGAAATCGGGATTCAAGACGACCCCGATTTGCCCGGGTTCGGGGATGACATCGAGGGGTCTGTTTGGCAACACGGCTACAATATCCATGTGTACTCCGAACACCCCGACGCGACAGCGTGGTACTACGAAGCGGCCAAAATCATCCTTCAGCGCGCAGGCGGTACGTTCAACGACAACGGCTTGTTTGAGATCCACATGGCCGGCATGGAGTTGATGCCAGACCCTCGTTACATCCCAGAGCACTTGTTTGTTCGACAACTCACGTTCCAGTGCAAAAAAGTGATGTCTGTGCTGGTGGAACCCGACGTCCCGCGCGTGCGAGCGATCAGCGGAGTACACGTTGACACACCGGGTGAGTCGTCTGAGGATGTTGGTGGAGTCGAAACGAACGTTACGCCTTACGTGGACACAGACGAATGACAAAGCGCACCAGCACGAAATCGAAATCCCCTGTCGAATTCGGAGTGGCAATGATTTCCGTGCCGGAGGAGGAGCCAAAGCCCGTACCGAAGCGGGAGCCCGTTCGACCTATCAAACGGCCACCGCTTCCAGAAAAACGGGAGCCCTCGACTGGGGCGGCGGTGATTCCATTTGCTGTTTTCGCTCGTTTGAGTCGTATCAAAGCTGATGAGTTAGCCGGATTTGCTCACTGGGCACGCCAAAACCTCCCTCCCCGCCAGACGTTTTCGGAGTGGAGTACCCAACACCAGCGCTTTCAAGCACGCCCCGTGCGCTAAAGGAGCGAAGGATGGCTACGAGCATTTTCTTTAACGGGCGCCTGATTTCGGTCCCGGGCAGCTACTCGGAGGTTGATGCGTCCGGGTTAGAGGCCGTTGGTCTAGGGGCTGCCGGAATTGTCGCAATCATCGGCGAAGGCGAAGGCGGCAAGCCGGTCAGTGCCATTGATGAAGTGAAGGATTTGATCCGCTTCAGCAAGCCAGAAGCTGGGCGGGCCATTTTCCGCTCTGGACCTCTGCGTGAATCCCTAGGCCTCGCATTCCAGCCTAGCACCGACCCTGCCATCCCAGGCGGTGCGGCTGAGGTCGTGGCCATGAAGGTCAACCCGGCGACACAATCGAGCGCAACACTGGCCAATACCAATGGGGACTCCCTGGTACTGACCTCGCTCGACTATGGTCTGTTCACCACCCAAATCAACGTGACGCTGCAAACCGGCACCACGCAGGGCAAGCTACTCACTGTCGTTTTTGAGGACATCACCGAAACCGAGGACAACCTCGGTGGGGATGCAGCCTTCACCCTCGAATACGATGGGGGCGCCACCGGCTGGGATACGGTGACCACGCTGGTACAAGCCGGTGGTTCGATTGTTTCGACCGGTGTGCGGGACACGGGCGGCGCGGACACCGCGATCACAACCCAGCTCGCGGCCAATGGCGTCATCGAAATCCTAAGCGACAACGTTGCTGACGTTGGTCAAGTCGTGACCGCCTACGGACTCGATGGCTCCGGGGACCCGGTCACCGAAGATCTGACCCTCAACGGCACCACGGTAGTCATCGGTACCCAGACCTTCAGCAAGGTCTACGGTGTGTCGATCGACCAAACGACCGCCACCCTTGGCGTGACCACCCTACGGGCCTCGCCTGGGGGCGCAGTCATCTTCGACGTCCCAGCCGGGATTGAAAACGAAGGTGCCGATTTGGTGCAGTATGGGTACGTCGCTAACACCACCGTGCAAGTGGTCTCGGATGGCGCGTCTACCAAAGAGATCATCATTTTCGGAAAGAACACCAGCGGCGCGACGGTTGGCGAAAAATTGACCCTCACGGGGACAACCCCGGTCAACACCACGGGCAGCTTCAGCGAGGTCACCCGCATCGTTGTCGGCGATGTGGAGGCCGCGCAAACGCTCACCACCACCGTGGTCGCAGCCAGCGCGAGCGCATTGACCCAAACGACACTCCAGAAAGCCGCGGACTACTACAACGCCCGCTCGGTGGAGCTGAACCCCACAACCACACGGGGATTCATTTTCACTTTGGCATTCCAGGGTGCGTACCCGGTCAGCAAGCTGGATGTCACTCCAGCCGCGGTGACCATCTCGGCCGCACCGGCAAGTTTCTACGCCGACCTCTACACGATCATCGATTGGATCAATCAGAACAGCCAATTGGTGAGCGCGGCAGCAGCGTCCGGGGCAAGCGGTGGGGCCCCCGATAATCTGACGAACCCGGTCTTTTTGACGGGGGGTGTCGAAGGCACAACAACCTTCGCGGACTACACGAAGGCCTTCACCCTGCTCAAGCAAACCCGCGTCAACACCATCGTTCCCCTCACGGGTGACCCAGCCGTCCACGCGGCGCTCAAAGAGCACTGCGCTTTCATGGGTGGGGTAGGCCGGAGCGAACGAGACGGCATCGTGGGAATCCAAAACACCGGCCTCACGGACGTCCCCAACAAAACCGAAGCCAAGGCAGCAGCCGTGGCACTCAACACGCGCCACGTGCGGGCATGCGTGCAAGCAATTGAGAAATTCAACACCGCGGGTGAACGAGTTGAGTTCCAGCCGATGTACACAGCGGTTTTGGCGGCTGGGATGCAGGCGGGCTCGAGTGTTGGCACCAGCTTGACGTTCAAGTACGCCGACGCTCTGGACTTCCGCCAGTCGAACACGTGGAACCCCATCGATGACGCAGAAGAAATGATCCAAGCGGGTCTGCTCTTTCTGGAAAACGTTGAAGGGGTTGGGCGGCGTTGGGTTCGAAACGTTACGACGTTTCTTCAGAACGACAACCTGGCGTTCACCGAGGCGAGCGTTAACGAGGCGGTGAATTTCGCCGCATTCAATTTCCGAACGAACCTGGAGACAGCCGTTGGTCGCAAAGGTTTCGCTGGGACACTGAATGCCACGAAGGCTGTTGCGATTGGGACTTTGGGGCTCTTGGTTGACGAGGAAATTTTGGTCGACTGGCGGGCGCTCGATTTCGAATTGATCGTTGATGTGATGGAGGTTTCGGTGGAGATTGCGCCGGTCATCCCCATCAACTTTGTCAAATCCACCCTCCACCTCGTCACGGTGCGCCAGGCAGCGTAAGGGAGTCTAGCAATGGCTGAAAAAGGCAGACTGCTGACTGGCGCGCGAGCGCGCTTCAGCATTAACGGCGTGAAAGTCGGCTACGCTCGCAACGTGGCCATCACCGAAGAAATTCAGATGGAGCCCGTAGAGGTTCTGGACAACATCGAGGTTGAGGAGAATGTTCCCGTTGCCTACCGAATCACGCAGTTCAACGCCGGTTTGTTTCGCGTGATTGGTGAGACGATGAAAAGCCAAAACTGGTTCCCCAAAGCGGGAGCCAATACGGCTGAGCACCTACTCAACATCTTGAACACGGGTGACCTCAACGCCACCATCGAGGACACCAAAACGGGAAGCATTTTCGCCATCGTTGAACAGGTGAAGGTGCAGAGCAAAAACTTGAGTATCGATGCTCGCGGAATCATCGGAGAAGACGTCAACTTTGTCGCTATCCGCATGAAGGACGAAAGCGAGATCTAAAATCTCCTTGGTGCTGTGAATGGCTTGTTGCATTCTGCTAAGCCCCTCTAGGTTCCTGGATGCCTAGAGGGGCATTTTTTTGGAGGAAAGCAGAATGACAACGCCATCACCCCTAGTAGAACAGCTTCAGCAACGGCTCGGCGACGCTCAAGACCATTTGGAGTACGTAGCGGAGCAGTACAACAAAGCCACCGCACCCCCAGACGTACAGCAAGAAGCGGATCCACAAACAGACCCACGCAATCAAAAAGAGTACACGTTTTCTTTTCGGTACAAGGCTCCCCACAGCAAAAAAGTCTACGCCGGTCGGTTCACAAATCGAGTGCTAAGCATCGCCCAACGACAAATGGTCGGCATGTTGCGGGCCCGCTACGCGGGGGGAACGCCATTCGTCGAGCTGGACATTTTCACGGTGGAGCTCAATGCGATGCTCGCCCACCTTGAGGTTTCGCTGACCGATCGTCCCGACTGGGCGAAGAAGCTGACCGAGTTGCACGATTGGAAGCTTCTGCAAGCGTTGTGGGCGGAGGTGGCCTTGCACGAGGCCACATTTTGCGGATGGGGCGATGACGAAAGCCAGAGCCCGGCGCAAGACTCAAACAAAGGCTAGCGCACTCCAGAAATGGTGGAGCGATCACTTCAGCGTGGCGCCCGATGACCCCAGTGTGGTCAACAAGAGCGAAGCCGAATTGGAGGAGGCCTGGTACGAATGGCTGTTCGGTACGCTGGAGGAGCTGAAAGCCGAAAACGAGGAGAATCCAAGTCGGGCATTGCAGGAGAAGATCGATCGAGTGCAGGCTGTCATTGACGGCGAGAAATACGAAGAAGACCCGCTGATTGCTCAGTGGGAACGCGAGTTGGCCGAAGGCAAAATCCCAGACTTGGAGCAGCGCAGTGCCTGAGACACGTACCGATTGGGTTCTGAAGGCGCAGGCACGGGGATTCGAGCAAGCCCAGCGCAAAGCTGGGCAACTCAGCGACACGGCCAAAAAAGCCCTAAGCGAACAAACCAAGGGCACGCGCGAACAAAGCCAAAGCTACAAAATCGCCCAGCGGGAAATACGCAGTCTCGAAAAAGACCTCCAATCGCTCGCCCGGCGCCAAATCGCGACCAACAACGCAATGGCTGGGGCTGAGAAGGGCACCGCCAAATACAAGGCGCTCAAAAAAGAGCTGAAGGAGATTGGAGAAGAAGCCAAACGCACCAGCGACCAAATGCGGTTGCTGGAGCGCGCGTTCCAGAAACCCATGGCGGCGCGTGGGTCGTTCACCCAGGGCTTGTTGCAGGGTGCAGTCCCGGGAGCGTCGTACCTCCAGCGTGGTCCCGGGATGTTTCGCCAGGCGGCGGGGGCAGCCCTAGGCTCTAGTGGGCGTCAAATTGGTGGTGGGCTCGCCAATGCGCCGTTCGGTGGGGTGGGTTCCCTTCAGTCCGCCGCAGCCGGCATTCCGATTATGGGCGGCTTGATTAGTGGTCAACTCGGTCGAGCCACACAACTTGCCGGACGTGGCCTGAACATTCGACGCATTGAGTCACAGGTAGCTGCATCGTTTGGTTTAGCGACTGGGGGTGAGAAGCGTGAAGCGGCTATCAAGGCGGCGGGCGATCGCGCTGTAGCGGAGGGGGCCCAACGGGCGGCAAACAAAGAGGCGGTCGAAAAGCTGGCGCGCGAAATGGCGCTCAAGGATGTCGCGCCATCGTTTTTTGAGAATCAACGGCGCAGTCAAGCGGATACACTCGTCCGCAACCGGTCGTGGTATCGCGATGACGCACGACGACAACTCACCACAGGCTTTGGGGGCACGGAGGAAGGCCGACGTTTGCGCGCCCAGGCGATGCAGGAAGCGTCGGAAAGCATCCGCAGTGGTCCGCTAGAGATGCTCCGGGGGCGTGGCACCCGCTTTGGGATGCAAGACCCCCAGGTACTCCAACTCATCGGCCAGGTGGCTCGCGCAGGTGGTGGTGGTGTTGGTGGTGGGCGCCAAGCATTGCGCGGGGCGGACACGTTTTTGGCAGCCCAGCGACTGGGGATTGGTGCGGATGTTTCGGGGGCGTTCGTTGGTGGTGTGCAACGGGGTGGACTCCGCGGTGGGGGCGATGCCGCGACGCGGCTTGAACGGTCATTCCAGAAAGCGATCGCTCGTGGACTGACGGACACGGAGGCGGTGCAATATCTCCAGGAGGTGGCTGCTGGAATCAATCAGTGGCGTAGCACGGGCATTCCGCTCAACGAGCGGGGGTTCAATGCGATCGCACGGGGTGCTGGGGCGATTGGTCCGGTTCGGTCGGGGGTTGTCGCCGGCCAAGTCACTCGCGGATTCCAGAACATCGCTCAAGGCGGGATTCAATCCGCGCTAGACCTCCAGGTGCTCCGCGATGTCACCGGGTTCAAGGGTGGGGGACTCGGCGCACTTTCTGGAGCGCTGGAGTCGTTGGAGAATCTCGACAAGCTTGACCCGCAGCAGTTCAGCAAGCTGATTTCGACGTTTGCCGAACGTGCGGGGAGTCAGGACACGCGCGAGCAGGCGCTGTTTGTTCGGCAAGGTTTGAAGCGTCTGGGGGCCAACGTTTCATTGACCGAGGCGAATATCCTGGCGGCGGACGCTACTGGTGGTGGGCTTACGGGTGCTCAGAGGCGCCAGGCGCGGCGTGTGCGGCGGCGGGTGCAAACGGGTGAGGGTACGCTTCAGGAGCGCGCAGCGGCAACCGTAGGCGTTGCAGAGCGGCGTCAGACGGACATTGAGAATCAGCAGACCCGGACGGGTGAGTCGTTGATCACAGCGACGCAAAATCTTGAGGAATCGACGACCAAAACGACGGGTGCGCTGACGGACGCCTTGAGCAGTTCGTTCACGGACCTCACAGACCGCGTCAAAAAAGCAGCGGAAACTTTTGAGTCGTTCGTGAACGCCATGCGTACAGTTGCCGGAGATATGGACTGATGCCGGTTACCCGCACAGACGATTTGCGCCCTAGGCCTGGGTTTCAAGGCAGCGAGACATCCGGCATCGAGGCCATTTTGTATCCGCGAGGTAATGATCCTGTTTTGACGCGGGCGGCGGAACGCATCCTACCGGTGAACGGTCGGCGGGGCTTCAACGAGGATAGCCCTTCTCTCACCCAGGCGGTGGTCAACAAACAATTCGGTAACGCGGGTTCGTTTTCGCTGACCTTGAAGCCGGCCACGCTGAAGACGGCTGAAAAGCTCATTGACCAACTTGTGGATGACGACTGGGTGGACCTCTACGGGTTTCGGCATGGGCGGCGCTGGCACTTGATGCGTGGCACTGTGGATGAGGTGCGGTTGAATGAACAGGTTGCGGATTCGGGGGCGACCTCCACGACGATCACAGTCAGTGGGCGCGATTTCCAGAAATGCTTCGAGCTCACCCCGATTTGGTTTGACCGGTTCACGGGTGAGAATCTTTTGGGTGGGATCACATACAAGATCTTGGCGGGCCAGAACACGGGGCTCCCCGCAAATGGGATCGTGACGAATATCCTCGAGGGGATGACTCGAGAGTTTGCGGGTAGGGGGCGGTCTAATTGGGAGGCCCCCGATAGCTTCCCCAACTTCAACGGTGGATTCGGGGATAATGTCGTCTACAACGACGTCAATTTCCGCAATTTGGACCGAATTGCCGTGGCCGCCAATTGGAATCTCCCCCAGGGCACGGTGTGGTCATTGGCGCAGGAGTGGGGAGACCTTCTGTTCAACGAGCTGTTTTGCGAGTTGCTGCCCGATGGGTTGATCAACTACGACCCCGAACAGACATGGGACGAAGAACGCACCGCAATGACAGTCGTGATTCGCGGCAAACCCTTCCCGACCTTAGCGACTGGGGATGCGAGCGACTACTTCGACTTGCCGCTGATTACCGTTCCCCGGGAAAGTTTGACCGGCATCGCGATTGGGCGCGGTGGTGCAGAGCGTTACAACGCGTTTTTCGTGGCGCCGCGCATCATTCAGGAGCTGACGGGGGTCGCGGGGGTGGATGCTAACGCCCCGTTGCGCTCTGACAGTGACATCCGCAAGCATGGTTTCCGCCGATTCGACATCGACACCCGGTATTTGTCGGCGCAAAGCACGCTGCAAGGGTTGCTCGACAACCAACGCACTGAGATTCGTGACTGGTACGCCATCAATCCGTATCTCTACAACGGCACGTTGCAGGCGGCCCATGGGATGTTCAACGTGCGGTTGGGTGTTCGGGCCCGGGTACCCGGGGTGGCTGGGCCCCAAGAGGATTTGACGTTCTACGTGGAGGGCTACCAGCACAATTGGAGCCTCAATTCAGGAGCACGTACGACCATGACCGTTACGCGAGGATGGCGGGGCACTGACCCCGCCTACATCGATGCCTTGGGGCTCATAGCCGGGGAGTACGATACCCCCACGTTGGCCACATGAGTTCGAAGCGCGAATGGCGGCCACAGCGGGTCGGTTACGGCACTGTCCTCCAGTCGGGGATCCCACACAGACCCCAACCCTACAGTGCGGGTGACACCAAGGGATTGCTGTTGCGCGGCGTTGTGACGGCCACCTATTTGGTCGATGACGCAAACCACCCGGCTGAGGAACCGGTGCAGGTCTACTGCGACGTGCTCGTCTATTCTGGAATGCGCAACACCCGCTACATGTATTTGCCGCGCTGCGTTGTGGTGCAGGACCGGGGTGGTGCGTTGCATTCGGGTCGTGTCTGGAAACCCCGGGCAGCGTCTATCGATATCAGCGGATCGACGAACCTCAACATCGAGCAGGCCACCAATCCCGCGTACATGGATGGGGATCATGTGTTGGTTGGGTTCTTTGACAACGATTTCAGCCAGCCGGTGATTCTGGGTGGGATCGCACACCCGTCGCGTGACGTGGGGAATCAGGACCGAGATGCGGGAAACAGGCTCAATCTCAAATTGGCAGATGGTGACCCTGATTTTTGGAAGCATCACGGCGTTTATTACGGCGTTTCCGACACGGGTGATTTTGTGGTGGACACGACTCGTGGGACCGATGGAACGTTGGGAGCCGATGGAAAGGAAGCCGACCCCCCAGGCGATGGAAGCACCGGCAATGTCGCGTTGCGACTCCCCGTGGGCTCGACACTCACGATCGAGGTGGACGGTGGACCCTCACTCACCATCGAGGAGAAGGATGGAAACGCCACCCTTACACTAGGGGATGGCGCTGAGTCGGGTGTGATTTTCAGCGCTCTGAAAACCGCGTTTGATACCCATGTTCACCCGACTGGGGTTGGGCCCAGCGGTCCCCCAACAACTCCCCTTGTGGCCACCGCTGAGGCTACCAAGCTGAAAATTCCAAGCTGATGCCGTTGCTCCCCAACACTCTGCGCGATGAACTAGTTGCGATCGGGAACGTCTCAGACGAGGAAAGCGCTCGCGATGGGTGGGCGGATGCTTACGCGACCTACTTTTCTGGAGCGACGAGCAATGGGGTGCCCGTGAGCAGCGTGACGGCAGCACGCAACGCTATGGACGCGGCTTTGGTTGGCTTGAGTACGACTGGGGCGGTAGCAATTCAGGCAGGGATAACGGCATTCTGGGGAGCGTTGGCGGCAAGCCCAGCGGTGGTCTTTGCAGGAGCAACTGTCATCACACCCCCGGCAGGTCTGTCAAACATTTCTGCGGATATTTTGCTAGCGGCGCCCTTGAACGTGACACAAGGCAACGACGCAACGACCGCGTTGGGGTTCATTGCGAGCGGTGGGCTCGGTGGGAACGTTGGGCTCCACACGCTATCGCTAGGAGGCACCGCAACTTTCCCAGGCCCCACGGTAGCTCCGATTCTGTAGCCAGGCTTGGACAATTTTGACCCTTGTCCTGTACCTCTGAGGTATGGCCGGATTCAGCAGCCCCGCAGCTCTAGTCGAATCGGCGCGGCAGATTGCCGCGAACGATGAGAAATTCTGGACCGTCGGGACCTACTTTTTTGAGTTGAAGCTTCCATCGGAATTGGCGGCAAAGCTCGCTGTTTCGTCGGACGCCAGTTTCATCTACCCGCTTGTGCTTCCTCCAGAAAATATCAGTCTCGAAGAGCCCTTCACGATCGCTGAAACACCCACGCTGGGTGGCGGTCTGTACGTCGAGGAAAACGGGATCGTTCGACGAATCCTGCGCATCCGCGCGCACACGGGATTCAAGCCGCGGCCCATCCCAGGTGGCAAGCAGCCGGTTACCCTCCAGGCGCTCAAACCAGAAGCCCGAAGCTTTACGCGAAATTTGCCCGCGTATGTGTTCAACAGCCTGTCTGGGATGAAGCATTTCCAGTACCTCCAAGACGCGGTTTTCCGAACCTACGCCGATTTGAAGCGCGACCCCGCGACGTCGAATGACACCCAACTCATTTTTCATGACGTAAAGCACGACGAGCATTGGATTGTAGCGCCGCGCAATTTTCGATCAGAACGCGACGTAGGGCGCAAAATGCTCTACCCATACGATATCGAGTTGTTGGTACTCGATCGCGCGGATGCCCAAAACATCGACGTTAGCGAGGACAAGGGTTGGGTTGATCAAGTCAAAGATACCATTCGCTCGGTCAAAGCTGGAATTGATTTGGTCAATGGGGCAATTCAAGACATCACCGCGCTTACCGCTGAAATCACAAACCTCGTCAAAGATTTCGGCAAAATCATTGACGGGGCCACCCAAATAGTCAGTTCCGCCGCCGACTTCGTTGAGGGGGTTGTTGATTTCATTCAAACCCCCTTGGACTTGCTCAACGACGTACAGCAACTGGTTGATTCGGGCTTAGAGCTTCAAGACACGTTGCGCCAGGCGTCAGAGGATATCCGAGACCTCCCCAACTCTGTGCGCGAGTCAATCCGACAAATTGGTGATGGGCTTGATTTGATCGGACAGCACCCTGAAGCATTTGCCCAACCAGCGCGCAAGCAAATGCAAGATATCAAAAACCGGCAGCAACTCTCAACGCAAGTGAGCCAGGACGAGTTCACAGAAAGAGCAAACACGCCGGCAGAAACCACGCTGCAAGACACTGCCAACCTGGGAACGGGTTTAACGCCTGGGGATGAAACGAAGGATCGGGCGGACTTCGGGGTGAACCGCAACGCGGTAGAGTTCACGTCGTCACGCCAGTATGTGATCACCAAGGGCGATACCCTCGTAAATCTCGCGAGTCGGTTTTTGGGCGATGCGCGGCTGTGGCAGCATATTGCAGTGACGAACGGTCTGAAACCGCCATTCCTCGATGCCCAGGCGGGTAGCGATTTGACGCAGACCGATGAAGCGGCCTTGCCGAATGTCAGTGGGATTGGGCGCACCATTCTGATTCCATCGTTTGCCAAACCCCCGGAGCGGCAACCCTTGCTACCTGTTTTGGGCACGAAGCAAGAACAGCCCCCGGATGAACATCTTTTGGGTGTGGATATTCAGGTCAAACAGGTCAACCGCAACCAGGTGGATTTCGTAGCGGATGTCGAAGGTGGATCTACCGATGTTTTGTTGGTGCGTGGCATCGACAATCTGAAGCAAGCCCTCACCACGCGTATCGATACTGAACGTGGCACGGCCACGTTGTACCGAACGCTTGGGATGAAACGCGTCATTGGGTTGGGGATACGGCCAGTGGATTTGGAGCTGGCGCGGTTTCGTATTACCGAGGCGCTACAGACCGATTCACGCATTGCGGCGGTACGGCGGCTGTCTTTGACGCAGGAAAGCCCAGGAGACATCCTGGCAATCGACGCAGACTTAGAGGTGCGTGGGTTCAGCCAGACCAACAACATCAAAACACCAGTGCAGGTGGTGATCTAAATGGCCAAATTTACGCCCAAGCGGTTCGAGCAAATTTTGCCGCAGATGACTGCGCGCGTGGTGGCCCGGACAGAATTATCAGACATCGCGGACAGCTCTGCGATGAAACAGGTTCTAGCGGCGGCGGCTCGTTCGGATTCGCAACAATACTATCAGATGACGCTATTGCTTGCGTTGTTCAGCATCGATACCGCGACGGGGGATGACCTCGATGAGCGGGCGGCGGAAATTCAGCCTAGCACAGTCACCCGCAACCTCGCGCAGCGCGCGACGGGGACAGTGATTTTCAGTGCCGCCACAGCGGTGGTGTCGAACATCACAATCAACGCGGGGACGCGGGTGAAGACCGCGAGTGGAGAGGTGTTCACCACATCGGCAGCAGTTTCGATCACACCCACAAGCCCAGAGCAAATTTCTGGCAATGGCGTTGGTCGGGACTCGTCACCTGCACCCATCACCGCTGCTACCCCAGGCGCCGCAGGAAACGTAGCCGCAAACACGATCGTCAAATTCGAGACCAAACCGCCTGGGGTAGACACTGTTACCAACCTCAGCGCGACAGCGAACGGTCAGGATAAGGAGACCGACACCAGTTTCCGCAACAGGCTGAAACAGTTCATTGCGAGCCTCGCGCGGTGTCAGGTTTCTGCGATCGAAGCGAACGTGATTGGTACGCAAGACGAAACTACGGGTGCGACTGTACTATTTGCGAAGGTTGTCGAGGATATTGTAAATCGCGGGCTTGTAACCGTCTACATAGACGATGGAACAGGCACCGCGGAAACCACCGAAACGGTGGGTGACGAAGCGTTGCCGGGAACGGTAACTTGGAATGGTACGACTACAGTCGCAATGGACGATACGTCCACAATCAGCGTTGGCGACTACATTCGCCAAAGCGCCAGCGGAGATATCTTTCGGGTTGATGCGATCACACCGAACGTGGATGCCACCATATCAACTGGGGGTCCAACGATTCCAAGCGGTGCAGGTGGCTTTAAGGCCACCGATCTACTCACCCAAGGGCTTAGTGGTCCCCCGGTCAATACCGCAGTTGGTGGTGAGTCGACCCTCAATCTCAACAACATTGCGATCAAAGACACTGACCCATTCGAGCTCTATAGCAGCACCCGGGGTCTCTTACTCGCCGCTGAGTACACGTTGGATTCAGCCAGTGGGCAGGTTGTTTTTGATCCTGTACTCACAACTGGTGAAGCTGTTGCCGCATTCTACACGCGGTTCACGGGCCTCATTGAGCTAGTGCAAAAGGTTGTCGACGGAGACCCAAACGATCGCGATACCTACCCAGGTCTAAGGGCAGCAGGCGTTCAAGCCGTTGTTCGAACCCCCACCGTTTTGCTCCAAAACATCACCGTACTCCCAACAGTCGGTGACGGATTCGACCAAGACGATACTCGCCTGGCGGTCCAACAGGCGATCAAGGACTACGTCAACGCGTTGAATATCAGCGGCGATGTCATTCTCGCCGAAATCATCAAACGAGTCATGAGCGTCCCCGGGGTGCTCAACGTCATCGTTACCACCCCAGCCGCTGATGTACCCATCCTCGATGACCAACTCGCTCGAACCACAGACAACAACATCACGGTGGTCTGATGCCTCTGACACTCAGCACAGTCTCGCCAACGGCAGTCCCAAGAGATGGGGGGTATCTCATCGAGCTGACAGGGACCTTTGCCCGGCAAAACCCCCACGACGTCTACATCGGGACTGCCGAGTTCAAGGCCCTGCAACCCGGCAAAGCCGGGCAGCTATTCCCGCTCACAACCACACGCCTGCAAGCCTACACACCAAGGTTTTCGGCTGGGGGACCATTTGAAGTCTATGTGCAGGATTTGGTGACACTTGAAACCGCGGTTCTTTCTGGAGCGCTGACCTTTCTGGAAAGTCCGTACTTTAGTTCGGTGTTTGATATTCGACAGGTGATGCCCCCGCGTATGTTGGTTGGGGCTCGACAGGTAGACCAACTACCGCGCATTGGAGGGTAGCGAATGAGCCTCATCACGGCCGCAGAGAATGCAATTTTGGATAAGCTTTGGGGTGCGCAGGATTTTACCCCGGCCACCAGCTTCGATATCGCGCTGTTCACCACGGCGCCCGACGATGCGGGGGCCGGTGGGGTGGAGGTGTCCGGCGGCTCGTACGCGCGTGTGAACATCGCCAACAACCTCACCGAGTGGCCTGCGGCAGCAGCCGGCAGCAAGCAGAATGCGAACCAAATCTTGTTTGCGGAGGCGACGGCACTTTGGGGTACGGTGGTCGCGTTGGGGTTCTACGCGGTGGGCGGTACGTTTGCGGGCACCTTGATGGCGGTGGGTACGTTGGACACTCCGACGTTGGTGAACATCGGCCAGCAGGCCAGCTTTGATGCCGGTGACATCACCTTGACGGCGGATTGATAGACCATGGCTGTTGCTCTAGAGGGCGTCTACACGCAGAACCTCGGGACTTCGTTCCCGCTGACTCCGACAACGTCGTTGCCCCTCAACGACGACAGCCTATTGCTGATGATCATCGTCAGCGATGCCGCCGCCGAATTCGATTTGACGGGTAGTGACTCGCTCACACAGACTGGTGCAACGTGGCAATCGCTGTGGGCATCGGCTAGCCAGACCGGTAGTCTCATGGGCACGAGCGTCCTCTACGCGGAGGGTATCTCGGGCGCTGCCGACGACATATCGCTATCCAGTGTCAAATTCGGCACTGGTAACGGCACCATTCTCATTGCCGAATTTTCTGGCGTGAGCGTGTTTGATGTCGAATCCCACCAGGACTATGACAACATTGCCCTCGCGTTGAATTCTGGGAACATCACGCCAAGCGCCGCGGGCAATTTGCTTGTTGGTTTTGTCACCCACCACCGAAACGACGCCGACTTTAGCCCAACGAGTGCGGGGTACTCATCCGTTGGTAATGCTGTTGGGCCCGGGTTTGGGGATGGCGAGGCGTGGGTGTATTGGCGCACGGCGCCCAGCACAGCCGCGCAGTCGTTCGAAGGGGACATCACCGGTACGGTCACAGAAACATTCAGCGGCATCATATCGTTTGGTGAAGCCGCAACCCCACCAACGCCGTTACCCAGCTCAGTAGCTACCGCGGTCACACTGTCGAGTGTGATGACAGCGCTCAATCCTGGAGCCGGTACCCCCGCCGATGTGGACGTCGCTGTGGCGCTCCAGTCGCGCTTGCGGGTTCGATCGACCGCACCCATCACTCAAAAGGGCATTCTGGAGGCAACACTGGATGCCATCGGCGAAGAAGACGCCGAAATTGGGGGCCAACGGTTTACCCGGTTGGTCGCAGCCGTGTCCCAAGGGGACACCGTTTTCTTTGTGGAGAATGCCAATAGCTGGCCAACGTCTGGGAAGGTGGCTGTCAACAGCATTGTGTATCGCTACAGCAGCCGTACTGCGCAGAGCTTGATTGGCATCACGTACATCGAAGGCGGCACCATCAATGGGGCCCGGCAAGACCACCGCATCCAGTCGATCGTTCTGGATATATCCGGGGAGTTTTCTGCCATCGACCAAGTGCGGCGGGCACTGTTCGTCAATACGGCGGAGGGTGAAGATCTGTCCGTCGTAGGGCGCAATTTGGGAGTGGAGCGTCTCCCATTTCTGTCGAGTGATGAGCAATTCCGCAATGTAATCAAAGCACTCGCCTACAACCCCAAAGGTACGGTGTACGGCCTGGAGCTCGCGCTGGACGCGATCGTAGGCGCCGGCAACTACGAAATTTCCGAACGGCTCATCACCGACCCCAACACGGTGTTCATCAAGCTGTTGGGAGCGGTCGCCATCTCCGATTTTGCCCAGGGTAAGACGTTCCTCAGTGCACGGACCGCGCGGCTCGCAGTCAACAGCACCTCGGTACCCCTCCTAGAGGCCCCGATTGCGGTCGGCGGGGTCAAATGGAAAGACGAAGCCCTCAACACGGACATGCGGGCAGCCTTGCCGTCGACCCAGTCGATTGTCGAATACGAAGGGGACGCGGGAACCCTTCAGTGGGCATTTGAGGGGGGTGACGAAGGGTCCAATGCATCGGCTGGGGGTGAGTACACGTCTTTGGTTTGCGTTGTCCTGGGCGGGGCAGCGTACGAGCACATAGCGCGCCTGCAACCGGAGTCGAACGCTCAATTCGATTGGCTGGTTTCGCTGAGTGCTGGCGGCACCACCGATCCCTTGGAAGCCCAAGCCTTCATTCGGGACACCAACGCAAACATCGCCGTTGGGTTCGAAGTCCCCGGAGCAGCGGGCAACATCGAAATCGGGTTCATTGGCGTCGCCGGAAACTTTCTGGACGGCAGCACTACGCTCAGCAACACGGGCTCCCCGTACCGCAACATCACAATCAAGAAAGAGGGCACCAGCGTAGCCCGGTTGCTTGTCGACGGGGTCGAGGTCCAAGTGCTGGACTACGCATCGTTCGACCCCAGCGTGGATCACAAGGTCGGGTTCGGCAACTACAAGGCTGCAACCTCGGCGTTCGAAATCCGCACCAAAGAGGTTTGGGTCAACGCCCAGACGCTAACCGACTACTGGGCGGGGCGAGGAAGCACAGCGGATGTCGCTGCCACCCAAGCACTCGACGTCAATGAAACGTTCTTTCTGGAAACGGACATTGGCAAACAGGTCCGCATAACGGGTGGCGTCACGGCGAATCCACAGGGTGGATTGAACAACGGGACGTTCGAAATTGCCAGCTTCGTGGACGTGGAGCAGGTGACGCTTGATGGGAAACTGCAAATTGATGGAGTGGTGACAGCCCCGGACCAATTCGCGGCCCCAGACGCTATTTTTACGTACCCGGATGACCTCGGCAAGGCGGTCGTCATTACTGGGTCTGGGGTGGCAAACGATGGGACCTATGTGATCACGAGTTTGCTCGAGGAAGGGACGCTGAACACGCTCGACGATCTCCAGAATTCGGGTGCAAAGACTCGTATCGCCGTTATGAGTGGAGCTGGGTTTACCTCAGAGGGGAATCTCAATTTCCGAGTGAGACCCGTGTTTGTCGCTGAATCAAATCTGACATGGGAGATGAGTGACGCGGGTTCGGTTTCTGGCGCTATCGTGTCACTGCGCCAACCCCTCCCTATCACAACGCCCGGCTACGATCGGGTCTTGGATGTGCTGGCCATCTACGTGCTGTCGGCGCATCTCCAGGGACCGGATGACGAAAACGTGCTGATTGACGAGGGGCCACCCGCGGAGTTCGAATTTTGGCCCGTGTACCTAGCAGACCCATTGGGATTCATCTCCCAATACATCGAGGCTATCACCGCCGCCGGTGTCATCCCTGAATTTGAGGTGGAGTAAGGCATGCCCAACCTACTGCGAACCGAAAGCAACGAACGACTGGACCTCAGCGATTTCCAGTTCGTTTCCGAATCCATCCGGGAGCATGGGCGCCACCTCGGGGACCAATTCATGGCCAACCCCACGGGCAACCGGGCGTGGGTCCTTTCTGGATTCGGCATCACGAATCCATCCGGGAAGCAGCTTCAAGTCACGCGCGGGCGCGCACTGCTCGCGCTACGCGACGGCGCCAACGTGCTTTACGGTTTCGTGACCACCGAGGGTGACGCTACCAAAATCGTCGACCTCACCGGTCAGTCGCCCGGCACGTACAACATCTACATTCGATTCGAATTCGTCGACGGTGCATCGGGTAGCCGCATTTTCTGGAACGCAGCAGGAAACGGCAATGAGTTCGCCCAGACGATCAACACCCGGCAGACGGCCAATTGGGGGTTGCGCGTTGAGACCGGTTCGCCTGGGAGTGAATGGCTCAAGATTGGTGAGGTGGACCAAGCGTCCATGGCCATCACTGACCAACGGCCATTGTATTTCGAAGGGGTTCCCAGCGCGTCGTACGCAACGACGTGGGGTGCAGGCAACGATCGCAACGCGGACCGCCAACAGTACGGTGTGACGGACCTCCAGACGTTCACGGAGGCCATGCGGACATGCATCGAGGACATCAAGGGCGCGGGTATTCGCAATTGGTGGGATGACAGCATCGGCGGTTTGACCGTCGGTTTTGCGGGTACCGCGGTTGAGGACCGAGTTCAGGTCGGTGATGACGAGTTCTACCTGGACGGGTCCAACTCCGCGGCCCCCAAAATTGTCAGCAACACGACGGGCGGAACAAGTGAGATTGAGTATTCACGCGTGTCCGATAACTGGCGCTTTCGAGTGCTGGGGAATAGCGCGCTGTTTTTGGCGGACACCTACGCGTCTTTTGCTGGCGCGGGTATCGTGGCCAATCGCCTCAATTTCCTCGATGGCGACTTTGGTTTCGATTTCGCGACCGCGAACAACCCACGCGTTGTGTTCGATTCCGATGCTTGGCTCAACTTCAATAGGTCGGCGAACGAGTTCGATTTTGAAATTGCCGGTGGAGTGCGTGCCCAAGTCGGCTTCAGTGCGTCCGACGCGTTCGTCACGGTCCAGGAAACGTCTGGGAACGAGGGTGGTCGGTTCAGCAACAACGCGGGCACCAACATCAACTCGTTGGAGGGTATTGCGGGCGGCTCGATCGTCGCGGTTGCTCGCTGGGCCAACGCCGCTGGAGCTTTTCTCCCAGGCGTGGCCAACACCACAACCATCGGTGACGCCTCTGATGCATGGCGGTCGCTCTATCTGCAAAGTGCCGCGTCCGATCCCTCGGGTTTCACCGCGGGACGCTTCCATGCTGTATCCGGGCGGCCTCGTTCCTCCGATGGTACGGGTATTTTGCGGATCGTCACGCAGCCTTATGCCCTCACGACGTCGCAAACATTCTCCACGATTTCGGCACTGCAAAGCTTCCTGGCGTACTCCATCCCGGCCAACACGCTTACCGTTGGCTCGGTCATCCGCATCCGCTTTTTTGGTGAGGTGACGGCATTGGGTACGGCAACGCAGGTGCGCGCCGGCCTCAAAATAGGAAACACCACAGCGTCACCCTTCACAATGAGAATCGTGGACACAACACCCGTTGCTGTGGACGGTGTGCAAGGTGTTGTTGACATCACAGTCCAAGCCATTGGTGCCACGGGCACCATGAATGGGTCTGGGCAACTTGTGTGGGCCGATGCCGTTGGAAATGTCACAAACCACGAGGTACCCAATGCTGTAGGTACTGCCATCGCTGAACTACGTACCGATCAAGCACTCAACATATGGTTCGAGATTGAAGAAACAGCAGCCAATACGTTGGATGGTTTCGCCCTTCGAACAATGTCGGTTGACATCACTTGAGGAGCTTCGGTCATGATGAAATCACTTTTTGCAGACATCAAAGACGGCGTGTGGACAATCAGTCTCGGGCGTTTGAGCTTTATCGTGCTGTTCGTGATGACGCTTTTGATGTGGTCCCCGTTGAGTCAATACGAGCCCGCAGATAGCCAGCTCGATATCCTCATTTGGCTCATGATGTACAATTTCGGCAGCAAAGGGATCGCGACCACCAAAGAGGCAATCGTTGCCTGGAAAGCTGGACGAACCCCACAATGAGCTGGTGGCGTTGGCTCATAGTAGCCCTCACTGGCTTAGGTGCCTTTATTCTAACCGTAGGGCGGCGCCACAAAGGATTCACACGCCAGGCGGTTGAGGAGGAAATCGAAGTCCAGAAAGAGTTGGCGCGTCTACGCAAGCTCAAGGTGGACCACGGTTTGAATCGACTGAAGGCGGACCTTGCCCTCAACTACGCCAACGAGCTCTCACGGTTGCAAAAGCAAAACGATGCGAAGTACAAACGCTTCCGTGAAAAACCAAGCGCTCTGTCTAGCTATCTCGTCCGCACTGCTGTGCGGGCCCGCCAACAACGCCAAAGCCAATAGCTGCGCCGACCCCACCCTTTGTGCCGTCCCCATCGAAAAAGGACAGCGTGCATCATTTTCTGGACAGCTCCTTTCCGAAGAAGTCGCGTTAGAGTTGGCTCTGAAAGCTGACGAATGCGATGAACGCACTCAACTTGAGGTTGAGGTTGCTGTGGGGCTCGAGAAAGTCGAGATCGAACGCTGCGTTCAAAAGGCCGATATTGATCGTCAGGTGTTTGCAGAACGACTGGAGGCCGAACGGTCGATTCGGCCATGGTGGGCTGCGTACGGTGCGGTTGGCGGGTTTATCCTCGGAGTAGTCGCCACGCTATTTGCACGATGAATTTCCGCCAACGCGACGGTGGTGGAACACTCTGGATGTGATTCGTTTCCTCGATCGGTAACGGCGTCGGGTGGTGGGACTCACTTTTCACCATGGCGGTCACATAGCTTCATAGCGCATCCGCCGCATTGTGGGCGCAATCACCGCCGATATCGCATTGGTCACATGGGTAGAAACCACGTCGAACGCACGCTTCAACGAGGAGCTTTTGGAATATCTCAATGGGTGAATGACCATGGCAGCGCGGTGTACCAATGTTAGTCAAATCGAGCAAGACGCTTTGTAGCGGTGTCATGGGCTGTTCGTACAATGTCGCATCCGTCGAATTTTCGACCATTTCTCAATGCTGCTTCCCCGACGGAGCCGCTCCCCATAAAAGGGTCCATCACGTGCTCGCCGATTTGAGTGCTCTGGTTGATTAGGACTTCGCTGACCTCTGTCGGCTTTTCGGTGGGATATCCACGAAACACCCGCGGGTGTGTAATGATGTCTGGGATGCCGAGGTCATTGAGCTTGCGCTTACCTTTTTCAAAAAACAGAATCAACTCATAGCGTGCGCGATAATGGTAACCCATGCCGATTTTGCATTTGTCCCATACCAGTGGCTTCCAGAATCGAAATCCCGCAGCTTCCCCAGCCGGTTTGAGGTAGAAGAGGGTCTCTTGATCGCAAAACACGTAGCAATGGCGGTTAGGCTTGAGGACACGAAAGAGCAAAGCCATCAAATCAGGCAACCGGTCATTCGGTACGACTGGGAACCAATCGTTGCTCGACGCCTTGCTGTGCTTGAGACGCGTCGTCGTACCCCGGGACCGGTGTTTCTCCAGTGATTCGTACGGCGGGTCAGTTACCACCAAATCAAAGCTATCTGCAGCCTGCTCCGACAACCAATCAAACCCATCTCGACAATACAGCATGTTCCCTCCCACTTGACATTTACGGCGCATAACCGTACTATGTCAATATGAAACACCCCACAAATTGGTACCTAGATTTTGACGGCGAGAAAATTGCGGACCACTACGCGTGGAACGTCGATGAGAGTGCCCCAGAGGCGTCCCTCGACGCAACGTTCCGGCGCCTGAGGCGGGACTTAGAGCAGCAGGCGGCTCAGTTTTCAGATCCCTTCAAGGACGTCAACTTCACGCGCGCGGTCGAAAAGGTGGTGGCGCGGACTCGCGGTAGCCTCGTCCGGCATTTGGCGTCTCTCCACCCATGCAGCTTCAAAGATTTCCTGGCGGATCCTAAAGTCAACTACGTGCTGTCCGAAATCGCTCCACCGAGTGCGTCGCCAAACCAAGTCGCCGTCACAGCGCAGCAAATCTACCATTTCGCAGCGCGTCATAAATACCAGCGGGTCTACCAAGTGACAGACGGCCTCGGGCAACGCCTGGAGGCGACAGACCTCCATGGGCTGCGCGGTGCAGATGTGCGGCTACCCCATCCAGCCATCCAAATCCTGCTGCCCCAGTCGACCACACTCCAGTTCCACAACCATCTTACGGGACTCCACCGACTGCATTCGGTCTACCTGATTGAGCATCCCGGGAACGCTGAGAATCATCGCGTCTGGCGGATGCTGTTGGTGGGTGTGGCTAAGGGCCGGGACATGAGATCTACAGCCACGAAAGAGCCGGATGACGCGCTGCTGTTCTTCGACATCGATTTCCTCGATGACGAACCCATTGAGGAGTCGATCGCCAGGGAGCAGCGAAAATTGGCCGATTACGTTACCAAAGCACCCTGGCTGAGCGCCGACGTCAAGAAGTCCTACTGCGATGGCACGTGGATTCGCATATTCAACTACCTCCGCAATGTGGTGCTCTACACCACCGCGAGCGATGTTCGGTCCATTCTAGCGCCTGAAGTCGAGGCCCTGAAAACCAAGTTTCAGCGCACCAAGAAAGCTCGCACGGACCCGAAGCTAGCGGCACGGTGGCGAAGTTTGGGACGTCGCGTCATTCTCGGCCACGATATGGAGCCGCTAGAGCGGAACTACGCCCACAAGCAGGTGCTCGTCAGTGGGCACTTTCGCAATCAGCCGTGCGGCCCTCAACACTCTCAGCTCAAACGCATCTTCATTCAGCCGTATTGGCGTAACCTCGACGCCGAGGAAGCTTCCATTACCACCCAAACACGCCTCTAAGCCCATTCCAGAAAGTCGCACCCATTCCAGAAACTTTCTGGAAAAACGTAGACATATGACCCCGGTTTTCCAGAAAGAAGCGCCATTTCTTTCTGGAGTTGTATACACGACATTTGTAGGCACACGGTAACCCGGTGCGTCATTTCTGACGCAGTGCAGAAAAAACGTACATCGGCTCCAGAAGGAGGTCAAAAAAACGACATTCGAGGCCAAAAAAACGACAAATATTTTGAACGAATGGCGTTCCGTGGGGTTTCTTACGTATGACGCGTTCCGCGCTACGCGCTCCCTCGATGATGGAGAAAATCTCGACCGCGGAGCGGTCGTCATAAAACACAGAAACAATAGCCTCAACACAACAGAACCGAACCTAGTCAAAAATTCAAATCGTGAAGTTGGAGCGAAGGCAGAAGGCCCCCGGAGCGAAGCGGAGGGGCCTGGCGCCGAGTTCCAATCCGACTGGAGGGCCGACAGGCCCGGAGGTCGGCGCACAAGGGTGCCCAGAGCGGTTCGAGTCGACACATGGGAACGAAAGTGAAGTTCCAGCCACCCTTACGTTTTGGCCAAAACATGCATAGCTATGCAGCGCTGGGCTCACAGTACACAGTACACAGTAATTCGGCCCTTCGGGCCGAAAGGGAACTCATCCGAACGAACCCCCCTACGCTTCGCTCCGGGGGGATTCGCGTTCGGATTTCGCTCCCTCTTTTTCGAACAAGATTTTCAATCAAATCGAACACTTGCCCCAGGCGTATCACACTGTGGAAAGTGGAAAGTCTGTAGAGGAAGGGTCCGCGGCGCCCGCGCCGCGTGGTTACAGGGTGGTCCGATTCCAGAAACTTTCTGGAATGTGCTGCGCACTGCGTTCTTTCTGGAATGCCCGGCGCGTGGCGCCGGTTTTGTGCTCCAGGTGCGTAGGGGTTAGTGGGCGGTGTGCAAGTCTACATCACGAACAACACATTGCGGATTGTGGGTGCCCCTCAGAACGTAGAGTGGGCGCTGGACCAAGCGGCTCGTTACCCCACCGACACAGCGCGGTTACTGGAGCTGACCCCGGATTCGGCTCCAGGCGGCGGTGGTGGTTGGGACGGTTGGGTGCGTATGCTCCGGCGGTACAAGGATGGTCGCTTAGAGCTACCGACTGGGCTGTACTACCTGCTGGCTGGGGTGTGTCAGCAGGAGGGGTGCGGGTTTGCGTTGTTGGATGAGCGAGTTCGGCCTGAGCCTGATATTCCCGACCGGCCAGAGATCCCATTGCGGGACTATCAGCGCGCTGCCGTCGACGCTGCCATCTCTGCCGGTCGAGGTGTCCTCGACTGCCCTCCACGTGGTGGCAAGACCCGATGCGCTGCGGAGATACACAGACAATTGTCGTTGCCGACGCTCTGGCTGGCGCCGACCGATCGCATCGTCACCCAGACGGCTGAGGTGTTGGAGGAGTTCTTTGGCCGCCACTATGTGGTCAAGGCGGTGGGGAGCAAAGACTGGGAAAGTCATGCGTTCAAGCGGATTGTGATTTGCACGGCGGCGACGGCGCGGTTGCTCCCGCAGGAGTTCTACGACACCCGGGATGCGCTGATTGTTGACGAATTTCACCACGCTTCAGGAAAAACCTACAAACAGATTTTCCAGAAATCAGGGCACATCTACTACCGTTACGGTTTGACGGGTACGTTTTTTCGGTCGGCTGAGGATGAGATGGCGATGCACTCGCTACTTAGCAACGTTATTTTCAAGATAACGCCTCGGTACCTTCTGGAACGCGGGTACCTTGTGCCTACGGACGTGTTTTTCTTGCCGGTGGAAAGCACGCGGTTGATGACAGGTGGTGGTCAGACGTTTCAGACTGCTCATGGGAAGTTTGGGATCCACGAGCACGATGAGCGCAACATGATGGTTTCGTTGGTGGCTGCGTTGTTGGCGAAGCGCAATCGCAAAGTTCTGGTTCTAGTCGGGACGAAAGAGCAGGGGCGGCGCATCGCTCGAGCGGTGGAGCCTTTGGTGCCTAGGGCTCATCCAAATTCGGAGTTTAGGCCGTGTGAGTTCGTCAGCACCGACATGCCGCGCTTCAAAATCAACCGCATTCTGGACTCGTTCAATCAACTGAATGAGGTGAAGGTCTTGATCGGAACTAGCCTTGTGGGCGAAGGTGTCGACCTTCCTCCAGCCGATGCGCTTGTGTACGCGCGGGGTGAGAAAGCGGAAGTTTCGCTAGTCCAGAATGCGTACCGGGTTTGCACGGCAGTGGAAGGGAAGGGGCGGGCCGTGATCGTGGATTTTGCAGATCGACACAACCGCAAGTTGTTGCAGCATAGCTTGCAACGTTTGCGCGTGTATCATGCCAATGAGACGTTTAACGTGCGGGTGGTCGCAAATGCGCAGGAGCTAGTTGCATGCCTCTAGCGTGTGGTGATAACCGTTCGATTCCCTTTCAGAACGTTTTGACGATCTGACAGTTACGGTAGGCCGGGTCGTGTCCCCATGACCCGGCTATTTTTTTGCCCGGAGTTGTTTGATGGACGCCAAAGATCGTATTGCGGTGCAAACCCCCGATCATCTCAAGCGTTGGCTCGCGGCGTCCGGGCGAAAATATCTGATTTTCAAAACAGACGATCTTATTGATGCGCTTCCGTGGCCCGGTGGGGTTGAGACTCTTATGCAGATAGTGCGCGAGTACGATTTGCAACGGCAGCAGATTGATTCGGGGCAGACCGAATTGATGCTTACGGATGCGGGTGAGGCCGTTGTGGCGGTCTCAAAAACACAGCTTCTGGAAAGGGATGAAATCAATGAGTGCATCGAGCAGCTACAAACCGAGTACGCCGAGAGAAGCGCCGAGGCGCAACGCCGGGCCGCAACCCATGCGAAGGGGCCCCAACAAAAAGCCTAAGAAGTCAACAAGTCCAGAGAAGCAGTTCTTCGAGTCGTTGCAGGGAAAATTTTGTGCGTTCTTTTTCGGAGCCGGCTCGGTTCAGCAGTTGGGCTACCTCGAATGGGTTGACCAATATTCGGTAGGTGTTCGGTGGGAAGGTGAATCGCGCGTTCAGCTTCTCTACAAGCACGTATTGTCGGGTATTCGGGAGGCCTAAGCGGTGGATGCGGACAATCTTTTCGATGCCTACAGCTATTACCGCGGGTTCACTGCTCATTACCAAAAGCGGTACAAGCGAGCGCTGAAGCGGTCCCCCGATCGCCTCAAGCGGCTAGAAGAAATGTCCACGTGGTGTAAGTCGCGTGGTCTCGATCCGCAATACTGGCTTTATTCTTTGTTTGCCGCGCGCAATTGGTTTTACGCACCCCGCTGGGATCAATTGTGTTCGGCGAAAAACATTGCCAATTACGAACGTTGGAAGCCACATGACGGCGATCGCGTTCGGGTTCAGTTCACGGTGCAGCGCGAGGAGCGTCAGTGGAATTGGTGGCGGGATGTTGGTGGTACGTCAGAAGCGCTGAAACAGAAGTACGCGGCGCGCGGCGACTATCAACGCTGTTACTACGCTACCGATCAGACCTACGGCTACCATCCCCGCTCCCCTGTTTGTACTTCCTGTCCATTGTCGAAACCATGCCTGCAAAACCTGCAAGGTCAGGTGCGTTTTGACATCGTTGCGTTGCGGCGTGGGGATATCACGCTAGAGCAGGCCCGCGCGGCCCAAGCCAATGCCTGAAACGTCCCCAGTAGAGGCGCAACAAACGCAGTTCCCATTTGGGGCTGAGTTTCAACGCGTCCTTTTGCGCCTTCTGTTGGAGGACGAGGATTTCTCTGAGCAGTTATCCTCGTACCTCCAGCCGGGCTATTTTAGCGCGGATGCGCTCCAGTGGGCGTGGGCGTATTGCCAAAAACATAAACAGCAATACCAGAGGAATCCATCACTCGCATTGTTGCGTGATGTAGCGCTGAAACTCGATGCGGAACAGCAGGGCCTGTATTCGTTGGTGCTCGATCAGGTGGCTAACCAAGTCATGGATGACGAGGCCTACGTGCGAGCCCAGGTGCTAGAGTTCGTTCGCGTCAATCTCTTTGTGCGCGGTGCTAATGATTGGCGTGATGCGTTTAACGGCGGCGAGTATCAGCGCGCGTTCGATATGGTTCGTCAACAGATGGATGAGATCGAACGCGTTGCCTGGCAACAAGACGATGAGGCGTTCTTTTTCCAAACAACGGCGGAGCGGCATCAACGTCGGATGACGTACGATCCGGCTGGGGATGCTATCCCCACGGGGCTCAATTCCCTGGACCATGTTTTGCGCGGTGGGTTGAGCCTCGGTGAGTTGGGCATTTGGATGGCCTACGCGAAGGTTGGTAAAACGACGATGCTCGTCAATCACGGCATCGCCGCTACCCGTATCGCTGGCCGCAACACAGCTCATTTCGTGTTCGAGGGCTCCAGGCGTTTGGTCGAAGATCGTTACGAGGCGGCATTCATTCGCGAAAGTTATGGATCGATTCGTACAGGGCAATATTCCGATTTGGTCTACCAGCGGATGCTCTACGAATACAGCCAGCTCGGCAACAAGTTGTACGTGTGTGGGTTCACGGATTCGTGGGACTACTCTGTGCTCAACGTCGAGGAGGCTCTGAAGCGGGTTTGGCGCCGGTTTCGGTGGCGCCCAGACTGTCTGATTGTTGACTATGGGGACTTGATCAACGGCCGGCATCCGCCGTATCGGTCGGAGCACGAAAAACAGAAAGCCGCGTTCCGCGATCTCAAGAGCTTGGCTAACCGGGGCTATGCGCTATGGACGGCATCGCAGGCGCAACGCCCTGCCGAAGGGGCTGAGGACAAGCCGCACATACTCAAGGGCCGACAAATAGCAGATTGTTACGACAAGGTGCGGGTGGCTGATTTCTTGGGTTCGATCAACCAAACGAACGCGGAGAAGGATGCGCAGCAGATGCGGATACACGCGGAGCTTTATCGCGACTCTGCTGCCAATATTACGAAGGTGATTGGGGCCAACATGGACCAAATGCTGCTGTGGGAAAATCCAGAAATAGACCCCGTACACGAGGACACCGTACTGGCGTCGGCACCGCAGGCCCCCAAAACCATCCCGGGTATGATGCAGTGACGGATGGCAGTTTGCGTCGAGCGATCGACGCGTTTGACCTCGCCGGGTACTGCGCATCACGAGGTGGTCGACCCCAGGCGATGGGTCAGGAATACATCCTCGATTGTCCGTTCTGTGGGCGTCCGAAATTATCTGTCAATTTGCGTCGTCGTGCGTGGCATTGTTGGGTGTGTCAGCAGAGCGTCGGTAGGGACGCGCAGGGGCGCGCAGTGCACGTGACTGGGGCCGGAGGTCTCATCGACCTCATTGTGGCCCTGGAGGGCAAATCCTGGCGTCAGGCAGCCGATTTTATCGCCGCTCACCCAGTGATAACGCACGTGCCCCTCCACATTGACCGGGATTTCCAGAAAAGGCCGGGTATTGCGCCTGTCGAGCTCGCGGAGATTCCATTGCCGGAGGGTATCGTCAGGATTGGTAGTTACGGCGAATTGCCTTATCTGAGACAACGCGGTATACTATGGCAAGACGTGGAAGTTTTTGGTTTATTTTGGTGCGATAGCGGGCGTTGTCGCAACCGGTTGGTGTTTCCGGTGTGGGATACGCAACGGTTTGTTTATTATCAGGCGAGAGCGATGTGGGACCCTCGGCCGGGTGAGACATATCTCAAGGTGCTGAATCCTCCGGCGTCTATCGGGGTGACGGCAGACCAGGTGCTGTTCAATGCTGACACAGCGTTAGCGTGGGCCCGTTCGGGTTGGCCATTGGCGATTACCGAGGGGCCTATCGATTGTGTGCACGTGGGTCCGACAGCGGTCGCAACATTCGGAAAACGACTGAGCGAGGCACAGTTGGGGCGGTTGGTTCGCGCAGGGGTGCAGAAGGTGGACGTGGTCTATGACGCAGACGCGGGCAAACAGGCACAAGCGGTTGCGAACCGTTTGGCGGCTTACGTGCCGCAAGTGCGCGTGGTGACGCTTCCACAGGGAGATCCCGGGGATTTCAACCGTGAGCAGTTATGGCAGATGCGCCACCAGGCGCCAAACTTTGCAGGAGGGCTGAGAATATGAAAAGCGATCTACAGGTATTGCGTGAAGGGGCTTTCGGCGTGTCCGCGAGCCGTGTCAAGACAACCATCGTTATCCCAGCCGAGGTGGCTAACGGGATGGACCACATATGTCAGATGCTAGGCCTACCGAAGAATGCGATGGTTATCCTCGCTCTGAGCGAATTAGTGGCGGGTATTCTCGCAAAACACGGTGATTTCGTTGGTACTGACGCAGAGCGTCGACTGCTTTTGCGGGAGATTCAGGACCGGGTGGTTGCGATTACCCGGGCCTTCGCATAAACAAGGAAAACGTCGAAACCATCTTGATCCTCAATTAGATTTATGCTTCTTACGGCTACCTACCGTAGTTTTCGTGGGGGCATTTGGTGGATCTACAGGTTTACGCAGGTTTGGTTCGGCGCACAGCGAAACGTCTTTGTCCTACCGCGGGTACTCTCGATGAGTGCCGCAACGATCGTGACGACTACGAGCAGCTTTTGTGGGAGCGTGTTTGGCGCGCTTGGCAAAGGTTCGACGAGTTACCTCGACATAAACAGATCGACCGCGATGCGTATGTCACTACGACGGTGCGGAATGCCGAACGGAATATCTTGCGCGATCGCGCACGCACTCATGAAACTATTGAGTACGATGATGAGGCTTTTGAAGCTGATTCAGACCTAGAAGAACAGACCAATAATCGAAACACCGTTGTTCGCATTGTCTCTGTTTGTACTCCGCTAGAGTTGCAGTGGTTACTACGTATCATTGCGAACGGCGGAAATGTTGCTGGTGCTTACGATCCCAAAGAGGGTAATAGTCTGAGCTGGTTTCGGATGCAGCTAGGGAGGCTGCGTGCTTATTTGTTGCGAGCCATAGGTGAGGGGACAACTATGCGTGAGGCATTGATTGCGGAAGCAGTACGGCTGGGCGTGACGTACACGAATGATATGTCTGAGGATGAGTTGCGCCGTCGAATCGATGCCGCCAGTACAAATAGAGACGTTCCCGAAAAGCCCGCTTGCTTTGGCGTCTTTTGGGATGCCGTAGGCGACGATAATTGTCAGGTGTGTCAGGTACAACGTTCCTGTTCGATGCAATTTTCCAAGACCATCAATACGCTGATAAAAGGAGGCGCCGTTACAGTGTCTGCTCTGACCACGGCAACAGGCGTGGGGTCGGATGCGGTGAGGCTCGCAGTCCAGAAAGCGGGTCATGCGATTTCTGAGGATGGCTCGATTGCCGTTCCAGAAACACCCGATGTCCAAGACCAGCCCAGCGGTGACGTTGAGGCTGCCCCAGCCAAGAAGAAGGGGGGTCGCAAGAAGCGTCCCCCGAAGAAGAAAGTGGCGGCCGTTGAGGTCCCCACAGTGGCCGGCTCTGCTCAAGCTGTCTCGGAGCCGGCACAACCTCCGATTCCACCGACGGATTCTGCACCACGTGTTGGGGCACCGGCTGTCGATGGGATGAGCGAGGCGGGCAGACAGCAAGCGTTTGCGAGGGAGCGGCGCCGATCTCCGCTGATAGCGGGGCTGACCCCGGGGGTGTCGTTAACTCGACACTTCAAGGGGGAGGAGCATCGAGTTCAGGTGGAGGCGGGCCACTATCTGTATCGGGGACAGAAGTTTCCGACGCTGTATGCGGTGACGGTCGCGATCACGGGGAGTCGGGAGTACCCGGGCCAGTTGATCACTCCGAAGTCGCAGGACAAGGACAGTATCGAGCGGTACAACCCGCGGAAAATGTCGGCATGGAGCAGCACCCGGTTTTGGCGCCTGCGGGAGAATGCGATCAGCAAGACGGGCGTGCAGAAGGCCCTAGCGTTGGTCCGCCCGGAATTGAGCTCTTAGGCGCGCAAAGCCAGCACGTTTTGCTATGGGCTGAGGCTCTCGGTATTTGGGTCCGGCTCGTCGAATCACCGCTGTACGGCTCGACCCCAGGCGTTCTGGAGGTGACCTATCGGCAGTTGGAGGGGGCCCAGCAGCTAGTTTGTCAGGGGGCTGCGCTAGGTAGTGCGCTGGTTCAAATGGGGGTGCGTCTTGCCCGTCCAAATTCAGGGGTTGCGTGAGTACGATACGTACGAAGGGCAAACCATTGTTCAAACACCAGATGCATTCGAGTCGATGGTTCGTCGGCTTAATGATGCAACTGCGCTTTGCGTTGACTACGAAACGTCGGGCACTGCGTGGTTTCGTCACGCGCAAATCTGTGGGATTGCTTTGGGGTGTTGGGATGACTCAGCGCGTACGCACGCGTACTACGTACCTGTTCGGCATCAAACAGCCGATCGTCAGTTGCCTTTTGACGTGGTTGGGCCGGCGGTACAGCGCCTGTTGGGGAATCCAGAAACTCTCAAGATCGCACACAATCTGAAGTTCGAGGACCATTTCACTAGGCGCGAGGGTTGGGTTCTGGCTGGGCCTCGCTATGACACCATGATGGCGGCGCACCTCTACGATGAAAACCGCCTAATCAATTTGAAGGACCGGGCCGAAAATGACTTGGGGTGGCCGTCACTGGGCGCGTGGGAAAAAGCTATCGACGTGGAGATCGTTCGGCTCGCGAAGGCCCATGGCATGGGCAAGCGTGAGTACAAAGACACGTTCGGGTACGCCCAAATCGCGGTCGGAGTTTTGGGGCCCTACGCGTGTTTCGACATCGCAGCCACGATAGCTCTGTACCTAATGTACGAGCAGTTTGGGATCTCCACCCGTTATCCACAAGTGTGGAAAACTGAGATGGAGCTTACCTCTGTTCTGTGCGGGATGGAGCAGGTGGGGATGCCCATCGATCAGGAGTACCTCAGTGGGCTGAAGGCGAAGGCCAGCGAGCGACTCTATGACCTCAAGGGTGCGCTTGATGCAGAGTTCGGTGGGGGGATCAACTATGGGTCGGACGCTGATGTACGGCGGCTCTTGTTTGAGGAGCTGAGGCTACCCCCAACGAAGCTGACGAGTGCGAAAGTCGCGAGTGTCGACAAAGAAGTGCTCACGGGATTGCGCAACCGCCACGTTGGGATCCCATTGCTACTAGAGTACCGACAGGTCGACAAGATTCTGAGCACGTACACAGGGAGTTTGATCAAACGACTGGACGCCAAGGGCTATGTGCACACGGACTTCCGACCGGAAGGTACGGTTACAGGGCGTTTCTCCAGTCGGAACCCAAATCTCCAAAACATCACGTCAGATAGCAGTGATCGAAAAAAGGAGCAGGGCGAGGACCCTTGGAGCATTCAACGCGCATTCGTGGTGCGGCCCGGCTGGGTAAGGCTTTTCCTGGACTATTCACAAATCGAATTGCGCATTTTGGCCTATTATTCTGGTGACCCTATTTTGAACGATACGTTTGCGAAGGGTGAGGACGCTCACGATCGAACGAGCATCGAGTTGTTTGGTACAACTGAAAAGGATTGGCGTCGTCGAGCCAAGTCTGTGAATTTCGGTTTGAGCTACGGGCTCACGGCGCCTGGGTTAGCAAAACAGATCAACGTATCTGAAGATGAGGCTCAGAGTTATTTGGACAAGTTCAACGCACGTTACGCGGGTGTTGATCGCTTTCGAAATTCGTTCTGGGCTCAGTGTCGCCAGAACAACGGTGAATTTCAGAATCGTATGGGGCGCCCGCGGCGTTTGCCGGGGCTCAATAGTGAGCGTCAGTTCGAGCGGGGTAGGGCGGAGCGCCAAGCTATCGCAACTCTCATCCAGGGTACCGCAGCGGAGCTGATGAAGGTCGCGCTAGTCCGATTGGACAGGTTCATTCGCCAGTCGAGTATTGAGGCTTACCTGGTGAGTACCGTGCACGATGAGGCGCAAATCGATTGTGCGCCGGAGGCGGTACCCACGCTGATTTGGGGTGCCACCCATTTGATGGAGGCGTTCCCAGAATTTAGACCGGTCCCGATCAAGGTCGACGCAGAAATCACACGCACCAATTGGGCGGATAAGGAGGAGTTCGGTGCAGTACCAACTTGACGCGATAATCGCGCGGCTCCAGGCGATGCCGGCTTTCAACATCCATTCGGTGGATGCCGAAACGGCGGCGCACAGACCGTGGTGGAATGTGACATCCGGGATCGTGCAAGATCTTGTCGTACGTGAGGAGTATCTTCGTGACCAAGTGCAGGCCCTTCCTGCGCAGATTGCTTTTTGGGGGCGGATGACGGCACTCACACGGCGTGTTTGGGAGATCGAGGAACGGGAGTACCGACACTGGCGGGATGGTGAGGTTTTGAAGCTATCAACACCGCCGAAGGATGATCCAAAATGGAAAAAGCCAACTGAGAAGACGATAGAGGCAACGTATCGATCGCACCGCGAGTACAAGAAGTGGAGTATTCGCGTTGAACGTGCAGAAGAAGCTTTCAATTCGGCGCAAGCGATCTTAGATGGGTTCAAGGCGAAGCGTGATATGCTTCGCATCGCTGCGATGTCATCGCGAGATGGTACGCAGTCTGATTTGCGGGTCTAGGCCCGCACCACGAGACCACGAGACCACGAGACCACGACACAAACAACGCAAGCTTTGAAAAGGCAAACAAATGTACCAGCAATTTCCACAACAGCAGATGCAGCAATTTCCACAACAACAAGCGCCACAACAACAGTACCAACAGCAATTTCAGCCACAACAACAGATGCAACAGGGACCGGCAGCCCCACAGGGGCTGCCTCAGTTCTTTATGCCCGATCAACAAACGCTCAATAAGCAATACGAGGACAGCAAATCAGGCGACGGTCCTCGGTACGTGAAAGTTCCCGGTCCAGGCGGTGAAACCAAGTGGGGTAACGTCGCTGTCGGCTATGAGGGGCGTGTTACGGTTTGGATTTGTCCTGTCATTGTCCAGGGCGCTCCCCTGTTCCACCTACGCTCCAGCCATTTCTGGAAAAGCGCTCAGTTCCCAGGCGGCACGAGCATCGACTGTCTTGGTTCCAAGTGCCCAATCTGTGAGCGCGCAAAGAGCATGGAAAGTCCATGGACGCGCGTGCGGAAGCAGTGGTTGTACAACGTCATTGTTTTGGACGGCAATCCGCAAAGCCATGTGCACAATGGCGAGTGGCGGCCTTTTATTTTGGCGGCTGGGCGTGATTTGCACACTGCAATCGGCTCGCTTCTCAATGAGCGGACCGTGACCAATATTGTCGACCCGCAACAGGGCCGACCGGTGATCATCAAAAAGAAGAAAACCGGACCACAGATGATGGACATCGAGTGGTCTGCGATTGATGGCAATCCCCAACCGTTGCCCCCGGAGTACCATCCCATTCTGTGGGGTGCGTACGATCTTACGCAGGTGGCAAAGTTGCCGACGCTGGAGCAGGCTGCGAAGGCCGCGGATGATATTTTCCGCGACCAAATGCAGCAGCAGGGGCAGTATCAGCAACCCCAACAGCAGCAGTTCCAGCCGCAAGCCCAGCAAATGCCACAGTCGCAATTTCAGCCGCAGCAAATGGTAAATCAGTGGCAACCGCAGCAAATGCAACCCCAGCAAATGCAACCCCAGCAAATGCAAGCTCAGCAGTGGCAGCAGACTCCCCAGACGTTGCCACAAGCTCAGATGGTGTCACCGCAGCAACAAGTTACACCACCGCCAATGCAGAGCACAGCGGCGTCGGTGCCAATGGATTACACCCCACAGCAAGGGCAGGGCGCCCAAATGCCTGCACAGCCACCCCAGACGCTTCCCCAGGGGCAAGTGGTAGCAGCGCCACCCGCGAATGCGATGCCCATGGGTGAGGCGCCGCCATCACCACCGCCAATGGGCGGGAGTACGCCGCAGCAACAGCAAAACCTAGCGGCGCTCGAACAGGCAATGGTGGGATAGATGGGGGCGAAGAAGACAACCAAGAAGACGGCAAAGCGCACGACAAATCGGAGTGCGAAGCCGAAGACAGAAACCCCGGTGAAGGTCAAAAAGGATCCAATCGCCGAGTTGCGTCAGAGGTTGAGCAAGAAAGCAGGGGTGCGCTTGCTCAATTTGTCGTCGGACGGGTTGTCCTCTCGCGTCCGTAGTTGGATCCCCACAGGGTCCGTAGCTCTCGATCGGCTATTCGGATGGCGGGGCCTCCCCACCGGAAAAGTGGTCGAGGTCTACGGGCCCAACCATATCGGAAAAAGCACCATCCTCGATTCCATTTTTGCGTCAGTGCAGAGCCAGGGTGGGATTGGGGTATTGGCGGACACAGAAAATTCTCGAACCCAGTCGTATTCGGGGAGCCTCGGGGTGCGGGTCGACGATCTACTACTGATTGAGCGGGCGGATGGCGTGGATGCCGCATCATTGTCCGCAGATCAGGTGCTCGATGCGATCCAAACCACCATCAAAACGCTTCGGGAGTTGCAGGACGATAAGCCCGTGGTCATCGGTTGGGATTCGCTCGCTGGTACCCCAACAAAGGACGAACAAGAAAAGAGCGCTGGCTCTGGGATGGCTCCCGGTGTTGCCGCGCGTTTGATGCGCAGTGCCTGCCGACAACTCATGGGGGACCTCGGCGGGAGCAATATTTGTCTAGTCATCATCAACCATGAGTACCAGCTCATCAACAAAACAGGCTACGGACCGCAGCGGACCACATACGCGGGTGAGGGTTTGCGCCACGCTGCAAGTTTACGCCTAGCCTTATCCCCAGCCGGTTGGATCAAAGACAATAACGGTGTGGTTATAGGTCAGAAGGTACGGGCCAAACTCGCCAAAGACCGCACTGATGCCGGCAACGCCTGGATGGAGACGGAGCTTGCGTTGTGCAAGGGTCGTGGTGTTGACAATCTGTGGAGCGTCAATGCGCTGTTGCAAAGTCTCGGGCTCGCGGTTGTCAGTGGTTCGTGGACAGCAATCAATTTGGATGGTGAAGTGATCAAGTGGCAGGGCTACAACGGGTTGCAAGCCAAGGTTCAAGAGGATCCATCGCTGTTTGGTCGATTGGTGGCGGGTATTCGTGCACAGGATGGGGTGTCGTAAATGCCAATCTACACGTACCAATGTTCGAAGTGCGGTAGTCTGGAAGAACGCGTAACGACGTTTGCAAAACGCGATGAGGCTGTTTGTGACGAGTGCGCCCAACCATTGCAGCGTTCTGGTGTTGAGCTGTTTACGATGGGCCAACCGGCGTACCAAATGAAGGCGATCATGGGGAACGGTGAAAAGATCGCTGGGCATTTCGGTAAGGACGCCGCTCGAAAGAAATCATGAGTGACGAAATTGAGGTTTTTGGGCGGTATATCCGCCAGAGTGCGAAAGCGTTCTGTTTGAATTTCGAATCGATTGGTGTGGATTGGCTGCCCAAATCGCAGATTCTGGATGGGCCGGATGACGATGAGGTCGCGGTAGGCGAGCACTACATTTTCGTGATTCCAGAATGGTTGGCGCGAGAGAAGGGGCTTGCAGAGTGATTGTGTTCAGCGATGTCCACCTCCAGCCGGATTCGGCCGAGGTTGTGCTCAACGAAGTGTTGCCCGGTATTGTCGAAGCCGCTGAGAAAAGCGGCATGCATCAAGTAGCTTGCCTCGGGGATTTTTATCATCTCCGATACCGCCTTGAGGTATGGTTGCAAAATGCGGTGCTTGATTTCCTGCGTGGTCCTGGTGCTCGCTTTCAGTGGCACTTTTTACCTGGCAATCATGATCAAATTGACATTGCGGGGCGTAACGCTTTGGAGGCGTTTGGTTCATTGGGCAACGTAACTGTCTACACTGAGCCTACCGACACCGACGATTTTCTCTGGCTGCCGTATCGCAAAGACGCGCGCGAGTTTTTGCCGCACATCGCAAATTCGAAGGCGCCTGTCTGCATGATCCACCATGGGTTCGAAGGTGCCCTGCGGAATAACGGGACCACGAATGACACGGGGCTGCATCCGTCGGCGGTTGCGAAGTTCGGACTGGTGCTGTCTGGCCACTACCACAAGCCACAGCGGGTTGGGCGCAACGTCGAGTACGTGGGTAGCCCCTATGAGACGCGCGCGGATGAGGCGGGCGATCCCCATGGGTACGTGGTCCTAGAGGGTCGAACGCTGCACCGCGTCAGTTGCAATTGGGGACCGCGCCACCACAAAGTCTGGGTGAACGCGGAGGAAGTTCCGGGCGATGACGCGTTTCGGCCGGGGGATGTTGTGCGAGCGTTTGTCACCCGGGAGAATGCCGGGGCGGTGGCGGAGAAGTTGGACGCGGCTGGGGTATCGTACACCCTCGATTTCCAGCTCCCAGACGCACCGGTAGCCCGCTTGCAGGTCAAAGAGAACGCGTCGCTTCTGGAATACGCGGGCGCCTATGTTGCCGCCGCGGAAACAACGCTCGATAAAGAACGGCTGATGGGGACACTCAAAGATGCGCTTGGAATCGCTTGAACTGCACAACTACGGTCCGTACGTTGGTCAACACGTCTTCAATCTCAGTGATCAAGGGATGGTGCACATCGAGGGGCGAAATCTCGATGAGCCGTGGATGGAGTCGAATGGTTCGGGGAAGTCGTCGATTCTCGACGGTCTTGACTGGGTGCTGTTTGGGGTCATTCCTCGAGGCGATCACGTTGATTCGATCGTCAATGCAGAGGTCGGCGCCAATACGCTGGGGATTGTGCGTTTGACCGATGACGATGGTACGTCGATCGCCATCCTGCGGGCGCGCAAGCACGCGGACCACAAAAACGCCTGCAAGTTGATTGTGGATGGTCAGGATGTCACCGCGCTGGATGCCCGGGAGACCCAAGCGCATATCAACGAGGTGCTAGGGCTCGATCGGGCGATGTTCCATGCGGCAGTGCTCTATGGGCAGGAGGACCGCGTGCGGTTCGCTGATGCGACCGACAAAGACCGAATGCAGATTCTCACCCAAATCCTTCAGATCGAGGAGCTCGATGAATGGGCTACGCTACTGAAGGACAAAAGGGCTACGGTTGAACAAGCCGTGGGCGGCCACGAAAGAGCGGTCCGCGAGTACGAAGCCGAATTGGAGGGGCTCCGAAGGTCCGACCCCCAGGCGGAAGCGGCGTCGTTCGAGACTCACCGCAAGGCCAACCTCGAAACCCTTCAGCAACAATGGGCGCTTATCACCGGTGAATTCCAGAAAGCCGATCAACATTATCGGACAATTTACGTCGACGTGTCGGCTGGGCTTGCGGCGCTAGAGCCTAAAATCCGTGAGGCGCAGCAGACGGTCGCGAAATGCGAGGCCCAGGAGTTTGGTACCAAGGGCCGGCTACAGGAGCTTGAGCAGGCCACCCAGCGCTATCAGAGTATGCAAAATGTGGAGTGCCCAACCTGCCGGCAGATGGTGCACCCCGGACACGTCCAAAATCTTTCTGGAACGCTCAGTGCTGAGATGCATGGGTTGGTTGCGACGTCGCAACAGCAGGCGTCGTTGACGGAGCAGTGGCGCGTTTACCTCAAGCAATTGGAAGCCCAGAGGTTGGAGCTATTAAACGCTGGGCGCTTGTCGGATGAGGCTGGTGCGGTGGTGGCCCAAAAGACCGAGGCGGGCAACCGGGTCCAACAGGCGATACATGAGGTGACCAACCGACCGAACCCTTACGCGGTGGCGGCTCAAGAGCATCAACAGAGGGTTGCTGGGGTCGCAGAGGCTCTGCGGCAGGCACAGGCGGTGTTGGCGGATGCCCAAGGGGTCTTGGCCTACTACGATTTCTGGGCGCAGGCACTGCGCGTCAGCGGCCTCAAAAACTACATTCTGGATTCGCGCCTGGCGGAGCTGAATGAGGCCATCAATGAGTGGACCTCGGTGATGACACAAGGCGGGCTCAAGGTCCGCTTGACCTCCCAGACGGACAAACGTACCGGGGGCAAGGCCAACAAACTGAGCATCATTGTTGAGCGTGCAAACGCCGACGGTACGATCACGCAACGAAATTTTGCCAGTTGGTCTGGTGGTGAAAAGCAGCGCGTCAGCTTAGCCATTGATTTTGGATTGTCGCGTATCCTCGCGCGCCGGGCGCGCAAGCGGTACGATGTCATGATTTTGGATGAGTTGTTTCGACATCTAGATCCGAAGGGTCGTCGTTACTGCATGGACATGTTACAAGAGCTGTCGAAAGAGAAAAGTAGCATTTTTGTAGTCGACCATGATGCTGAGTTCGCTGCACAGTTTCAGAAGCGCTGGGTAGTTCAGCGGCAAAATCTTCGAAGCCAATTGGTTGAGGGCGGGGTCAATGAGGAATCGAAAAGAGCGGCGTAGCGCGGACATCTACAAGGTTGTTCCGTACATGTACAATGAGGCCAAAGAGTTAGTGCCCACGGGTGAGTACAACATCGAGGGTGAGATTGACGATTGGTTGGTTGTGTCGGTGCCGGAGGAAATGAGCGCTTCGTACGCGAGTAAGATACGGGATGACTTGATGCAGCAAATGACTAAACCGGTCATGATCTTTTCACATAACATCCAGTTCTGTTCTTTGCAGAAACTCGGCGCTAGCGAGTCGTCAAAAATCATATTGGAAATGGAGCGCACTAGTGGCTTACGTGATGGGGGTGGATCCGGGGTTCGCGTCGATGGGAGTGGTAGTGCTCCAGACGGAGAAGAACAAACCTCCGGTATGTCACGGGGTACACTTGATCAAGACGAAGAAGAACGCGGGTAAGGAAAAGAACCTGCGGGTGTCGACGGATGACGCTAGGCGCTTGGAGCTGATTTGGGAACAGTTTGATTCGGTTGCGGCTGAGTTCGATCTGAAGGTGGTCGCGGCTGAAGTGTACCAGCCGTTTAGAAAAGCGTCGTCGGCGTGGAAAACGGCAATGGTCTACGGGCTCGTGTTGGCATGGGCTAAGAGCCGAGGGGTTCCGTTTTGGTGCTATCTACCGTCCGATCTGAAGCGTGCGTTTGGTATGAAAGCGAGCGCAAGCAAAGAAGAAGTGGCTGGGGCTCTTTACCGCCGGGTCCCCAAGCTTGGAGATCAAATACTGGCACATGCCAAGACGAACCGTGAGCATTTGTCAGATGCGGCGGGGCATGCATACTTGGCGGTGAGTGCGTTAACGTCGTTGGGGTTATGATGAGGGGCGACGATTTTCGGGATGAGGCTCTTTTACTGGCGTTTGAAAGCATACTGCGGACCAATCTGGAAAGAGATCCTGGAGTGGTTGCGTTTCGTGCTGGGAGGTACGCTGATGCCCTATACAGGGAGCGAGGACGCATCCGAACGCGTACCCGTGACTCGTCTTCTCAGTCGGCGCGTTTGGGGCAAGATCAGCAGCGAGCAAATCACGTCGGTGAACGTGGTAAGTCAGTGCGCGAGTTGCGATCGGTATCACCGCAAGGACATTGCGAGTTTTCAGAAGTTTGATTTGAGTGAGCAACTGCTAATTCCGTTTGAGTGTCCGTGTGGCGAGACGTGGAAAACCGCTTTGGCGCTTAAATTAACTGCTGAATTGGTGCACCCAAAATGATTTTCATCTACGGTCGTGAAACGATGCTATGTGAAGTGTTGACAATCACACGACATCGAATTGCTCAACGCTTGAATATACCGTTGGAATTGGTCTATGCGAAATTTGCACGGACTGAGGAAGGTCTGATGCAGCCACAGATTGATCTACTCAATGATGAGTCGGGGGCCCCGCGGACATTTACGGATGAACAGGCCGTGGAGGTCATAAAGCAGTCTTACGCGGGGGCGCGAAAGCTCATGATGGAGCGGCTAGCGGGTGTCAAACAACGACGGTTCGACAAAGAAACAGTCCACTAGGAAAAAGCCGGCTGCAAAGAAAAAGATTGCGAAGCGTGCAAAGCGTAAAGCAGTCAAAAAATCCGCGAGCCCTCCGACCGAGGCATCCCCTCCCAAACGTAAAAAGCGAGCCCCAAAGCGCCGAGGCGTAGAGCCACCGCCGGCGCCGATGCTTCCTATCGGTGATCCACGGGGCCGAACGATGTTGGCTACCGTCGATGCGCCTGAGATATCGGAGAATGGGGAGTATTCGCAACGGTACCTTCGGTATGCGGCGGGGTTGTATTTCACGACTGACATTCGGTGTGGAACCATCGATCAATTGCAACGGCACCCCGTGTTTCAAGAGGTGCCGTTGAGCACGTTGTACCAGTGGGCGTCGAGAGACAAGTGGATTGCCAGGCGTGAGGACTTGTTGAACCGCTGGCGCGAGATGATCGAAAAGAAGATTGGGGAAAGTATTGTCCAGAAGCGCGTCAAAGACCTCGAAAAATTGGAACGTCTGTTCGACGTTGGCTTTGAGCAGTTGGAGAAGAACGCAGTTGAGGCCAAAAGCTGGGAAGGTGTTGCTGGGGCATTGGTCAAGTTGATGTCGTTGATGGACGAGTTGCGGGAGAAAATTGCAACTCAATTGAATCCGGCGGCGGACATGTTGATGTCTCCCGCGGCGTCCCCTGTTGCTCAGATGGCACCGAAGGTGACTGATGACGAGGCTAGGGCTGCTGCGAAACTAATCATCCAACAACGGCGTGCGGGTATCCGCGCCAAAATGGCAAAGGGCGATGACCAAACGGTGGTCCAGGGAGGAGATTGACATTCTGTTCCACGGCGCTGGGAGCTACGGCGTAGCGTGGTTTCAGAAACGTCTTTCCGCCGATGACGGGTCTCGCTCCAGGGCGGCTTTGTACGCGAAGCTGTACCGGTTGTGCGGGAAGGGTGGGCTTTCGCGTGGGTCATGGTCGTTGGCCCAGGCGATACGCTACACAGGCTTTGCGCGGTCTCAGCTCCTTCGGGCCCGTAGAGCTTTGCAGCAGAAATGGGCGCGCACCAGCGGTAATGGTCGTTTTCTAATCAATGATGAACAGCTCGATGAGTGTTGTGCGTGGCTGACACATGACTACTGGGTACCACGCTTACGCGTGTACTCATGTGTTTGGTGTGGTTCAAGGGAGGAGCCACACCAGAAGGCTGGGTTGTGTCAGTCATGCTATAGGGACTATCGTCGTATTTGTTATCGTGAATGCGTGACGCCAAGCGTTTTGAGACAACGCGAGTTTCAGGAACGCTTGTTTGTGCAACAGCCTGATAACGGTGTTCTGTATCGTATGCTACAGGCGACACGGCGTGGGGTGGTCTTAGAACCGTGTGACCTTTTGATCTTGATTAGGGGGTACTCCATGCCAAAGCGTGTATCGATGTCGCTGACACAAGAGGAGTTAACCGCATTGATCTGCGGTCTATCGGGCGCCAGCAACGTGGTAGGGCGGGTAGAACGGGAACCGCTGTTGCAGCGTTTGGCGAATGCGAAGGAAAGGCTAAAGAATGCTCACCACAAAACAGGCGATCTTGAAGGCGGTACGCTTCACGAAAAGCCACGTGCACTTCCTGGATACGATGGGAGCGACGTGGGTGAGGGGGATGACGCCTGAGGGGTGCGGTATCATGCTGCGCCTTGGGCTTGCAGGACCATCTAACCTCAACGTGATGGTGGACGCCAAAAAGCTCAACGTACTCATCAAGGCTGAAAAAGAGATCACCAGCCTACAGCACAATATCAATCAACTCGTGATCAACTCCCAGGCGGCTCTAGCCGTAGAAACGGACACCCCAGGACATCCGCTGTTTCCAGAAACAATGACTCCCGTTCCGCATTACGAGTACATGCTGAAGGTGCTCTATGCGGCGGGCAAAGACCAAATGGAGGTCGTGCGGAGCACGGGCGAGCGAATTGAGGCCTTCGATGAGGCTCAAGCGGCGACCGTCGACGCGTTCGCCGGGTGGGTCGGGTACGTCCCTGCCAATGTGTTCCGGTATTGGGATACCGGTGATGTCTCAGTCTCCCAGACACCAACGCACGTCTTGTGGCGAATTGGTGCCGACCAGTACCGTTACGCCCCCATGGTGGAACCCAAGAAAGTACCAAGCCCCGACAAATTGACTCACATTCTGGAAAGCCCGCCAACTTTCACCACCGCGGTTCCTCGAGACGAGCTCATCGAGATCGTCAAAACGGCCACGGATTTGAGCACGCGCAATCTCGTTGTCCTACAGCTCAAACCCGACGTTTTGAGGGTCAGTGCGTGGATGTTGGAAGGTGAAGCCAGCTTCCAATCGTCGGTCCCCAGTCGAGCCCATCACGGGAATGACGGAGGGAGCATTATCCTAGAAGGAAAGCGGTTCCAGAAAGCTCTGAAGTCGGTTGGGACGCCATCGGTGCGTTTGGATTTCCGTGGCGAGTTGGAGGCGCTGCGGATGTCGAGTGGTGGATTCCAGGCGTGTTTGTTTCCGTGCTTAGGGGGTGCGTGAATGGGTGCGCCGTTTTTGACACAGCTTGGCGTGTTTTCGAGTCGGTACCTGGAGGAGCTGGAGTGCCCCGCAATCAGCCCGTGGCGCTCCCCAAGACCGGCAGTGGACTACCTAGGGTGCATCGTCCATTGGACGGCTGACAGGGACATCGAGCGCGTTCTGAAGTGGTTTCATCGCGAGCGCTACCAGGCCAAAGCAAGCGCGCATTTCGTCGTAGACCGGGGGCGGATTCCGCGCCATGACTCTTTAGCCGTCGGGTTGCCCGCCATCGAGGCCCTCCCCTGTACGGTCGTGTCATGCGTCCCGATTGAGGAAGCCGCTTGGCATGCGACCGCGGCCAACCCATGGTCTGTTGGCATCGAGGTGGTCAACGCCGGCAAACTCAAAAACGGACTAGGGCACACACGATTCGGCATGCTGCCGCCACCACGGGAAACCGAGGTGCAAATACCCGAACGGTCATGGCACTACTCCCAGGCGTACCACAGTTACACGTTTGACCAAGTCATGACGGTCGGGCGCCTACTAACTGAGGTGGACAAAGAGATACCCATGCGGAGGAGTCGGGTACTAGGCCACAGCAATGTGCAGAAAAACAAACAGGACCCCGGCCCAGACTTCCCCATCAACGCTTTACGCTCATTGGTGTTCCCGACCGAAAAGTACAGTTCCCTGAAACCACACACGGTGCACGAGGCATTGCTCGCAACCCTCGGGTACGATTTGCTCGATGTGTCGGAGTCGGTGCGCATTTTCCAGAAAATGATGAGTATCGATGCCGATGGTATCGTCGGGCTAGAGACTCGGTCTGCCATCCTCGCAAGATTCCGTGAGTTATTTTATTGAGCAAATAAACGCGATAGATCTCTTGACGTTTACGGTTCTGAACCGTAATATGTAATTAACAACGTCACAGGAGATCGACATGCAAGCAATCAGCAACAAAATCGCAATCCTCATTGAAGGCACTCCTATCGCTTTTCGCGTGGTGCCCCACACAAGCAAGCCCGGCTGGGTGGTCGTCAAGGCCAAGCATCCTGAGGTGGGTGCGATACTGGCCAAGTTCGGCGACGTCGTTGCGGGCAAGACGTGGAAAGGTTCGAATTTCTGGATCACAGAATTCCCCAAGTCGGAGCTTATTTCGGCTTTGAGTGTTTTTCTGGCTGGTGCCCTTGCCGATGTGGAGCTAAAGGCGCTACCCGCAAAATGCGCCGATTGTGGCACCGACGACGGAACGCATTATAATTATTGTAAGTTAAACTGACGGAGCAGTACGATGTTAAATCTTACGCAATGTGTAACGACGGAGGGCCGATGCTATTTACACGACTCCGGTCGTTATAGAATAGACACGCGCCGCCCGGATGCTAAGTCCGGGCGGTACCTGTATCAATTCTGCGATCCCAGCGGTGACGTCATGTGGTTGTCTTGCGATGCCAGCGAGCTACCCGACAGTGGCTGGATGCGCGTACACACAGACAGTTTGGGGCGGGAAATCGATGCTGAATGATAGGGTTCGTGCGTGCGTGTACGGGACCGCCATCGGCGATGCCATGGGATACCCGGTCGAGTTCGTCAACCCATGGTCGACAGGCCAGGCACCGGTGACTGGTTTCGTGAAGCTGGTTGATGGGGTGGCCTTGGTGAGCGACGACACGCAGATGCTAGTTGCTACGCTGCGAGGCCTCTTGGATGCCGGCGTCTGGGATGACATCGATGCTACGGCCGAGGCGGTAGGACGGCGCTACGCTCAGTGGGCGGTGAGTCCCGAAAACGTTCGGGCCCCAGGCGGTGCTTGCATGTACGGGTGCAGGAATTTGAGGGCCGGGGTGCCGTGGCGTGAGGCCGGTAAACCTGAGGCCGGTGGGTGTGGCACAGCAATGCGCTCGATGGCCTACGGGTTGTGGTTCCCTGGCAATCCCGATGCGGCGGCTTTGTTTGCGGCCGAACATGCGTTGATGACGCATAAGCATCCAATGGCGTTGGCTTCGGCCGCGGCGGTTGCTGCGGGTGTGTCGCTTGCTACGGGGTTCGTTGAGCCGTTTGATGTTGCGGCTACGATGATCGAGGCGGCGGGGCGGTATGACCGTGCAACGAAGCACATGCTGTTGGATGCGGTGGAGTACGCTGAGGATAGCACGGTGTCCGCTCGGTCGGTGACGGACAAATGGTCAGGGTGGGCGGGCCATGAGGCGGTTGCGGCATCGTTGTTTTGTTTTTTGCGAGCGCCGGAGGATTTTCGGGAGGCAGTTAGCCTGGCGGTGAGTAGTCAGGGTGATTCTGATTCTCTCGGTGCGATTACGGGAGCGCTTGTTGGTGCACACTGCGGGTTTGGTGCGTTGCCGATCGATCTTGTGAGTTCAGTCGAGCACTCTGAAGATCTTGGAGATTTGTCCGACGAGGTTTCGCGCGTGGTTGGTTCCTCCATGAATTGACAATGGTCAGTCTGTGAGCAATTGAACGTGTTCCCCTTAAATGGAGGCACGAAAAATGGGTCTGAAGGCTGAACAACGAATTGAGCGCGCTGCATTGGCCACCGATCTTCTCAAGGGTGGCGCCACAAACAAAGAGATTACCGATCAAACAAAAGCTAAGTTTGGGATTCCAATTGCGGCGTCACAATTGGCTCGCATCCGCCAGGATTTGGGGTTAGAGGTTCGGCGTGGACGTCGGCCTAATGAAGACGGGCCGGCGGAAAGGAAAACGAAGCGGGTCACGCGTACGACGGCTGCGAGGGTCCCGAAGCCGCGTACAAATGGGGTAGCGCAAAAGCAGCAGGCTAACAGCTCTACGGTTGATGGATTGCTACGGCAGTTGATGCCGGCCATGAGGCACGAGGGTATTAGCGTGCTGACGCTGGAGGCACGAGGAAAATGCGTAAAAGAGGAAATGATCACCGCGCGATAACTCTCGATTCGTTGCCGAATTGGGTCGTACGGGCCATCGGTGAGGGTCTAGAGAATTATGGGGTACCCCGTAAGGGGTACCGTGCGTGGATGTCTCCACTAGGTGATGTACAGGTAGCGCTCGCGCCAGAGCACGATAAACCGGCGACAAACGCGGCACTCCAGGGCGTGATGGCGGCGATACAAGCGTGGCTTGATTACAGTCCTACGTTCTGCGGGGAAGCCCTTCGTGGGCCGAGGGCACGCGAGTTCCAGAAAGTGACATTGCGGTATCTGCGTCCTCACAAAATAGACCCCAAGTGCCTATTGCCAACTCCGCCCGCGGTGCATTGATCCGAAAGCGCTGTTCGCTCTAGGGTGACAAAAACGCACCCGGGAGCGAAAAATGAACTACGTCGACCAACACCCTAATTACCAAATCAAAACGACTGAGCAGGCGTTGTCGTTTGTCCGGGAGCAGATCGATGCGGCCCGACAAACACGGTTGAGTTGCGACGTTCAACTCCCAGGCGGGCCCAATGAAACAGCCGCGTTTCAGAAGCAGCAATACCGGAAGCTACTCATGCGTCAGTTTTCGGCTCTGGGTGCCCTCACAGCTTTACATAGGGTCGGTTTGATTGAGGATGTGGCTTATATGCGTCTGCGAGGCGAGTTGATGGCGCTTTTGGCGCCAAAGGGGGTTGGGGATGCACGCGACGCCGCCAATTCTGGACACAGCCGACCTCGATCGTGAGTTCCTCGAACCCGCAGAACCCTGCGGGACCCTCCCGACGTCTGAAGGCCGCGAGATTCAAGTCCACCGCTACGCAATAGGATCCCGCACGTGTGTTTGCGGTGCAACTGAGGTTGAGGAGTGCACCGATTACCGCAGACCTCCGGGCCGCCCCCGGAGGAGAAGGGAATGCTCCAATGACGACGGACGCGAAAACATTCTCCCACGCGATGGCGCACAAGTGGTCGGAGATGACGACGACGACGAGACCGAGGTGGACTGGTGGTGATATCGACGACTTGGCTCATGAGCTACTAGCAGTCCTACTAAACTTCGAAAGTCAGGGAATCACGTACGAACAACTCCGCCAACGCGCTGAACGCGAGGCTTTTTGGTACGACACTTGACAAGTACGGTTACAAGCCGTATAAATAGGGCATGTGTACTAAAGTTGACCTCCATTCCCACACGCGCGGTAGCGATGGCCTAGGGACGCCTGAACAAATCGTTCAGAACGCTGTAGGCGCGGGTATCGACGTGCTATGCCTCACAGACCACCACAAGACGTTTACGCCTGAGGGGCAGAAGGTGGCTCGGGCCCTGGCGCGGGCGGGCGTACGGGCCATTTTGGGTGCGGAGTACAGCACCGCGGAAGGCCACCTTCTGATTTTTGGGGTGGACGTCCAAGACTTTGATTGGGGTTTTTATCCATCGATGCAGCGGTGTATCGATGACGTGAATGATGCGGGCGGGGTTGCATGGCCCGCGCACCCATTCAAGGGCTACCGCAACGTTCTGGGTGACCGGATTTTCGATCTCCGCGACATCCCGTGCGTAGAGGTACTCAATGGTCAGCTCACGTACCAGGGTCCTCGGTACAATGCTCTAGCGAAAAAAGCCGCAACGAAACTTGGTCTCCCAGGCGTGGGTGGGTCGGATGCGCACGATCCTCGGGGGATTGGTCTCACGTACACTTTGTTTGACCGGGAGGTGCGCGATACGCGTTCGCTGATAGCAGAATTGTGGGTGGGGGATTTCCGTCCAGTAGTCAGTGCGTCTGAAAGGTACAGTTGCTTACGATGGCCGGTTCGCGATCGAAAGAAGAATTGGAAAAAAGAAAAGAACTAGTGGGGAAGTATTTGAAGGAGGGTTTGACGGGCTATCAGGTGCGGGCGCGTTTTACGCGCCAAGGGGAGGCGCCCCCAAGTCAGGAGTACATGACAAAGATCCGTCGGGAGCTGGGGTTAGGCTCACCACGTAAAACCACCAAGTGGCACGTGCATCCGCCGCACAGAGAAGTGTCGGTCCCCGAAGGGAACGGGACCGGTATGCACACGATTTCTGCGGTGATGTCCGGGACCGTTGTTGTTCAAATGCCGGATGATTTGCGCACTCATCTCGTTGAATGGATGGAGGCGAATGGGGTGGAGTCGTTCCGCCGAACGGGTGAGGGTAAGTTGGCGTTGACGATTCGAAAAGAGGTGATTCTGTGAGTGAGATGACGCTGCGGCGGGTGTTTTTGAAAGAGGTCGTGACGGCCAATTTCAGCAAGTCTGAGGCTACGCTGTGGGACGAGTGGAAGAAGGGTAACCGCGATACGAAATTGCGCAAGAACCAATGCGTTCTGTTTGTCAGCAAGACCATGCGTCAATTGCTGTACATCGTTCGGGTGCGGGATGTCGGGGGTACCGTGGTGCTCGATAGCCGACGATGGCGGATCTTGAGCGGTGAGTGGAATCCGCAAATGATGCAGAACTATGCCCATGACGTAGGATTGCACTTCGAAGGGTTCAAGCGGTTTGAGGAGTTACACGCGGAGGAGCGGCTTCAGAAACTTCTGAAGCGCGCGGCGGCCCGCGCGAAAGGAGCATAATGCAAATTTCGAAATTGAAGGTAGGTCAATTGCTAGCGGTTCGCCGTGCAAACGGTCATGTTGCGTGCTGCATGGCGTTAGTGATGCGCCCGAAACAGAAATTCGCGGTCCAAGTAGGGGTAGCGCTCAAGAAGCCGCGAGCGATGAAAGGTGGGGTGGCGGGAGGCCCTCAGCGATGGGAGCCCGCGTGGGTGTACCCCAACCAGATTATCGCGCCGTGGGACGAGTACGAACGACAGGAACGGGAGAAGCAGCGGATGGTACGGGAACAAGAAGAAAAGGCGATGCAGGCTCAGACGCGCTTTCAGTCGATCGTCGATGCACTCAACGAACGTGGAATCGACGAAGGTGTCTATGTCGATCGGCGCTACCGCCGCATTAACGGGATAGCCCTGGAGTTCCAAGCCGCTGAGCGGCTACTGTCACTGCTGTCGTTGCTCCCAGAGCATCTCAAGTGGGAGGGCAACACGCTGACCCTCACCAACAAAGCTTAGACCTTGAGCTAATCCTTCATGCCCCCATACGCCTGGGGCATGGACATACAGTCAGACAATTTCGTTGATATCGGTGCGTGGCTCGATTGGGAGCCGTCCGAAGATTTCGACCATCCCGAAACGCCTGTCCCCCAGGCGATACCCGTTCCAGAAAATGAGCTAGACCTTTCGGAGCCGGATGTCCAGTGGGCGATGATTCGGGTGAGTCCTGCATATTTCGCGCAAGAGATTCTGACGGGTCCGCCTGAGCCACCCTATGATGGTCGGTTCCTGGTGTCGGAGCATCACGAGGAATGGGATGACCTTGTCACAGAGCATGAGCGCTTGTGCGTGCTTGCCCCCAGGGACCATTCAAAAACGTTTTTCTTCGATTTCGCCATTCCGCTTTGGAAAGCGGTGACGATGCCAAATGGCATTGGTTTCATTTTTTCGGCCACGAAGGAGCAGGCATCTCGTATCCTTGGTGACATCAAAACCGAGATCGAAAACAACCCTAAACTAAAGTGGTTGATGCCCTCGCAACAGCAACGTCGCTTTGGAAACAAGTGGTCTGATTCTCAAATTCGTTTGAGCAATGGTCACCGAATCTACGCGCGCGGTTTTGGTACCAAGGTTCGTGGTGCGCACCCCCATTACATCATTGTCGATGACGGTCTAAACGATGAGACCGCGTACAGCGAGCTGGTGCGTCGAAAGCAGACCGATTACTTCTACACAGCGATCACAAATATGATTGTGCCTGGCGGCCAAATCATTGTGGTTGGTACGCCTTTCCATTCCGAAGATTTGTACGCTGACCTCGAAAGCAATGATGGTTATTTCTTTAAGCGTTACCAGGCGATCAATGAGGAGACCAACGAAGCCCTTTGGCCTGATAGGTACGATCGGAAACGATTACTCGCACGCCAGGTTGAGATTGGGTCGATACGGTTCGCGCGTGAGTTTCAATGTGTCCCTATTTCGGACGAGATGTCCCTATTTCCGTTGTACCTATTTCAGGGTGCACAGGAGATGCCCACCGTTAGGTTGGGGATGCCGTTGGATTTTTGGCTGGAGGCGGGTGTCACTAACATTTGCATCGGTGTTGACTTCGCTATGTCGAGTAACGTGCGTGCGGACTACACGGTTATTTGGACAATGGGTAGTGACAGGGCAGGCAACCGTTGGATCATTGACATCGATCGTCAACATGGCTTGGCGTATCAACAGCAGCTTAGTTGCATTCTCCAGAATGCCCGCCGATACGACCCCGGGTTGGTGTATCTTGAGTCGAATCAGATGCAGCGGATTTTTGGAGATGAGTTGATTCGCACCACAGATATCCCCATCAAGAAATTCATCACGTCAGCGCAAAACAAGCACGCTCTCGACAAAGGTGTACCGAGTCTGCGCGTCCTTCTGGAAAATGGCAAATTTCGAATCCCGCGCGGGGATGAGCGCTCCATCGAGCTCACGAATATTTGGATCAATGAGATGCGCTCTTTCACGTGGGTGGATGGCAAGCTAGAGTCGGTCAGTGGGCACGATGACTGCGCGATGGCCTGTTGGATTACCGATCAAGCAATACGACAGGGCGGTTTCCACTATTCGTTTGGTGAGGACAGTGACGTAGACCGTGACGCACTCGAGGCTGAGCTAATCGGCGGGGACGATGAGCAAGAGGCGGACCTCAGTTTTGCAGTTTGAGTTCTACCTACGCCGAAATGAGGTGGGTGATTACAGTGATGTGGTGGCTCGCCGGCTTGATGGTCTCGCAGCACGCTTTCAACGACACGCTGAATCAATTCGCCTCAGTGGCGCGGCGGCACGCCGCGCGGGCAATGCGGAGGATTTGGTGCGTCACTTGGAATCTGTCGAGTCCCTTGCGCAACGCGCTTGTGAATCTGTGGACCGACTGCATGCACTCGTCACGTTTGTTGGTGGGCCCCGTGGTGATATCGAATGATTGTCCATGGTGCGGGCCCCAGTCGCTAGGATGTTGGTTGATTTTGTACCCCGGTGGTAACGCGTATTTGTGCCAACGAACCTTTGCGCAGGGACAAAACAATGCCGCCAGCGATGGTCAAACCCGAACACGAGAAATACTGGGCCCGCGCAAAACAACGCGCCGAGGAGGAAGGTCACGGCGGTGACTACGCCTATATCGTGGGCATCTTCAAACGCATGACAATGAACAAATCACTACAAAAAGCGTTCACCATCCCGCCTACCTTTCGTCGCGCGGTGCACCAGGTTGGGACACCCAATCGCGAGGAGTACCGACTGATGCAAGAGGTCAAGAAAACACCACCCCAATTCACGATAGAGCGCTTTCTGGAAACGCCTATCCTGTCGGTCGAGGGGATCCCAAAGAACCTCGGCCTGTCCCAGGACCAAGAAGAAAACTTGGTGGGCGTGCTTGGTCGCGTCATGCAATCCGCCAACGCCATCGCCTTCCGCCAGGCGTTGTTCCAAGAGCTGGAGGACTACCAACCAGAAGTGAAAGCCGCTGTATTCCAGAAAGCGTTTTCTTTCTGGAAGGCACGTCTTGCTAAGAGTGTTGGGTGTGAGGTCTACAGCCCGGATGAGCTGCGGAAGGCCGAGGCGCGTGGCGGGAGCTACTACCGCCGGGTGCCGACCAAAAAGGGCGGGTACCGCTACTACTACGACCAATCCAAGTACGATGGGAGCAAAGAGGCTCACACGTCTGGGAGTGATGCTCGTAATGGGTACCTCAAAAAGCGAGTCATGCACACGCTGGAGCAAGCGGGCGACAAAGGGTGTGGTGTTGAGTCTTTCAAAGCACTCGCAAAGCGGTACGGTGTTAAAGAGGTGGCCGGTGTAGTCAAAGGCTGCGTGGACGGAAAAGAGCTGTCATTCAAAAAAGGCCGCTTCTATCGCGGCGGGGGCACTGACAAATGAGCTACGAACAACTCGAAGATTTTGCCAAAGCGAAATACGTCCGCCGCACGGGTTCGCCCGGCAACTACAAATACGAGTACGCCAAGGAAAAGAAAGACGGCGGAGGTAAGGCGGTTGGCAAGACGGATTCTGGAAAGCCGATCGGTATGAAGCCGGGCTACGATAAGGATTTCTCGGCTGAGGACCATGACGATGCGCGCTACGCGCACAAGCAAGCGCAAACCAAATATGCGCCGGGGAGCAAAGAGCGGACCCATCACGAGCACATGGCCGAATATCACAATGCCAAAAACTACGAGATGGAGACCGGCAACAAGTACAAGCTCACCACCAAAAATCCGTTCCTGATGACCGCGGCGCAACGCGCCGCCAATGAGGCCGGGGAGTTTTTCAGCGCTCCGAAACAAAAGCCTAAGGCCCCTGCAAAGGAACCTTCGGCAGCCGAAAAAACGGCGGCCTCGATGAAAGAGAAGTACGGGGTGGATTTCACCCCCGTAGGTAAAGACCGTTTGGCTTTTACGCCGTCGGATGTGGCAAAGCTGGTGGCGGCGGGTGTCACGGACCTTTCTTCGGTGCGATCGGCAGGAGCGGACAAGATGGCTATCGACATTTCAGCGCTCAAAAAGAGCGAGGATAATTTGGACCTACTCAAGAGCTACGCAGGAATGCCTAGCTGCGAGCCCAAGATGGTCCAGAAAAAAGGCGCTGACTCCCCAGACGGTGGGGAAGTCGCGGGTGCCGGCACTACCAGTGGTGCAGATTCGGGGACTGCCGGTCCCATGCAGGACAAGTCCACAGGCCAAGTCAAAGCGGATTCCGTGGGCACCAAAAAGCTCAGTGAGGATGACGCTGATGACGAGGCGCAGATGAAGCCCCACACCAAGCCCATTGAGAAGATCAAAAAGTCTGAGGCGGTCTACAACGGCACGCCGCAAAGCATTCGCGACACCGTTGCGCACGCAAACGCGGTGGCGGCGTCTCGACTGCGCAAGGGGCAGGAATACATCACCCACGGACAAGGCATTCCCGCCCCCGCACAAGCCCCTGAGACCCTTGAGAAGGCCCACACGTGGAATCAAGGGGCAGACAGCCGGGTGCGCTACAGCAATGCCTCAGACCTCGCTGTAGACGCTCTGCAAAAGTCCCAGCAGGATTCCATGTACACCGGGGCTCACCTTGGGTTCGGTCAACCGCCTGGAGACTTGCGAGCAGCCCAACTCTGTAAATCGAAATGCGGTGCGTCATTTTCGAAGGCATTGTCGGTGTGTCCAAGTTGCGGTGCTGACAGTGGTCGTTCGGTGAATCAGGCGGGTGTGGTGTTGAGCAAAGCCATGACGGATGGCCGTCCGTTTTTCACGCCGCGTCGTGACGAGTATTTGACCTTGCCGAACGGTGTGCGCTTCAAAAGCTAAACGAGGTGAGCGATGGCGTCTCTGACTCCAGAAGTCTTGCAGGCGCTTGAGGCGCTGACATCCCAGCTCCGCAAGGCGGACGGGATGCAAGAAGACCAAGACCGTGCCCCAGGCGGTGACGCTGAGGACAGCGCGAAGAACGCACCCCCACCGACTGAGGAAGCGACCCAAGACCCCAAGAGTTTGTTTTTCGACCCTTTCGCAGTGGTCGAGCAGATGGGGTTCAAGGATCGTGCTTCTCAAATCAGCTACGGGACATTGCGTTCGATCGTGTGGAAGGTGCCGATTATCAGCACGATCATTCAAACCCGCATCAATCAGCTTGCTTCATTTTGCGTACCTCAACGGGACAAGTACCAGCTCGGTTTCAAAATTGCGTTGCGCGATTATGAGAAGCAACCCACGGGTGCGGACAAAGATTGGTGCCGTCAGATGGAGACCATCATGATGCGCACCGGTGTGACAAACAATCCTCGTGGACGTGGTGGGTTCGAGAAGTTCATTCGCCAACTCGCTTGGGATTCGCTTACCTACGATCAAATGGCGTTCGAGGTTGTACCCAATCGCAAAGGTCAGCCGGCTGAGTGGTACGCGGTTGATGCCTCAACGATCCGTCTCGCGGATACTGGTAGGCACCTCGACGAGGATGACAACCGCTCGACGAAATTTGTGCAGATTTACGATTCCGTTGTGATCGCAGATTACAACCAAGAAGAGTTGTGTTTTGGGGTGCGGAACCCGCGTACGGATATGAAGCTTTACGGGTACGGTGTGTCTGAAACCGAAATGGTGATGACGGCCGTGACGTCTATTCTGTGGGCGTGGCAATACAACAGCCGGTTCTTTTCGCAGGGGTCGGCCGTCAAAGGCATGCTCAATTTCAAGGGGGCGGTGAACGAAAAGCAACTGCGTGCGTTCCGTCGGCACTGGTACACGATGCTCAGTGGCGTTGAAAATGCCTGGCGGACCCCGATTACCAACTCCGAGGATGTCCAGTGGATCAACCTCCAGGCGAACAACCGCGACATGGAGTTCAACGCTTGGATGGACTTTCTCATCAAAGTTGCGTGCGGCATTTTCACTATCGCGCCTGAGGAAATCAATTTCCGGTATGGGAATGCGGGGAACAAGGGCTCGCTGAGCGAAGCCAGCAACAAAGAAAAGATCACTGAGTCCAAAGAGCGCGGTTTGCGTCCGCTGCTGCGGTTTTTTGCTAATGCGATCAACCAATACATCATTTGGCCCACGAACGAGAATTTTGAGTTCCGGTTTGTTGGGCTCGATGCCGCGACGCGAGATGAGCTTGCAACGCTGAACCAAAAGCGGGCAAAGACCACGCATACGGTCAATGAATTGCGCGCCGAAGAAGATCTACCGCCCCTACCTGATGAGCAGGGGAATGTGATTCTGGACCCCACGTGGGTTCAGTGGGTGATGCAGAATAAGCAAGCGGAGGAAGGGGTAGGCGATTTTGCAGCAGAGGCGGGTCCCGGTGAGGGTGAGGATGACGAGCAGACGTTCGGTGACTTAGATTTCGAGCAGATGTTGGCAGAAGACGAGGCGAACGACGACACCGATGAAGACGTTGAAAAAAGCTTCATCGATTTGACTCTGTAAGGGGAACCCAATGCCTATCCGCGTCAAGCACAAGTTGGTGCTCAACATTACCGAGGCTCAAGACGGTAAGGATTGTCTGTTCAATCGTGACGACACCAAAGCGGAGGTGGTGATCGATTCGTTTGAGCGAAACGCCTCTGGAAAGCTGAGCATTGCTGCCGCGGCCACAGAGCAGTTGTCGTTCGGGGATGTTGCCGCCGTGAAGGGTTGTTACCTTCAGTTGAGTGGTGATGCCATTATCAAGTTCAACAACGGGTCGGACTTGATTCAGCTACGGAAAGCCACGGGCCAAACGTTGGTCAAGTTTTTCATCGAGGCGGACATCACGCAGTTGGACATCACTGCCCCAGCCGCTGAAGTGCTGACAGGGACATATTGCGTCTGGGGTGACCCGGCTTCATGAGGTGGTGGGGACCGGCCTTTTGTAGCGTGGTACTGGGCAACGTCCTCGGCGAATTGCTGGCACGGGGCCTTTGCTGGTTGGTGGGGGGTTGCCCATGAGAGTTCGCATCGATGCACAGCCCGGCGAACTAGAAGCCAAAAGCGACCGCTTGATCGCATCCCTCGCCAAAGCCCTCGGAAAGTACCACCCCGAAGCAGCCACCATTCTGGAAAAGGCGGCGACCCTCCCCCGCAAAGAGCAAATCCTCAAGTTTCCCGTCACGCGCGAGCTCGAACGTCAAACCACCGCTGCCTACGAGCGTCAGCTCGAGCTGATGCTCAAAGATATCGCCAAAGTCCTTGACCAAGCAAAGTCCAGAAAGTCGGTACTCGCCAAGTCGACCCCCGCGGACTTCACCAAGCCTATCTCTGAGGCCCAGGACCGCGCCTTAGCGCGCGTCAAGAACGTTCTGAGGGGTAAGGGCTACACCGAGGTCGACTACGAGCCCCAGGGCCGCTTGTACGGGCTGAGCATCAATGAGTTGATTGACCTCGCCCGGAGCTAAGGCGAGGGTCGTTCATGACCTACGCTTTCCTCACGACTGCCGGGTACGCATTCAAGCACAACGTTGACCCTGCCGATGCAAAGTCCTGGCGGTTGCTCGACGATGTGGACTACCGCGACTTGCCACCCCAGGCGCGACAAAAGGCCAAACCGACGGATGCGTGTTTCGTGGAACGGTTCTTTGAGCGCAGTTTGGTGACGTACGAAACCCAAATGGGTAAACAAACGATTCAAAAAGAGGTGGTGGTTTTTGTTGAGAAGGACACCAGCTTCAAACTGATGCAACGTTTGACAGACGCTGATGTGTGGTGTGACTCTTACCAAATAGCGTTCGAGCGTGAGCGAGTTGAGGCATGAAACCAGCAACCGTGTGCATGTACTGCGAACACAGCAACACGGTGATTACGTACGCTTCCAAAAAGTTCCAAGTACAGTGCAGTGAATGTGGGGCCAGAGGGCCGCTTATGAAAACTGTCCAAGAGGCGATAGACGCATGGGATTCTGGAAAAAAGCCAAGTTACCAATGATACGCCGTTGTGTGGCTGATGGGGCCTTCATTCCGTTTGGGTACGGGATTGCTTGGTCGGACCTCGTTCGAAACCGCGCGGTTTGTTACCCGATACCGCTCAATCGATTGGTCGGCTGGGCGTACAATTTCTACTGGTTCAAGTTGGTCAATCCTCAAGATGCGGTGCTGCATCGAGACCAAAAGAGTTTCGAAGCTGGGTTTCAGCAGGCGATGCTAGCAGTGGACGATGAGCGGGAGCGCGCTTACAACGAGGGTTATGCCGCAGGACGCAAAGAAGCAGGTCAAACCATCGACGAAGCCTACACCGAATGGCTCGCCGAACGACGGTCAAACTAGTTGCCCTAAGGGATGCGCTGGCATCGTCTACGACGGCGGGGGCTACCGGGGCGCTACCTACCAAGTCTGGTCTTTCTGGAAAAACTCCGAGTATCATAGGCACGATTTGAATGAGCACACGTCGCGTATGCAGTGTGCTGAGTGCCGGCACCAGTGGGTGCGTCGGTACACGGAAGCGTGTCCGAATCCAACGTGTGCATGGGAGGCCACCAAGTGATTATCACGGAAGCACAACTGCACCAGGTGGCTCAGATTATTCGAGACCACCACAGCGCGTTTATCGCGACGGCGATTAGCCCGGACCTCATTGAAAAGGATGTGCTCAACAAGCTGAAGGCGAAGGGTCTCATCAACGTTCAAATCAATTCGGTCGAGCAGGCGTATTTGTATGGTCAGGCTCTCGCGCAGATGGAGACGGCGAAAGCGGCCAACATGAGTTTCGAGCAGTTCCAAAAGTGGTTGGTGAAAAACCCAATACCGCTCACCCAGACGGAGAAGCAGGCGATAGCGGTCGCACAGATGAGCGCGGGTACGTATTGCAAGGGTCTGGGCAACAAGGTGGATGTGCAGACCAACCAGTTGATGATCGAAGCGGACCAAGAGCTAAGGACCCAAATCGAAAACACCATCAAGACAGCCACGGCGGAAAACATTGCGCGCCGCGAAAGCGTCGAACGGCTCAAAAGTGACCTTGGTCACGCGACGAAGGATTGGGCCCGCGACTGGAAGCGCATCGCCAATACTGAGAAGCACACCGCGATGCTTAGTGGTCAGATAGCGGGCATCAAGAAGCAGTATGGACCCAAGGCCCTGGTGTTCAAACGACCAAGCCCCTCGGCGTGTCAGCACTGTCAGCGATTGCACTTGGGGTCGGATGGCATGCCCAAGCTGTTCACGGTGGAGCAGCTTGAAGCCAACGGCGTCAACAACGTGGGCCGCAAGGCGGCCGACTGGCTTGTCGTAACCGGGGCAACGCACCCGCATTGTATGTGCCCCCTATCCCGTATGCCCCCCGGTTGGGGCTTCGATGAGGACGGAGACATGACCCCAGGCGGAACCCTCGGTGAAATTTTCCAGAAAAGTGACCAACCCTATGACATCTACTACGCCAAACAGGTGGAGTACCGGGGTCTCAAAATCCATATCGAAAACCCCGCGGGTACCAACCGGTATTGGGGGAACCAACCCCATGAGTACACGCACATGCTTTACGACTATGGGTACGTCGTAGGCACCAGCGGCAACGATGAGGATGAAATCGATGTGTACCTAGGGCCCGACCCCAAAGCACCTATGGTCTACGGGATGCACCAGCAAAACCCAAAGACCGGCATCTACGATGAGGACAAGTGGATGCTAGGGTTCGAAACCGAGGAACTAGCCAAAGCGGCTTACCTCGCCCACTACGACGAACAACCATTCCTTGTGTCCATCACAACCATGCCCTTCGAACACTTCGTGCGTATGACCCAAGCCACACAACCAAAGGAAGGCGAAATGATGAAGGCCCAACAATTCATCATACCGATTCCAGAAAGCGCTATTCCAGAAAGCTCGCTCCAGAAAGCGCAATTGAGCTCGACGGGTTCGTTGGCTCCGGTGGCTGGTGCTGTGACTGGGCGAGCGCATCATAGGGCGGTAAATCGGGGTTCATCGGGGCCCAATCTACTTTTCAATGTGCCCAAGATGCCGAAGGTGCCGCCGCAACCGGCGGATGGATGGCAGCCGGATGACTTGGTTCAGAGCCCAGAGGAGGCTGAGCACCAGCGAGAAAGCAACAGTAGGCCGAAGGAGATTTATTACTTGCCGGAGCAACCCATCAATGTGCGGCCTGTTGAAAGTGAGCAGCTCACGGCGTTTATCAGCCCGGAGACGGCGGAGCAGGTAGAGCAGAATCGGTTGTGGTTGGAGCGTCAGTTCGAGCAGCGGTTGCCGGAGAATGTGGACCCACAGCAGACGCGGTATGTGATTGACTACGGTCGGTTGGAGAAGGCGGGCCCGTATATTGGGCCAAAGGGGGGCAAGTGGGCGGACCCGCAGCATACGATTGCCTGGAACCAGAAGAAGCATGGTGGAGCGTCTACGGGTTCTGGCCCGTCTGTACCTGGTTGGGCGAGCAAGTTGGCGAGTCAGTTGGGTGGGAAGGTTCGCCCGCACAAGACGGACGCGGCCAAGGTGATGCTGAAGGTGCCCCTCCAGTCGGCGAAGTTGCTTGTGCAGGAGGCGCAAAAGCGGGGCCTAGGGGCTGAGGTCAAGATGGGCGGTCAGTACGCCATGGTGGCGCTCACAAAGGATGTGGGGGGCCAAAAGGAGGCGCACGCCAAGCAGCACCAGGGTAAGAAATCGGTACCGGCGGACAAGGTGATGCAGCCCATCTCACCGGATGCGATGACAGCGCCGATGAGTGGTCAGGATTGGTACCAGGCTCGGGACCCGGTAACGGCGACGATCGGAGGCAAGCAGGTTTCTGGATACCTGGTGGGTTTCACCCACGACTTTTTGCCCATCATGGAGAAGGGCAAGTACGCCCCGGTCAAGGTACCCAAGAGCAGTCGGACGGACCGGGCGTTGGTCCAAGCGGGTGGTGAGCGCTACGCGGTGAAGTGGAAGGACATCACCCCGGCGAAGGGCGAGGAGGGCCCCCGGCAGTACCGGGAGGCGTACCGGAACGCGGGCAAGAAGGCGAAGTTGTACAAGGCTACCGAGGAGCAGCAAAAGATTGTCCGGGAGGTTCTGGAAAACAAGGTGGTGCACATTGACGCGGCGGGGACAAAGGCCCGGACCGGGCAGGAGTACATCGATGCGTTTTTGAAGGCGCGCTACGAGGTGTTCCTCAACGGTGGGATTGTGCGGGACCTCATTCAGGGGACGCATTTTGGGGAGGATCACACCAAGCTGAAAAACAAGATGAAGGACATCGACATTTCGGTCACAGCTTCGCCCCTCCAGGCGTACCACGTTCACCACGGGTTGATGGAGGGGAACCACGAGCGCACCCAAAAGACGCTGAAGTACAATGGGGGTGAGTGGGGCACCATGTTGATTGGGGGTGCGAAGGAGCACGGGGGCGGTATCGGCATCGACATCAAGACGTTCAGCAGCAACACGTTCGACCTCAAGGGTAAAAAGGGCGTGGCGGCGTTGCTGCCCATGGACCACGACATGGAACAGGACATGGAGAGTCGGGATTTCACCGTCAACTGCATGTACTACGACCTCCACAACGACGTGGTGGTGGATGTTTCTGGAAGGGGTCTCCAGGATGCTCAGAATCGTGAGTTGCACATTGCGGACTTTGTGAGTGCTCGGAAAAACAGTTCGATCGCTATGCGGTACCTCAAGTTCCGTATGCGCGGCTGGGGTGTGACGGACAACACGTTGAACTGGTTCCGTAAGAACGTCGATAAGCAGTGGACGAAGGCGGGGCCCAATGACGTGGCGACGAACATTGGCAAGAACATCGCCAAAGAGAATCCGAACGAAACGCCGATGGAGGCCCTAGCGCGGTTCAAAGACACGATGGAGAAGGATGGGTTGGGGCACGTTTACAAAAAGCACGTCACTCCAGCATTGATCGAGCAAATCATGGGTGTGGTGGAGTCGAACCGAAACAAGATTTTCGGTGAGGGTAACTGGAAACAAGACGCAAAGGACAAGTGACCTATGTTCATTTTGCAACCTAGGACCGATGGCGATTTTGACTTGCGCCCCCAGACGTTCCAAGACTCGATCGAATTGGATGTGGATGACCCCCGGGTGCGCAAAGAGCGTGGTCGGGTTTGGGTGCAGGGTGTGCCCAAGGTGTGCCGCATCTATCGCATGTGGTGGGGGTCGACGTATGGGCACCCCACGGATTTGCTAGGGGGCGATTATGGCGGACAAGAGTTTGAGGCGGGACCTTACATGTGAGGATGTTTACGGTGGGGTTGTGCCCGTACCGGTTACGGTAGACCTTCAAAAGGCTTCCGATGGTGACGGGGCTTCCGTCTGGGAGCCGATGCCTACGTTTCAAACCACCAAAGTGCTGTTCGTTGACATGGATGACACCGTACGCAAGGGGTACGGCACCACGGGGAAGTGGGTGAACGGCCCTGAGGATGTGGAGGTGTTCGAGCAGGTGCCGGCGCTTTTGTATTTGTACAAACAGCGTGGGTATCGGATTTTGGGCATTTCGAATCAGGGTGGGGTGGCGCTCAAGTATATGTCGCGCGCCAAGATGCGCGCGTCGATGGCTGAGACTATCGAGCAGTGCAAGTTCAACGGGGAGGTCACGCTAGAGCGCATCTTTGTGTGCCCGCACCACCCAGACGCTGAGGACGAAACGTTGGTGGAGTGCATGTGCCGCAAGCCGGCCCCTGGTTTAGTTTTCGCAGCGGAGCAGCATTTGCGCTTGTTGAACTACGCGTTGGTTCCTTCCCGTTCGTTGTTCGTGGGTGACCGGCCAGAGGATGCACGGTGCGCGGCAGCGGCAGGAATCCCGTTCATCCAGGCGGAGACATGGCGCAATCAACCAGTGAGCCCCACGGTGCTTTCCAGAATGCGTGCTTCTGGAAAGCTGAGTGTGAGGGATTCCCACAGGGGTGACGACCAATGTTGAAGGATGGCACCGCGGCAGCTTTGGTGCTGGTGATTTTGGCGGCAGCGTGTTGGCTTGGGGTGTGTTTTGCCCCACCGACGAGCGATCTTCATCCGCCACAGAAGAAGAAAGCGCGAGTCCCGCCGGTGGAGCAGAGCCCAACTAACGCACAACCGGTGTCGCCATGAAAGACCTATTTGTCATCTTCGGTGGGATCGCGGCTGTGATTCTTCTATTGGTTGCGGTCATGACGGTGCGCGAGTCGCAGATAGAAGACGATGTGGCGGGCAGTGCAGTGGAGTGTCACGTTGGTTACAAAGGGCAGTGCTGGTGCGTGTACCGCCAGTCGTACGGTTATGGTTTTAGCTGGGCGCCGAGGGAGGTTTGTGAGTGATGTTTCGCGAGATAAAATTGATGCCGCTCAATGAGCCTATTGAACCCTATCTCGATTGGAATGAAGCCGATGACCCTGGGGACGATCCTTTACCTACTTGCTCGTGTGATGACCATTTCGGTGACGACGCTGATTGCGAAGTGCATGGGACGTCGACGGTGGTGAAGCACTAGCACTCGTTCGGGCTTTGCATCTCCGCGCGTAGCACGCGCTTCAGAATCAAGTACCCAATCAAGTCCAGCTCAGTGTCCTCAAGAATTGAGGGATCGTGACCTTGTGTCTGGTTCTGGATGCGCTTGAGCTTGTCATCGATTCGGACGTTCAACTGTTCCTCGGCGCTGGCTTGGCTGAACACCCCAATGGGGTGCGCGAAACTGTTGCCGTAGTCCGCGTTCTTTTTCAGCAGCAACTCGCAGATGCTCGAGCACACTTCTTTGATGCGCTTTTGCGTACCCCACAACGGCTCCGATGACATTCCCCCTCCTTTGCGAATGATGGATAGGTCTGCGATGTGATGCACAAAAGGAGGCGGTATGCACGCACTACTCTGCGCAGTTTTGTTGGCCCCACCCATCAATCCACCCGGCCTAGCAAAAAAGGAGATGTTCCAGGTCAAACCCAACCACACCCCACTAAACCCGGAAGCTTACCACCACACCCCACCCGAACGCGTCGAGCTCGGGCGGCTACTTTTCTACGACAAAGTGCTTTCTGGAAACCTGAACATCTCGTGCGCGACGTGCCATCACGGGCATATCGCAACGGCTGACGGGCTCGCTCTGCCCATTGGCGAAGGCGGGATAGGCCTGGGTATGGCTCGACTCCCAGGCGGGGCTGTGGAGCGCGTGCCGAGGCACTCACCGGGGTATTGGAACTTAGGCCACAGTGACTGGACGCAGGTGTTTTGGGATGGGCGGGTATCTGTCGCTGAGGATGGGTCGTTCGTCACACCGGCTGGGGATGAGTTGCCCGATGGGCTCGATCACATAATGTCGGCCCAAGCCCTATTCCCTATCACGTCCGCGGATGAGATGGCCGGGCAGCCAGGGCAAAACCCACAAGCCGACCTCGTGAACAACCTACCCGCCCTATGGACCTTCGTGCTCCAGAAAGTGACGGCCATCCCCGAATACGTGACGCTGTTCCAGAATGCGTTCCCGGATGTTTCTGGAATCGACGATATAACGGTGGCTCATTTGGGGAATGCGTTGGGCGCTTTCGGGACGAGTCTGCGGGCGGACAATACGCCCTATGACCAACACCTACGGGGTGAGGCGTCGACGCTGAGCAAAGAAGCGTGGTGGGGCATGCAGGTGTTTTTCAAGGATGGGCAGTGCGCAAGTTGCCATTGGTCCCCAGGCGGTCTGCTCAGTGACATGCAGTTCCACGCGATTGCGGTACCCCAAATTGGACCCGGGAAAGGGGATGGTGATGGGCACGAGGATTTTGGCCGTGAGCGGGTGACAGGACGTTTTGAGGACCGATACAGGTTCCGCACCCCACCGCTGCGCAACGTGGCGCTGACGCCGCCCTACGGACACACAGGGGCCTTTGACACCCTGGAGGCCATGGTGTGGCATCACCTTGATGCCGTGGGCTCCCTGCACAGCTATGACCGCTCCCAGGCTGCCCTCCCACCACGACCCGATTTCGCGCTGACGGACTTCACCATTCTCGACAACCCGACTCTTGTCGGAGCTATCGCAGACGCTAATGAGCTTGAGCCCATCGAGCTCACAGATTCTGAGTTCAGGCGTTTGATCGCATTTTTGCGTGACGGTTTGACGGATGCGCGGGCGTACCAATCTCGACAAAACGTACCATTTCGCGTACCAAGCGGCCTTCCTGTAGCGGATTGAGGTATAGATGTGGAAAAAGTTGCGAAGGTCCAAGCTGTTTACAAGTACAAATTGTTTTTTGGGGTCGATGACCACGCGTCCATAAAATTGCCTGCGGGTGCGAAGGTCTTAGACATTCGTTCGGATTCCGGTAAGCCAACAAGTACATGGTTGTGGGTAATGGTTAATCCGATGGCAAAAGAGGTGAAGCGTACTTTCCGGGTAGCAGGTACTGGGCAGAAGTTGACCGGTACACTACAACACATCAAAACGGAGCACCATGTACTTTACAATAACACTACGTTTGTTTGGCATTACTTCGAGGTGATCGATGAAACAGTATGAGCCCCCTCGAATAACTCGTGAAGCGAACATCCCAACGGTGGAGTACCGGGTTGTCGACGACAACGAGCTGTTACGTCTGGGGATGCGCGAGGCATCGCGTTGGTCGAACGACCACTATTGGGCCGTCGTACGCTATGAGGACGGTGAGCCAAAAGAGCTGATTGGTCAGGATGGTGACGCACCAGAGGATCAAACACTGGTGCGGGATTGGGATTGGGTTCCGCAAGCGCTCGCAGATGCGTACAAGTTGGGTATGAAAAATGGACTACGTGCGGTGATGGAGGGAACGCTAGATGACACTCCTAAGACCTAAGTTTCAGCGCGAAATTGCTAAAGGCGGTCGGCGTATCCTCGCATCCGCGATGTTTGTGGATTGGCAGGTGCTAACAGCGGCGGGAAAGGCCGATGCTCGCCGGCTCGTATCCAACGACTTTCAGGTTGTGGTGTTGGATGACATCCCAGGCGGGCCCGATTCGGTCGTCCTACAGGAGAAGTACGAGTATGCCCATCGGTACTTTGGTCCCGATGCTATTGGCGTGATGTACACGCCGTGCCTGCATTCGTCCGAAGCTGAGTCTATTGAATTTTGGTCGTGCTACTGCAAGCGCCCTGAGATTGGTTTGCTCATGTACGCGCAAACAAAGTTGGCGGACTTCCAACCATCGCTGGTGTATCCCCCGGGCAAATCAATCGTCATCGGCGGAAACACAGACTGGATGAAGAAGGTGTGCAGTCTCGGGATGACATGGGCGAGTTGTTTTGGTGAGGCCTGCGCGAAAGTGTACAGGGACGAATGATGGCAGGGATGGATTATTTCCACTGTGACTGGTGCAGTGCGAAGGCCTTTTACGATGCGCGCCTGAACTATTCCGAGTCGGAGCAAATGCGCAATAGGACGGATATACCAAAACTAGACTTCTGCGATGACATCCGGGCGCTATGCGAGGGTTGTGCGCAAAAGTATCGGGTGGTGGTGCTACCAAAGGTTACTCATGAATTTGTTGATCTGTTTACAGACACCGCAGCTTTGCTCGGTAAGCTAGAACAAGAATTACCGACTGACCATCCATTGCGCTGGGAAACGGTTGCACTACGGCTTGTGTTTATGAGTGGGCTTGGTGATGGCTGAGCGTACGATTCCCGCCAAGACGGTACTCATTTGCGATCGCTGTGGTGTGCAAGCTGAGCATCACAAAGGTGCATTCACTTCCACACTAAGGCTGTCGGGGACGCTAAGCGCGGTGTGCTACGACGGTGGCATGGGCGGCGGGAAAGTGCGTTACGATTTCTGTGGTGCGTGTGCAGAAAAGTTTCGGCAATGGGTGCTGGGAGCCAAGTGATGGTGGGCCGCGGTGGAGTCGAACCACCGGAAGCACGCAGTGCCAACAGATTTACAGTCTGCCCCCGCCCCCTACGGGATTAACGCCCCACAAAGACCAAGTACGCTGTTGGCGAGTCTTGTGCAACTAGGCGAGATAAGCTTGGCGGAAAATACACCACCAATCCGCAGTGAGGCCGTTCAGCAGGTAGTCATAGGGAAGCCACCCATAGCCACCTTCCCCCCAGCCGGGACCCCAGCTATTGCGGATTTTGATCGCGCCCTTTGAATCTCCAATGATGCGATCGTCATCGTAGCCCACGGCCATCACCGCGTGACCACCGTACGGTGCGTCGTGCCGACCCGGCATCGCAAATTCACCCGCCGCGTTCCCGTAGTTGTACACCGTGAACCCAAACATGGAGGGCACATCGACACGCAACAACGCCAGCACGTTTTCCAGAAGCTCTTCTTCGCCAACCCCACGATCGTCAATGCGGTAGTAGCTCAATGCCTTGGAGTTTTGGGCAAACGCGTAACAAAACGCGGGCGGCTCTACGTCAAATTGATCAATGTTGTAGGGCCAGTTTTGTTCGGGACAGAGACCGAATTTGACGAGGGCACGCATGGTGGTCCGCACGTAGGCACCCGTGTCACCCGTCCAGCCGAGTAGGTTGCGCGTGACCTTGTACAGGAACAGCCGCGAGGCATCCACGTGGACACCACGCCCACGCTTCTCCATGTACTCCACAAGCCCCACCGCCGCCTGGGCCGTGCAACTCCCCAGTGACCCTTGATTCTCCACCGGTGAGCAATATTCGCTGAGGTCCACCGATGACTCTTTGCGGCGCATCAAAGGGAAGCCAAACAAAGTCACAGGTTCGTCAGTGCCTCGGATGAGTTGGGAGACCTCGGGCCGGTCCAACAACAGCCAGTCGCGATGGTCCGGTAGCTCGCGGTGCCAGCCTAACGCAGGACGAAACATGGGTTCGGGCCTTTCTGGAAATCGCTCGCGCGACCCCTAGGTTTGGTTGGTTGGTGTGCAAGCAATCATCCCATGGAAGGAAGGCCAAACCTAGGGGTCCAGGCGAGGGTGCGGCTGGGGCTCTGAGCTATCCCCGGTTTCGCCAGGGCAGGCAGCCAGAACCTAGACACTGGGGATGAGGCCAGTGCGCTCCATTGGGTGTTCAGGCCCGCTGGCCTAGCCCCCTCTGCTGAACCAGAGTGCCGCGGGGCCGCTGTAGCGTGATTGGTACAAATAGGTCAAGTACGGGTTTGAGTGCCGCGTGGAATGAGGTAGGTCCAGGCAACCATGGAGGTGTGCAAATGAAGCAAGGACAATACGCGGGTAAGGAGCTGTCACCGTGCTGCGGGCAGTGGCTTGATGGGTTTACGAACCACACCGGGGAGCGAGGTCCAAAATCGGGTGATTTTTCGGTGTGCGTTTACTGCCAAGCGTTCCTAGAGTTCACTAAAGACGGGCTAAGGAAAGCAACGGTTTCAGAAATACCAAATGAGCTATTGGTAAAAATGAATGTGATGCGGTTACACTTGAGGAAACTACTGTGAAGGACTTAGCTATCATCGTTGGTGTATGTTTTGTTCAATTCATGCTGGGGTACTCGATCGGCTACTCTCAAGGTTCGAGGAATGTATGCGACGCAGAGACAAAGAACGGAAAGAGCTTGAAAAGCGCATTTGTCCACCTACCAAACAACGCTGCCCAGCATGTGACTCAACCAAACTGATACACATACGGGGCAAAGTGCATTGCGCCGATTGTCACGCAACCCTGGAGACATGCTGTGACTGAGCCGAAAGACGACGAACCCAAATTGACCGCCGTCAACGTCAACCTGCGCTCTAGTGGGCTGATCCAAATCCTGTTCGACCGCGCTATCAACCAGGTGCTGTTACCACCAGAGCAGGCAGAAACCCTCGGAGAAACGCTCATTAACTACGCGCAAGCATCACGGCGCTCACAGCTCAACAAGGGGCTCAACAAGGGGCTCAACTGATGCTCGCCTTTGTCCTGGCTACGCTCGTCACCCAGGCGCAGTGGTCAACATTCCCGGCCCAAATCCATTCTTGCTATGACGGCGACACGTGCTCTGCCACCATCCATCTCGGTATGGGTGTTGCGGCTGTCGATCAACGCCTGAGGCTGTGCGGTGTACAGGCGCCCGAATTGCGCGGTGCATCTCGCAGCAAAGGTGCTCGGTCCCAGGCGGCATTGTGGGGATGGATTCAAAAAGCACAGACCATTCAGGTGTCGATGCTCCGCAAAGACAACTGCCGAATCAATTGCGAGGAAAAGGGTAAGTACGGACGTTGGCTCGCCCGAATCATCGCGGATGGGGTAGACCTCAACGAGCGGTTGATACAGGAAGGTTTCGCCAAACGGTACCGCTGCGAATGAGTTTCTACACGCGGTTGTGCGGACAACGACTGCTGGTACTAGCGGCGTTGTACTGCGCGGGTGATCGTCGACCCCTGCGCCACACAGATATCCGAAAGAAGCTCGAAGGCTATGCCCCTGTATCGTCGTCGCAACTTGCGATTACGTTGAATCGGCTAGTGACTCGTGGATTTGTTGAGCGCAATGAGGGGGCGTGTCTTTTGTATTGCATCACAGAGCTTGGTACAGATGAGTTTTTGCGGACGTGCCGGGTGCTAAACGAATTGGCCGCTAAGACGTAAGGGTGGGTGATGCGAGTAACGCTAGAGTACGATTTGCCTAGTGAGAAGTACGAGTTCAACACAGCGATTGAAGGTCCGCGTATGCGGACCATTTTGGAAACGCTCGACAGTGAACTACGGAAGCGCGTCAAGTTCGATCCAATCAGTAACGAAGCCAAAGAAGCGTTTGATTGGGCGCGCAGTCGATTGCTGCAATTGTGCGAAGAATACAATGTGCACTTGTACGGGGGTATCGAATGAATCGGGGTCATGGTTGGGTGCATCCGCGGGACGATGGAATGCGAACACGGTGCGGTGGGCCAACGATATGTCGGGAGTGCATGCAGGAAAAAGCTCAAAAGGATGCCGAGGAGCGACGTAACGGGCCCACGCCCCTAGCGCAGCGTTTCGCGCGCCACGCACCCTCGATTGAGGGGCAGACCCAAATGGAGCTGATGCGGGCCCACGTGTTCACCTTGGCTAAACAGATTGACCAAACGGTTCCAGAGGGACGGGAAAAGGCATTGGCGCTCACACATCTCCAGGAAGCTCTGATGTGGGCAAACGCAGGTATCTCCGGGCAGTATGAGTCATTGCCCATTTTGGAGGTGGCTTGTGTTTACGATCGACCTAAAGAAAGCTCAGCCGACTGAGAATCCTGACGGCTCCCTCACCCGCTTCGGAAACCGTATTCTAGAGGCCTACGCCAACCGCTGGTTGGCGGGTACCCGCGACCTCGACACCGAACGCAAATTTCCAGAATTGGCCGGACCGTTTTACGACGTCCGCAGTGACCTCGAATACGCTCGCGCCCAGGCGACCCAGGGTTGAGGATTTCCGATGCTAAAGCAGCCCACGAAATTTGTTTTGCCGCGGTCTATCGTCCAAGCGCACGTCCAAGCGGAGGTGGTCGACCTCGGTGGGGAGGCGCTGACCAAAAGCGCCATCTCCGGCCTACTCGACGCTATCGAGATGAGCTGGGCACCGCCACCCAAGATTCGCCCGGTCCCGACGCTCGATAGCACCCTGTACAAGGCCAAAGACTATGGGTCCTGGAACGGGCTGCCCATCATTGCCATTGGCCCCAAGGGCGGCAAAATCGTGGGCTACGATTCCAAGGGTAAGCCGCTGTACACGACAAGCCCCAAGGCGGCGAAGCTCGCCGCCCAAAAGAAAGCGGCGGCCACCAAGACGAACCTCAAGACTTCCATGGGTGAGTGGTTGGTTCAGACCCTCGGCATCCCGTGCAAAATCATGGGCCCTGCCACAGAAAGTGGGCTCGTGCGAGTCTCCCACGCGAGCGCGGCCATGCTCGCGGAGCACTTCGGCGTCAAAGGCGTTTTTACGGGCAGCGATTTCATCAACTTCAAGTTCACCGACCTCCAGGCGCACATGGGCAAGGCGTTCGCCCCACCCAAAGAGGGTGTGGTGGGGTTCCAAGCGTCTATTGCGGCAGGCGAGGACATTGACGCCGAGATGCCAGACCTCGCCCAGCTCAAGCAAATACCGGCTGGGGAGTGGGCAGGCAGTCACAGCAACAAGCTCTACGTGGACCCCAAAGGCCGTAAGTGGGTGTTCAAGTCTGAAAACCCCACCATCGCTCGAGCGGAGGAAGCCGCGTCCAGAATCGGGCGTTTGATCCTGGGCAAAGCTATCCCGCCGGCCAAGTACGTGGAGGTGGACGGGACCAAAGGGGTGCTCATCGGCGAGGTGCCCGGTAAGCCGCTCAACGCGAGTTCACACAGCTCACCGCCCCAGCCGTTACTCCAGAAACACTTTGATGAGGTGTTGGCCCACCAGGTGGTAGATTGGTTGACCTCTCAACACGACGGCCACGCCGGCAACTACCTCAGCGATGGCAAAAAGCTCTACGGCATCGACAAGGGTCAGGCGTGGAAGTTCTTCGGGAAGGACAGTCTCACCGACTTCTACAAACCCAATAACAGCGCGCAGATTTTCATCCCTTTCTGGAAAGCGCTCAAGTCGGGTGCCATCACGGGCGACCCGGTAGCCGCGGTCGCCAAGGCCGTGGACGCGGCCGAGAAAATCACCCCAGAGCAGTACAAGGCTATCGTGATGCCGTACGCGCAAGAGTACGGCTCCTTCACGGGCAAAGACCCCAACGCCTGGGCAGATAAGCTCACGAAGCGTCTGACGACCCTCAGAGCCGATTGGGAGGCGTTCCTAAGTCAGCAGTTGGGCAAGCCGGTTACGCTCCCCAAAGAGACCGCAGACAATTTTGAGACCATGCCTGAGGTCGAGGCTAAGGGCGCAAAGCCGAAAGTCACGATCAAGGCCCCCGACGCACCCAAGGCCATTCCAGAAGGCGCCAAGCAACCCATCGTTGAGGCGGCGGTACCGGGTTGGCCTGTCAAAAAGGGCAACGTCACGGTGCACCACCCAGGCGAGCCACCCATGCCGGGCGTCAAGTACCCCAAGGGCTACCCGGGCCCCGGGTTCAAGGCGCAGGTGGACTACAAGGGCGAAACGTTCACCATCGAGTTCGAAGCTGGCGGCAAAAAAGGCGTCATGGTCACGGTGTTCTGGCCCGACGGGAGCAGCGGCACGTTCGACAGCCCAAACAAGGCGGGCGACGCCGTCTATCTGCACAGCAAGGGTCTCGATATCAACATGACGGCCACCGAAAAGAAGGCCAAAGGAATCAGCTACCCGCTCAAGACCCTGCTCAAACTCAAAGATTTCCAGAAAGAGCTAGAGCAAGGGGCCATGGCGCCACCCGCAGCCCCCGTGGAATCGTTTCCAGAAAGCGTGAAAGAAGTCCCCGCGAGTCAGCAGGTGAAGCTACCGGATGGAATCATCACGGACATGAGTCTGTTGAGTGCGAAGGTGCAGCACGCGGTTTCGGTGCAGTCGGAAAAACAGGTGGGTGTCAGCTACGGGAAAAACCCGCCACCGGGGACGGTGTTTGCTGTGGGTGGGTCGGTTTATGTGACGGCCGTCAAACCGAACGGCACTGCGACCTACGTCGAAATCAGTGACGACACGATCGAGATGCACGCGCCCAATGAGCTGAAAATCACCCTCCCGCCCGACGTGCTCGCGACCATCGCAATAGCGACGGATGTTGGTCCGCAGGCCAATGTGACACCTCAAATGGACGTGGGTACCCCGCCACCGGTTGAGTTGCCCAAAGCGAAAACCAAAACACCACCGGGCCCCCAGACGAAAGACGGTTTCACCCCGGGTACGATGGTTACCGCGATGAAAAAGGATGCGGTTGCCGGCGAGAAGGTGGAATGCGTTTTGGCGCTTAACGCGAGTGGTGACGTGTGGTCGGCGTCATTCATCGACACAGAAGGCAACCTGCAAACCAAAGATGGGAAGTCAATCAGTGAGGTCACCAAGTGGCTATGGGTGCAATTGAAGGGCTACGCGTCGGTGAAGGATTACGAGGCAGCCACGAAGAAGAAGGCGCCTGGGGTAAGCTGGGGCTTTTGGAACATCAAGACGAAAAAGGTCAGTGAGGAAAACTTTGAGACCATGCCGCCGCAGGATGCGCCGGGTGTTGGTACCGCTGCACCGAAAAGTGACAAGCAGGCTGCGGCCGAGGCAGCGCTCAAGAACGTGTACGCTGGAACGTCAATCAAGTACGTACCGTTTTCTGGTGATGCGATTACAATCACACAGGACGATAAGGGTGATTGGTCGGTAACCGCTGGTGCGAGCGATTTACTTGGGACCAAAGTCACGCAGACTATCTTGGACGATCTCGCCAATGGTGAGTTCGACGTCATGGATGTGACACTGCCCGATTTCTTGTCGTGGATAGGCGCCCCGCCAGAGTCGAGCCCAGAGCCTATTCCGTTTGTTCCCAACAAACTCGCGGATGCGCTTGGTGAGTTGGGCATTCTGGATTTGAAGTTCGATAAAGGCGCAACGGTAAAGGCCCCGACGGTCGAAGAACTGAACGCGATGCCGAAGGGCACAAAAATCATCCGAAAGTCGGAGCACAAAGAGGGCGAGCGTTGGGACTTCTACGTCAAGAAGGATGGCCATTTTTGGGACCACGTGGGTCACAATAAGACAAAGCTGTCAGATTCTTGGTTCACCAATTACGCAGACGAGCTCGCGGTTGATGAAACCTCAGCGCTGGGGTTTCAAACGTGGTTGCCTAGTGGTTGGGTGAACGTCATCCCGCCTACGGAAGGGGATGAGGCCCCCGTGTTGCCGCCCAATCCGTTTGGGGTGAAAACGCTCCCGACTGAAAAAGTCACGGATGCAACGTTTGCGTCTACGGGTAATATCAAGGCGCTACCAACGGGCTCTGTCGTCACTGTAGTCTGGCCTGAAGATGGTATGACCGATTTGTACCAAAAGACAGACACTGGTATTTGGAAATACACCAACTACAATCCTAAGAAAAAGGAATGGTCTGGTATAGGCGCTCTCTTTACCGGTACCTTTGTTGCTGATTTGGCTGAGCACATCGTAGACCCAAAGACAGTCGTCTCCTTTTCACAGCCCATGCTGGACGAGGAGCCACCCAAGCCTAAGCCCGCAACCGCTGCCGCACCAACGGTGCAGTACCTCGCGGGTCTGTCCGTTGGGACTGAAATCGTGGTGGCGGAGCCCACCGGTACGCTGGAGTTCACGTACGAGAAAAAAGATAACGGCGAGTGGTTGATGACGAGCATCAACAACAAGAAAGCCCAAACCATCATACCGGGGCCCCACGGCTCGGCGGGCAACGCCAAAGTTCTGGAGCAGCTCATCGATTCGGATGGGGACTATTCGATCGCCGAACCCAAAGACTTGCTCCCAGACGGAACGGTAATTCCCAATTGGGAGTCGATGCCGCCGACCATTCCCAACGGCGCCAAGATTGGCTCGAAGTACACCGAGTACGGCGGTACGCACGCAACGGTGTTCACGAAGGTTCCTGATGGGTGGGAGATGGAATCGTTCGTCGACGGTAAGAGCACGGGCGAACCCGTGGTGACGTCGGAGGACATGCTGGAAAGCATGATCGAGGACGAGGGTGCACAGGCGCAGTATTATCAGTCAGGAATATCGACCCAGGGCGTGCTCAACGACCTCCCCAACCCACAAGACGCAGGCAAGGTTGACGTCGAGGGTAACGTACAGGCGCTCATCCAGAAACACCCGCTGTTGGCCAAGTACGGCAGCAAGTTGAAGGTGAAGCCGGCTAAGAAGAAGAACCACTACAACGTGGTGATTTCGGGTAGCGGGGATATCGGTGTGACGGACCTCCAGGCGGTGATGGATGAGCTAGGGATTGAGGCCGCGTTCCCCAGCCACCCCAAGATGAGTTACGGGGGCGCCTGGGCGACGTTTAGCAGTGCAGTCTTGGGGCAAACCAAGACCGTGAAGTGGGAGGCGGACGCTGCGGCAGCGTTCGAAGGGCAACCCGCACCCAAGCCCAAGAAACCCAAAGACCAAAAACTCAAGGCCATCGAGGATGCCGAGTTCCAGAAGCAGCTTGCTGAGGCGAAGAAAATCGCCGAGTGGACCAAAGACCACCCTTTGCCCAGTGGTCTGGCCAGCAAGGCGTTAGCGCAATGGCAAACGACCCTCCCAGAGGGTCTAGAAGGCCAGGTGTACGCCGTACAGAGCGGTACCGACAAGCTGTGGCTCGGGGCCCCTGAAAACCCGGAGGCGCTCGCTAAGGCGCTCTCAGCGTTCCAGACAAAGACCGTTGATACGCCCCTCGGCTCCTTTCTGGAAATCGACGCGGCATCCTTCAACACGAAGTTCGGCAAAGCGGACATCACGGGCCCGGATGGCAAGACGTACCCCGCGGGGACGAAGTTCAAAGAGAAGGTGACCACCAAGACGGTTAAGGAGTGGATGACGCCGGAGGTTGCGAAATGGAAGCCGCACAAGAGCAAGCCCGACTGGGAGGTGTTCAAAATCACGGGCGCCAATGACCAACAGGTGCTCAAGGCGCAAACGTTGCTCGATCAATACTTCCCCTTGCCGCTCCAGAAAGAAGCGGGGGTAGGCACACCTATCAAGGGTGGCAGCTACACCATTGCCGAGGTCCCCAAGTCGCTGCTGAGTAAAGAGTGGTCGGAAACCAGTGTGGAGGCGAAGCTACCGAAGGCACCGCCATCCTTCAAATGGCGCCCGATGCCGGGGCTTATTGGCGCCAACCAAAAGCCGGGTACCCTGGCGATGCCAAATCGCGCGGAGCTCAGTGCGATCAAAAGTTTGCCTATCAAAACGCAGATGGGTCACACGATTCGTATGGGCAGCGCGCTGAAGGACATGCAGGTGCGCGTGCGCAAGGTTGTCGACCCGGACGGTAAGCGGTTTTATGAGGTCGTGGGGAAGCTCGCCAAGGCACCTACGAACCCACAGATGCTTGATGGGCGGCATTACCAAAAATCCGCATTCGTTAAAGGCGGCGAGCCGGGTACCCCGCCCGGATTCAAGCTTCCTGAGTTCGACTCTGAAGGGTTCATGAAAGAGGTTGATGGTTTCGGTGGATGGGATTGGCCAGCGAAGCGCCACACGTTCAGCAATGGTACGGACCTATCCCTTTTTGAGAAGGGTACACACAACCACGACGTCGGAAATAAGGTGGGCGGTTTGGGTAAGCGCTTTGTGGCTCGCATCCCAGCCGATTTGGATGTTGAGGATGAGTTGGCCAATTGCTTTGCGCAAATGGGTGTCGACGTCGACAAGGCCATGACGCCAAAGACAAATGACCAAAGGCTGTTCATCAAGCGTGAGGTTGTTCGGCATTTGCACGGGCTCAAGGGTGTAGAGATGGCTCTACCCGCGACCGAAGGTGGCCTAGACAAGTTGATTGCAAAGTTCCCAAATGGCCAAGAGCTTGTGGATCAAGCGGAGGTGCGCGTTGGTTTGTTTGGGCGCCACCACGTTGTGTTCCCAAAGGTCGAGGTGCCTAAGCACGTGGCATTCGTAGGGGCGACGGTGAATTGGCAAGCAGCCTTAGTCAATATGATCGAACACCATCGCGGTATGACGAGCGGCTACGCCGCCCAGGTAGACCGTTGGTTGATGGGCAAGCATTTAGGCAATTTGACGAGTGCGGATGAGGACGAAGAACGCGGGGGATCGAGTGCGGCGTTTACGACAGTACACGCCAACGACGTATCGATGAAAAAGGGCAAAAACATTGCTGGGTGGGCAGGTGATGGCGTGCAATGGGTGATTCACCCGAAGGTGTTGAAGCGCGCCGATTGGTACTCCCACCATGGTGATGGATTCGGCAACGTGCTCACGATGGGCTACCAAAACAGCACAGACAAATCGAACGTCGATATCCACAAACAAGGGGACATGCAGGAAACGCTTTTCCAGAATGGCCTTGCGTTTGAGGATTTCGCTGGCTTCAATGTCAAAAGTGCTGCCGTTCGGCAGGAAATGCTTTCGCTATTGAAAGAAGCCGGTGTGACGGAGCTCAACGGCAAACCGATCGAAGCGTTTATCCAGGTGCACAGTCCAGAAACAAAGCCGGCGGTCCTCGCCCAGGCGTTCAACGTCGAAAAGGAATGACCTCATGCTAACGGATGTGCCCTACGAAATTACGGATGAGCGTGACGACGTGGACGACCTCGGGCCGGTGGCTTTTCTCAGTACGTCTGGGGGGTCCGTGCAGTTGGCGATGCCCAATCATCGGAGCTGGGTTTGGGACATCCCAGAGGATGACGAGGCGTACATGGAGCGCGATGACGGCCGCACGGTGATTCTGTTTACCGAGGAGGGTCGCATTACGCTGACGCGACTCACGGTCGCGCAGCACGAGGAAATGGCCACGGTGTTGGACCTCCCAGAGATGTCCACCCAGGCGGACGTGGATGCCTACTGGATGCAGACGCTCGGGTGATGCGATGCTCTAGCTGCAAGAATAAAGTCGTACAGCAGTTGCCTGCGGCGGTGCGCGTTCGGTTAGAGGGTCCGATTGAGTTGACAGCGCAGGCTTGTCGCGCCAAGTGCTACTGGTGCAAAACTCCAATCGACCTACCGCTGATTCTGGACCCGACCAAAGTCTTGACGAAATACGTATTGCCGCCTGGGAGCGGGGCTACCAAACCGCCGTCCGAAAAGTGATTCAGGTCGCGCTTGAAGCGTATGAACGCAACGACTTGCAATCGGCGATAGTGCTGCACCAGTTGGTGTTGACGATTAGCCGTCGCTAGATTGACTCGCGGTGCATGGGTCGATACGAATAGGTGCTTTTGCCCGCCCCTCCATGTGCATTGTCAGCAATGAGGCAGGCCCTGTGCATGGTGGGGTTACTTGATGAAGCCCTTGCTCAAGACCTTCCGGCATCGCGCTTCCGTCTTGCCTTTTTCCTTCAGTGCGCTCTCGGCAAATGTACACGCTAGGACGCCCACGGCATCTTGATTGCGTATTGCGTCGAGGCACTTTTCGTTGAACCTGGCGCACGCGTTCGTGTGTCGGTAGTACGCCGTTCCAGCGACCCCGACCCCCGACACGATAAGTGTGCCGATGACAATGGGCAGCTTGAGGAGCTGTTTGATATCCAAAACTGCTGGCATCGTATGCTCCTTATGCCGCCAGGCGGTCTGCGAGTTGACGGTTGTAGCGCTGCGCGCAAAACACCGAGTCGATGAGGATGATCGGGTACATCACCAGCAGACCGATGCCCACGGTGGGTATCGCGATGACGAGCATCATAAACCACACCAGAAAGCTCAGCAGAGGTCGCCCGCAGTACCAGTACGACACGCCTGGGATGAATAGTGCTAGTACGAATGATAGCCCTGGGCTTTTCTTGCGGCTGTCGTAGTAGATTTGATCATTCATTTCGTCCCCTCCCTTTCACAAACGTTATGTTTGTACCTTTTCAGTTGCGCCCGTTCTTTCTCAATGCTATTTGCGCGCCGGTCTCCCAGGGCGGCCCCATTGAAGCACATTCATCAATGAAGACGGTTTAGCTAGCTGCTCGCAGCTTCCGCCCTGGGAGACACGATTCGATAATCATCCCAACTTCCACCGTTTTCGTTGTTGCGCCATTCACGGCACTCGCATGTGCCTAGCCGGTGTTCCTCGGTACCGGTTAGGATGCCGGTCCATTCTATGGTTCCGTGACACGCGTCACAATTCCTGAATCCGTTTGTTTCGTTGGCGCATATGACCTCGCCATCGTCTGTCGCAATGTACACTGCGCAGGTAGCGCAAACTTTTGTGCCCGATTCATCTCGCGTTTCGGCGGAGGCGCGGCAGTAACACGATGTGCATTCACATTCCGTCGGACCGGCCTCGTACCGATAGGTATCGTGATCAAATTCGGTATCGTTATCGTAACCCTGCGAGCTACTGTGGTAATGCTGGATGGCATCGCAGTGCTCGCATTCATGTCGGGTGCGCACACCGGCACCATGGCTTTGTAGGGATGTCTCCTTCCACGCATGCTCTTTGTCATGCAGGCATGCGGGTTCGTCTCGATGGAGCAAGATCAAGTGACTCTCGTCATCCTCCCGATCGTCTGCCGGCCAGGTGTTGACCATGACGGCGATAGTCTCTGTGACATCACCCCATTCACCGCTGTCGACGAATTCCTGCGCAGCTTCCCGACGAGTGCAGTTTGTGTACAACACTTCGCCGTTCCCGTCCGATGCGTACCAATTTCCGATGTTGCTCATTGTCCCAGCTCCGCTAGCTCTGCTTCGATCGCGTCGAGGCGTAGAGTGAGGCGCTCACGCTCTTGCTCTAGGCGCTCACGCTGCACCGATACATTATCGATAATTCGTACCTCGCTGACGTCACGATCGTCCCTAATCGCAGCAATACGACCCTCGGGTACCTGTAGGCGTACGACGGTGCCCTCACTCCACGTGACGTTCGGATACCGCTTTGATCCACCCGATGAAAAGCCACCGGACACGACCACCACACCCTCACCCAGCTTTGCGCCACCGTCACGATCAAAAACGCGCGCAATCGGAATGCCAGCAATCGGGAATGACGTGTCGTTGATGGCCCACCCTTTGATGCGCACCTCGATAGTCACCAGCTCCACATCCGTTTGCCCATCCGTCCCATAATGCTCTATTACGAGCGCACGGACCTCGGCCGCGGCGTGTCCCGGGAAAACCCATCGCTGACCGCTCCATCGACCACCCAGGCGTTTAGCGTCGGCTGGGAAGTCTGCATTGTATGGGGACAGTACGGATATCTTTCCGTCGGCGGTTTGCGTAATTTCGATGTTGCTCATACTCAACAGTTTACGGCTGTACGCCGTATTGTCAAGGTTAATTGTCGGAGATATTTTCGAGGCAGGCAAAAAACTCTGCGGCGCAGGAATGGGAGGCTTCGCGGTGGCGTGGATAGATACGCTCGATCTCTGCGAGCTCGGCGCGGCATTCCGCGCCGCAGGGGCTCGTGGGGCGAATGTAGTCCCATGTCGTGTCAACGAACAGAAGGGTAAGCATCAACGTTAGGGTGCCGGCGACAGCGAGCATCACCAGTTTTTCGCGCCAGGATAGGTCACCCACCGAAATAATCCTCCCCGTACACCAGCTTCCCGCCGATGTCCGCTCCGAGACTCACCAGTACCAGGGCCGCGAGGAGAGCTAACAGGTAAACCCAGTGGGGTCGCTGCACCATCATACGTCGACCGCAGACCGCCACGAGGAACCCGAACGCCAGGAGCAACAAATTGCGATGCTCCCCAATACGCGTCAACGCGTCCGAATTGAATTCCTGCGATCGTACCCATCCAGTCGCTATAGCCGGTAGGTAGCTGAGTAGTGTGACGGCGATGTAATACGGGGCTGTTTCACGAAACCCTTTGATATCGAAGAATGCAGCGCACTCATGCAGAAACAATAAAATGGTGCAGGCAATCGGTAGGTGCACCGCGACGGGATGCAGGCGCCCAATCAATTCGGTAACGGTTAACGCGGCCTCAGTGACAATTTCAAAGTCCTCCATTTAGTCCTCCGCCCATAGGCTAAACTCACGGGTGACGTTGAAGCCAACTAGCAAATCGATAAAAGCCACTTCAGAATTCGATAGCAAACCGTCAGCGCTGGTGTATGGCGTGTTGGTCAGCACCAGCGAGAATGTGTGGCGATGCGAATAGAATTTGACGCCCGCGGACCACACGGGGTACTCGCGGCGGAAGCCCACCAACGTGTGCAGGATATCCCCGCTCAGCGCGATCGAATCGCTAAGCCGAAGCTCGAGCCCACCACCGATGTTGCAGCTGGCGTCGATTTCCTCTGATGACTTATCCGCCGCCGTGGTGTTTGCGTGGTAGGTGCTGTTCACCGCTACCAAGAGTCGCTCCAGAAAGCGCCGCTCAATCCCGATGGACGCAAACCAGGCAGACGCAATCGAGTCGGTTTGCGCAAACGTCGTCAGCCCCAGTCGAATACCAGCGGACAGCCCCTCTAAGCGCACCGCCTGGAGGCGCAAATCGTATTCGTAGACATCGAAGGGCTCCGAGACACCGTTGACTCGCAGAATCCCGACATCGAGACCATCCAGCAGACCCAGACGGAGCCCCAGGCCAATTTTGACGCCGGCATCGAGGCCAAGTAGGTCTCGCACGGGAGCGCTCGCGAATGGTGCGGTTGCGCGGTGCAGGATGAGCATTTGGGCCCGGCCCGGGTGCATCGGCTGGGACAGCATGACGTTCAGCAGGCGGTCATGCGAATGATAACCATCGCCATACCAAGTTGATTCCTCACTGACCTCTGCAAACTCAATTTCCTCTATATCGGCGCTGACCTCCGCGACCTCGATGTCACTGCGCGAGTAGCTGGAGTCGACGGGCATTCGGATATTTTCAATCTGAAGCTCACCAAGCTCGCTCTCACCGTCGACACGCAGGTAGGGGCCCTCAACGGGCTCGCGAGACGGGACCTCAATGTCGATGTCTGTCGGTGGGGCGAGTTGGAAACTTTCTGGAACGCGCTTCTTTTTGCGCTTGCGTTTGGTTGCTCGGGCGACGGGCTCGGAGGCGATGTACCATTCGGCTTCGACGGAAAGGCCAGGCTCGCAGACGGCAAGCTGTGGCGCATCCCGCCCCAAAAACCGCTCACGATCGTCGATGCATTGGTTGTAACCTACGACGCCAAATGCGGCTAGGAACGGGATGCAGAGCATGGTTAGAACACCTCCGCGCCGCACTCAATCCACGTTTTGATGACAGCCACGTCACGCGCACTAGGCCGCGGTTGGCGGCCCGACGGTGGCATGGTGCCGTTTTCTATCCGTACGTAGACTGGTGAGGCCTCTGGGTTTTCTGGGGTGACTTTGCCGACCTCGATCATCTTGGCTGCGTTCATCACAGCCCCGAAGCCGGCTTTCGGATTGTCGCCTGAGTGGCAGCCCTCGCAGTTGGTTGCAAAGACCGCGCGGGCTTGGACTTCGATACCCTCACATTCCAACGCGCTATCGTCAAACGGTTCGTCATTCCCCTCCGGCGCACTGGTACCGCAACCAACAAGCACTGCTAGGATACATAGACTGCGAAGCATTCCCTTCCCCTTTGGTCAGTCCGGCAAAACGACCAACAAGCGGTCGCGAGCGGCTGACAGCTTGCTCTCGTATCGCGTTAGGGGGCGGGGTGCAGGTCCAGAGATATTCGTACCGGTCAATGTGAATTTGCTCTTATGGCACTTGCAGCGGATATGCTCGTCCCCCGATTCGTGCCTCACATCGCACTGCTCATGGGTGCACGTCGGGTCGAGCGCGATTACCGAATCCTCCGCATCCCGAATCAAGAGGAGCTTGAGCCCTTTGACCTTGAGCATTACAGAGCCACCAATGGTGTGCAGGGGCTTGAGCTTGGCGAAAGGTAAAGCCACGCTCCCGGCCCGTGCCCAGGAAGGCACGAGCCACGAAGCGAGTAGCGAGGTGATGAATGTGCGGCGACGCATCAAAACTCCGCGCACGCGTTGCAGATGATATCGTCCCCGGTGCCTAGGACACCGTCTGCCCCAGCCGACCCCTGGCAAATAGGCTCACCCAAACCGAGGGCACAGACACCTTGAGCAAAGACACGATCAAATGCGTCACGCTTAATCGTTCCGTTAGACGAACGGAGGCTACCAAACTCTGCGGGGAAAGCGTCTGGGTCAGCATTGAGAATCGCTAAGAATTCACGTGTTTGTAACCCGTAGTTTGCGGCGACGCGATCTACGCTCAGTTCGTTTTCGAAATCCAGGACCATCAACAAAACGGGTTGATTGTTGTTGCGTAGGTCCGCTGCGCGGTCCCGCGCTTGTACGAACACTTCCCGATCGCGCCGTTGGATGTCCCGCAAATCACTATTGCTGGGGTACAAAGCAAATGTGTCATCACGTACTTGTCCGAATGCAAAGTTGTCCGCCACGTATTCCCGAATTGAATCATCCTTGGGGATGATCCCATCGTTGTGGTGGCACCCCATGCAACTGATGCCCGACTCCACCGCAGCGTCTGGGCGGTCGTTGTGCCGCACCACAGCTTGAGGCGCCTTGTCCAAAATGGTCCCCGCGGCATCCGCGATTGCGTACGCTTGCAATCCATTGGGCAGCGTCCAAATAAATTCGCCCCCGTCCTCTTGGAAATTGATGGGGTCTGCGAAAATGTTGCTCGCCCCTGCGTTGTTCACGAAATCGTAGCTCGCCCAGAAGTACCCACCGTTGACGAATAGGTCATGACGCTCAATCACACGGTTTTGCTCCGAGACACCGCTGTTGTTGAATCCAGCGCGATACACAACCTCGTCGGCGATGTTCTGCGCGATGTTGATTCCCAAAAACGCCTCGAGCTCGGGCAGCGTGGCCGGAATCTTCAACAGGTCGTAGTACAACGGGGCCCGCGTCGCGTTCCCCAAAAACCAGTCGCTGTTCACGTACGGTATCTCCGTTCCAGAAAACTCCCGTAAATCTTCGTCCGCTTCGACTACCTGCGCATCGTAGCGGTCGGAGTTGACGGGGATGTCCTCATGGCGGATCCCGTAAGGGTAGTCCAAAATCAGCCGCTCCCAGTCGTCGATGGACCATCCGTAGTCGCGCAAGTCCACGCGAAAAATGGTCTGGTTCGACCCCATGCGTAGCGGCTGGGCGATGGCACGGTTGAGCGACAGGCTGTTGAGTGTCAGCACGGCGGCTTCACGCTGCTCGTACGCTAGCGAGGGGTCCGCGTTGCTGATGACGCTCGACACAATGTAGCGGGTGTTGAGTTGGTCCGCGATACGACGCGAGCCAATGTCCCGGGCCATCACCAAGATGCTCTCGTACCAGGCGACGTAGCTCGGTGGAGGGGTCGTGGGGCCCGTCACAGGGAACGCCAAGGCCCCACAGGCAATCCATTCCCGTACGGCCTCTACATCGGCGCTGTTGGGCTGTGGGAACCCCGACGGAGGCATACTCCCATTGGCCATCCGCAGGTACACCGGGCTGCTCCCAGGCTCAAATGCCACCACTTTCTGGAACTGCCGGAGCTCGTCAGAATCCAGAATGTAGTCCATGCCGCCCTGGCTGGCGGGTGCGTTGTGACATCGGGAGCAGAAGGCGTCGAGGACGTCATAGGCCTGCTCGGTCCATTCGACGCACGAGGTCTGTACGGGCGGCTCGGGCTCGGGCTCGGGCTCCGGTTCGGGTTCCGGCTCTGGCTCCGGTTGGTCGACGGGACCGGGCTCTGGGTCAGGACCGGGATCGTCGATATTGTCTGGGGGGACGGCAGGGATATCCTGTTTGCTGTCACAGCCTACGAAGGCGATGCAACACGCAGCCAGCACAAGCAGAAATTGGCGCATAGCAGTCTCCTAGGGTTCGCCTCTTTGGGTTGCCGCTAGGATGGTACGCGTTGTGTCTGACGATACCAGAGATGAGGATTAGGAATTTTCTGGATTTGGTAGGGTATCTTCGAACGTTTCGTGCTGTTCGCCAACTAGTTATTTTCTACTCGCTGGTGTGCCTAGCCACAGACCGAGGCCGATGCTCATGAGCGCGATATACCCGACCGTCCACCACGAGGGGAGTTGCACCGCGATGCACATGGGCGCTGCCATGACGCACAGGTAGCCGATTTTTTGTTTCGTGCTCATGGGCAGACCTCAATCACGGTTGCGTTCCCATTGACCATTGGGGACGTCCACCGCCCTTTTTTTACCATCCACGTATCCGTGCGTCCGTCCTTGAGGCTTTCCTCGACAGAGTACGATCGCCCCGACATCAATTTGAGGTAGCTCTCGACATTGGCGTCTTTAGGCATTTCGGGTAGCGCTGGGGTGATGTCGACCTTGGCGGTTACGCTTTGGCCGTCGTGGTATCCGTCAATAGTCATTGTGTCGGTGCAGCTATCGTAAAGAAAGCGCCCATCAAATGCACCATTCTGCGCCCAGTCGCTAGAGACTAATCGGTTTTGCTGTATCTGTCGGTCCGTCTGGAGGATGTTCCCGCGGGGGTCCACACAGCAGCTGAACCGCTCGCGGCACCCGCGAGCGCACGAGCGGCCTTGTGCCACGCAATAGGTCGTGAGCCCGGCGCCCGATAGGAGGCAGGCCACGGCACCAACGCCGGTCCACCCCCAGAATCCGCCACACGCGACTGTAATGGTCAGCGCTCCGCTGGTGCATAGCGCCATCCCTTGATCGCAACAGGAACGGCAGCCACCTTCGCTCGGCCACATATCGCACCATGCATTGTCGGTGCCGCCATAGTAGGTGGTTTGCTGCCAGTTGGGTCCGGGGCACGTGGTGGTGATGCTGATGCCGCTGCTCGTGGAGTTCAGTCGTGGGGCGGCTGTCACATTGGCTTTGAATTGTTGAATCCCAAACGGCATCGAGTCGACACCGTTGAGTGAGGCGCTCGACACGCGCAATTGCGGTGTGGCGATCGAGTGGTTGTGGCCATCGGCACCCAGCACGGCAAATTGGGTCACCCCGTCGGCATCCAATTCGGAAGCGACCTCGCTGAATGCGAGCGCGGCGGATACCGGGTCAGCGGGCTGCCCCATGGCGTAGAGCATACGACCCATATCCGCATAGCTCATGCAATCGATGTCAGCCCCAGGCGTTTCAGACTGGGTGCATATGAGTCGCGGCTGGAGGTAGGCTGTCTGCTGGCTGGTGGTAGCACCAACGTACCCGGCGTGAGCGATACGCATTCGGTACGCTGTAGTGCCGCCTGTAGTAGTGAAAACCGTTGCCGCGTAGTACCCATTTTTATCCGTTTCCGTTGAGGCGAGTGTGGAGCCGTTGGCGTTGAGGATTTCCACGGCGGCCTCGCGCACGGGTACGTGCGTCTGTGCATCGAGGACGGTACCGTCGACGGTGTGTGCTTGCAGATTGGGCCAAGCGCCCAGAACAACGAGTGCTAGATGTAGCATTAGGACCTCCTATTGAGGAGGCCGATTAGGGGTGCTGGTGTGATGTGTCAATTAAATTCGGTGTGGTCTGGGGCCGTACGTCGACTAATCGTCTAAGTCCGGTCGGAATCTGAGGAAAATGGGAAAGCGGTAGGTAGCTACGGCGGTGGGATCGTCCTGGTACTTGAATTCGATGTGTTTGCCCTTGAGCTCGGCGCGGTCGGTCCAGATTTGATCGCGCTGTTCGTCAGTGAATCCAGAACCAACCTTTACTCGAGTGCCATCGGCGGACTCGAGCATCAAAGCACCTAGCGTTTTCGCGAGCCGGTTGGTGCCTTTCTGGAATCCGACGATACGGCCCTCGGTGGAGACCCACGGCTTGTACTTCAGCCACGCGCGACGGCGGGCGGCCTCGTACTTGGCGTGCGGGTCCTTCACCATCGCACCCTCGAAACCGTATTCCAGAAAGGCTCCGAATGCTTTCACCACGTCATCGTGGTTGTGTACCTCGACGTGGTGGGTCAGGCTCCAGTTCGGGGCTTCGCCCTCAGTCGCCTGGAGGAGGGATTCGAGGTCTGTTTTGCGCTGGCTGAGGGTTAAGGTTGGTGATGTTGGGTCAATGAGGTCGAACGCGTAGAACATGAGGGGCGTGCGGTCGACCTTATTGTCTGTTTTGACCAAGGTCGTGGTCGTGCCCCAGCTTTCGTGGAATACCTCGCCATCAATCATACACCCCTCGGGAAATACCGTGTTGACCGCGGGCGCGAGCTGTTCAGCAATCCAACCCAGCTTATCGGTGTAGTCGACCCCCGAACGCTGTACGACCTTCCCCGAACCCTGGCCATCGAACACGCACATGAAACGATACCCATCCAGCTTAGGCTCACACCACAGCGGCCAATTCGTGATTTTAGTGTGATCGTAAACGAACGCAGTCATCATGGGCGGCTTTTGCTTTGGCATTGTCCCTCCTACTCACCAATATGGTTACTAACCGTAAGTATGTCCAGCATTAGTGTTTGTGATTTTGCTTGCACCTTGGGAACCGGTTAAACCAGTTTTTGTCAGAGTGGTCCTGTAAAGGTGGACGCTCAATCAGACATCCTGGAGAAACGCAAATGACGGACAAAATTACCTCCCGTACGGCAAAGGATAAAATTTTCGATGCTTATCAAAAGATGAAGGCGGAGCGTGATGCGCTTCAAGCTGGTGCGCTCGATCCCAAAAAGCTGGAGGCTCAGCAAAAGGAAGCGGCTAGGGAGCTGTCCGTTTCTGCGATTGATGATTTGGGTGGTTTTGGTGAATCGCTGAAGCGGTTCGGTGCCATGGCTGGTTCTGTGTTGACGACGTTGCAAGAGGGGGTCATCGAGCGCGAAAAAGAGCTGAAGTTGCTCGACGAGACCATCGCGACGCGAAAGGACTTCGTCCGGGAGCTTTCTGGAATCGAGGTCGAGGTCAACACGCTAGCGGCTCTCACCCAGGCGCGTGCGGAGATGGAGGACAAATGGCGCCTGGAGCGCGAGGCGGCACAACGCAAGCACAAAGCGGAGCTGGCTGAGCTGAATGAGGAGGCTAACAAAGCTCGTGAGAATTTCGAGGAGCTGGAAGCGGAGCACCAGGCGATGGTGGCCAAGGAGCGGGAGCGCAAAGAGTCTGATTGGAAGTACCAGTTCGATCGTGACTGCAAGGTCAAGCGTGATGCGTTCAACGATGAGCTAAAGGTCAAGGGTGAGCAGCACAATGCTGAGATTCGGGAGTCACTTGCCAAGGTGCACGAGCGTGAGGACGAGCTGACCAAACGTGAAAACGAGATGAAGGCTCGTGAGGACGAAGTTACTGAGTTGCGTGATGCCTTTGAAAAGAACAAGGCGGCTCGCGAGCAGGATATTCACTCGGCGGTTGCGGAAGCGGTGGCGGCGGAGAAGATTAAGCGGGATTCGACCATCGGTGCCATTGTCACAGCTCATAATCAAAAGCTTGAGGTTGAGAAGGAGCGCGTTGAGTTGCGCGACCAAACGATTGTTGAGCTGAAGGAGCAGATTCGCAACCTGCAATCTGACTTGAAGGACGCACAGCGCCAAATCAACGATTTGGCGATCAAATCGTTGGATTCGAGTCATTCTGTCCGGGCAGCCGATGCCATTCGTCAGATGGCAGAAAAAACAACTGTTGCAGCGACCAAGGCAAACGGTAAGAACTAGGCGTTGTGTGAGAAACTCTTGTGATGCCGAAGGTGGGGTCCTTTCTTGGATTGGGGCCCCACCAATTTTTCCCAATGACTTCAGACGACCGCTTTCAGACTTTCGTCCTGCTTTTGGCGATCATCTTTTTGATGGGCTTCATGGTCGGTAGGTGTTCGGGGATATGGATATGATCTTAGACGGACTTGTCGAAGAAATCGCACATGGTCGAAAAAAGCATGGCGCCATCAAATCGATTGATGACGGGTACAACCGCCTGGTGCGCGAATGGCGGGAGTTGGATGAGGCCGTGTTTGTCGAAAATGCCGATGAAATGGAGGCGCACCAATTAGAAGCGATAGCGGACGAAGCGAAACAACTCGCAGCGATGGCCCTCCGCCTGCGCGAGCACGTGCTCATGGAAAAGGCCGCGCTTGGTTGAATCGTTTCATATGCTCAATTATCGGGCATCAAAAAGCGATTGTTGATCAACAAGCCAATCCCCACCCCCCTTACAATATGCGTCTTGGTTGTTTGTGCAGTCGCTGTTCCCACGTTTGGTGGGAGGGCTGACGCAGTTGACCAACGTTTCTGGATCGCTAGTCTGAATCCACTACTTGCGTAGGCCTGTTTTGGACTCCGGTCCGGTTGGGGCGAGCTACCATGGGATGGTTCCCGTGGGGCTCGCCTTTTTTGTTTGGTGGATTCCATGCCCCTCGATTTCCAGTTCGATTGTCCGCTGGCGCTCTTTGAGAAGGGCGATGCTCCTATTGGGAAGCAGCGGCGTATCGCGGGCATCATTTCGACGGAGACGCGCGACCGGCAAGGCGAGGTGCTTCTACAGAACGGGCTTAACTTTGACTCGTTCTTGAAGAACGGCTGGTACAACGACAACCACACGAAGGATACGACGGGCATCCTCGGGTATCCAGAAAGCGTTCGTCGTTTTAGTCGTGGTGAGATCCTCCCGGATGGGCACGTTGCCGACACCAACTGTACGTGGGCTGAGGGGTATTTGCTGCCCACGAAAAAAGCGGACGAGATTTGGGAGCTGGGTCAGGCCTTAGCGCAAACGGGTCGCCGACTGGGGTACTCGGTCGAGGGGAAAATCCAGAAACGCACGGGTCCGAACAAAAAGACGGTCGCCCAGGCGTTGGTACGAAACGTAGCCATAACCAACTGCCCCGTAAACGATAACACACGCCTCGAAGTTTTGGCCAAGAGCCTCCAATCCGTTGAGGATGAGGAGGACGAGAAGGTCAAAGCGCAAAAAGCCTTAATGATGGGGCCTGCGACGGGTCCTGCGGCTCCAGTTGGCCCTCAAACGGGTGTTGGGGCGGGTCAGGTCATCACTGGCCAATCGTTAGAGCACGATCAGAAGTACCTCACCAAAAGCGAAGCGATCGCATGGCTTGTAACGCGTCAGCCTTCGCTGACGGGTGCGCAGGCAGAGCGAATCTGGAACCTCACCCGTCGCCGGATCGCGTCGGGACAACGTTAGGAGTTTCCGATGGGTGATCAACTCATGAAGGGCAAGAAGTACATGAAAGGGTCCAAGTCTGAGGACGCGGACAACGACATGGAAACCGAAGACGACGAAGAAGACGGGGAGAAAGGCGGCATGAAATACAAAGCGGAAAAGTCTGAGGTCACCACCGGAGACCTCGAGAAGTCTCTCGACGAGCTCGAAAATCTCGCCAAGGGCGACAGCGCCGATTCCAGAAAGGCCGACCTTTTGAGCAAGGCTCAATCGGGTGCGGACCTTTCGAAGGGTGAGCGGGACGAGCTGTTCGGTCTGTTGGGTGGTGAGGCTCCCGCGGATGCAGAGCCCACGCTGTCTGAGACCGTGAGCAAGAGCATGGCTGGGGATGAAGATCTTCAGAAGGCTCTGGACGTGTCCGATTACCTCCAGGGCCAGCACGACGCTTTGTGCAAGAGCCTGGAGACGCTTTCCAAGTCGATGGAAGCCAGTGACGAGCGGCAGCACCAGTTCAACCTTGTGCTGGCTGGCGCGGTAGCCAAAACGGGCCGCTTGCTCAAGTCGCTGGATGAACGCCTGGCGGGTATTGAGACCGCCCCCGCCCGTACGCCTAAGAGCGCGGGTGTGCCCAACGGCGCGGTGCTCAACAAATCCTTTGGCGCAGGCGGTGAGGACCAAGGGGAGCAACTCAGCAAGTCTGAGATTCTCGATCGTATGGAATCCCTTTTGCACAAGGGGATCGACAAGGTGGGGAACGAGGACGTGCTGATGGCCGCGACTCGCTACGAGGGTTCCAATCAGATTTCCCCAGCGATGCTGGAGGCAGTTAAAGGCGTGAGCGCCCACTGAGGGTCACGCAAACCAAATTCCAACACCCTTAGTGGGAGGGAACAATCATGAGTGGTAACTTGGTGAGCTGGCGTGACTACGAGGCCGTTGAAGGCTTCGGCTCCACCACGCAACAAGACGTGGACGATCTGAACAAAGCGTTGACCGCCGGTCAGGACCAAAATCCTCCGGGGTCAGCGGTTGCTGGTGACGGTTTCGCGCTTCGCGTGGAATCTCTTGAGCGCACCCTCAAGAACACCACGTTCAAGATGAACCACATCGTTCTTTGGCGGAACGTGCCCAAGCTGGCTGCGTTCAACACCGTCGAGGAATACAACCAGGTGCAATCGTACGGTGAGAATCCAGACGCTGGATTCATCGACGAAGGCGATCTGCCCAGTGAAGACGATTCGACCTACGAACGTAAGTTCAGCGTGGTCAAGTACATGGGTACCGTTCGCAAGGTATCCCATGTGATGAGTCTGGTGAAACCGGCTCATGGCAATGTAATTGCTCAAGAGACTGTGCACGGAACGATGCACTTGCTCCGCATCATGGAGCGCGCATTGTTCTACGGAAACAGCTCGTTGTCGTCGCTGCAATTCGATGGCTACGTCAAGTTGCTTGAGGACAATGCGCCTGCGGCGAATATCATCGATCTTCGTGGCAAGCCTCTGTCTGAGGACAATCTGACGGACGCGGCTTTGATCGCCCAGGATGCTCCGAACTACGGGCAGATCACTGACATGTACCTCAACCCGAAGGTCAAAGCTGACCTCGTCAAAACGTTCTTCCCCAAAGAGCGCCATGACACGTTCAGCAAGCCTTCCAACGGGATGGTCGGTCTAGACATCTCTGGCTTCACGTCCCCAGCCGGTGACGTTCGATTCCAGGGCGATGTGTTCATCACGGACGGTGGTGGGCCTACCGCGGCTGTCGGCAACGCTTCGTTGCGCCCCAGCACCCCCACGATCTCGACTGCGGCAACAACTCCGGTTGAGGCCACTGCGCAGTTCGAGGCCGAGGACGCCGGGTCGTATTTCTACGAGGTGCAGGCGGTCAATCGCTATGGCCGCAGCGCTTCGGTTGGCTTTGGCGCAGTCGCTGTTGCGGCTGGGGACAAGGTAACATTCGGCGTGACGCCGGGTGCGGTTGTTCCCGACTGGTACGAAGTGTTTCGCACCAAGGTGGACGGCGCGGATGGGACTGAGCGTCTTATCCTCCGCGTTCCCAACGGTGCCGGTGCTGGTGAGGAGACCATTGACGACCTCAATGCGAACCTTCCCGGAACCACGATTGGTATTGGCTTCCAGCAAAACCTTGAGGCGATGAGCTTCAAACAGTTGGCACCGATGATCAAAATCCCTCTGGCCACGATTGATTCGTCAATCCGCTGGATGCAGTTGATCTACGGTGTGCCGGTCATCTACACCCCCGGCAAGCACATTCTGTTCAAGAACATCGGGCGTGCCCAGAACGCGGTAAATCCGTAAGTTCTGGTTCGGTAGGCAGGCACTCTGGCGGGTGCCTGCCTATTTCATTTTCTAGACAGAGGCGGAAATGCAAACTCTACAGCACCAGCATAAGTACATGGTTGGGAAGTCGGTGCTCGTTAACGGCAGTGTCTACAAGGTCAATGCCGATCGCTGCATCGATGCGAAGCCAGCAGACGCAGAGAAGTTGTTGCTCAGCAGTGTTTGGCGGAAGGTACCAAAGACCAAGGTTGAGTCGGTGGCTCCACCCAAGGTGGAGGTTGCGTCGAAACCGCCTCCGGCTCAATCGTCATCGGAGCCACCGGCACCACCTTTGGAACCTGAAGCCGAGGCAGCCCCAGCCGCACCACCGGCTGAGGCCGAATATGTTGATCCACCAGTTCCAGAAGATGGTGCGGAGTGGCCAGACCCGGATGAGCGTATGAGCTCGGAGTATTTGTGGTTGATGGCTGATGCGTATGGTGTGACAGCTCGAAAGAACATCAAAAAGACAACCCTCATCGAGCGTATCCGTAAGGAAATGTTCGAGTAGGAGAAGGCAATGCCTGGTCAAGCACCGAAAAAGGCGAGTGACTACATTCCCTATTGCGAGGATCAGGCAATGCCTTACCTCGCCGGCGCCGCCAAAGGCGGTGTAGCTATCCAATCAGTCGAAGTGACGGCAGACGACGCGAACTATGAGTTTTCGTTCGCGGGGGAGGGTCTGGAGCCGATGGCTGATGCAAGCTACCTGGTGTTCGTGCAAAACAACACGACGGCGGGTGGGGGTACGGTGGCGAACAAGACGGCGTCCGGTTTCGACATCGCGGGCTTGATTGCCGCCGATGTCGTGAGTGTCTTGATCGTGGGTCGTTTGAGTGGTCAAGTCGGCTGAGTGATTTAGCGCGGGGGGTTGCTGATGAGTGTAGTGCAAATTCGGGGCGGCGTCCCGCGCGTCATTCGGGAAACGATCGACACCACGGGGCGGTTCTATCGTTTTCCGTTCACTACGATGCACGTGACGATTCGCAACCGTGGTGGCGCGCAGCTTCAAATCTACCTCACCGAAGAAGACTTTTTGAACGATGTGAACTTCATCTCGCTTCCCGCCACATCGGCGTCCTACCCGGATTCATCGTGGGATGGCCCCGCGGAATTGTGTGGCGTGTGGATGAAAACAGCGGCGGCGACCGTCATTGCTGAAGTGATCGCATACCAACGACGGGCCTGAAGTGCCTCTAATCGGGGGCACTGATGGACTTACTCAATCCGCTCAGCCTAGCCCGCGCCCGGACGGAATACCCACGCCGTAGACTTGAGGCAAACTGTCTCGCTACCGATAACGTCGGGGATGCCGTTTACGTGACAGGCAACCGCGTCGGTACCCGCTACCAGGTCACCAAAGTCGATATTTCGGACGTCACCAAGATGCCCGCTATCGGCGTCATTCTGGAAAAGACCTCCAGCACCGAGTGCATTGTCATCACGTCTGGGGAGGTCGAGGGTGTGTACACGGGGCTGACAGCGGGCGGTCTGCTGTTTCTGGACGCCGCGGGTACGATCGCGCAAAGCCCACCGGTCCCGGCTCCCCTCCAGACCTTGTTCCTCCAGTCGATGGGGATTGCCTTAGACGCGTCAGTGATTTTGCTGGCGGTGGACTTTCGAATCGTACGACGGGGGAAAAGCTGATGGGGATGGGCGTTAAGCGCGTGGACGATGGGCCAGAAGAAATCACCGTGTTGGCCCCGGTGGATTTGCTCCGCCTGCGGGTGTACGCGGCGGAGATGGATACCGCGGCTGTCCAATTAAGACTAGAGCAACGCAACCTAGATGTGTTCAATTTTCGCATGCGTGAGGAGCAGCGTGAGCTTCAAGCTAAAATCAGTGAGGCGGCTTGTGCACTAAGTGCAGCAAAGAAAGCGTATTCAGAGCAGCGGGCAACCATAGAGGCTGAGTACGACGTGGATTTGAACAAGCAGGCGGTCGACACTGAAACCGGTGCGGTAACGTACCTGGAGGGCTAAAGCGATGGCGTTGCGAAAATTTCTTTACATCGATGACACAGAAGGCTTTTCGGCGGAGCACGACGCTACGGATGAAATATCCCTAGGCAAGGTGACCGTCACGGGGCTCACAGGCGTGGGCCTCGATGCGAGCAGCACGCGTATTGTCAACGTTTCCACCCCAACGTCCGATCAGGACGCGGCCAACAAGGCCTATGTCGACAGTGTTGCGTCGGGTCTCGATGTCAAAGAAAGCGTTCGCGCGCTGAGCGACGCCAACGTCGCCTCACTTTCTGGACTCCCGACCAATATCGACAGTGTGACCACCGGCTGGGCCAATGGTCAGCGGGTGTTGCTCACGGCCCAGACGGACCCTCTGGAAAACGGCATTTGGGTCGTTGACGCGGGTGCCTGGACTCGACCTGCGGATTTCAACACCGGGGACGCCGTAGCAGCAGCCTTTACGTTTGTTGAGGAAGGCACGACGTACGCAGACACCGGGTGGGTGTGCACCAACGATAGCGGGTCGGATGTGGTTGGGACCGACGGCCTAAACTTCTCCCAGTTTTCTGGAGCCGGTGGCATCACCGCTGGTGCTGGTTTGGACAAAACCGGCAGCACAATTTTCATTGGCGATGGTGCTGGTATCAACGTGCTGGCGGATAGCATCGAGGTGGAGCTCGCCACGAACCCCGGCCTTGAGTTCGATGTTGGTGGTGTTGGTGGTGCCCTTCGGGTCAAAATCGATGACACCCCAGACACGCTTGACGTGGACGCTGACGGCCTCAAGGTGGTGGGCCTGCCCTCGCTATTCAAGGTCAACGATACGGCCGTAGGAGCGACCGTCACGGCCGCAAACCTCGATACATTGACCGACGGTAGCAATGCCGATGCGCTGCATACGCACGCCGAGGATTCGCTCGAGGATGACGTGACAGCCACTGAGGCCATTGCGGTGGGAGATCCTGTTGCGTGGTCGACCACCGCCAACGAAGCCGCTATGGGCGATGCGGCCAATGACGCAGATTCCAGAATCGTCGGAGTCGCGACCACCGCAGCCGCCGCAAGCAACCCGTTCACCATGGTCCGCCGTGGTATTGCCGCGGGTGTCCTTGTGGGGGCTACCGCGGGAACCCCCTACTACCTCGCGTCCGGCGGGGGTGTAACCACTACCGTTCCGTCTGGTGTCGGCAATCGAATTGTGCGTGTGGGTTATGCGATCAATGCGACTGACCTAGAGGTCATCATTCACGATTTCGGAAAGCGCAGATAATATGGTTGACCGCGTCCGTCCCCTCAAGATTGAAACTCCGGCTGAGGGGACGGAAACGGATTTCTTTCCCACCGAGGCCGACCCCGACGAAGATTACATCGACACGCGGGGCCTCACCCTTCAAAACGGCGGTTCTAATGACGAGTCGGTAATTCTGGACCGCAACGGCTCCGGGGACATGGTGTTCACAGACGCCAACACCGGCCCAACCACCC